>Ga0209429_10000374_pt1 | contig 30991 bp, 73 predicted proteins | sample BarGraNGADG00212_3_FD_184493 | JGI IMG/M metagenome (GOLD analysis project Ga0209429, IMG submission 184493) | Arctic peat soil microbial communities from Barrow, Alaska - Barrow Graham LP Ref core NGADG0004-212 (SPAdes) (version 2) | ecosystem: Environmental > Terrestrial > Soil > Wetlands >... | reverse complement strand
TAGATTCATTGCGTATGTTGATATTGCAACTCATGTAAAAGGAGTTGCCAGAGGAAGTCGTGAAATGGTTATTATAAAACTTGAAAGGAAGGCTGTTGATAAGAGTATTAAATAAAATAACATTTTAATTAAAACCTGATAATATGAGACAATTAATTTATTTCTTTTTAATCTATCTCTTATACAAAGTCTGTTATATTGAGAAAGCCGATGGTATGAAAGGTTTTTTCTTACTTAAGAGGCGTTGGGTATGGTTAGTTATGTTTCCAGTCGTTCTTATACCAATACTCATTGAGACTGTTTACCATGCATTTTTGGACATATTTGATTATGATCTACAATGTATTGGTGGAGAAAAAAGAAAGCTAACGTTCGGAGAGAAGTTAATAATGACTGACAAATTACTTAATTAAAACCTGATTATATGAGTATACCAATGTCAGAAGAAGCACAAGCAAAGTCTTTAAAGCATCGCAGGGAGCATTATCTAAAAATGATGAAAGATAAAATGTCACAAGAATCAATTGAACAGTTTAATAAATATAGTTTAGAGCATCCTCTAACAAGTATGAAAGTACCAATGTCACAAGAGGCAATTGAACGTTGCAAGAAGCATCGCAGAGAGCATCCTGAATTAAGAAGATGGGAGTGTATTAAACGCAAACATGGTATTACCAGAGAACAGTATGAAATTATGTTTAAAACACAAAATGGTGTTTGTGCTATTTGTAAGCAACCAAGTGAAAAGCCATTGGAAATTGATCATGACCATGTAACACTTAAAATCAGAGGTTTATTATGTGGTAGCTGTAATAAGATGTTAGCAAATGCAAAGGATAGTGAAAAAAAATTAATTGCAGGAGCAGAATATCTTAAAAATATTCAATATAAATTGTAACCTTCACAAAGTTTTTTACGTATAATAATAAAATCGGTGGGTAGCTTAAGGCTGAAAGCGTGACATTATGACTAAATGCATTTGGCATGATGTTCAAGATTAAGGGTTCGATTCCCGACCACTGTCAAAATGCCAACCATCGTAAGACACTTAAGGTGCAGGAGTGGAGCAGTAATGGACGAAATGTAAGTTGACTTCTGCCGAAGGAGATGTAAGGTCTTAACAACCTGCTTACTGGATATGAAACTCTTGGTGGCTCTGGTTATCTGGTGGACGTTCATCCGTCCTTGATGAACTGGATAGAGAAACCCCCTTTAAACGAAACCTTGCAAGAGGCGAATATGTTGATGGGGGTTTTTCCATTTATAATAATTGATATGTTTTGTAACCTTTCTGTTTTTGTTTACGTATAAGTATTACAAATGCCAACTATCAAATGGGGTTGCAGTAATAATACAGAGTAGTACATGCCCACTACTTCGTGGGAAGCCAGCCTAACGAACTGGATACTGTGGTAGCAAACCTAATGTTTGGTGGAAATGGTTGTTCAAAGGTAGTTTGTCCTACCATGACGATTTGAGCAGAGAAGCCCCTGTTGTTCCTGAAACTGTCTAACACAGATAGATACAAACGGATAGTCGGGGGTTTCTCCTTTTATAACCTTTTATGATCAATTTACGTATAAGTATCAGTAACCAAATATAAAATATATAGACATGAAAGCAGAAGATTTCATCAAAGACAACACGATCAGTGACAGACAGGCAATTAAAAATGCTCTATGCGTACCTGCACTACCTGACGAATGGGAACTCAAACCCCTTACGCCAATTGGTGTTGGTAGATTTATTGGTGAGAAAATGCCCTCTGAGTGGTCATGTAATATTCAGCTTGAATGTGGTCAGGCATATCCTATTTACAGTTATGAAGGCAGGTTTGTTATTGGTAAGAATGGCAAAGGATTAAAATTCAATCCAAAGAGTTGGAGAGAATTATTGTGGTTTTGACAAAACTCTTGCTAATTAAAATAATAATAACTACATTTGCATAAATAATATTATATAAATAATTTAATTATGGATGAATTAAAAGGTGGCGATGTAGTTGTGCTTAACTCTGACGGTCCTGATATGACTGTGGGGAGTAAGGGTGTGGCTGACGCAAGCGTTTATTGTCTGTGGTTTGAAGGTCTTTATTTACGTACTGCTGAATTTCCTTTGACAACGTTAAAGAAAGCACCTGCAAAAGACAGAACACAAGGAGATAAATAAAATCAACTTGTAAGTGAAAATTAAAAATCCTGTATAGTGTAACCTTTATAGGATTTTTTACGTATAAGAACTATTAAATATAACTAATAAATCCAACCAATGAAAAAAATGACAATTATGACAGTAGAAAAGTTTATCACTGACAACACCATAACAGACAGACAAGCAATTAATGTCGCACTCTGTATGCCTTCAAGTGTGCCTGACAGCTTTGCAATTAAACCCCTTAAGCCTTCGGGTGTTGGTGTGTTTAAGGGTGACAAAATGCCCTCTGGTTGGTCATGTAATGATCAGCTTGAAATAGGTGGTACTTATCCTATTTACAGTCGTGAAGGTGACTTTGTAATTGGCAAGAATGGCAAAGGTCTGAAAGTTCTTGAAAGTGCATGGAAAGCCATACAGTGGTTTAACGAATAAAATATCAAAACAAAATGTCGTTCTGTGGTTTCCAGTGAATGATATTTTTGCCCTGTACCTTCGATGAACCTGAGTAAGTGAAGAAGGCACAGGGATTTTTTAATTTTGTAACCTTTGTTAATTAATATCGAATGATTATGAATTGGCGAGATAATGAAATAACCGATAAACAACTGCAAACCATTATTAAGATGCAAGGCATTCTTGGATGGACTTGTGAGATTCCCACAAAAAAAGGTCTGGCGTGTGATAGGATTAAAGAATTAATGGCAGAGACAGAAAAGCGTATTGCTATTACTGGCTGTATGAAATATACGGCTGAATTTGATGGTTATGGCATGCAAGATGAAATATATGATGAAATTTATTAAACTTTGTAACCTTTATTGATTATGTTACGTATAAGATATTGAAAATGGTTGTTTGAAGGTTGCCGTTATACCAGTCAGCTTAGATAGTCGAGGTCGAAAGCAATGACGTAAGAACCGAAAGTGATGCTTACATAGGGGGTTCAAGTCCCCCGATCATTTTCTTTTATTTGAAATATTTTTATTATTAATCTTAAAAACAAAAGCTATGTCTACGTTTAAAAGATCAACAGTTATTATCCTTGACCAACAGAGAGAAACCTGTGTGGGTTTAATTCAATGTATAAAAGAATGGAAAAGTTTTATTGTACCCGAAGAAAATCATAATTCTGTCGGTGATTTATCTTTTGGTAGAAACATTAGTGACGGTGTGTTTGAGTATTGGAAACCCAAAGTACTGTATATTCTTAGCAATGATAAAAGTGAAATTAAAGACGGTGATTATGTCTTTGTTGATTGTACCAAAAATACAGGTGATTATAAGGGTCAGGGTATTTGGAAATACAAGAAAGCACCTTGTTCTATGCCTTATTGGGGCAATATAGAGTTTGCCAAAAAGATCATTGCAACCACAGACGAAACTTTGGGCTTGCCCTGTCCTTCAAAGGGTTTTATTATAAAATATATAGCAGATTATAACGAAGATAATATTATTACCAGTGTTCTGGTTGAATATGAACAATATCATCCGAGTACTGTAAATATTTTATGTGACGATGGATTATTTGTACCTAAAGTTAGTCTAATTAGTAATACTATTGTAATTCGTAGTATCAAGAATAACTACACGGAGCATGACGTTCAGGATATATTAATTACATTTGCCCTGAGCATTAACACTGTTGATAAACAAGTTCATCCAGAGAATTATGTTCAGAATTGGATTAATGAAAATCTCAACAATCCGTTTTAATTAAAACAACTTGTGTAACCTTTATATAATTATTAACGTATAAGAGATATTATGAAAGATTTACTTGAAGATATACTGGCATTACCAGTAACCAATAAAGCTGAGAATACATGGGTTAATAAGAAACTTGTGCCAGTCAGTATCAAACTGATTGAACTGGATAAGGTAATTGACTTAATAAAGCGTAATCCTGTAAGTGATACTATCAGAGATATTGTCACAGACTTGGAGAACCTTAGTAATGGGTATGTTGCTATTGATAAACAGTATATTATTTTTAAGTCTGATCTTGATGCATATATTCAGCAACTTGAGGATAATATTTTATAGTTTTAATTAAAACCAAATGAAAACAATAACAGAAGTAAATTTATTTACAGGTTACTTTGCCAATCAAAAAACCAGTACTAAGGTTCATATTGTTAAAGATAATAAGCCCGTATGTGGAGCAAAGATTGGAGCAGATATGAAATTTCAACTTAATGCTCATGGTGCTTATATGGGTTATGTTGAATGCCGTCATTGCAAAAAAATTATGATGAAACCAATTAAGCAGGAAATCAAATTAGAAACAGGAACTGTTGTAAAACTCTGGAGAAAACCTACAACTCAGAATGATGCAAGAATTGTTTTCAGAGGCATAAAATCAGTTGATTATAAAAAGAAAGTAATTACTTGTGATGATAATATTGTTTATAAGTTCAGAGACATTATCAATAATTAGTCAAATTAAAACTACGATATTATGAATATAGAACATATAATAAATCTTCAACCCGAACAAATACTTGAATTACATCAATTAGAACTTAATGCTGTGGAAGCACGTGGAGAAGCACGTGGAGAACGCAGAGCTGTTCTGTATAGTCTTGGTTGGGCTGATTTAACTGATGAAGAAGTTACATGGGTTTGTGAGAGAATGAAGACTAAAGGAAAATTTATCTTGAAACCTACTGTTGATCAGATCAGACAAATGATTGCTGATGAAAACAAAGAAGATAAACCAAGATCATTTGGTATGTTTGATGAAGGGGCAGGGAATGCATTTAAAAATCTTGGAGACCTTGAAACTGGTTTGATACCTTAAACAATCACTTTAGATAAAGTAAGTTAAAACGTTATTAATTAAAACGATATAATGAAAAAATTAAAAAGTTTAGATGATGTTAATGAAATATTCAATACATTTTCTCAATTAATGACTGGTAATTATTTGAGTACGTTTGGCTCGATGCTTAAAATGCCTGTTAATCTTATTGATATGGGCATTTTAGGCAAAGGTTTATTTTTGATTAACATTAATGTACCAGAGAATAATGAGCGCAATATGAGATACGGCAATCTTTACAAGAAGTCCGATAAAGGTAAGGTGTATATTATCAACGGTGTTGCAATGGCATTAACAAAAATCAGTGATGATATCTTTCGTGTTGGTGGCATGGATAATGGTTTTAAAACCAATGATTACTGTTCTTTAATTCATTATGAACATGTCAGCAAAAAAGATGATGCTTGTTTAGGTAATCCTTGTATTATTAATACTGACGGACAAATTGTTTTTGAAGCCGATAGCCCAATTAAATATCCTTATTATCGTAAGGGTTGCATTATGAGTTATGAACAGCTTTACATTAATCTTAAAACAGGCAAACCAATTGTAAGTAGTTATCATCAAAGTATTGAGAGTGAGAATTACTTATTTGTTGAATGTAGTTGTTACAACAATGAATTTCCAAAGGGAGTGTATAAGATTGAATATAGTACTGGTAACTTTGAAATCATTAATTAAAACGATATAATGAAAACAGTTATAGAAATATTTGAAATACAAATTGATGAAAAACCCAATGGTGCGGTCATTCGCATTAATGATGCAACAGGTTGCATGATAAGAATTTGTTCAGTACCGAGAGAACTGGTATTTGATGAAGAGGGAAAAGTAAGATCATTTGTTGATATTACATATCCAAAACAGATGACTAATTATGAACGTGCTATGAAAGTAAATAAACTTTCTAAATTAGGTTTGAGATTTAAGAAACTGTAACTTTACAGGGTTGTTTTACGTATAAGAACTATAAATAACCTTAATAAATATAATCAATGGCAAACAAGACAAAAGAAGAGTGCGATCAGATAATCAAATCAGGTGTATGTCATTTTACCGTTGGTGAAGACTTAGGTCTGCAATTAATGGAGATAGCACAAGAACATCTGACCGAAGGCAATAATCCTGTTAAGGCACTTAAGACTATTACAGAGAGTCTTAGAGGATGTCCTACTGATATTGCAGTGAAAATACTTAAAGGTGATATGGTTCTCCCTGTTGATGTTGACACTCAGGAAGTTATTTGTCAGGATAGAATCCCTGTTGTACATGACAGGTTTCCAAGAGTTGACCCTTTGTATTGGATTGAAAAACGCAGAGAAAATATTGAATATCATGGTAATAATCTTATTCAGGGGTTTAAGGAATTACAGAAACAAATCAGACTTAATGATAGACATGTCAATATTAGTTTTTCTTATGATGAAGTCTTCAAATTCATCAGTGGCAAAAATGAGAACGTATTGGATGCTTTAAGAGATAACAGCTATGAGGTAGATGTAGTTGCTAACTTGTTTGAAACTACAAAGAAATACATGGAATTCAGTATGTCTATTATTTCAACAATGGACTGGATGCTCAAAACCTTTGACGAGTTCAAGGACGGCAAAGTCTTTACCGAATACAATTACGGCATGATGGGTGATTGTTCTGTGATGTTGACTGATGTAATGTACGTAATGAAAGAAACACTGGACTTCGAGTTTGACATGAAACTCGTTGATGATGTTGATGATAATGTCAGTAAGTACATAGAATCTGCAATTGCAATTGATAAGATTGTTGAACAGGGCATTGAACCAGTTGACATTATGAATAACTATTCGGCAGGTTGGCTAAGTCCTGACGGATTGTACTACGGCATGAATGGGGAAATTGCTAATATGATTCACGTCCAAATTGCCAATGCGTTACAAGAGAAAGGCATTATACCGAAAAAGTCTGATGGTGACAAAGGTGTAGAACTTAATCCTGATGTGTGGCTTGAATCGCATGGTTGGGTGAAAATACATGAGAATAACATTCAATTTGCAGGATGTAATAACTTTCAACTTGGTAAAAAGAATGTTGACCTGACCGATACACAAATCGCAATCATCAGGGATTACATTACCAATTGTCATGGATGTCTAATCAAGGTAGGTTGGAAAATGGAGAAACAGAGCATTGGTACGTTTACATCAATGGCTATGATTAACTTACCAGAACTTTACAAGAATTATTTTGAATATTAACATAAATTAAAAACGTTATCATGGGAAAATTAATCAGATTTTTATTGTTGCTCGTTGTCGGGATGATATTAGGTTATGTCTTTCATGACCCGATAGATACTAAACTGAAAGCAAAGTTTGGCAATGACCGTGTTGAGAATGCCAAGACTGCTACCAAAAACGGTATTAATAGTACCATTGAGGTAAGTAAAGTAGTTGGTAAGAAAGCCGTTGGAGTAGTTAAAGATGCTATTGATACAGTAAAGAAAAATTAATTTTAAACCGTAATCTAAAATAAATCTCAATGTTACAATTATCAGATGTTCGGAAAAAAATGCCTTTTCATATTAATTATGGCTTAAGTGCATTCAACATGAGAGATTTATTGGATAGAGGTCATTATGATTTGGACTTTGATGTGTACTTACCGAGTAAAAAGATGAATCTTCAACGACCCTTTTGTTGGACTTTAGGTCAAAAGCAGGAGTTGGTAATGTCTTTATTAAAAGGACTTAACATATCATTAATGGCGTTTATTCATTACGAGCATCAAACATTCAAAATAATTGATGGAAAACAAAGATTAAGTGCTTGGATGTGGTTTTGTCAGGGTAAATTTCCTATTATATTTAAAGATAAGGAGTACTATTTTGACGATCTTGATGATAGTGCACAAGGTGAACTGATGTTTAGCCAATGGGTCAAAGCTGATGTGGCTTATGAATATGAAAATGACCAAATTTCTGATGAATTAAAAATCCAGTGGTTTGAAATGATAAATTTTACTGGCACTCCGCAGGATATCTCTCATTTGGAAAATCTTAAAAAATAAATGAAAGCAAAAAGTAAATTTAAACCTAAAAAGGTCAGTCATCACAGGAACTGGAGAAACATATCGTTTATAGACCCTTTTACTGGCTTTTATCATCAGGGTAGATACGGTGTGAATGAAATAAATCTAATGGAGCATTTTATGGAAGTTAAAATACTTAAATCCTAATACTATGTGCCTTTGTACCCAACTTACAAACAGAATTAATCTTGTATGTGTCAAATGCAGAACGCATACCAAAGACTTTAGAAGTCCTACTGAACAGCTTAATATATGCCCTGTTTGTCGTGAGAAGATGATTGACATAGGCAGTAAGGTCAGAGTGCCTAAGAAGCGAGATAAAAAAGGTTGGAAAGCATTAGGTGAATTGATTGCAACTACAAAATACTTTAGTGTATGTCAATGTGGATGCTAATTGTAACTAAAATGTTATAATTTACGTATAAGTACTATAATTAATAATTAAAGACATGGCAAATCACACAACTCAATGGAAACCCGAAGTTCATATCACTGGACAGAAAACTACAAGTTTTTCTACATACAGAGAACTGAAAAAGAATATCAAACTTTTACTGGACAGAAGTCCAGACAATGAAGTTGAGATAAGTCGTTCAAAGCGTGGCGAATGGGGTGAGTTCTTCGAGACATGGAGCAGGGTTAATGGTAAGCCAGAGATTGTTAAACAAGGATGGATGTAATTAAAAATAAAAACAATATGAGCAAAGTAAAATACATAAAGACAAAAGACAAACAGATTATTGTGTTTGGTGAATACTACACACATGACGAGTTTAAGAACTTTGAACCAATCAGTGCAGGGTTCATTGGGTTTGGTCGAGATAAAGACGATAGTGTAACTTGTGAGTGTTATGGTCAAAGCATTTCACTTGGCTTGAAAGCTGATGAAAAAGAAGATACTGAACTGGCAAGACAGCAAATATTAGGTTACGGTTACTTTTAATTAAAAACGATATGGCAAACAAAAAATTAATTAGTAGAATTACTGAAAGGATTACAACACAAACAAAACAATTTTTGCAATGTAATCGTTGTGGTCGCAATTTTGATGTAACAAAAATGACTCCAGAAGCAATTGCAAATGAAGGGTGGACGTTACATAAATATGACAGGCGATATGAAGCAGTTTTAGTCTGTAATTATTGCACAGCTTATTATCAGGAAAACTCTTAATTAAAACGATATGGCAATGGAAAATAATTATGGTTTTTTAAGATATGAATATTTGCATAGCAAAGAATTTAATGTTGTTGATGTTTCTGGAAAAGAACGAAGTATTAGAAATGGAGATATATTGTATAACATTAATAACATTATGTACTATCATGATCAATCTGAGGATGAATTAGTAAAACTCGTTTTTGATATGGAGAAATTCTTTGATGATGAAATTTACTTACTATTTGATCAGTTATAATTATGGCGGAAATATTAGTGGAAAAACGAATTGATGAACTGACCGTTGAAACCTTTGGGTTTTGCCAGATAGATAATAAAATATATCTGGACAGGTATTACATTAAAAAACGTGAAGATACACGTAAACGCAATTACGTTACTGACAGAAAACATTTTTATAATAGATTAGATCAGCGTGATAGTACTCTTACAGAAGCACAAGTGCCTCTTACAGACGAGATCAAAGCACAGGCAATAAAACAGTATGTTGACAGTATTAAATGTCTTAAATGGTCAGAAAGATGATAAAATATTTTAATTAAAACCAAATAATCATGGGCAGACAAATAATTAAACAACCAAACGGTAAGTATTGTGTATTCAGTTCAATAGTTGATAACGTCATTAGTTATGATATGACAGAAGAAGAAATTATTAATAAATTTGTAGCTGATGAAAAAGAAAATATTGAGAGAAAGGTTAAAGAAATTATTTCTCAATTAAACAAGAATGAAAAATCTTATAATCAATTTACTATGAATTATGAAGGAATGCTTAAGACAATAAAAGATATTCATGGCGAAGAAGAAGCCGATGAAGTACGTAAAATAATTGGTGAATAATTATGGTAAGATATACAGATAAAAACGGTACAACTGGTTGGTTATCAGACAAACCAAAAATATATGAATTAAAGAGGTTAAATACCGATCAGTTAATTATCTTTGCAAAAAGAAAAAGGGGATTGAAAAACGTATTAATTGAATTTCTGGCTAAATCGTAACCTTTTTAATTAATAATACGTATAAGGACTATTAAATATTAATAAAAAATATTACCATGCCAAAAATGTTTATCAGAGTAAAAGACCCACAGACAAAAATAACTTACTACTTTCAGTGGTCAACGATAAGTGATTCACCATGTAGTGATGTGGTTAATGCTGATAAATTTGATGAATTGCATCATCAGATGTGCAGAAGCAATTTCAATACCCGTGATGAATGGGCAGAGGCATTTGCAAGGGACAGGATTCAATTGGGTAAAACCAATGTAAGTACTCCTGATTATACCCGCAAAGAATTGCTTGCTTGTAGTGATGATTACAAGACTGTAAAAAGTCTGGTTGAATATTGCAAATACCAAGTACAAATACAATACTTAAAGAGTTTGGTAAAACCTAATAAATAAATTATATGTCAGTATCATTAAAGATTAAAGGATATGTGGGACAAGATAGTCCTGAATTCCAGAAACATTTTAAGGCAGTAAAATTCTGTTTGGAAAATCAATTGTCGTTTCCAAAGGAAACCAGTGAGTTTTTTAAGGGTAAATTAGGCGGTGATGATCTTGAAGATATACTGCCCTCAGAAATCTTGAAGAATATTGAAAACGGTGTTGAAGTTGATTTACCAATAATTGGTAAAAATGAGAATAATAACTATATAAGGCGCATCAAGGTTGCCGATATACCAAAAGAAGTTAATGAAATTATAATAACATTTGGATATTAAAACTATAATTTATGAGCGTACAATCAAACAGTAAACATAATGAAGCCTATTACAAACAGGTTTTGAATGACAAAAGAGCCAAAGATGAAAGTTTGGCAAAGGTATTTGATATAATTGCAGACCTTGTAGACAGGCGTGGATTAAGTCAGGAATGGGAGAAAATTGATGGTGAGATTCAGGACGAAATAATTGAGACATGGAAAGCAATTATTAATAAAATGTAACTATCTTATTTATTTTTACGTATAATAACCACAACTAATAATAACTACAATGATTAAAAAAATTTACATTACCACAGTTCGGATTGCAGTCACCGCATCAAGCGAAGATGAAGCCAGTGAATCTATAAGCATTTCGCTCAGTGATAACTTACAACAGAAAGGTGCTATCCTTGATTGGAGTTATGACAATCCAGTTAATGCTTTTGCTGAACGTGGTGAGTACAATAAGGACGAATATGAAGAAGGTCAGGCATTTGTTGATGGCTACATGCAGAGAGTTATAGAAGCACTTCGTGAAGGCAGGAAATTGTCAGCAATTAAAATCTATAAGGATGCAACTGGACTTGGCTTAAAAGAATCAAAAGAAGTTGTTGATCAACTTTGCCCTGAGTACTTGAAAAAGGATGAAGAAAATTACAGAAGTGGTTTTCGTGAAACAGATAATGGTTTTGTTCACCAGTTTTAATTAAAACATCATGAAACAGGTAAAAATTTTCACAGATTCAAATGCACATGTAATTGAAATTGAAATAAATGCTTGGATAATTGCAAACACAAGACAAGAGTTCAGCATTCAAGATCAACTCATGTGTGTGCATCGTGGTGTGATTGTAATATCAATCTGGTATACAAATACAGACATAACTAAAAATACTAAATAATTATGAGGGATAAACTTATTGACAGAATAATCGAAATATCAAAACGCAACAATGGTTTTGATCAGGGTCTAATGCGTTGGAAAAACAGAAAATTCAAAGGCATTCTGGTGTCAGACTTACAGACAGCAGTAACGGCATACATGAATCAGTTCACTGATGATGACTTACTGGAATTATTCGAATGGATTATAAGACTTGATGCAAAACAGGGTTAATATGAAAAAATTCGCAGTACTCCGAAAGGACAAAACAATTCTGGTGAAAACACCAATACCTTATGTTGTACATGCTTATAAGGACAGCAAGAAGGATGTATTGGAGCATACCACACATGAACTGAATGAACACACAAGATTTCTGTACAACTGTCTTAAAATGCTTGGTATAAGCAAATCAGAGGCACAGAGATTGGACTATTCGTTGAATCAGGACACTGGTAATCGTTTATATACAATCGCAATAAATAATCCTCAGATATCGTGCGAAATGTGTCTGGTATTAGGTAAACATAAATGGTAAAAATGGCAACAAAATTACTTACATATAATGACAGTATTAACAACGTCAAGGTTAAATTTCGTAGTGATGCTGAACAGCGTTTAGTTACTGCTTTGGAGTTTAGTGGTGAATGGTATGTTGTAAAACATATCTTAGAAGATTTGGGTTATGTAGTTATTGAATGCCCGAATAGCAATTAATGAAAACATACAGCAAAGATATTAATGTTTATTGTGATGTTCAGAAAAGCATTTATTGTTGGGGTGAAGGTTCAGTAACATTACAATGGTCGCAGGGCAAAAAAGTTGCTTTCAAAATATTCAAATCTGATGGTTGGAGTATAGGTATGTATGCAGATGTTTGTCCTTATTGCTCAAAAGGTATAAAGCAAACTAATTGCACAGTTGATAAAACTGAAATTGATTTAATTAAAAATGCAGATAAAAATGGAGTTTAAAAGTTTTTATTTCGAAGGTAATCTCATGTGGGGACACATGAATACACCTGATGATGTTAATGCACTGTTAGAAGTGTATCACTATGAAGAACTACGGAGAGCGCAAAGATTAGGTCATTCAACAGAAAAACCTTGCTTTGGTTTCTATCATGAGTATAACGACAAATATACTCTTGGTGACTGGATTGATGAAAATCATCTGGAGGAATTTTTCACATAAACATTCAAAATTTAGAATAAATTAGAAATATTAGTATTAGTATTAACTTAAAACAATTAAAAATGAAGAAAATTTTTGGATTACTTTCGATTATGATTACTATGTTTATCTTGACATCATGTGATGATGCCCTTACACCAAAATCAAGTTCTGGTGTAGAAAAAGCCAGTGTTCAAGTTGCAACTGACGTTAATGGTAACAGTGTTGAACAGCGTGCAATTATAAAAAGACTGACTACGGACAACAAACCCGGTTCCATTAAGCACCTTTATGTTATCTCCGCTTATTCAGGTCAGGTACTTATTTATTCAACAGTTGATGGCAAAGTAACTTCATCAGGTAAAAGACTTACTCCTTCAACTATTAGTGGTACATTAAATACTAATGGTACAGGATTTTATATAGAGATCGGTGGTACACGTGCATATACACAGGAAGTTCTTGGTGATGATGGTACTTATGGCACAAGTGACCCTTATATATTTTGGTACGATGTCAGGGGAATTTATCATCAACATTACATAACAGGTGGTCAAATTATACATGTATCAGATCAGCCTCTTGCAGTTAAAAATATTATCATTAATATGGAACTTACCAATGAGAAGTAAAATCATCTTGTTTGTGATATTGCTATTCTCAGTAATAGCATTATCAGTTTGCAGATATGCTCACGATGCCAGTGATACGGCATTCAAAGAGTTTAAGCCTTCGGAATTACTCAAAAAGTACGAGTATTATAAAAATGCAAGTGCAGCATTGGATGCGAAGATTGCAGACATCGGGGTTTATGATGTAAAAGTCAACACTATGTCAGAATCCTACAAGGGTGTGAAACGTCAGGATTGGGCAAGGGATGACAGAGAACAGCTATCAACATGGCAGTCAGAAGTTGCAGGAATTAAGGCTTCATACAATCAATTAGCATCAGATTATAATTCAGCAATGTCAAAGTTTAACTACGCTTTCTGTAACGTGGGTAAATTACCACAAGGTGCAGAAGTACCATTACCAAGAGAATACAAACCATACATTTATAAATAAACTATACGGATTTTCTTTTTCTATTTTGATTAACTCCAATGGGGACATTACCATTGGAGTTTTTCTTTACTCAAATTAAGTAACTCAAATATGTTTTTAATTAAAAACACTTACAAAATCAATTGTTAAGATATTATTATTTAAAAATACTTTTACTATTTTGTAACTAATTCAAATATATTTCGTATAATTGCATAGAAACGATTTAATATTAACCAACACATAAAGCAAGATGAAATACGATGTAAACAATTATTCAGATGTCGAAATTGAAACCACTACTATTGAAGAGGACATGGTATTGTCTGCTGATTCAACAGGCATTATCTTTCAAATGTTCTCAAAAAACATTTACAGTAATGCAATCGGTTCAGTTGTAAGAGAAATCACCAGTAATTGTTTTGATAGTCATATCGAAGCACAAACTGATTTCCCCGTTGTAATCAGAAAAAATCACGACAAACTAACTGATGAATATAGTATATCATTTATTGACTTTGGAGTTGGCATGTCACTTGAAAGAATTACAAAGATATATCGTAAGTACTTTAAAAGTACTAAAAGAGATAGTAATGATCAAATAGGCTGCTTCGGGTTAGGTTCGAAGACCCCTTTGGCTTACAAACGTTTTACTGGTCATGGTGCTGATGAATATGATAACAGTTATCAAGTTATAACAATATATAACGGTATTAAATACTCATATTTGGTTTATGAAGGTCAGAACAAAATGCCAAAAATAACTTTACAGAATGAAGAACCAACCAAAGAAAGTAATGGTACAGAAGTTCGTGTACCTGTATTGGCAGGCGATATTCAGAAGTTCGAAAAAGAAATGATACGTCAGCTTTATTACTTTGAAAATGTAGTCTTTGAAGGATTTGATAGTATATCGAGTGATGGCACAATATATAAGAGTGATCTTACAAACGAGTATCAGATTGTCAGGGGTAAGAACTTTCTTTTCAGAGGCAATGAATATTCAGAGTACATGCACATCTGTCTTGGTAAGGTTGCATATCCAATAGATTATGAAATACTTGGCATAAGCAGAAGCGATTTTAGAATACCAATTGCATTAAGACTTGAAATTGGTGATATAAACGTCAACGTATCAAGGGAAGCGGTTGATTACAGTGAAGGTACAATTAATATGTTACTGAGCAAACTCAATCAGGCAAAAGAAGAAATAAAGTTGTTACTTGCAAAGCAATATCTCAATGTACGTTCACTGGAAGATTACTTTAATGTCAGAGCAGAATTTGGCATGTTACAATTTAGTAATGGTGAATCAATTAACGTAGGTAGCCTGATTAGCAAGAAGGACGTGGAGTTTACTAACTTCAAATATTCTGGACTAACCGTCATGCCTGATGATAAGAACATGTTCAAGTTCTTTTTCACGAGTAAATTGTACGGCAAAAAACCCTCAAATAGTAGAAGAAGAAGGAGATATACAAGTTCTGATACAGTATCACCTTTCTTTGAAGGCGGCTATGATGACCTGATAAAAAACAATGCCAACGTATTCTATTCTGATGGTGAATTTACCCGCAAAGTAATGAAACAGGCATATTTGAAAGATAGTTACGGCACTTTCTTTGTTATAACCAAAGAAAATTTATTGATGGCAGTACGCAGGGATATTGCTGAGTTGTTTAGTGTATCTCTGGACACGTTAACAGATGACAAGGGTCAGTTATTACCTTTTGTACAGGTACTTCAAGACATGCAGGAAGACTTTTTTGAGATTGTACGTAAGCATTGTACATCTTATGATGATGTTGTAGTACCTGACAGTTTTGTTATCACTCGTAAGCATCAGGCGATTACAGCAGAAATGCGTAATACCACCATACCCTTAAGACTTCTTAATGAGTATGGTAATGCATATCCGAACAGAGTTAAATTAGATCAGTTATTCGATTTCCAACAGCCAATCTATTATGGTACGAAAGAACAGGAGAATGTTTTAAAGGGTGCAGTAAAGGTATTTAAGATACTTTTTAGCTCTGATATGATTGTAGGTGAATACGATGCATATAATAATAAGTTCACTCATGGTGGCAAAAAGAAAATCATGTTCTTAATGCTATCCGCAAATAACGTTAAGTATATGCAATTTTGTAAAGATGCACGTCCAATTGATACAATATATCACACCTTGCTTCATCGTAAGGCAGATGCAGTCAGCAATTACTTTCAGGCATATCCACTGATTGAAGAGTATAACAAAATACCTTCGCTTTACAAACATCAGAAATTCGAAAGCATCAACAAGAAATTTTTTGAGAAAGTGAAAACAGTGGGTGAATATATTAATGGTTTGAATTATAAGAGCAGTGGACTTGGCAATTATAAATATGAATTGCAAAAGTATTTCAGTACTGATGGTATTAATTTAACTCCTGAACAACAGAAGTTTCAGAAAGCCATGAGTGCGATATCAAAGGTATATGAAAAGAACAGCCACATGCTGACATACATTACCACACCTTATCGCCCATCAGATGATATGGCAGACATAGTGATAGATATACTTAAAAAGATAATGATCTTCTAGGAGATCATTACCCTTTTGTAACATTTACAACTCAATTTACGTATAAGTATTATGAAAAAATTAACAATGCAACAACTCTCAGTACTTGTTGAATTACATGACGATAAGGTTTGGGAACATGACACAATGAAAGCGCATAAAAATACTTTGAACTCATTATACAATAAAGAACTGATCAAAAGTGTTAATTATGCCAATGGTGAGTTTTGGGAAATGACTGATAAGGGTCTGGATATAGTGGATTTTATAAAAAATAAATAATTATGGCTAAGAAAATAAAATTTACGTTTAAAACGCATAAAGAAACAGGCAGTTTTGCTTGGCTTCATAAGCCATATCATAATGTTCTTTTATGTAAAAATAAAGTGGGTAGTATTGACCATGATAAACCACATCAGATCAATCTTATGGTTATGAAAGATATTAAGGAAGCTGAAAATTCTAATTGCCTTTGGAAATGGATTCACTTGAAACATGAATCTGAAAGTCTGGATGAAGCCAAGACATTTTTAAATGAAAACATTGAAGCAATTATGACAAAATACACAATAAGAACTTATAAAACTGAAAGCAATGAAAAGTGAAACTATTAAACAACAGACAATTAATGAAGTTAAGAAGGTCTTGAAGAAAGGTAAGAAATTTTATATTTCAACAGACTTTCCTTTCTTGCAACTGGATGGTTTTTACCTTACCTATAAGGCAAAAATAATGAATACCTATCTTCGTCAGAAAGGATATTTAATGTTGAAAGCAAAAGATTATGATTTCTCATTGGTTGACAAAAAGAACAGGATAAGAGCAAATCGTAACATTTGGATAACAGCAACTAATTTTATTAATTATAAAAAATAATTTGTAACTTTTACAATATATCTTACGTATAAGAATTATGAAGACAACTTTAATTAAAATCGCATTAGTATTTTTAACCTTAATGGTTATGATCACAATAGCAGTTAATTCATATATGCTTATTGTGACTTACAAGCTCAGTACAAGTACTGGCATGTTTGAAAAGATAAAGATCGTTGGTGATTACAAAGTCTTACAGAACGTAGGATTATGCACGTGGGCATTATTAATATCAGTTATCTTATTGGCATTGATGCTGAATATAATTATCAATACGTTTTTAATTAAAAGAAAGTCAGTTTATCTGTTAAAAGATATTAATGCTACAAACTAATAAGTAATAATATAAATCATAATAAAATGGCAGGAATAATATACATAACAGCAGCAACACTCAAAGCAATACTTTGTTATATTGATGCAGAGCAGACACCTAAAATTGCCTACGATAAAGACGATATGGCTAAACCATTGGCTGATAAAATTAAACAAGCATTAGGTGACAGGGATGGTAGTCAATCTGTAAGTATTTCTTTTGGGAATGATGAAGCTGAATTACAGAGACAATTTAATGGCGTGTGTGGAAATATAGCCGAGATATTCGCTCAATTAAAGATAACCGATTTTATTAGCACTAAAAAATATTGAATATATGAAACTTACGGTTATTAAAAAGAAAAATACCTTTGAAGATTATTATAAAAAGAAACTCAAAGAGATTACCAACTCTGCAAAAACTGACGGTATAACCGTTGAAGAAATCCTGCAAAAATATTACAAAAAAACCGTTGATGAATACATGGAATGGCAAATGGGTTTTTATAGTGCAAAAGATTGTCATTCATTCTGGCACAGGGAATGTGTGAATAAAGATACTGAATGTCATCGTTGCGATAAGTTTTATTCAATAGCTGAATGGGACAAAATGAGTATTAAAGAGAGAAATAAATAAAAATAAATTGATGTTATTGTAACTTTATTCAAATATATTACGTATAATTGCAAATAAATTAATTAATTTAAACATTTAAAAAATGAAAAATCACGGTGAATATTCGGAAATGATGAAAAATAAATATCCTGAAATAAATCGTCAGGATGATGGATATACCTTAAAATATCCTGAAATGTTATTAGAAGATCATAATGAATTAAAGAAATTAAATAGGATGGCATTTGAAGGCATAAATAAAGACGGTTCAATAATGTTTAATTTTTATCCTTCGGAAGCGGGTTATCCGTTTTACTTTCATTCAATAATAAACCTAAATACTGGAACACAAGATTTTAACGAAAGACCTTTTAATATAATAGTTGAACCAGAATTTACGAAAAAATTTTTTAATCATCATATGAATGTAAATCTTGATGATTTTAAATTTATATTAAAAGAACATAATCCTCAACCAGTGATGCCTTGGTATGAAAGAACTGAAAATAAGTATAAAGAACATGCCATACGTGCCAGAAATCAAGCAAATAAATTGTAACTAATTCAATTTATTATACGTATAATTGTACTGTAAAACATTAACAAACGATATTTAAAAGTAATAATTTAAAACCATTCACATGAAAAAAATTAACATCAATGCTGTAAAATTAGGTAAAACAATTAACCTATCAGTTGACGGTAAATTGCAAAAGAAGACTTGCAAGACACCAGAGGAAGCCCAAACGCTTTTCAAAGCTATTCTGAAAGCCAAAGAGAATCCCTCAGAGGAAAACATTAAGGCATTCAGAGTTCTTCTTAGTGAGAAATTAAGAATGGCAATGCAAGCAGGTCTTGAAGGTGATGTTGAAACAGGCGAAATCTTTCTTGCAGGGTTCAATACCCCAATACCACAGGCATTGATTGAAGTTATCAAAGAGTACCATGAGAATGGCTATCCTCTTGATGCCATCATTAACTTTTGGAAGCTATTAATGATTAATCCTGACAAAAGGATTCGTGAAAGGTTATTTGACTTCATTAAAATTCATGACTTTTCTCTTACCGATGCAGGTTACATGATTGTTTACAAAGCTGTTGACTACAAGGACGAAACACAAAGCGATAAGACCTTTGAAGTATTCATCAGTAATCAAGTACTGCATGTGAAGAAAGACTGGAAATGCTCGCCTAAAAAGTATATGGTTTATAAGAACCTTGAAAATGACGAGTACGGTATTTCAAAAGTTGAAATAGCTGAAAAATGGGACGAGAAAGCCAAGAACATTGAAGTCATGGGTAACCTTGATGAACTGTTCAAAGCAATATTTGAAAATGACGATGCAAATGATATTGAGCAAACAAAATCAGTTGTATATACTGACCTGTACACTCATTCAATGACCATTGTACTTGGTCAACCAGTGCAGATGGAGAGAAAAGAATGTGATGGTGACCCTTCGCTTGATTGCTCCGTAGGTTTACATTGTGGAAGTACCTCATACGTAAATAGCTATGGTAGTGGTGCAAATGCAATTTTAGTATGCTATGTAAGTCCAGCGAATGTAATTTCAGTACCTGCATCTGAAAGCTCAAAAATCAGAGTAAGTGAATATTTTCCTGTGGGAGTTGCAACTTATGAAGATAAAAAAATCGACATAATTGAACAGGCATATTTCGAAGACAGCTACATTAATTATGAAGTAGAAGAACTTGAAAATATGATTGCCAAGGTTAGAGCAGAAGAATTGCCTCTTGACAATGCTAATAAAGCTGAACCTGAATCACGACCAATGTCCGAGTTATATAAAATACTGGCAACGAGACTCATAGACATAGAGTAATTTTAAATAAAAGAATGTCCCCCCAAGTGAATGTACACTTTGGGGGCATTCTTTTATAATCAATCATACCCAATGTACATATAAACAAATCATAAGTCAAAGACAATGATAACAGAAAGTAAAAAAACAATTCAAATAGAAGTACCTGTAACGGTGGCTAAGTACGAAAGGAAATCTGTGGATGTATATACTTGTTCTGATGGCAAAGTATTCACCAGTGCTGACGATAAAATAGGTCGCAGAACAGCCAAAAGACAGGCAGAAGAATACGATAATGCTCTTGATGTTATTACTCTCGGCAAACAAGAACTTCATTTTTATCCAATTAAAAACTCTAAGTTTGACAATGAGGGATATGAGAAAGAATTCTGTTTTTATTTAAAACATGATCTTTCTGAGAATGCATTAAATACCATAATTAAATTGGTCTATGAGATTGATCATAAGGAGGAAATTTTGAAGATGCCCGAAGGTTGGTATCTGGTTGATCAAACCGTAGTAGATAATGATGATATTTTTCATATTGACAGTTTCATTGAATGTACAGGTCACGTTACTTTATTGGAGAACTATATTGATGTAAAAGAAGCTACATTGCATCACTATAAAAAAATCTTTAGTGCATTAAAACTCGTTAATCGTAACTAATTGTAAACAATTCTCGTATAAGAAGCATAACAAATAAATTAAATACAATGGATTTTATAAGCGAAGAACAGAGTGAATTATATGACAGAAGAAGAGAACTGGCAGAACAAATTTCAAGTGAATTTGGTGATGGTGATTTCTTTGAAGGTGACAGTAGACATCAAGAATTGCTTATGCAACTGGAGAGAGTTGAAAAAGAAATCAACGACTTTAATAACAACTGATATGAAAAAAACAGTACATAAGGTAAAAAAACATTTCTACGATAAGTTTGATGCATTTTATAATGATCATCCAATACTCTTTATTGTAGCAATTGGCGCAATATGTGGTATAGGTGTACCAATGGTTTTGCTCCCAATATTTAAATCAATTTTTATTTAAAAACATTATGAAAACATTACACACACTTATTATGCCAATTTTCGCATTTGTTTTGACAACTTGTTCATTCAGTTTTCTCATTGCAATTGCCAGTCCTTTCATGTCAGACAAAGGTATGAAAAAGTATGTCTTGGCTCATAAAGACATGATAAAGAAAACCGAATATGGTCTGGTGATACCAAGCACAGACTACAAGTATTATAAGGACATAACCTTAAGATTGCTTGATAAATCTGATAGTACTTACCAAATAATCTTTTGGGGTGATAGAGAAAGCATTCTTTGGGACTTTAAACTGGATAAAGATGTTCGTGTCACCATACCATATAATAGGTATAAAGACAAAGATGTTGCTCTGGACGTACAGGTATTTGAATTAATCAAAAACTTTAAATAAAAACCATGAAAAAGAAAACTTATTTATTCTTGGATAATGATGTATACTGTCCCGAAGAACAGACTGATACATTTGGTAAAGAAGTAACCATTGATAAGAAAGATCGTGATGAAGTTTGGTTTACTTTTGTTGAAAACAAAAAGAAAGGATATGTTGTTTATCCTAACTTATTTGCAGAAAATACTCCTGAGAATCAAATAATATTTGATCATTTCATCAGGTTACAAGAAGATATTAAGGTGATGAAGAAATCTGCCCGTGATCTTTATAACATGATTCAACCTGCAAAATTATAATTAATTATGAACGATAATTTAACACACAGAATTTTCGATGACTTGCTTGATGTAGGTACAAAGAAACCAATGGGATATCTCCCGCTTCACATAATTGAAGGGTATGGTCGGGGTGCACTTACTGATATAATTCATTGGGCAAATGCTCATAACTATCATTCCAGAACTTGGGATGAACAGTTTTGTAACATTCTTTCTGGTGCACTTTATGTTTGGGACGAAATAATGCTCAGAGAAGTACTTAATAAGTACAAAGACATTCTCACTAAGTCTGAAATTCCAGTTGAACCAGAAGCATTCGTTAATTATATTGTCAAAAATACTGTTTATTCAGAGGTTAATCTTCCAGTGTATATCATTATTGGTTTTGCTTTTAATGACAAACGTTTCAGAGGTAAGACACTTGAAGAAAACATTGCAATACGTGAGAAAGACCCTAAGTATGTCAAAATTACTAATTTTTTAGTAAATAATTAGAAAAATTATGGCAACAAAAGAATTTATCTACAAAAAAACTGGACTCCTGAAAGCAATGGAACGTATTTTGAAGGAGTATAAAAAGAATGATCATATTGCAAATGTTGCTGATTGCTCACTCTGTATGCTTTATAACAGGGATAATGAAGATAGTATTTCAAACTCCCTTAAAGGTCATGAATGTAGATTATGCCCTATGTATATCTTTTATAGAGGAAATGACAACTGGTATCCTTGCATGAAGCGCAGGTGTACACCAATTGATTGTGATGGTAGTATGACTGAGGATTTAAACGAATTGAAAGCAGTCATCAGGTTTTATGAAGAAGCTATTGAGATAGTTAAAGGTATGACTGTTGAACAACTGAATGAACCCCAAGCATTTGTGTTTTTAATTAAAATCGACAAACTTTGTGCAAAAGAATTCTGTCTGGTGTAACTAATCCAGATTAATTAACGTATAAATACAATAAGAAGTTCGTTAAGATAGCCAACTAATAAAGGGGGATTAACATAGGACACCAACGATAAAATATTGACGAATTTCTTTCAATTAAAACTTTAAAACAATGAATAAAAAACAGTATCTTTGGTTATCAATTGCCTTAACATTAGTAGGCATAGCATTCTTAGTTTGGGGTGGGATAATATATCGTGGCTATCCTGAATATAAATTAATGAGACATATAATGTGGCAAGCTACTTTAACTGCTTCTATTCAATATGTTGTAGGTCTAGTATGTTTGATCGCAGGTTACGTTTTCGTTAAAAAAGCATAGTCATGGCAACAATACGCAACACCAGTAAACAATACAAGAAAGAGCTAGGTGAAATTTCTATAGAGAAATTTGCTCTTGAAAATCGTATCAGGGCAAGAGCAACTGATCTTATTAAAAGATTTCCCTATGTTGTTATTGTTGAAAACTACGGGGGTTCAGGAGGTAATTTGCTTGCAAAGAATTGTCAGGAGTTAGATCAATATAGTATTGATCGAATACTTGATTTTATTGAAATTATTGAAGCAGATATTGCCAGTAAACATCCGTATAAACAAACAAAGATTGAATTTTAAAAAAGATATTATGAAACAAATGACCAGTAATGATTACGCCAAAGAACTTCATAAAATGAAGTTAGACCAAATGGCTTTAGAGAAACGCATCGAAGTAAGAGCGCAAGAACTCATGAAGCAGAATCCCGATGTTCTTATTCAACTACCTTATTTTACAACTTCTTATAATGCATGTGAAATAGAACTTACAAAAGATGTTGATGTTTATGATACATTAAAAATTATCGAACAAATTGAAGCAGATATTAAACATCCGCACAAAAAACAAGAAGAAGAACCCTTATCTCTTGCCGAAGAAATATTTTTAAAAGAGTAACCTTTTTAGCTTATTTTTCGTATAAGTACAATAATCAATAACTATAAAGCTATGGACTTCAAAACTAAAAGACAAAGTAAAAAATATGCAAAACAGTGTTTTCGCATTGCATACGCATTTGTAATTTTCTTTTTTCTTTCTGTGGCAGCAGGTGTTATTATAATTCTTGCCACACCAGTTGTAACTAATCATGAGAGTAGGGGTGATTTTTGGATGATGTTACTCTTTATATCTCCGTTATTCATTGGGCTTGGTTTTGGAATATTCGGTCAGTACTTCATAGATATAAGAAGAAAATATAAAGCACAAATTCTTGAATATCGCCAGAAACGATTCTTTACACAAACTATGAGCTTAATTACATCAGGTAACTTAAACGAAGCAATTGACGTTTATAACTATTTGGTTACTAAGTCAAATTACCGTGATTTTCTTTACTCATATTTTATTTGCGAATTATTGCATTCAACTAATGAAGTACAACGTAAGAGAGGCGAAAAGATACTGGCTAGTGTACTTCAAAAAACTGACCCTAACGATATTAAGTTTTAATTAAAAACATAAAAAATTATGATACAGATAAGCGATGCACAAGCATTATTACTAATGGGAGCTATCATTTTAGGAGGACTTCTCTTTGGAATAATAGGTGCATACTTCAACGGAACATTTCCTTTCAATAGAAAACAATATTAAATTTAATCTTATGGAAACAATTAAAGAACCAGTAGCCAGTCCTGATTTAATCAAATGGTTAGAAAAAAGAAGAGTTAGACTTCAAAAAGAGCATGATGATGCTACAGGTATCGAGATTAGAAAAGCTAAAGGTGCTCGTCTGAAACAAATAAAAGACTGTCTAAATTATATTCAGACACATTAATTGTAACTTATCATAATCACATAATGTATAATTACCAATGTATAGAATATCAATAAACAAAAGAAAATACAGCCCAACTCCTATTGTTAAAGTAACGGTGGGAGCAGATGGACGAGAACAAGAAGAAATCATAATGATCAGCACTGAAAAGAAAGCTAAAGGTGATATAATGTCCGAAACAATTGTCGTGCTTCTTAATAATGCAGAAGAATCGACTTTGGGACGTGACAAGAGGGAAGATTTCTTTTCAAAGAAGCATGTTAAGGGAGAAGCACCCACAGGCACAGCAGAAGCATTGGCATTTGCTTTTCAACATGAAATGAAGTCTGATAAAAAACCCGACTTCATATATTATAAAGAAAAAAAATTATGAAAAATGTATTTGAATAGAATTATTATATATCTTTGTACGAATTATAATTAATAAATTTTAAACTATGATAAAGTACGTAGTCGGTGATGCCACAAATCCACAGGGTGAAGGTGAAAAATATATAATTCATGTTTCTAATGACATTGGTGGTTGGGGACGTGGTTTTGTTCTCGCTCTTAGTAAGAAGTGGAAAGAACCTGAAAAAATATATCGTGAACAGAAAGAATATGTTCTTGGTAAAATACAGATGATACGAGTTGAACCAGACATTTGTGTTATTAATATGATAGCACAACACGATGTTAAACCCACAAAAGGTGCTGACAATCTTATTATACCGCCAATCAGGTATGATGCTTTACTGGCATGCTTAAGAACAATAAATAAAATTGCAATTACAACTGGAGCAACAATTCATGCTCCGAGATTTGGCAGTGGCTTGGCAGGGGGAAATTGGGACACTATCGAGAAGATAATCAACGAAGCACTTCCAACAATTGATGTAACAGTTTACAACTTTAAATAAAAACGATATGAAAAAAATTATAAAATATACGCTGATTAAAACATTCAACATCATTCTGCCAATTTTTTTAATTATGGTGGGCATATGTATTGGTATCACACCAATCATTACGGCAATGGTCGTTATGAAGATATGGATATTTGCATTACTTGTTGTTAGTATCCCTCTGGCTACGGCTATTATTTCAATAACTAATGGCTTTACCGATTGGGATAACATTGGGGAAGTAAATGACATTAGGATTGCTATTCAGGAGTATCAACATAATAAAATGAAGTATGACAATCAATAATATGAAATACATAATGTACGGTCATTTAAAGACTGCACATGCTAAAGACGGAAACGAATACCCATATTTTGGTAGTATTTACAGTAATGCATTCGGCACAAAGATGTGTGGTGACGATAAGATATACAAGCTGACCTTTGAGCCTGCTGTTGATCTGGAGAAGGACAAAGAAGAAGAAGTGGAGTATTGGGGTTGGCTTGATAATAAGGGTGAACTGTCAATGGTTTGGGCAAATTATTTTCTCTTTAACATGTGCTTTCCTAACGGTGCAGAAGCAAGCGAAGGATACGGTGAAGGTAAGAGAGTTAAACTTAATTTACTTAAATTTACCAGTAAATATTAACTAAAAGCACTGCCTATGAAAAGATGAATGTACAAATATTTCTAATAAAAAAATAATAAAATGAAAAGTTAAATTATAATCATATGCTAAACGAAAGTTTTATCACGCATGACTTTAAGTTGCCAAACCATTCTAATGAACTATGTAAAGCAGAAGAAGTCATAGAAAAATTGAAGTTAAGAATTAAAAAAGTTGAGGAAAATAAAACAATAAATGACAAAAATCACGATGAAATTTACAATGAGATAATCCGAATATTAGATTATGTAGGCAGACTTTCAATGCCTGCATTTGCAATCGAAGAAGAAATGGAGGAAATGTACACATTACAGTATTCTAAGTTTCCCGAACTTGCAAAGAAATTAATGAACGATCATTATGAGTGTATACATCATCCGTACACACTCCAAAAAAATCGATGCTTCAGAATGCTTAAAGAGTTAGACGAACTTTATCAAAAGACCTATAAAAAAAATCCACCAAATTGGAATATTTAAACAACAATGTACTAAATTAAAAACTATAATGTACTAAACACTAAAACTTTAAAATCATGTTAGAAGCAATAATTGTAATACTCGGATTCTTAGGACTAATGATATTTTTTCTTGCATATGATGCACTTACATGGGGACTTGTATGTTATAAATTCTGGTATTGGTTTCTCATGCCAGTTTTTCCAACATTACCTCAAATAGTATTTTGGCAAGCAGTAGGACTGATGTTTTTTATTAGCTTGTTTAGAAATCCCGTATTAGGTATAATGAAAAAAGAATATCGTGATGATAATGCTCAAACAATTGCAACAATTATTGTCCCTTGGATAGCACTTGTAGTGGGTTATTTCGTATACACTTGGATTATACCCCATATTAATTTAATATAAACCTGATGTTTTTATCGAAGGTCAGCTCACAGTGCTGACCTTTTATTTTTCAAAACTCTTTGCACTGATTGTTTTAATACGTATCTTTATTGAAAATAATTTTATATAAAAACATATGAAATGAGTGTGGATTATAAAAACAATGTTAAAATGGGTAAAGATGATAATGACAATTATAATACCTGCAAAGGTGCTAATACAAAAGAAGTTGATGTTGATAGAGCATTCACTGAATTAATAAGACAACTTGCAAGTGCAGTAGATCAGGCATCTTATAATACAGATGCATACAAAAATAAAGTATATAAACTCGAATATTTTGTACTTGAATGTGAGCAGGATTTAGCTCCTACTAATGCTACTAAAGATAGTGAACCTGCACCTGACACAGTTCTTTATAAATTAAGAACAATAGTAAATCAATTGAAAGTATCAAACCAAAAGAATGATGAAATACTGAAACATTTCAGTACACTAATTTAAAAATAACTATATGAAAAATATGACATTACCAGAAGTAAAAACAAACACAGTAGAACTAAAAGCACTTGATGCATTAATCGAAAAATTGAATATTGAAGCAGACAATGCACAAAATAATTCAAATAATTTTTATTCAAAAGCAATAAGACTTGCTAATTTTAGTCTTAATTGTGATTGTGAAAAAAGTGAAGAAAGACCGCCAGACCCTGAAGGACTACTGACAACATTAAATGAACTAATAAATAGATTACAGTATATCAATAGAAGAAATACGGAAATACTTCAACAGATAGATAAATTATTATGATCAATCCTGCAGAAATGCAGGATTTTTTTTATTTAGGAATAGTACGAAACTCATATTCTAATCTACTCTGAACAGTTCCAATGAGATATTTGTCTTCGTTGGCAAATTCATTGAACTCAGGGCATGCTCGTAAAATACATAGTTCTTTTCTGGTTGCATCAACAAGTTTAATTTGTTGAATCCAAAAGGGATTTAATATAAAGTCTCTTTTCTTCTCTTGTTTTCTTCTATGTACTGTGAAGTCTTTAAGATTAGCAACACCCAACTCCCATGCTCCACAAACCATAAGGGACATACAGAGTTCACCCCTGCCTTCCAGTGTCCAGACACAGCTTGCAATAGCTCCCCAATGATTGGATAACCTATAGAGATTATTGTCTGTATCGATCAGGTACTTACTACCTGTCTTGCTTGTGAAGTTATAGATGATATTCGGTTGCTCAGCAATAATATTGAACTGCCAATGAACATTCTTGTCTTCATCAATTCCAACTTCTTTAAAGTCAGCTTTGGTTGATATCTGAAAGTTCGTTGTATTGATATGACTGTAGCAATCACGATAATGAACAAATTTGATACGTTGTAAGTTTCTTACAAATGCATCGACTTCTTGTATTTTTTTTCGTGGTATTTCCATACGTACTTATACGGAGATACCACGTAAAAGGTTACAATTTCTTTTTACATGGACAACTTTCAAGATGAACTATGCCGCCCCTCATAGCATTACAAAGATACTGATGTCCGTCCACTTCAATTATTTGATAGTAAGCCCGATCATAAGCACCATCAATAAAATGAATTCTGCTTTCTGGTTTTGGCTCTTCAGTCTTGGGTGAAGAAAGAAATTCATCCTTTGAAGTTTCTTTTTTGTTACATGCAACTAAGAGTGTTATTAACACCATTATTGCAATAAGTGGACTATCATACAATAAAAATTTTTTCATGAGTTTAAGTATTTAAGTGTTTATCATTTTATCAATTATTTCAAGTGCTGCTTTAACTATTTCATCTTTAATATGTGCAGGGGCAGCAATAAGCAAAAGTACCTCATTTCCGTTAGATTCTACCTCTGGAAACATTTCAATACCATTCATAATACCTTCAGCAGTTTTCTTCTCTCTGTGACCTCTGGAGATAGAGAGATATGATTCAAACAATGGTATGAATTCAATATCTTCACCATCTTCCATTGTGAGTGTTATTTTACTTAATTTTCCCATGTTATTGTTCGTTTTTAATTAAAAGTTCTAATTCATCAATTCTTCCTTGTATATTATTAGCTTTTCTAAGCAGCGCAAGTTTTGTTTCAAGCTGGTGATCGTAAGGTAATCCAATTGACAGATAAAGAAAATTATCTTTTTCTTTTTTCAGGGTATCAATTTGTGTTTGTAAATCTTCACTCATATCACTTATTTTTTTATTTTTTCCAATGAATCATGAGTATAAGCTATAAATAATAGTATTATGGTAGTACATAACATAATTAAATCATTTGTTTCCATTGTTTTACCCAAAATAATCATGATTCCAAGTCCTATTACTGCTGCAATTAATAATATTATTTTCATATTAATCCTTGTAAACAATTGTTAGTATCTTTTTCACCAATTTCTTTAATACCTTGCTGTTTAGTTTTTTCAACAAGCATTTCTTTATTCTTTATTTCATCTTTCGCCCAGCATGCTGCAGTCAATAAGCATAGACAATATTGAAAGCAAATATCGTGCTTACAAAAATCCAGAATGAAGTCATCAACCACATCGAATTTACCTGCATACATAAGGTCTTCCATGTAAGAGAAAATTTCCAGCATTAGTCTCTGTTGTCTCTTCTTTGCTTGATTATCAACAATATATTCAATGGTAATTTTACTTTTATCTGATTCATCTTTACAGATTATTGGCTTACCATCCCAACCGTACTTCTTAACAAATCCTTCAGGTATTATTTCTTCTGGCTTATCCATTTCAGTTTCTGTATTTCGTTTATATATGTTTCTCTATCTACCCACCTACGAGTTTCCATGTCAAAGATAGTGTTAAAATTTTGAATTAATGCATATGCGTGTGTGCTAATAATAATTTGATTTTTGTTTGTTACAGAAGATTCAATCATTTGATTTACAAGCCACCATTGATTTCCAAGACTCAATGCAGTTTCTGGTTCATCCATGAAGATCGTGCAATTTTTGGCATTTTTTAAGATATATTGAAGTACTGGCAACATTGATTCTCCATGACTTTCTTCCTGTGCAAACCATAGTTCTGCAGTTAAATTGATAAAGTTCTGTGCACCCGGGTTTAACATCTTTGGTATTGCCACCACTGGATTATCTTTTTCCGCATTAAAGTAAATGGTGTTACGATAGTTAATTACACCATCAATTTTAAGACAACCTTTATAATCTTTCTGATAATCTTGAAAGTACTGCTCTTCGGTTTTATATTCGCTAAAAGCTAATCCTAACTTATCAATTGGTTTGCCAGTGTATTGTTTAATTAAATGAAATAAGGTTGTTTTGCCTGAGCCATTTTCACCCACAATTACATTCACACCCTCATGAAATTCAATGTTTAAACCTTTCTTAAACAAGGTAAACATTTTCCAAGGTTTTTTCTCTCTGGTATATCGAGTAGGCTTGTAGGTTTTAACGCCCCAACGTTCCTGAGAATCCTTCTCCAGAGATAATTCGTAATTTTCTGTGAATGTAACGGACTTAATCATTCTTCTATCCTCCCAATTATTTTACAATTACCAATTCTACCTGCATTCATATCACCTTTTGAATGCCTGTCTAAAAATTGTTGTGCCATTAAAGAATTAAATTTTTGACACATAAAACCCTTTGAACTTGCGGTGAGAAAGATACAACAATCTTCTCCTTCGCCAATTTTACATACTTCATGTATTTTATCATCAGGTATTTTACAAGAATTACCATCGGTATAATTAATTTCAAACACTTTCTGTGTTGTATCATGCTCAAACTTAATGTTTTTTTCACCAACACTTACAATAACCTGCATTGAATTAAGTCTTCCCAGCATGTCTGAAAGA
>Ga0209429_10000372_pt1 | contig 31067 bp, 25 predicted proteins | sample BarGraNGADG00212_3_FD_184493 | JGI IMG/M metagenome (GOLD analysis project Ga0209429, IMG submission 184493) | Arctic peat soil microbial communities from Barrow, Alaska - Barrow Graham LP Ref core NGADG0004-212 (SPAdes) (version 2) | ecosystem: Environmental > Terrestrial > Soil > Wetlands >... | reverse complement strand
GAATCTCAAAGCATTAATATATTCTGTTCGGGCCTGATCCAACTCTCCTTTTGCCATATATGACTCAGCAGCTATTACTGCTTTTTCATAAGCATTATTTGACTTGTTATTATTATAAATGCTGAATCCTATGAAGATTAGAAAAATCAGAATAAGGCCTGTTATTGTGTTTCTGTCCATTCTTTCAAATTAAATTAATGATGATTATTCTATATTAATATCCCCTTTTCTATTCCGTAATGCAAGCTTTTACAAAGCTAACAAATAATGGATGGGGATTAATTACAGTACTGCTATATTCCGGATGAAACTGAACTCCAATAAACCATTTATGGTCAGGGATTTCCATTATTTCTACAAGATTTGATTCGGGATTGATCCCAACAGGTATCATTCCGTTTTTCCTGAATTCTTCAAGATATTTATCATTGAATTCGTAGCGATGCCTGTGTCTTTCGACTATTTCTGTCTTACCATAAGCTTCGTAAGTCCTGGAGTCTTTACTTATAATGCATTTATAACCTCCCAGCCTCATTGTTCCTCCTTTATCGATAATGCTTTTTTGTTCCTCCATCAGATCAATAACCGGGAATTTTGTTTTGTGGTCTATTTCTGTAGAATTAGCTCCTTCCAGTTTCAATACATTTCGTGCAAACTCAATAACAGCACATTGCATCCCCAGACAAATGCCCAGGAAAGGAATGTTGTTCTCCCTTGCAAACTTAACCGTGGAAATTTTACCTTCAACACCTCTTGAACCGAATCCGGGCGCCACAAGAATTCCATTCAGGCCATTAAGTTTTTCATTTATATTTTTATCATTAATATCTTCTGAATGTATGTACTCTACATTTACGTCACAATCATTCATTGCACCGCTGTGGATAAATGATTCTGAGATTGATTTATACGCATCAGGAAGCTCGACATATTTCCCGATGAGACCTACTTTTATATGATGTTTTGGATTCTTTAATCTTGATAAAAAGTTTCTCCATTCGGTAAGAGGTGGTTCTTTTTCTATTGGAAGTGCCAGCTTGCGCAATACAGTCTGATCGAGTTTCTGATCGAGCATCTTTATTGGAACTTCATATATTGTTGAGACATCAACCGATTCGATTACAGCACTTTCTTCGACGTTGCAAAACAGTGCAACTTTTCTTTTAGTATCATCAGTCAGATTTCTTTCTGTTCTCAAAACCAGGATATCAGGTTGTATTCCTGCTTCAAGCAGCTCTTTTACTGAATGTTGTGTAGGTTTTGTCTTTGATTCTCCTGAGGCAGACAGGTAAGGGACTAATGTGAGATGAATGACGATACAGTTTTGTGTTCCAAGTTCCCACTTCAGTTGACGCACAGATTCAATATATGGTAAAGATTCTATATCACCTACTGTCCCTCCTATTTCGGTAATGACAATTTCATATTTATTACCTGAACTTACGAGCTTAATCCTTCTTTTTATTTCATCAGTGATATGAGGTATTACCTGAACAGTTTTTCCAAGATAATCGCCTTTCCTCTCTTTGTTAATAACAGACTGATATATGCGTCCGGTAGTTACGTTATTAGCCTGGCTTGTAGGAACATTTAAGAATCTCTCGTAATGACCAAGATCAAGGTCTGTCTCGGCTCCGTCAAGTGTAACATAGCATTCTCCATGTTCATAGGGATTAAGTGTTCCCGGATCAACATTAATATAGGGGTCCAGTTTCTGAATTGTAACGGAATAGCCTCTGGCTTGCAACAATTTAGCAAGAGAAGCAGAAATAATACCTTTACCCAATGAAGATGTAACTCCTCCAGTTACAAATACGTACTTAACGTCTGTCAAAACAACTAATTTAAAATTTATCTATATTATCTTATTATTCTAATCATCAAGCCCTGACTGGTCAATCATTTTGACTTTTTCCTCAAGTGTCTTGATCATTTTTTTAGCATTTTCAATCTTCTCTTCAACCTCCCTGATCATTGTATCAGCTTTGGCTGACTTTGCAAAAAATCCGATGTTGTTTTCCCAAAGGACAATATCACTTTCAAGCTGTTTGATCTTCGTGAAGAATTTGTCCCGTTCATTATGGACTTTCCGAGATGCTTTCGGGTTTAATTTAAGGTTATCGAGTTTAGTTTTATATTTGAGAATGCTTTTATCCTCATCTCCGATCTTCAGTTTGTCAAATTCTTTATTAAGGGCATTTCTGTACCGGTTTGTTATTTCCTCCTTCTGGTTAAATGGTACGAAACCAATTTCTGTCCATTTCCTTTGTAAATCTTTAATGTGGTCGAAATCAACCTTAACATCTGATCCAGACTCGAATTTTTCCAGTTCTTCAATAATGGCCAGTTTAGCCTTTAAATTATCTTCATAAGATGTATCAAGTTCGGCAAAGAAGGTTGATTTACGGTTAAAAAAGTGGTCGCAGGCTTTTCTGAATCTTTTCCAGGTCCGTTCTGATTGTTTGCGGGGAACTGGGCCGATCTCTTTCCATTCTTTCTGAAGCTTAATAAGTGCATCTGAGGTAGCTTTCCATTCATTACTCTCCTGAAGAGTTTCAGCCTGAATGCACAATTCGGTCTTCAGCTGAAGGTTATTTAACTGAATCTCTTTATTATCAGCATAAAAACCTCTTTTCTTTTCAAAAAATGCATCACAGGCATCACGGAATCTTTGATAAATCTTGTTGTTTTGCTTTTTTGGAGCAAAACCTAATGTCCGCCACATTTTTTGCAAATTAACGACCTTTTCTGCTCTTTCTTCAAAATCTTTAAAGTTCTTAATTTCCAGCAGGTTGATAGCTTCGACTTCTTCACAAAGGGCTAATTTAGCATCGAGGTTTTTTCGCTGGTCGTCTTTCTGGTTTTCGAAATACTCATGATGTCTTTTATTATTTTGTGCAGTAGCTTCCTTGAATCTTTCCCATATCTCATTCTTGGATTCCATAGGTACTGGTCCAATTTCGCGCCATTGGTTATGGTACTCCTGCAATAATCTGAATGCATTCACGGGGTTTGGCTCAAGTAAAAGCTCTTCTGCCATTTCGCATAAGAGTACTTTAGCTTCAAGGTTCTTTTTCAGATCAAGATCACGTAACTCTTTATTGATTTTTATATAATCGTAAAATATTTCAACATTATGATGGTAGTTTTCCCAAAGATCTTTCAGGGCACTCTGTGGAACAACTCCGATTGAACGCCATTCATTCTGAAGTTGCCTGAAATCATGAAATGTCTTGTTTATTGACTCTTCACGATTAACCAGATCTTTAATTTTATCGATTATCTCATATTTCTTCTTAAGATTATCGTATTTCTCAGCTTCCTGTATTTTGTTGTAATCGGTTTTTTTCTCTTTGAATTTTTCAAGAAGATGTTTCACCTGAGCCTCACTGGGATCGATCCAAACTCTGTAATCTTCAATTTTTCCACCCTCTTCCAGAAATTTACTCTTTCTTTCTTCAAATTCCAGTTTAAGCTTTTTGTAATAAAAAGCTTTAATACGGTCTACATCGTTCCGTATCTCGGATGGAGCCCTGTTCTCTACTATCAGTCCAAGTGTCTCAACTAATTCAACTTTTGTGAAGCCTGAATAATCAACAGGTGGCAGTTCAATACCATCAAAATCATGTTGATCATCAATAATTGGGTTCCCGTCTGATGAGGAACTTATTGAATTTGCTTCAACTAAAATATCCCCTTTAGTTACTTCATTTTCAATGTTCTCTGCCATCATTGTCTCAGGTTTCTCAGATACGGCCAGAGTATCAATTTCCTGTGCCTTATCATCTTGTGCGGTTTCATCAGATACGGAAGCTTTTTTATCAGCCCCGGGCTGTTCATCACGAACAGCGTCATCCGGATTTTTCTCTAACATAATCAATCCTTTATTGTTTCAGCTCATTATCAGTATTCAGCACCATGGCAATCCATGGAATTTTCAGAGTACGAAAATATTGAAATATTTAATAAAACTCAAAGATTTAACATAAATTAATGTGAGAATCAATGATAAAGGTGAAATGAAAGAATTATCCAAAAAGGAATAGAATATAAAAAGGATAATTATCATGACATTTTTTACATTTAGTCAGATTAATTATATATTTGAAAATAACTTGCTTGCTTGAAAGGAAATCAGGGATTTATTTGACATAAAATATCAAGTTATGGGTAAAACAGAAGTATTATTATTTGCACTTATTTTTGGTGTTGCAGGGTACCGGCTATACCAGAAATATATTAAAAAAGATCAGGGAAAACCTGGAAATGGCAACAAATCCGGTTCATCAGGTTCATCATTTCCATCTTCAAAAGATGATGATTATGAACCATATAAAAAACAGTAAAAATATATTATCGCCTGTTTCTTGACACCAGGTGACGAAACGGATTAAATATTTTTTGCAGAAGCCGGATATCGTCGGTTATGATCTCTGCAGTACCCTGCATATTTTGAGTAAATTCAAGTTTTCTTCCATATAATGATGTTAGTCCGGAAGGGAGGCTGATTTCAATAAAATAAGCATCTCCGGTTGGGACGAGTGATATGGATTTTACGACGCCTCTTATCATCCCATATTCCAGATAAGGATATCCGCTGAGTTTAATATTAACCAACTGTCCTGCTTTAACTTTTCCTGATCGTTGCATCTTAAGGTTAATTCGTCCAATATAGTCTCCTGCCTCCCCTGGTACAATAAACAGAACAGGTTCATCCTTTATAACTGACTGGTTCTCATGCCAGAACCTGGTGAATGTCACAGTACCTTCAATCGGAGAAATCAGCAGATGGGTATTTTCCCAGATTTTTATTTGAGCTTTCAGGTTTAGAAATGATTCATTTAAAACTGATAATAGCTTTTCCCCTTCTTCCAATCGTGCTATCCTGTAGTCCTGTAAAAGTTGATTCTTCGCTGCTATCTCGATTAATTTGGCAGAATAATCCAAACGTACCTGCTGGAGTTCAATATTGATACGAATGAGTGCCTGACGGGAAATTTCAAATTCGCTTTCCGAAAAAACTTTCTCTGTAAATAGAATCGAATCTCTTTTATATTTTTTTGCCTCAATTATCTGATTTTCATTATACAAATTTTCTTTTACTTTTATTCTGTCAATGTATTGCCTTATGGAATTAATCTCTTCTGTTATTGACTGAATTTTGTTACCGTAAAAATCATTTTTATTAAAAGTCTGATAATCAGTGAGACTTTTAATAAACGACGACCAATAGCTCTGCAACTCTCCAAGTTCTGAAAAACCAGGCATTTGAGCAACTGAAAGTAATTCAGGTTTGCCTATTGAGTCAATCAGCAGGTTTAGTAAATCAATTTCATTAATTGAAGCTGCTGTTTCTATTACTGCAAGTAATTGACCCTCTGAAATTATTTCCCTGTCGCTAACTTTAAGGTTTTTTATTCTTCCAGATATTTTACCGGTCAGTGTAACAGGAGGATTTTCAGTAGTTATTTCGACTTGAGACGGAATGGTATCCGGATACTTTATTATCCAGGCGAAGAGAATAAAAAGTAAAAAAATCAAAAACATCAAAGTAGTTCCCCAACGGAGGATTTTACGAGGCGGTCTGCCCATAATTTCCTTTACAGGATCGGAGTATAATATTTCAGGGGTTCCTTCTCTCTTCATCTTTTTTCAATTACCAAGTTCAAGCTGGTTTTTGACAAGATTATAGTATGCTCTCCTCGCATCTATTAATGTCTGATGAGTACCCGTTTCGACAATCCTTCCGCTATCGAGAACAATAATTTTATCAGCATTCCTGACTGTGCTAAGTCTGTGTGCAACGATAATAACTGTTTTTCCTTTAAAAAACCCCACAAGATTTTCTACAATTACTTTTTCATTGTTCGCATCGAGAGAATTGGTAGCTTCATCAAAGATTATTACTTCAGGATCCTTATATACTACTCTTGCAATAAGCAATCTTTGTTTCTGCCCCTCGCTTAATCCATGGCCGTTGACTCCTGTTTTTGTATTATAACCAAGTGGAAGAGACTCAATAAATCCCTTTATATTAGCTATTTCGGCAGCTTTTATCAGTTTTGCTTCATCTATATCATCTGATCCGGGAGCAATGTTGGCAGCTATCGATTCGGGAAATAAAAAGCCGTCCTGCATAACTGCCCCGACTTTCCCCCTCCACAACTTCAGACTCAGATTTGAAAGTCTGGTATCTCCAATTAATATTTCACCAGTCACAGGCTGATAAAATCCAAGAAGCATTTTAAGAAGTGTGGTTTTACCGCTGCCGCTTGTTCCAACAATAGCTGTTACTTTATTCTCTTCGATAAAAAGGTCGATATCTTTAAGAGCAAAAGGAGAGCGTGGTCCTTCGTACTGGTACGACAGGTTATTAATGTAGATATCTTTCTTTTCGGGTAGCTTGCGAACTTTCATTTCAGGATTGGGCTCCTCGTTATCCATCTCATGGACTTCAGCCAGTCTGTCGAGGCTCATTTTTGCATCCTGTGATATCCGGAAAAAGCCAATTATCTGGCTTACGGGAACATTAAGCTGACCTATTATAAACTGGACGGCAAGCATCATTCCAAGTGTCATGCTTCCTTTCAGGACAGAGGTAGCTGCTACAATTGTAATTGAAAGGTTAGTTACTTCATTAATGAATGTAGCTCCTGCAGATTGGTATTGAACCAGACTAAGGTTTTTTACTTTTAATCCGAACAATGATGCCTGAAGCTTCTCCCAATCCCATCGTTGACTTAATTCACTCTGCGTCAACTTAATTTCCTGCATACCATTGATTATATTGATAAGTTTGGTACCGGATACGGACATCTGCTTAAATCGCTGATGGTCAAGCCTTGCTCTTGACTTCATAAAAAGTGAGACCCAAAGAATATATAATACAGACCCAGATAGAAAAAGCAAAAGAATTTTTGTACTGAAAATTGCCAGTACTATTCCAAACACAATCAGGTTAAAAAAGGAGAAGAGTATGCTCAAACTTGCCGATGTAAGGAACTCCTCAATACGGTTATTGTCCTCGATGCGCTGAAGGATATCACCTGTAAGTTTTGTATCAAAAAAGGCAACAGGCAGTGACATAAGTTTCTGAAGAAATCCGGAAATTATTGCGACATTCACCCTTGCACCAATGTGCAGAAGAAGCCATCCTCTGATAAATTCGACAGTTGTTCTGCCAATCACCAACGCAAGCTGAGCAAAAAGAATAAGATAGATGAAGCCTATATCATTATTATTAAGGCCAATATCAATTATCGACTGGGTAAGAAAAGGTATTAAAAGCTGTATGCAGCTTCCCAACAGTAAACCCAGAATAAGCTGACCAAGGTATTTGCGATAAAGGCGAAAATATTTAAAAAGAAACCTGAATCCATTAGTTTTTACATGTTCCTCCTTAAAATCATAAAGCGCCGGTGATGGTTCAATTATCAGTACAAGTCCTGAAGGTTCACCATCAGTAAGAGTTGTTCCCCAGTTCCGGATAAATTCCTCGCGCGTATATTTCACGAATCCTATTGCAGGATCAGCAGCCCATATTTTATCATTCTTTATTTTGTAAACAACGATAAAATGTTTCTGTCTCCAGTGAACTATACAAGGTAATGGAACATTCTCATTCAACAATTTAAAAGAAATTTTAACGCCTATTGTTCTGAATCCCAAGCTGTCAGCAGCTTCTGAAAGACCAAGGAATGAAACGCCCTCTCTTGTTATGTAACATTTCTTTCGCAGGAGTTCCAGTGAATAATTAATATTGTAAAACCCTGCTACCATCTTAAGGCATGCAGGGCCGCAATCCATTGCATCGGGTTGTTTTACAAAGGTAAAAGGCATTTTATGTTTCCGGAAATTGATTAAATTGTAAGTAAAGATATTTATTATTTACTTACAATAATCCTGAAAATAACATAAAATCTAAACCTGCAACACTTTTAAAATGATTTTCCTTTGAGGAAATATTATATTTACCAAGTTAATCTATAGCCAAAGGGTTTGTTTAGAAGTATACCAGATAAAACTATTATTGAGGGGATTCGCCAACAGGATGATAAGATTTTGAATTGGTTGTATGATAATTATTTTCAGACCATTAAGAATCATGTAATCAGAAACAGTGGATCAATAGAAGATGTCTCTGATGTTTTCCAGGATTCAATTATTGCACTTTACAAGCAAATTACAGAAAACAAATTAAATCTTACAACGGATCTTAAAGGATATTTTTTTAGTATCGCCCGTAATCTCTGGAGTTTACAATTAAGGAAAATACTAAAGACCACAGAGCTCGATGTAGATATTGCTGAAGAAGATATTGAAGAATCTGATGATCCTGTTTTTGAGAGAATCCTGAGCAGGGCATTCGCAAATTTAAAGCCCGATTGTCAAACTGTTTTAACGTTATTCTCTGATGGTCATTCATATGATGATATAGCAACCCAGATGGACCTCAAGAATGAGGTTTATGCCAGAAGAAAAAAATATCTTTGTAAGGAAGCACTAATGGAACTGATCCGGGATGATCCTGAATATCAGGAATATTTGCGTTTCCGGGAATAAAGAATAAATAATCCGGCACAAATAAATACTACAGTTAATGCCAGGAGTAAAAACTTCATTGGAAAATATAACGGGGCATTATTCCCATAGATAACGAGTGTTGACCAGAAATAAGGATGAGATCTCAACTGATCGGACTTTTTCAGATAAGTCATCCTGGCTTTTCTCAATGCCTCACTTTTTGTAAATCCTTTACCCAGGTTTTTATAGAACATTTTGATGATCTCTGTGCCTGATTTGTCCTCAATCTCCCACATAGACATTACAACAGACTGGCTGCCTGAATAAATAAATCCCCGTGCAAGGCTTAAAATTCCTTCCCCTGATGAAAGAAACCCGGTCCCAGTATTACATGAGCTTAAGACAACCATTTTTGCCTTCAGTGGAATTCCGTAAACCTCATAAGTATTAAGCAATCCATCATCAGGTGAATCATTTCCCAGGCTGAATATCATTTTTGAATGCATTGGATATTGATCATTCAGAATAGTATGCATTGCCAGATGCACAATGTCAAATTTCCCTGATTCTCTCTTATAAACTGATTCTTTGGCTTCCTTATTAATATAGAGTTTTCCTCCTGTAATATCAGAAACATATTCTGCTTCCTCCCGTGCAAACGGCAGATCACTGAGAGTCCCTTTCCCCGCTTGTCTGTTTGACATCACTGAGTCGATAGAAAATTTATCATTATAATCTGGAGCAAATGCAATTGCCCGGTTGGTAAAACTGAAGCTGTTTTTTACCGATTCTGATAGAAATGTAGCGGAGTATGTGTAGGAAATACGGAACTTATTCATAAGATAAGGAAGCTCACGGTATAAAATTTCTTCTCCTGAATGGGCATTTGTCAGAAATATTTCGAATGGAAGGTACGATATTATATTATCAGGCGAAATGACAACCTTATCAGATATAAGATACTTCAGGACAGGTTCTATCAGAATATTATAAAATCGATTCCCCAGTTCCTTATACCTGATATATGAATTAAGCGAATTTTCATTTAATGAAGGCTTAGATAATAAGTTCCTGAATTCTTTTATATTACTGAAGAATTCCGAATCAACAGGGAATGTCAAAAGCTGCTGATTTTTACGGTTTGCAATAAATATATAGAGAACGGTATCGGATAGTACATAATTTAAATAGGTGCCGTTTCTTCCCAATATTTTCGGAATCTCTTTCAGTGTTACAACCTCTGTATTGTATTTTATCGAAAAATATCCCGGGTATTTCTTCTCAAATATGATTATCATGGAATCACGTTTCTGTGTAGCTATAAAAAGCTTTTCTTTCAAATCTGATATTCGAACTTGTTTAAATAATTTTTTGTTATTTTCTACGGCGATCAATGAATTATAAAGAGTTATTTCCCTTTGAAGCGACTTTTCGAGTTCAGCAATTTCCGGTGGTATATTAAACTGAACAGCTTTTAGTTCACGGGTTGATGCCAGCAGTCCTGCAACTTTTATCTTTTCAGAAAATTTAAACGCTTTTTCCAGAAAACTTGATTTTTTTGTAATCTCATAACATAAATTATAATCCCGGATTGCAATAAGGTATGACTCCCTGTAACGATCTCCGAGAATAAGTCTGCTCTCTTCCTCGCTGATGTTGATCCTTACTTTTTCAATTACTGATATTAATAATTCATTCGTAGAAGCAGCAGCTTCAAGAATTTTTATATCATTTGATCGTTCATATATGTTCCTTAATATTTCATATTTTGACTTTACGATTTTCAAAGATCTTTTGTCAGCTTTTATTTCTGACAAGTCCGGATTCTCGTACAAATCGTACTTGCTGCCACCCTCAATTCCCCTGAATAACAGTTCTTGAATTTTCTCAAGAGCTTTCATTGACTCCCCGTTTTCTGCCAAGGACTGAGCATACCCAATGGTTATAGATTCTTTTAGAAGTTCATTTTCTTCATGATTTTCCATATACTGCACACACTCAGTAAAGAGCACCAATGATTTTTGTAAATCAATCTTGAATTCTCTTAAATAATCAGCATAATATTTCAGGACTTCAATATAATATCTTGAATTGATACCATAAAGTTTCTTTACTTTAACAAGCAACTTAGAAAGAAGAACTTCTCCTTTAATCTTTTTACCCGAATTACCCGATACAATGGCGTAGTTATTTATAAAGTTAAATGCTTCATATTCATTAATTGATTCGGCAAAAAGTGTCCCCTTTTCATAGTACTCATCTGATCTTTCTTTGAATCCCAGCAAACTTGAAGCGACAGCCATACTATTAAGGAGATTAATATAATTCCTTCCTGGTTTTATCTGGTTTTTATCCAGGATTGATTCAGCCTTCTCAAAATAAAGCATTGCTTTTGAATAATCCGCAAGCCTTGAGTAACAGACCCCTACATTAAGATATAACGCGAATAATTCGTTTATTGTCAAAGCATTTTCATAATTTCTCAGGATCTCCATTGCCATGAATCCATAATTTATGGATTTTTCATATTCCAAAAGTTCAATGTTCGCAGTGACAAGAGCAGCATATCCGCTTGCCAGTTCAGGACTTGAAGCTCCATATATATTTTCAACAATTTTTATATATTTTAATAAATATTCCAGCATATTAGTATTATCTCCAAGATTGAAATATGCAATTGCGATATTGTAAAGCCCTTTTATATAGAATTCATTATAAATCCTGAGACTTTCACCCGTTGCAACTGAAAGTTTTAACCAATTTATGGCTTCGGAATATTTTCCAATGAAAAATTTGCTTAGCCCTATTAAATAGTAAGATTCACACATCACAGCACTGTCAATCCTATTTACTCTCAAGGTTCTTATCATATTTTCAGAAACCAGGCGGATTCCGGCTGTATCCCCTTTATTTATAAGAAGCCTTAGAGAATTATTTAACGTGATTACATCTTCCGATAAATTTTTATTGACGGGCCCGTTGTATTTTTTCTCAGATTTAACAGCTTCATTTAGTGTATTTTGATCAATCAGAGAGAAAGATCCTTTGATTGATAATGTAGATAAAATAAAAATCAGAATAGGAAATAATCTTATAATTATTGTTTTCTTAATCATTACTTCAAAAGGTTGTAGTTTTTTCTAAGTTTCCCCAAAAGAAAGATAAAAACGAAAAAATTCCAAGCCAAATCTACTGTTTTTTAATCCTAATTACCATTTTGTATATATCTCATTATTAGTTATATATAATTATTTTCAAAAATAATTGATTTTTTTGTGTCACAAAAGTGGCATTCCTGATATGTAATATTGTAAACCGATAATAATTACTGATTACCCTGAATGAGTTTTAAAACTTTATAAATTAAAAAATGAAAAACCTGACTATTGACCTGACAAAAGACATTTTTGGTGAATTTGCACTTACAATTGAAGAGATGATTAATGTTCGCGGAGGAGATGGGGAAACAATAATAGTGCCTACCATGCCTCCAATTAAAATATGAAAGTACTCCCTTCTCAATTTAGAAAAAGCGAAATGTTGTGAAGATCCAGTGCCGGGTTCTTTGGTTAATTTAGGAAAGCTGTAAATAGTACCAGGTTTTATGGTATGATTTAATGTGGAAGAATATTTAAATAATTATGTATATAACTGACATTGAGATCATTAAAAAATTATAAGAATCAAAATATAATATTGATTTACTAAATAGACGAATTGAATATTGAAAATAATTTAAAAATACAAACATGAAAACAATTGACTTTTCATATTTCATCGAGAGGTATAATGCCGGAGAGATGAATGAAGCTGAAAAAGAATGGTTCCAGAAAGAACTGGAGGGAAATGAAAAACTTCGTAATGAGGTAGATTTCAGAAAAAAAACTGATGAAGCACTTAAAAATCAGGACATAATTAATCTCAGAAACAAACTGACGGAAATTCAAAAGAGAAGAGAGGTCGCCGTTCCTGCCAGTGGTTCAGGTAAGTTGATAAATATTAAATATGCTGCTGTAGTTGCAGGAATAGTAATTATTGGCAGTTTAATTCTCCTTCCTGACAGAAAACTGAACAATGACGAAATCATGAATCGGTACTATAAAGCTTATGAGGCTATGGCCCCCTCACGATCAAGTCAGACCGAAATCAACATGGATTTCACAACAGCAATTGATTTTTATAATGTTCATGACTACAGGAATGCAGCAAAATATTTCAGTAAAGTTCTCGGATCGGAACAGAAAGATATGTACACGACCTTTCTTTATGGTGTTTCAAAGTTCGAGGTAAAAGACTATCCTGATGCCAAGCAATCTTTTGTAAAGGTAATAAACGATAAAACCAGCCTTTACACTGAGGATGCCCGCTGGTATCTGGCATTATGTTATGTTAAGACAGAAGAAAACAACCTGGCAATTGAACAACTGGACATTATCAGAGAATCGACCAGCATTCACAGAACAGAGGCAAAGAAGATATTAAAAAAATTAAAATAGATTTTTTTAGATTAACTAATGGTTGACTTTTCAATATATAGTAGCCCGGGAAAAGAGAATTCTGAATCACAAGAAAAAGTTGAGACAGAAACCACGAATTCATTAAGTATGAGCTTGCTTAATTGTCCAACGGTGTTATCAGGGATGTCACATGAGATGAGAACTCATATGAATGCTATTGTTGCGTTTTCATTTCTTATGAATAAAAATGGATCTGATGAAAAGGAGCGGGAGGAATTCAGTAATCAGATATTAAGCTCCTGCGAACAATTAATAAGTCTTTTTGATGGTTTTCTTGATTCAGCTATTATTGATTCAGGTATTACAAAGGCTGAACCCGGAGCCAGTAAATCTGATAACATTATTAATGAACTTGTTACTGAATTCAGGGCAGTTACAGGTAAAGAGTGCCACAAGGAAATTGAAATTATTTCAGAAAACAGGTTTTCTGCTCCGGTCGAAATCTTTATTGATTCATTCAGGGTTTTAAAGGTAATCAGGACTCTTTTTCAGAATTCATTAAAAAACACAAAATCAGGGTATATAAAAATTGGTCAATACTTCAAGGAGGACAAGATCACCTTTTATGTACTTGACTCAGGCCAAGGGTATTTCAAATGCAAAGAATTTCTTCAAACAGAAGATATGAATGAATCGTTGGAAAAGTACAATGACACGATTTCCGCGATTAACTTAACCCTTGCCAAAAAGCTGGTTCAACTGATGGGCGGTTCTATCTGGATAGAATGCAACGGTCTTACAGGATCGGGAATCTATTTTACTATCCCCGTAAAATTGGTAGAAAGCACAGATGTTTCAATTCATAAATATCAAAATTCCATGATCGCGATCTGATAATGGAGAGGATATCTATTTCAATGTCTGAATACAATTGAGTTTGTAGGAAAATGGCCGTCAGATCCCTGGCGGTCATTTTAATTTCTTACCCTCAATTATCTTTACTTCAGTCCGCCGGTTCAATTTTCTGCCTTCGGAAGTTACATTATCTCCAACAGGTGATTGATTTCCATAACCTTTATATTTAAGCCGGGCAGATGCTATTCCAACCTGAATGAGATAATCAACCACTGACAATGCCCTTTTTTCCGAAAGTTTCAAATTATATTCATCTGTCCCTGTGGAATCAGTATATCCTCCAATTTCAATCTTGATCTCGCCGTTTTCAATTAAAAGTTTTGCCAGGTTATTTAATTCTGAAACCGATTCTTTTTTTAATTTCCATGAGTCAATCTCAAAAAATACATTAGTTAGCTGAAGTTTCTCTCCCACCCTTACCGGGCTTAAATTGATATTTTTAACAAATGGTTCAATTGCAGAGTGTTCACCATCAAAAACAAAATTCTCAGAGAAGAAAAGATACCCTGGCTTACTTACATTGAGTCCGTAATTATATCCTGACGGAAGGCAAACAAGGAAGTTCCCTTCACTATCGGAAGTGCTTTTAACAGTTGTTTTGCCAATAGTAAGGTTAATTAATTCATATTCTGCCTTTAACATTTTACCAGTCTCCTTATCATAGACTTTCCCCTTCATATAGGAGACCGGATTAGGTCGTATCGATTCATCAAGGTCAAAATAGAATAGGTCCTTACCATTAACATTATCATGTTTTGATGAAAAAATAGCTTTTTGTCCACCGGCTTCAATGATAAGACCCATTTCATCATTAAAGGTATTAATAGGATAACCAAGATTTTTGGGTTGGGACCATGTACTATCATCATTCATCCTAGTAAAAAATAAATCGAACCCGCCCATTCCCGGTCTTCCGTCAGACGCAAAATAAAGTGTCCGGCCATCGAAATGAATAAAAGGCGACATCTCATCACCTTCAGTATTTACAGTATCACCCATATTAACCGGAATTGACCAATTTCCATTTTCTTTAATAACAGAATACCAGATATCTTTACCTCCAATTCCGCCCGGCCGGCTACTGGAAAAAAACAAAATCTTTCCATCAGCGCTTACAGAGGGTTGAGACTCCCAGTATGAAGTATTTACAGGAGCTCCAATATTAATTGGAACTGACCATTTCCCCCTGTCAAAAGCAGAAAAATAAAGATCACAGCTACCTAATCCGCCAGGACGATCACAAGCAGTGAAGTACATGTAATTTCCGCCAGAAGAAATGGTCTGGGCACCCTCGTTATTACTGGTGTTAATGGGCGCACCGGCATTAATTGCTTTTTGCCATTTATTTTCTAAGAGATAACTGACATAAAAATCTTCCTGTCCCAACTGATAACCAGTTGCACTATTCCCATATCTTGTTTGTCGTGTAAACATAAGAGTCTGACCATCTGCAGTTATTGAAGGCCAGTATTCATCATTTTCCGTATTTATTGAACTCCCGATACTTACAGGATTAAAAGGTACCGGATTTTTCATTGCCTCAAGCGCAAATTCACAATTTGTAATTTTTGTAACTGCAACAACTTTGTTCTTTTGTGAAATCTTTTTTTGATCAAGATAAACCTGATAGTGAATCAGGGCTTTGTTATAACTGCCTGATTTAAATTCAGACTCAGCAAGGTTAAAGAATACAGGCGGATAGAACAATGAATCGATCCTGACAGCCTCCTGATAATATGATGCAGCTTCTGCAAAACGATTTTGTTTTGCCATTAATTCTCCCAACATTATATAAGCTTCATAAAATTTTCTATCGGTTGCAATTGCATCCTTTAGACTTCTTTCGGCATTTTTATAATCGAAAAAATCGAACATTGAAACACCTTCGTTGTAGATTTTAATTGCTTTATTAGAGGATGTATGAAAATTCTGCGAAAAGAGAGTGCCTGAAACTGAGCAGACAGTCATTAACAAAAATGTGATTAAAAATCGTTTCATGCCATTCTCAGGGTATGTGCATATATTTGTGAATCTGGAGTGAAATCCGCCATGAGGGATTTTTTTTGATATAATCGACAATTTCGGGTACAATTTTTCCGAATCTGCTCCATTCAGGCTGAAGGAACAAAAGGCATTTTTTATTAACCAGCCCACGATATTTTTCTGCCCAGATAAAATCACTTTCTTCTTCTATAATTACCTTCAGTTCATCTGTCACTTTGCATATCTCACCGACTGGTGGCATATTTTTCTTCGGTGAGAGACATATCCAGTCCCATGTTCCACTTAATGCATATGCTCCGGATGTTTCTATAAAAGTACTAATATTATTTTTCTTTAATCCCGAACATAAATTATCAAGATTCCACATAAGCGGTTCTCCTCCGGTAACTACTACAGAATCTGTGCCAGAAAGAACAGCTCTTTTAATTATATCGTGTGTTTCGACCATTGGGTGCAGATCAGGATCCCATGAAAAACGTGAATCGCACCAGCTGCATCCGACATCGCAGCCTCCAAGTCTTATAAAATATGCAGCTTTACCTGAATGAAACCCTTCACCCTGCAAAGTAAAAAACTCTTCCACAACAGGTAAAAATTCAGCCTCATTTATTTCCTTCGATTCATTTTCCATTCTCGCAATATAAAAATTTTCAGTTCTTCACTTTTTTGTACCGAAAAGAAGCTGATATTCTTCTGCAGCAGCATTTATCACCCAATTTTCCGGGATTATTTTCCAATTATTCAATGCAACAGGGGTGATTGTTTTTTTGCCTTCGACCGATTTCATAATGTAATATCTCAGATCCCTGTCAGTCGATGAAATGAGCCTTGACCTGAGTTCATCTTTATTTATACCGGCTCCCTGAATAAAATGACCTCCACCACCATTTCCGCGGTATGAATTGACCGCAACCTTATATGTATTCTTCATTTCAAACGGACGACCATCTGAAAAAGAGCTGATACTGATCCTTTCTCCCTCGGGTTTTCTGACATCAACAATATAATCAATCCCGGCGGCGGAATCAAAATTATAAGGTTGGTTTTTCAGCCATGCTTTTCCGTTGGTAATTACCGGTCTCCCATCTTTTCCCGTTCTCAGTTTTAAAAGCATATCACCAGGGCCCTTCATTGTACCAAACCATTCCGAATAGGAGTACTCAAGATACTTTTTTATCTCCTCCCCTGTCATGGTCATAGTATAAAGCATATTCTCGAATCTGTAGAGCTTGAACATATCACCTACTGTGATGGGTCCTTCAGATATTTTTACATCAAATGAGAGAGGAGCAGCAAAGGAAATATCAGCTCCGGTTATTTCGAGCTGAATTTTATGTACCATATCAATAAATGGGGAAGAACCGAAATATGAATCGCGTGATGAAAGAGTTGCGGTTGAATTACCAATTACCTTATCAACATAATCATGTATAATTTTGTTCTGAGGTTCAAATTTCTTCATAAATTCAGGGTCAGGTTTAAAATCACTGACATTTAATATTTTACCTGAGATAATCTTTACCCTTTTACCTTTGATTTTTTTAGAAGTGAAAGTAACTTCCGCCTGTGCCATGTTTTCAGATCTGCTTCCTCCGTTAAGAATCAGAACGGTATCACCTGCTGAATTTATAAACTTCTCATTAGCGAGCCGATGATCATGACCATTAAAAATTATGTCAAAACCCGGAACATTATAAGCAACTGCTGCTGAGCCATTTTCGTTAATGGAGTTATCCAGTTGCTTTTCATAACCAGCTTTATCCCAACCTGAATGAAAAAGTCCGACTATCAGATCAGGTTTCTCTTTTAAAATTACCGGCATCCATTTTTTTGCTGTTTCAACCATATCTTTAAATTCTATTCCTGCATAAAGTTCCGTTGGTAACCAGGTAGGGATAGCAGGTGTAACAAGGCCAAGTACAGCAACTTTTATTCCCTTCTTCTCAATTATCTGAAATGGTTTAAAATAGGGCATACCTGTATTAATGTTAACAGCATTGGCTGCAAGTAATGGGAAATTATACTCTTTTACCAATCTGTCGTAAACAGGATGGCCTGTTTCAATATCATGATTTCCCACCGTACCTGCATCATATCCGAGATAATTCATTGCTTCTGCAGAGAGGTGTTGTGACAGTGTATCAATGAAGTTGTAATAATATACTTCTGGCTGGCCCTGAAGGTTGTCTCCGTCATCAAGCAGAATAACAGGATCTTTCCCGTTCCGAAGCTGCCTTATATAGGTTGAAGAATTTGCAAGAGAGGCATTCAGGTCTTCTTTTTCGATATAATCGTATGGAAGAATTACTCCATGAAGGTCGGTTGTTTCAATTAATGTAATTTTCTTTTTAGCGTTTCCTGAGCATGAAACAATCAGTGCCAGAAGAATTAATCCGACTGTCAGTTTAAAGATATTTTTGGAATTCATAATTTTTATTTTCATTAACGATTGTCAGTTATTAGTTTTTTTTCAGGCCATAAACTTATGAAAGATTATTTATTTTCGAATATTAAAATCTTATGTTGTTGATCATTTCAGCCTGTTAAATAATATATTTGCAATCAAACCAATAAAGATGGTTAAAACAGGACTTGATATTTTAGCCGAAAAACTTCCGGTACAACTTAAAGGAAAAAGAATCGGAGTTGTTTGTCATGCTCCCAGTATAACCAAAGATTTTAAGCATATTACTGAAATTATTTTTAATAAAAGTGATTGCAGACTTTCTGCAATTTTTGGTCCCCAGCATGGAATTTTTGGTCAAACGCAGGATAATATGATTGAATGGCAAAGTCAAAAACATCCTGCTTATAATGTTCCTTTGTATAGTCTGTATGGAAAAAACCGTAAACCCACTTCAGAAATGTTAAGGAGCATTGATGTGCTATTGATTGATCTTCAGGATATTGGCGCAAGGCTTTATACTTATATATGGACAGTTAAACTATGTATGGAAGCTTGTGCAGAGGAAGGTATTCCTGTCTGGGTGCTTGACAGGCCAAATCCTATTGGACGATTATCCTGCGACGGACCAGTTTTAAAGGAAGAGTTCTTCACTTTTGTTGGTGGAGCCTCAATTCCTCTGTGCCATCGTATGACAATAGGTGAAATGGCATTATGGTTAAAGGAAAAGTATTTTAAAAATATCGATCTTAATATTGTTTGGATGAAGGGATGGAACAGAAATTCATTTTTTAATGAAACAGGTATTCCGTGGGTTCTCCCGTCGCCTAATATGCCTGCACTGCAGACTGCAATTGTTTACCCGGGAACAGTTTTAATTGAAGCTCTGAACATGTCAGAAGGAAGAGGAACTACTATCCCGTTTGAGCTTTTCGGAGCTCCGTTCATCGATCCTGTAAAACTAAAACATAACCTTGACGCCAGGAAGCTGCCCGGATGCGTTTTCAGGATCCATAATTTCATACCGACATTTAACAAATTTTCAGGCACTCTCTGTAACGGATTGCAAATTCATGTTACGGAGCCGCACAATTATCACACGGTTTATACTGCTTTGGAAATTTTTGATGCTGTTATTGAAACATCTCCTGCTGATTCATTGAAGTTCAATCCCCCGCCTTATGAATATGAATATACTCTTATTCCTTTTGATATCCTGTCAGGTGATTCTGTAATGAGAACATCGCTTATAGACAGGTTGCCTTTGAGAAATGAGAGGGAAAGGTGGAATTATGAAATTAAGATGTTTCTGGAAGAATTCCGGCAACTTTCGGTTTATCCTGAATAAAGTCAATACAAGCCGTAAAAACTAAATTATTTCTTTGAAAAAAAACTGTTCAGTTTATCAATTAATTGTTCTGCATAAATAGGTTTGATAATATAATCGTCAAATCCTGAATTAATAATTTTTTCACGGTCGCCGGTAAGTCCGTAGGCAGTCTGTGCAATAATTATTATTTTTCTTCCCAGTCCTCTGATTTTATCAGCAGAAGCATAACCGTCTATAACCGGAATCTGAAGGTCCATTAATATTAAATCCAGATCAACGTTATCAGAAGCAATATCAATTGCTTCCTGACCATCAACCGCGTTTAATAAAATTGCCCCGGTCCTTTCCAGGATCTTATTCAGATACAACCTGCTTGAAAAGTCATCTTCAACTATCAGAATTTTTCTTCCTTTCAAAAGTTCATTTTCCATCTATTATACTTTTATTCAAAAAGCCCGTCATCTCTGAGGAGCAGTAAAATTGCTGATTGCGGAACCACAATATACTTTTCTTTATTGAACTCGATTTCAATGGCGCTGTTCTGCAGATATACAGCCTGGTCGCCTTCTTTTGGCTGAAGAGGAACATATTTAGGTTCATCCGATCTGTTTTTCCATGGTTCATCTGTGTCATTAACAGATGGGATCGGATAGCCTGGCCCGACTTTCATAACATAACCGATCTGTACCTTTTCATTTTCATTGACACCCGGAGGAAGGAAAAGCCCGCTCCTGGTCTTTGATTGCGGAATTTTTGGCTTGATCAGTATTCTGTCGCCGATCACTATCAATTTCTTTAAATCATTCTCATCTAAAAGTACACTCATGATAAACAAAATAATAAACAAAAATATCATTTTTTATTATATCAGGTAATCCGGCGAAAAGAATTAGTTAATATTGTATTCAAGGATTTATGAGAATAAAAACATGTAATGGTTCATGAATGAATCTGATAAATACAAGACAATTAAATTATTATCACAGGGCTTATATAAGGAAAAAGGAAGCAGGTTCATCGCGTTTGCTTATCCTGTTTCGACACAGGAAGAGATAAAAATCATTATAGAAAAGATCCGTAAAGAACATCATGAAGCAAGACACCATTGTTTTGCATATATGATTGGTCAGGATAGGCTCACCTGGAGGATAAACGATGATGGTGAACCAACAGGAACTGGCGGAAAGCCTATTCTGGGACAAATAAACTCATTCGGTTTGACTAATATTTTAATAGTTGTCAGCAGATATTTTGGTGGCACATTATTGGGAGTAAGCGGATTGATAAATGCTTACAAAACGGCTGCCGCATCAGCAATTGGAAATGCAGAAATAGTTGAGCGTACACTTATGGAATTTCATGAGATCAGCTACCCTTATGACAGTATGAATGCTGTGATGAAAATCCTTAAGGATGAAAATGTTGGTCAGTCGGATCAGGATTTTAATCTTGAATGCCGTGTAAAAATAAATTTCAGGGTATCTGCCCGGGAAAAAATTCTGACCCGTTTATCAAGAATAGATGGTTTAAGGGACAGATATATTGAAACAATATAATGATGAATGGCATTTCAGAAGTTTTAAATTAATTATCAACAGATATCTGTGATGTTTTAATTCTTAAGTACCTTTAACAAGAGATCAGTTTTGTTCCACACAACGTGTCAAAATAATGAAAAACAGGAGTTTAGTTTCAATTGATGATTTTTCGACAGAGGAGATAATTAAGATTCTTGATCTTGCTGAAGAATTTGAAAAACAACCTGTAAGTAAATTGCTTGAGGGAAAAGTAGTTGCTACTCTGTTTTTTGAACCATCAACCCGCACAAGATTAAGTTTTGAAAGTGCTATCAGCAGACTTGGCGGTAAGATTGTAGGGTTCTCTGACTCAGCTAATTCAAGCGTTTCAAAAGGTGAGACCTTGCACGACACTATAAAGATGGTAAGTAGTTACAGTGACCTCATCGTTATGAGACACCCGGTTGAAGGGAGTGCACGTTTTGCAAGTGAAATTGCCTCGGTACCTGTTATTAATGCTGGTGATGGCGCCAATCAGCATCCAACTCAGACATTGCTGGACCTCTATTCAATCAGAAAAACTCAGGGAACACTTGATAACCTTAATGTATTTATGGTCGGCGACCTTAAGTATGGAAGGACTGTTCATTCTCTGATGATGGCAATGTCGAGATGGAAAGCGACTTTTAACTTTATCTCACCGGAAGAACTTAAGATGCCTGACGAATTTAAACTATATCTTGAGAATATCGGCTTAAAATATTATGAGCACTCTGATTTCACCGACATCATTTCAAAGGCTGACATCATTTATATGACAAGGGTTCAAAAGGAAAGATTTTCTGATCCAATGGAATATGAGAAGGTGAAAAATGTTTATGTACTTAGAAATTCGATGTTGAAAAATACCAAGCCTAACATGCGGATACTTCATCCTTTGCCAAGGGTGAATGAAATACATACAGATGTCGATTCAAATCCGAAGGCATATTATTTTGAGCAGGCATTGAACGGAGTATTTACCCGTCAGGCAATATTATGTTCATTATTAGGAATAAAATAGGGAGGACTGAAAATGAAGGAACCAAAACAATTGAGTGTCAGTGCAATCCAGAATGGAACTGTTATTGATCATATTCCTGCAAAGAACCTGTTTAAGGTAATACAGATACTTGGTCTTGACTGTATTGATAACCAGATTACATTTGGTACCAACCTCGAAAGCAAGAAACTTGGAAGAAAAGCAATTATCAAGATAGCAGGCATATTTTTCGAAGACGAAGATATTAACAGGATTGCACTGGTAGCCCCTGAAGCGAAACTGAATATTATCAAAGACTATGAGGTTGTCGAAAAGAAAGTGGTTGAAGTACCTGATAATATAATAGGTATCGCCAGGTGTATGAATCCGAAATGCATTACCAATTTTGAACAGGTAACAACAAGGTTCCGTGTTGTTTCAAAGAAAAATGTGGCGCTTAAATGCCATTTCTGCGAAAAGATAACTAATCAGGAGAATCTGCAGATAATTTAATTATTACCTTAATCTGTCATACGATTTTACAAGATCCTCATCCTTTCTGATTCCCCTGTAAGCCAGATAAGTACAGATAAGCATCAGTAACGGAAGAATTAAATTTGCATCCGGCAGAATTTCAGCATTGAAATTCTGTATAACATAATTAGCATAATAGACAATGGTGCAGATAAGGATCACTATTATACCAAGCAAAGCAATTGCAAACTTAATCTGTGATTTTCTTTTCTTAAATAAAAATATTGTAATTAAGGATACAACCGGAATCAATATGAGTAATACAGAAAGGAATATCAGCTTTTCAATCGGCTCATTTCCGCCTCCAGCTATGACTTTGTTAATGCCTCCAAAATTGATGATTACAGAATTATTTGACACATCCACAAACTTAATAATACTCCCATTAAGGAATAAAACTGAGAAAACAGTTGTCAGTAATAAATATAAAGATTGAATTCGTTGGATCATAAATTTATCAACTTTAGAATGTCCAAATTTACTTCCTTTTATTTAGAATTGAAATCTTTTAAATCAATGATGCATTTTAGGATTATTTAACATTTATTTAAAAATAGAGTTGAACTTGAAACTTATAATTTGTCTACATTTGCCCTGTCTAATTTACAATAGTTTGGTACGACTTTCCATTACACATTAAATCAATGTTTTACAACAATAAATATTACTTAATTATGATATTTTTATTAATTTCATTATCTGATAAAAATGAATAAGAAGCTCCGTTTAACTATTACAATACTATTGATTGTTTTTCTTGCAGGAATAGTTCTGTACCCAAAGTACAAACCTTTCCTGACTAAAAAAATGAAAGGGAATAGCATTGGTCAGGAACCTATAAGACAGGGTCAGCAGAAACTAAATGCAATCGGTTTTATAATCGTTCCGACACAAATGAGTGAATTAATCAATTCAACGGGAACACTCAGGCCTGATGAAGAAGTTGATCTCTCATTCGAGACTTCTGGTAAGATTGTAGGAATTAATTTTACAGAAGGTACCCGGGTAAAAAAAGGAGATCTTCTGGCAAAAATAAATGACCTGCCACTTCAGGCTCAACTTCAAAAGCTTCAGGTACAATTAAAAATGGCAGAAGCAAAAGAATTCAGGCAGAGAAGCCTTTTGGACAGAGATGCAATCAGCCAGGAGAGTTATGATCAGGTTCAAACTGATGTTCAAAGTATTAATGCTGATATTAATCTTATCAAAGCACAAATTTCCATGACTGAACTAAGAGCTCCGTTTGACGGAATTATCGGATTGAGATATCTTAGTGAAGGCAGTTATGCGACTCCTTCAACAAAAATTGCAAAACTGATTAAAATAAGTCCCCTAAAGATAGAATTCTCCATTCCTGAAAAATATGCTTCAGAAATAAAGATTGGTTATCCGATAACATTTAGTATTGACGGCAGCAATCAGATATTTAATGCTTCTGTTTATGCAGTTGATCCTAAAATTGATATTGAAACCAGAACCATTGTGCTTCGTGCTTTATATCCAAATAAGAATGAAGAACTTAAATCGGGAAGATATGCAGGTATTACATTAGAACTGTCGCGAATAGAAAATGCAGTTGCTGTTCCTACAGAAGCTCTTATACCTCAAATGGATGGGGTGATTGTTTTTATTTATACGCATGGGAAAGCTCAATCCGTAAAAGTATCTACAGGGCTTAGAACAGAATCAAAAATCCAGATCACTGACGGCCTCAAATTCGGTGATACCTTAATTACTTCAGGCATAATGCAGTTAAGACAAAATCTTCCGATCGTACTTGACTCATTAATTGTTAACAAATAACCGGGGAAATTGAAATGAGTTTATCATCAGTAAGTATCAGCAGACCGGTATTAGCTACAGTTTTAGCTATTGTAATTCTTCTATTTGGAGTAGTAGGGGTTACATTTTTAGGAATCCGAGAATTTCCCAGTGTCGACCCTCCGATCATTTCTGTAAGAACCGACTACCCTGGTGCAAATTCAGATGTCATTGAAACACAGATAACTGAACCTTTGGAACAATCAATAAACGGGATTCAGGGAATTCGTTCTCTTACAAGCGTCAGCCGTCAGGGAGGAAGTGAGATAACTGTTGAATTTGAGCTTTCAGTCGATATGGAGACTGCTGCAAATGATACCAGGGATAAAGTTTCACAAGCTATGAGGATGCTACCGCGCGACTGTGATCCTCCGGTAGTTGCAAAAGCTGATGCAGATGCAACTCCTATTCTGCAGCTAACAATTGAAAGCGACAAAAGATCTCTGCTTGAACTTTCAGAGATAGCAGAGCTTACATTTAAAGAACAGTTGCAGACTATTTCTGGTGTCAGTGCTGTCATGATTTATGGTCAAAAGAGATATGCAATGCGTCTGTGGCTCGATCCGGTTAAACTTGCAGGTTATCAAATGACACCACTGGACGTGAGAAATGCAATTTCACGTGAGAATGTTGAACTGCCATCCGGGAGTATTGAAGGGAACACGACACAATTAACAATCAGAACTCTTGGACTTATGTCAACACCCAAAGAGTTCGATGATCTGATAATAAAACAAAATGGAGATCAGATCGTGCGCTTCAAGGATATTGGCAGGGCAGAACTGGGTCCGGAAGATATCAGAGGAATACTTAAAAGGGATGGCGTTCCGATGGTAAGTGATGTAATTATACCTCAGCCTGGTTCGAACCAGATAGATATCGTCGATGAAGTTTACCGGCGTCTGGATTATATAAAGAAAGATCTGCCCGACGATATCAAAGTCAAAATCGCATTCGATAATACTCAGTATATCAGGAATTCAATAAAAGAAGTAAAGAATACAATATATATTGCATTCTTGCTGGTAGTCATAATTATTTACTTCTTTTTAAGAAACTGGCGTGCAACACTTATTCCGATTCTTGTCATTCCTGTTTCACTTATCGGTTCATTCTTTATCATGTATCTTGCTGGGTACTCAATCAATGTTCTCACCTTACTTGCTATTGTTCTTGCAATTGGAATTGTTGTCGATGATGCAATTGTTGTAATGGAGAATATATATGTAAAAGTGGAAAATGGATTGCCACCTGTTAAGGCAGGACTTGAAGGATCCAAAGAAATTTATTTTGCTATTATTGCAACAACAATTACTCTTATATCTGTTTTCTTTCCTATTGTTTTCCTTTCAGGAATAACAGGAAGGCTATTCCGCGAGTTTGCCATAGTTATGGCAGGAGCTGTAGGTATTTCAGCATTTCTTGCTTTGTCTCTTACACCTATGGTTTCAACAAAATTACTACGACACGAAACCAGGCAAAGCTGGTTTTACAGGAAAACAGAAAAATTCTTTAATAAGCTGAACGAGGCTTACCGGCGGGGACTTGAATCGTTTCTTGGACACAGAAGGGTTACCCTCCTTATCCTTGTTGCCGCGTTTGGTCTGATATTTTTACTTTGGAAATCTATTCCGGCTGAGATGGCACCTCTCGAGGACAGGTCTCAGATCTCAATTAACACTTCATCGCAGGAAGGAGCAACATACGAGTTTACCCTTGCTTATATTGACGATATAGCAAAAACTGTAAATGATCTGGTACCTGAACGAAATGCAGTAATTTCGATGGTCAGAGGTGGAGGCGGAAGTGTAATGATAAAACTGGTAAGTCCCAATGAAAGAAAACGTTCGCAGCAGGAAATTGCCGATCAGCTGAACTCCGTATTAAGAAAAAAGACCAAAGCAAGGGCGATGGTTATGCAGCAGTCAACGTTCGGCGGCAGACGTGCTGGTATGCCTATTCAATACGTTCTGCAGGCAACAAGTATAGATAAGCTCAGACAAGTACTTCCGGTTTTTATGTCGAAAGTAATGGATGATCCCATGTTCCAGATGGCTGACGTAAACCTGAAATTCACTAAGCCGGAACTCAGAATCCACATCGACAGGGAAAAAGCGAGTGCGCTTGGAGTATCAACCCAGAATATTGGTCAGACATTGCAACTTGCCCTTAGTGGGCAGAGGTTCGGATACTTTTTTATGAATGGAAAGCAATATCAGATACTAGGTGACCTTGCCAGAAGTGATCGTAACAAACCTTTGGATCTTAAGTCATTATATGTAAGAAATAATTATGGCAATATGATTCAGTTCGACAACCTTGTTACACTTTCAGAAGAAACCGCACCACCACAACTTTACAGGTACAACAGGTTCGTCGCAGCAACCATTTCTGCAGGGCTCGCTAAAGGAAAAACAATAAGCCAGGGTCTGGAAGAAATGGATAAAATTTCAAAAGAGGTCCTTGATGAAAGTTTCAGAACAGCACTTTCAGGAGACTCTAAAGACTTCCGTGAAAGTTCATCAAGCCTTCTGTTTGCTTTTGCTCTTGCCCTGGTTCTGATATTCCTTGTGCTTGCTGCTCAGTTTGAAAGCTTTAAAGATCCGTTCATAGTTATGATGACAGTGCCACTTGCCCTTACGGGAGCATTGTTATTCATGTGGTATTTTGGTGTAACAATGAATATTTTCAGTCAAATTGGTATTATAATGCTTATCGGACTTGTAACCAAAAACGGAATTTTGATCGTGGAATTCGCCAACCAGAGAAAGCATAGCGGGATGTCAAAAATGGATGCTATCAAATATGCTGCAGCATCACGTTTCCGTCCTATTCTTATGACCAGCCTGGCAACAATACTGGGTATTTCTCCCCTTGCTCTGGGTTTTGGTGAGGGTGCACAGAGCCGTGTATCAATGGGTATTGCAGTTGTTGGCGGAATGATTTTTGCGACTTTCCTTACACTCTTTGTTGTTCCGGCTATCTATTCGTATATATCAAGTGAAACAAAAAAACCTGAGACTGAAACACTTATGGATTAATTGCATAAATATGTTTGAACTTAATCTTTATAACATATTGGTTTTAAAAAATTATTAAAAACAAATTGTTCAATAATGAAAATAAGGTTCTTCTATATTAGTCTACTTGCTTTCTTATCATTATCGACTGCCCAGGGACAAAAAGTGTACGGACTTAAAGATTGCATATCCGTCGGGTTGGAAAGAAATTTTTCAATCCTTATCGCCAGGAACGATGAGACTATATCAAAAAATAATTTTACACCCGGTAATGCCGGGTTTCTGCCAACAATTGATCTCAATGGTAAACAGAGCGGAACACTGAATAATACAACAATGAATCTGACCGATGGAAGTCAAACCATATCCAACGGTGTTTTAAATACAACTACTAATGGTTCTGTAGCACTTGGAATGACTCTTTTTAACGGTTTCAATGCAGTTACTACTTATAAAAAACTAAATGAGCTTAAACAGGTTGGGGAACTAAATACCCAGATGTCAATCGAAAACCTGATTGCTGATATAGTTTCAGGTTATTATAACTATATCCTGCAGGTTCAGCTGAAGAATAATCTGAAATATGCATTAACTCTTTCAAGGGAAAGGCTCAGAATTGATGAAGACCGTTATCTGCTGGGATCAGGCTCAAAATTAGAGGTTTTGCAGTCGCGTGTTTATGTCAATTCTGACAGTTCTAACCTTTCCAGGCAGAATGAAGTTGTCAGATCTGCCCATATCAGGCTTAATGAAATGATGGCTGTTGAAAATCTTGGTGATGAGTTCTCAACAAAGGATACTTCTATTGATGTAATCCCTGAACTTATTTATGAAATACTTCTTCAGGAAACACTTGTTGGCAACACAAGTCTCCTCATTGCCTCTAAAAATAAAACGATTTCAGAATATGATTATAAGTTAATAGTCTCGAGGTCTTACCCCTATCTCAATTTCTCCGGCGGCTACAATTATAATCTGAATACCTATTCAAAAAGTACAAACAAAAGTCAGATTACCAACGGGATGAACTATGGTCTGACATTGGGAGTTAACCTGTTCGATGGAAATAACCAGAGAAGAAGTATTCACAACTCCTCAATCGAGAGAGACAGCAAGGATCTAAGATATCGTGAGGTCGAACAGGGCGTAAAGGCTGATCTGTTGACAATATACAGTGCCTATAGCAACAATCTGAGACTTATTTCACTTGAAGAACAGAACTTTCAGACCGCCACTGAAAACCTTGATATTGCTCTTGAGAGGTATAAACTTGGCAATCTATCAGGAATAGACTTGCGCGAAGTACAAAAAAGCCTTCTTGATGCACGTGAAAGATTGATATCGGCACATTACCAGGCGAAACTGGCGGAGGTTTCACTTCAATTGATCTCCGGTAAAATAATGGAATACTATAATTGACAAATGTTTAGCGTTTTCCGTTTAGCGATTGACAAATTATTCTCCTCTCTTCTTCATCCTCACCCCTTTCATTTCTTTGAACTGTTTGCGGTTAAATTAGATTGTACTAAATTTGAGGCTTAAATTTTTTTTATGAAAAAGAAGACTGAACTTATTACAAATAAAGACGGAAGCATCTTTCATCTTAATCTTCTCCCCGGAGATATATCTGACAAAATCATAATCGTTGGAGATCCGGGTCGGGTTGATATGTTATCCACTTTATTACACGATATCAGAGTCAGAAAAGAGAACAGGGAGTTTCGTACAGTTACAGGAACGTTTGACACCAGCGAGATTACCATTATTTCATCGGGCATTGGGCCTGATAATATCGATATCCTTGTTAACGAACTTGACGCTCTTGTGAACATTGACCTAAATACCGGAATAAGCAAAGAAGACCTTGTGTCATTAACCTTGATAAGGCTTGGCACATCCGGAGGTTTAAGACGCGATGTACCTGCAGGTTCTTGTGTGCTGACCGAAACAGCAATCGGTTTTGACGGTCTTTTGCATTTCTATGAAGGTTATGACTGGCTGCTAGACACTGGATTGTCCGATACCCTTGTCGAGTACCTTGAATGGCCCGATACACTCTCCTATCCATATGCTGTAAACGCCAACAAAGATCTTATAGAATTATTTAAGAATGAAAAATTTATAAAAGGGATCACTATCTCAGCCCCGGGTTTTTACGCACCACAGGGAAGAAGACTCAGACTGGAGACATTTGATAATGAAATAAACAAAAAGCTTGCCGAGTTTTCGTTCAGAGGAAGGACGATCAGTAACTATGAGATGGAGAGTTCTGCAGTTTATGGATTGTCAGGATTACTGGGACACAAAGCTCTTACTATATGTGCGGTTATTGGTAACAGGGTTACAGGAGAGTTTATATCTGATTACAAACCAATTATTAACGATCTTGCTCTCAAGGTCTTCAGGTTGATCTGATTTCAAAAACTGCATTTTTTGCAGATACTTTTAATTTAGTTAACTTTGTATAACTAACCAGTCAAAAATTCTAAAAATGCCGGAAACAACCAATAAGAATAGTGTCAGGGATGACGAAATTGATCTTTTGGATCTCTTCAGGAGGATGGGACGAACTTTAAGCCGCTGGGGCAATGCCCTTGGAAGAGCTTTTCTGATATCCGTGGTATTTCTGTTAAGGAAGTGGCTGCCGCTAGGCTTAAGTATTATTTTGGGAATCGCAGCATCCTACTTGCTAAAAACCACATCTGAATCCTATTATTCATCCGATATGACACTAAGGAGCAATGCTGCTTCTACCTCTGAAATAATCTCCGACATAAACAGGCTTCATACATTTTGTTTAGAAGATAACTCCTTAGCTTTATCGAATGCGCTATCGGTAAATTCTAAATCGGTTGGCAATATTATTGATATCAGCGCATTCTGGATCATTGATAAAAACAAAGATGGGATCCCTGATTATGTTGATTACAAGAACAATCACGATGTTTATGATACCACTAATATAAGGATGCAGGACCGGTTGGATATCAGAGTTAAAATAAAAGTCCCTCAGGAATTGAGCCTGTTACAGAATAGTATTGTAAAATTTATAGAGAGTGATTCGCTTTTTCAGCAACGAAACAGAGTGCGTCTAAGGCAAAACAGTGAATTACTGACGAGACTTGACTATGATATCTTGCAACTCGACAGTTTGCAGAAAGTAAAATATTTTGAAGAGACAAGGAACATGCAGCCTAAAAATGGCGGGCAGATGATATTCCTGCAAAAGCAGGAAACTCAGTTAGTATATACCGACATATATGCTCTTTATACCAGGAAACAAGCTTTGGAATCGGAAAGAGATTTATATAAGGGAATTGTGACTATTTTGAGTGATTTTTCAATTCCGGCAAGAAGAGACAATGGAGGCTTGTATTATGGAAAAACTATTATCCCAATAGTCTTCCTTATAACTTTGCTGGTTTTGATTCTGCTGGCAAACCGTAAGAAACTCGAAGAAGTATATAGGAAGTACTAAAATAAAGAGGGAGCGCGAGGCTCCCTCTTTTTTATATAAATAG
>Ga0209429_10000371_pt1 | contig 31081 bp, 23 predicted proteins | sample BarGraNGADG00212_3_FD_184493 | JGI IMG/M metagenome (GOLD analysis project Ga0209429, IMG submission 184493) | Arctic peat soil microbial communities from Barrow, Alaska - Barrow Graham LP Ref core NGADG0004-212 (SPAdes) (version 2) | ecosystem: Environmental > Terrestrial > Soil > Wetlands >... | reverse complement strand
TTTCCGGACGATTCATCTTAACGCCTCATATTTCAATAATGCAGGGGCTGATATAGTGAAGGAACTGGCATTCGGTATTTCAATGGGAAGCGAATATATGACTCATCTCACCGACAGGGGAATTAGGCCTGATGTTGCAGCTTCCAAAATAAGGTTCAGCTTTGGAACCGGTTCGAACTATTTTGGGGAGATAGCAAAATTACGGGCTGCACGTCTGCTATGGTCGGTAGTTACCGAAGGTTTTAAACCGGAGGACCGGGATTTATGCAAAATGGAAATTCATTGTGTGACCAGCGAATGGAATAAAACAGTATATGATCCGTATGTGAATATGCTTCGTACCCAGACTGAAGCAATGTCTTCAATACTCGGAGGAACCGATTCGCTGACTGTCGAACCGTTTGATGTTGTGTTCAGGCAGACTGATGAATTTTCTGAGAGGATCGCCCGCAATCAGCAACTTATTCTAAAAGAGGAATCTTATTTCGATAAGGTTGCTGATCCTGCTGCCGGATCTTATTATATCGAAAATCTTACCGCTCTTATCGCTGAGAATGCCTGGAAATTATTTCTGACCATTGAAGAGCAGGGTGGATTTATCTCGGCTCTACAGAAAGGATTTATTCAGAAAAAAGTATCTGAGTCGGCAGCCAAAAGAAAGGTGGATATCGCAAATGGCAAAGAGATTCTGCTTGGGACAAATAGGTTCCCCGATATAAATGAAGAAGCCCCTTCAGAAATTGAGTTGAGCAGGGTATTTAAAACAGAGGAAAGGGGAAGTGATCTTTTGATTGAACCGATCAGGCTTTTTCGGGGATCAGAGGAAAATGAAAGGGTGAGACTGAAAACTGAACATTGAGCAGAAGAGAGGATATGAGGCCAAAATTCAGATATACCGACCTTAACGGACTTTCTATCACGAAAACGGATTATCGTGAATGGGAAAAGGAGAAATGCATAAAGCAGAACTGGATGACACCGGAAATGATCCCAATAAAAAGTGTATACACGAAAGAGGATCTTGCCGGGATGGGCCACCTTGAATATGCAGCCGGGTTACCACCATTTCTGCGGGGCCCGTATTCAGGAATGTATGCGATGCATCCATGGACCATACGACAGTATGCAGGCTTTTCAACAGCGGAGGAATCAAATGCCTTCTACCGGAGGAACCTTGCAGCAGGGCAAAAGGGATTATCAATAGCATTCGATCTTGCTACACACAGGGGATATGATTCTGACCATGAGCGTGTTGTCGGAGATGTTGGAATGGCGGGAGTTGCCGTTGACTCTATCCTCGACATGAATATATTATTTGACGGTATACCTCTTAATAAAATGTCAGTGTCGATGACTATGAACGGAGCCGTTCTTCCCATCCTGGCTTTTTATATCGTAGCAGCACTTGAACAGGGTGCAAAGCTTGAAGAGCTTACAGGAACAATACAGAATGACATTCTTAAAGAGTTTATGGTAAGGAATACTTATATCTATCCTCCTGAGTTTTCGATGAAGATCATTGCTGACATTTTCGAATTTACTTCGGTTAAAATGCCAAAGTTTAATTCAATAAGCATTTCGGGATATCATATGCAGGAGGCTGGAGCCACTTGTGATATTGAACTTGCATATACTCTTGCTGACGGATTGGAATACATCAGGACAGGAATCAAAGCAGATCTCGACATAGATGCTTTTGCTCCCCGGTTATCATTTTTCTGGGCCATCGGTATGAATCACTTCATGGAGATAGCCAAAATGAGAGCTGCCAGGTTGCTCTGGTCGAAAATTGTCAGTGAATTCAATCCAAAGAACCCAAAATCGCTGGCGCTCAGAACACACTGTCAGACATCGGGATGGAGCCTTACGGAACAGGATCCATTTAATAATGTCGGAAGAACATGTATTGAAGCAATGGCAGCGGCACTTGGCCATACCCAAAGCCTTCATACTAATGCCCTTGATGAGGCTATGGCTCTTCCTACCGACTTTTCTGCACGTATAGCCCGAAATACACAGATATATATTCAGGAAGAAACAAATATCTGCAAAGCGATTGATCCATGGGCCGGATCATATTATATTGAAAGCCTGACACATGATATTGCAGCAAGAGCATGGGAGCATATCATGGAGATCGAGTCGCTCGGGGGAATGGCTAAAGCTATTGAGTCGGGTGTTCCAAAAATGAGAATTGAAGAGGCTGCAGCCAGGGCACAGGCAAAAATTGATTCAGGGGTTCAGATAATTGTAGGTACAAACAGGTACAGGCTTGAAAAGGAAGATACATTCGAAACACTCGAAGTCGATAATACCGCTGTCCGTGAATCGCAGATAAAACGACTGGCAAAACTGCGGGCCGAAAGAAATGAAGCAGAATGTCAGGCTGCACTTGATGCAATTACAAAATCGGCCCAGACAGGAGAAGGTAATCTTCTTGAATTATCAATAGAAGCAGCCTCAAAACGAGCCAGTCTTGGCGAGATTTCTTATGCATGTGAAAAAATAGCAGGGAGGTACAAAGCAGTGATACGAACAATTTCAGGAGTATATTCATCAGAGTACAAATCAGATAAAGACTATGATGAAGCAAGGGCTCTCATCGCCCGTTTTGCAGAAAAAGAGGGTCGTCAACCCAGGATTATGATCGCGAAGATGGGCCAGGATGGCCACGATCGGGGTGCGAAAGTTGTTGCAACCGGATATGCGGATATTGGCTTTGATGTCGATATAGGGCCTCTGTTTCAGACCCCGGCAGAAGCTGCAAAACAGGCTGTGGAGAACGATGTTCATGTGCTTGGGGTATCGAGTCTTGCCGCTGGTCATAAAACTCTCATTCCTCAGGTCATCAATGAACTGAAACGATTGGGAAGAGAAGATATCCTCGTTATTGCAGGCGGAGTTATCCCTCCTCAGGATTATCAGTTTCTCTACGATTCAGGAGTAGCTGCAATATTCGGACCAGGTACATCTGTTGCAAAAGCAGCAAAGCAGATCATTGAAATTTTACTGGAAATTTATCATTAGAATTCATAAAATTATTATTTATAAACGATATAAATACATGTTTTATGACATTAATAAATATCATGTTTTGAAATTATTAATATAAGTAATAATAATTTAGTGTCTCATGAATTTAGATCATTTGAAATAAAAATTCATATCTAAATGAAGCACTATATTCCACCACAACTTACGAGGCTCGCACTTGCATTTGCAATATTTATCACTCTCTTTTTAGTCCTCCGGAATTTTCTGGTACCTGATACTTTTGGAGAGTATGGTCACTACCGGGGTGCTTCTCTTATCGAAAATGAACAACCTGAAATTCACTATTCAGGACAACAGGCATGTTTTGAATGTCACCGGGATATTGAAGACCTTAAAGCACAGGATGTTCATAGTGAGATACATTGTGAAACCTGTCATGGTCCGGGTCAGAAACATGTTATAAGTAGTAAAGCGACTGATATTCTTAAGCCTTCAAGCCGGGAATTCTGCGGATCATGTCATGTCATGAATGCAGCAAAATCTAAAAACGCTGTTATTCAGGTTGATCTTAAAGAACATAACATTGGAAAGAATTGCACAGAATGTCATAATCCGCATCAGCCATGGGAAATGAAAAAATAAATTCATCAAGAAGAAAATTCCTTAAATCGGCGGTAGCAATTGCCGGAGCTACAATTGGATACCAGGTGCTGAAATCTTCTCCGGTTTTGATTTCTGCTGCTGAACCGAAAGACGAAAGCCTGCCCTGGTACGGTATCGTAATAGATATTCAGAAATGTATCGGATGTGGTTCCTGTGCTAAAGCGTGTAAAAATGAGAATGATGTACCCGTCGAGCCATTTTTTTTCCGTACATGGATAGAACAGTATACGGTTAAGAATGATGGATCAGTAGATATAGTTTCCCCAAATGGAGGGATCGATGGTTTTGAGCAGAGGGTCCCTGATGAGGATATATTTAAATCCTTTTTTGTTCCCAAGATGTGTAATCATTGTGCAAAATCGCCATGTGAACAGGTATGCCCTGTAGGTGCAACTTTTTTGAGTCCGGAGGGAGTTGTTCTTATAGACGAAAAGTATTGCATCGGTTGCAGATATTGTGTTCAGGCATGCCCTTACGGCTGCAGGTTTATTCATCCGGTCAAGAAAGTTGCCAATAAATGCACCCTTTGTTATCACCGGTTGAAGAAAAATCTTGCCCCGGCTTGCATGGAAGTATGCCCAACAGGTGCCAGAATGTATGGTAATCTGAGAGACAAAAACAGTGAACTGGTAAAGTTTCTGAAGGAACATACCACGCATGTACTCAGGCCTAACCTGAATACCGGAGCAAAATTATATTATAATGCACTTAGTTCGGAGGTAAGATAATATGGATCCACATTACCAACATTTATACAATATCCTGGCCAATTCACAGGGATATATTTTCCCGAATGAGATTGATCTGCAATGGGGAATACTGATAGTTGTTTATCCGTTTATCACTGGGCTTGTTGCAGGGGCTTTCATTCTGGCTTCTCTCGAGAGGGTTTTTAATGTAAAAATTCTTAAGTCCACCTATCAGCTTGCTCTTCTTACAGCCATGTCATTTTTGCTGGTTGCAACAATGCCGCTGATCAGTCACCTGTCGCAGCCGCAACGGGCTTATGAAATAATGATAACTCCTCATTCATCGTCAGCGATGGCGATTTTCGGGTTTGTCTATTTATGGTATCTTATGGTTGTGCTTTTGCTGGAGATATGGTTTGATTACAGGCATAGTATGGTTGTATGGTCGAATGAGAAAAGAGGAGTGATGAAGTGGGTTTACAAAATACTTACACTTGGAGTAAGCGATATTTCACCAGAGACAGTTAAGTGGGATAGAAAACTCGGATATATTATTACTGTAGTGGGGATCCCGTCTGCATTTATATTACATGGTTATGTCGGATTTATTTTCGGATCAATAAAGGCAAATCCATGGTGGTCAACACCACTCATGCCAATTATTTTCCTCTTTTCGGCAATGGTATCAGGAATTGCAATAGTGATGTTGATTTATATGGTTATCAATTATTTCCGTAAACAGCCCATTGAAGTTGATGTTCTTGATTCTATCGGTAAGTTTCTCTTCTTCGTTCTGATTCTTGACTTTACTCTTGAGGGTCTTGATCAGATACACAGGATTTATTTAGCCGAAGAATCATTTGAGATTATAAAGTTGCTGGTGTCAGGAAAATTATACCTTACCCTTTTTGTATCACAGGGTTTGGTGGGAACAATTATTCCGCTCATTGCACTTGCTTTTCTTCAGTTTTATAAACATAAAATAAAACTCCGCAAAACGATGTACTTTATTGTGGGAATTCTGGTTATGGTAGGGGTTTATTCAATGAGGTGGAACGTTGTAATCGGTGGACAATTATTCTCAAAAAGTTTTTCGGGATTTACCAGTTTTAAAGTTGGGCTGATTGGTCTCGACGGAACGTTGATGGCAGCATTCTGGCTTCTGATTCCATTCGGGATCCTCGTCTTTCTCTTATGGCTATTGCCACCCTGGAAAATGGTGAATGAGGAAGAGTAGTTTGTTTTTTTGACCGGAATCAGAGTTTTCCGGAGTTCTTTTTCCAAGTTTTTTCCAATTAAAAATTATTTGCCATGGAAGATCGTGAAGAAGAAATAGGAAAAATTAAGAGGCGTCTGGATTCACTGGAAATTCGTTTGACCCGGCTGGAATCGGCACCCCTCAGTGCTGAAAATAAAAACATATACTTATCAGCAGAACAGACTCAAACAGTAAATCCTTCACTTATTGAAGGTACATCAAATGAGGAAGATAAGGGAATTGAATCACAAATTGGACGATTTGGACTGGCCTGGATAGGTAATATAGTTCTGCTTTTCGGCATCGCTTTCCTAACTCAATATCTGATTATTCTGGGGCACAGGTATTTTTCAGCTATCCTTGGTTATATTGCAGTCGGGTTGATTTTTTTCCTGGCTGATTATTTAAAGAAAACAAATGATCACCTGGCATTCATGTTTAAGATGAATGCTCAGATCCTTCTATTTTTTATTACCCTTAGGTTATATTTTATTTCGGCATCACCAATACTTTCAAATAAAACAATCGCTTTAATTCTGCTGGTTCTGCTCATTGCATTTCAGACATATTTGTCATTTCGCAATAAATCACAGGCGTTTGCGGCATTATCGGTAGTTTTTGCTCTGATAACGGCTGTTGTAAGTGATTCAACTCATTTTATGTTAGTGTTAGTTATTTTAACAGCAGTAGGATCAGGTTATTATTATTACAAATTTAATTGGCGCCCGTTACTTATTGTAACAGTTATACTTACATACATCACATTATTCTTTTGGCTTGTTGGAAATCCCGTCCTGGGTCATTCAATGCAACTGATAACACAAAAGCATTCAGCCGTAATTTATCTTTTTGGGTTGGGATCCGGTTTCTCCATTTTGTTGCTCTTCAGAAGAAAAGATACCTCTTCGGATGAATTTTTAACCGGATTGACATTTGTTAATGGGATACTATTTACTTTTCTTTTGACTTTTGTTGTATCAGGACTCTTTAGTAAGAATTATGTAGCTCTTTTTTCCATAATAACTATTTGTTGCCTTATCTATTCAACAATATTGCATTCTAAGTCTGACTGGAATTTCGCATCTGCTTTTTATGCTCTTTATGGTTTTATGGCAATGAGTATTGCTCTTTACGGCCTATTTGGTTTTCCAAAGGTTTATTTGCTTCTTTCGGTTCAAAGTCTGATTGTAGTTTCCATGGCTCTCTGGTTTCGAAACCGGTTGATAATTGTAATGAACAGTATTCTTTTTCTGACCATTCTTCTGGTCTATCTTTTATCATCAAAATCAGTAGATGGAGTTAACTTTTCTTTTGCACTGATCTCTCTCATCTCAGCCAGGATAATTAACTGGAAGAGGTCGAGATTACAAATTAAAACTGACCTTATCAGGAATTTATACATGGTGGAAGGATTCTTTATGGTATTATATGCTCTGGTCCATGCAGTTCCCAAGCAGTTTATAACACTTTCATGGACAATTGCGGCGCTTCTTTATTTCTTGCTTGGTTTTATGCTTAAAAACATAAAATACAGGTATATGGCTCTTGGAACCATGATCTGTGCCTCTTTTTATTTTTTTATTTTTGACCTTGCAAAGATCGAGATAGTTTACAGAGTGTTGGCTTTACTTTTTCTGGCTGCCATTTCGATTGGTATTTCCATGTACTACACAAACCGCATAAAAAAATCCGACAATTAACATAAGATTTTAGTTCAAAGCATATTCCGGGTAATTTATTGCATGCATTGAAAAAAATCCTCTTAATTTGTATTCCCTTAAATGCAATTAAATGAAACGGATTACTTTCTTGTTTGTCTTTCTTATGATTTTTTCAGGCAGTTGTAAAACTACAAAGCCTTTATCCGAACCTGCACCTATAACACCACAGATTTCTGAAAATAAAGGTGCTGTAGATTTCTCAGAGCAGTCGACCTGGCTTCTGGGTTATTTTAGCAAGGAACGGTTAGTACGTGAGCCTTATTCTTCGTGGTATATTAAAGGCTATGACGAGTATCAGTTTAACAGTGAAGCTGTTAATAAATTATTAGATATAAACAAAGATGGAGTAACAATTAAAATAATTATGGGTACCTGGTGCCCTGATAGCAGAAGAGAAGTCCCCCGTTTTATGAAGGTACTTGATTTATGGCAGTTCCCTGCTGCTAATGTCACATTTATCGGTGTAGATAACGCAAAGTTGTCACCTGTGGGTGAATACGAAAATCTTGATATCCAGAGAGTGCCTACTTTTATTATATATAAAAAAAATATTGAGGCTGGACGCATCATTGAAAACCCAACAACGTCTTTAGAACAGGATATAGTTAATATCCTTGAAAAGGAATGAAAATTAACAAATACATTTTGGAATCATGGAAGATGTAAAAAACAATTCAGGACAAAATATGGGAATCGCTGCCCTGATTACGGCAATAATCACATTTGTACTTGCAGTAGTTCCCTGTGTGGGTATCATTGCTATTATCCCGGGAATAATAGCTATTATTCTGGCATCTGTTGGATTATCACAGGCTGCAAGAAATAGTAATCCAAGGGGTGTTTTATTAGCCGGTTTGATTATCGGAATAATTGCTTCACTTATTGCATTTTCGCAGATTTTTGTAGCAGGTAAGATCGCGCAGAAAGCCGATAAATGGCCTAACGAAATACAAAACGTCATTAATGATGTACAGGATAATGTAATTAAAGATATTGAAGATGCCAATATCTCAATTAAAGTTGAGAGCAACGGTGATAAAGTTGAAATAAACACAAATACAGGTAAAAAAGATATGGAAAAGAAATTGGAGGAGCTTGAAAAAGTAAACACTCAGACCAATGACTCTGTCAAACCGAAAAAATAATTCCGGGTCAAAATTTATGGCGAAGGCAAAAAAGGAGCCTTACCTTCTTATTAATATTATTTTTGCCGGAGTAATACTGTTGATTTTAGCGTACTCCGGTATCTTTTCTCCTGAAAAAGATAACTATCCCGTTATATGCGTCCATGAAAAACTGACTGGAGAACCATGTATTTCCTGTGGATTGTCACACAGTTTCTCGCTGATCGTAAGGGGAAGGATCGGTGAAGCATACCAGTGGAATGCCTTTGGAATGAGGGTGTTTCTGTTTTTTATTTCCCAGCTTTTTATGCGGGTTGTATTTTTATTAATTTCTTTAAGGCATCCTGATATCCGGAAACAATTAATAATTTATGATTGTGTTGTTTCCGGCATTATATTCCTGATCTCATTCTGGCCATTTATGACAAGTATTGTTAAAGGAGTTTTTTAATATAATTGAATAAGTCACTCAGCATAATCATTCAGCAGATCGTACAACATATTGCTCTCAAATCCTTTCGATAAACCATATCTCAGCAATTTCCCTTTCAGATCGTACTGATTCTTTGCTTTTATGATTTTGCGGTGAGAAGAGATTAAATTATTTATTACATTCAGATACTCTTCATCACCAATCTCTTCAACAGCTGTACCTATTATATTACCAGGAATATTTTTGATCTTCAGATGAGCCTTTATTTTAACTTTGCCCCACTTGTTTTGTCTGAATTTATCTCTGACAAAGGCCTTTGCATATCGTTTCTCATTAATAAAATTTTCTTTTGTCAGGGTATTGATAATTTTTTGTCCATCTTCTGAGCCAATACCCCATGTTTGTAATTTTTTACTTATATCACTCGAACACTGTTCTTTCTGTGAGCATATTGCCATCGCTTTTGCAAGAGCAGTTTTATATAAAAGATTTTCAGACATTTTTAATTCCTTTTATAAACCTTGCTTTACCATTAATATCTTTTACAATTGAAATATCTGAATATTTGTAAAATTCAAGCAAATCAACCATTAATAATCCAAACGCCTCATTTATCTCAAAATAGATTTTACCCTTGGGAACTAATATTTTTACGGCTTGTTCAAGTATTGCACGGTAAAATACAAGTGGATCGGAGTCGGGCACGAATAATGCCGTATGAGGCTCAAAATCAAGAACATTACTGTTCATGAATTGTTTTTCGAGATCTCTGACATAAGGCGGATTACTGACAATAATATCCGTTTCTGCAACCGTGAGGTGATCTGATGAGAAAACATCAGCCTTTAGAAATGAAACAGATACATTGTTCAACCTGCTGTTTTCTTCAGCAATTTTAATCGCACCTTCCGAAATATCGGTACCTGTCACTGATGAACCGGGGAGGTTCACCGCAAGCGCAATGGCTATACAGCCTGAACCTGTACCAACGTCTAAAATATTTCCGGTAAAGCCCCTGTTTTTCTTAATAATAAGATCAACAAGTTCCTCTGTCTCGGGCCGGGGGATCAGAGTTTCTTCATTAAGTTTTATTACACAATTATAAAAACTTGTTTCTCCAAGAATGTACTGGATCGGTTTTCCGCTTTTCAGTTCCTTGCATATATTTATAATCCTGCGGGCATGGATTTGAGTTACATGGTGCTCAGGCAAGGCAAGATTTTGCAACCTTTTAATGCCTGTAACAGTCTTAATAATAATATTTGACAGGGCGCTGATTTCGTGATCCTGGAAGTTTCCTTTCAGTTCCTTAGCCAGATAGAGCCTGATATCTTTTATTGTTTGTATATTAACACCCATAAGTCAAAATTAGCACTTTAAGGTAAATGCCAGAGAAGTTTGAAGTAAAATTCATGAAAAGGTGCCTTGAACTGGCTGTAAAAGCCGAAGGTCTTACTTATCCAAATCCTTTGGTGGGATCGGTTATTGTTTATAACGGGAAAATTATTGGAGAGGGTTATCATCTGAAAGCAGGCGGACCACATGCTGAGGTCAACGCCATCAACTCCGTTCATAATAAGGAAATGCTCAGTAAGTCAACACTCTATGTGAACCTTGAACCTTGTTCACATACCGGCAAAACACCTCCGTGTACCGATTTAATAATTTCATATAAAATACCAAAGGTAGTAATAGGAGCTGTTGATACAAGCGACAAGGTATCAGGTAAAGGAATTGCCAGGTTGAAAAATGCAGGATGTGAGGTCATTATAGGGGTTTTAGAAGCGGAATCCAGATATCTGAACAGAAGATTCTTTACTTTTCATGAAAAAAGGAGACCATATATTACCCTTAAATGGGCGCAAAGCGCTGATGGATATTTAGATATCATAAGAAGTCAGGTCCATAATTCAGGACCGACATGGATATCGGGCAAGCCTGAAAGAATTCTTGTCCATAAATGGCGTTCAGATGAACAGTCAATACTGATTGGAGCAGAAACTTTAAGAACTGATAATCCGAAGTTAAACGTCAGGGAATGGTATGGAAACAATCCGTTGAGATTAATATTAAGCAGTTCAGGTACGGTTGGTAAAGAACTATCCTTAAATGGAACAAATGGCGCTTATATAGTTTTTACTCATAATACTAAAGCAGATATTGGAACCGCAACGAAGGTCATATTGAAAAAAAACGAAACCTCTGCTGTGCAAATTGCTGATTACCTCTGCAATTCAGGAGTCCAATCGGTTTTGATAGAAGGAGGAGCACAGGTTTTGAATCATTTTATTTCAACAGGATTATGGGACGAAGCAAGGATCTTTTACGGCAATACTCGTTTTATTGAAGGAATAAAAGCACCTGAAATATCAGGGAAAATTTACTCAAAAACGACCTTCATCCTTAGCCGCCTTGAAATAATTTATAATGAAGAATGATAGTATGTAGGTCAGGGATTGATATTTAGAATTATTTTTTATATGTTTGGTAGTTTATTTGTTAACAATTTATATTTACGATTATGAATAAGAAAATATTTTTTCTGATAACCATTATTGCACAGGTTTCACTTTGTGCTCTTGGGCAGAATGGAAAAAAGTATTTTAAAGCAGGGAATGAGTTTGTTGACAATCTAAAGTATGAAGAGGCGATTGCACAGTATACAAGTGCAATTGGTCTTGAACCTTCCAATTCGAACTATTATTTTGTACGCGGCAAAACCTATGAAAAACTACTAAAATTTGACGAGGCTAAAGCGGATTATGAAAAATCGATAGTTTTTGAACCCAAAGAAGCTGAGGTTATTATAAGTCTCGGTGCGGTTTGTAATAAGCTGGGTAAATATAATGAGGCCCTGGTTCATCTGAACCGTGCTTCAAGGGTTGACAAGCGCAATCCAAGAGTATACCCCGAGAAGATAATCACATTAATTGGTCTTGAGAAATACGATCAGGCGTTGAGAGTATCAGATACCGCTATAATAATTAAGGATTCTCCTATGAATTACTATTACCGCGGGTTATGTTATGTTAAACTGAATAATGATATTTTGGGAAGAAAAGAGCTGGAGAAAGCAATTTCAAAAGACAAAAAGCTGGCTGAGCCACGTCTCGCTCTTGCCGGACTTCTTCTTAACTCTGACCGTGAGGAAGCAATGAACCAGTGCAATGAGGTAATAAAAAATAATGACCGTAACACTGATGCTTATCTAATGAGAAGCAATGTATACAAAAAAGATCTTGATTATCCGAATGCCATCAATGATATATCTAAAAACATTCTGATTGATCCTTCCAATCCGGTGTTTTATCTTGCCAGAGGAACCTGCTACCAGGAATTCAACCAGCACACAAATGCCATAAATGATTTTTCAAAATACATTTCCCTTAACCCAAATGACCCGGATGCTTATTTTTCAAGAGCCAAATCATATGAGGAAATTATGAATTATGATAAAGCAATGGCAGACTATAAAAAGATTACCGTTCTCTCCGAATTTGATATGAAAGCGCGTAAAATGTTAAAAGATGCCCGGACAAGGCTTTATGAGCTTAACAGGGAGACAATTCCCCCTGAGATTATTGTCATAATCCCTGCTGTTGCCGAAAATGTGGTTGAATTAAGAGGAAATAGTAACAATATAACAATATCGGGGAAAATAAAAGAAATAAGCAACCTCGATACACTTTTAATAAATGGTCAGAAGATACTTTTCGGTGAGAAGAAAAACGGGGAAAATGAATTTTTCGCAAATGTTGATGTCACCGGAAAAGATGCAATTACAATTCTTGCACGCGATGAGTACAATAATGAAAAAGTGCTTAACCTGAAGTTGAACAGGACGGAGGTAAATCCTCCAAAGATTTCGATACTTGCTCCATATACATCCGAAGAAGGGCTGGTTTTCCTCGATGAAATTAAACCCACTCTTTTCATCGAAGGAAAAATTGAAGACGAAAGTCCGATAAAATCTATTGAAATTGACGGTGTTATTGCAAGCTATAGGCGTGATCAGCTTAACCCCGGCTTCACTGCAAACATTGAAGTCTCCAATATTAATAAGTTTTCAGTTATTGCTGAGGATATTTACGGAAACCTGCAGAAAGTTGAATACACGCTTAGCAGGGATAATGCATTACTTGCAGAATCTAATCCTATGGGAAAAACATGGGTTGTCTTTATTGAGAATTCAGGCTATGAGACTTTTGCCAGTCTTGACGGCCCCATAAAAGATGTAAGCACAATTCAGAGGGCTCTGGCCAACTATCAGGTAAGTAATACTATCCACAAGAAAGATATGACTAAGGCTGAAATGGAAAGATTTTTCAATATTGACCTTCGCGACCTCGTAAAAACAAACCAGGTTAAATCATTATTGATATGGTATGCCGGCCATGGTAAATTCATAAACGATGTTGGTTACTGGATCCCTGTAGATGCAAAAAGGGATGATGAGTTCACCTATTTCAATATTAATGTCCTGAAAGCGGGCATTCAGGGTTACTCTAATCTGACGCATACCCTTGTAGTATCAGATGCCTGCGAATCAAGTCCGAGTTTTTACCAGGCGATGCGATCTGATAATGAAGAGCCAACCTGCGATAATGTTAAGGCAACTGCATTCAAATCAGCGCAGGTATTCTCTTCTGCCGGTTATGAGCTTGCTGTTGATAACTCACAATTCACACAGACTTTTGCCAATACACTTATTAATAATAAAAATGCATGCATTCCTATTGAGTCGGTGGTCAAATCTGTAACTGCTGCAGTTGCTAATAACAACCAGCAGAAACCTAAATTTGGTAAGATAGCCGGCTTGCAGGACGAGGATGGAACATTCTTTTTCATAGCAAAATAGTTTCGTATGTATGATCTCAAAAGTTATCTAGGCCGGACAAGGTTACTTGTCTGGCTTCTGATTATTTTGTCAGTTTCATACATCCCGGTTGAAGCGCAGAAATATTTCTTCGATAATTATGGAGTAAAGCAGGGTCTCAGTGAACAAAAAGTTTATTCACTTATTCAGGATTCAAAAGATTATATCTGGCTCGGGACGGCGAACGGTGTTTCACGATTTGATGGAAAGAAATTTGAGAATTTTTCACCTGTTGATGGTCTGGCTATAGGTGGTGTTAAATGTATCCTCGAGGTTTCAAATGGTGATATCTGGTTCGGACACCTGAACGGAGGGATCAGCCGGTTCAACGGGCACATTTTTGAACAGGCTGCCTTTGATTCGATTGCAATTACCGGAGATATAACAAGCATCGTCGCAATGAATGACACAAGTATATGGTTCACCTCAATTAATGACGGGGCCATTCTTGCTGAATTTCCGGTAAAAGATATTAAACATATTAAGGCACGACAATTCGGGGGGAAGGATGGATCGAGTATACAGGTCTCAGGTTCCGCACTGACCAAAACCGGGGATTTCATAACTATAGCTGACGTTGGCATGCGAAGATTTGTTCCATCTGAAAGTAAATTTGAAAACTACCGGATGCCGCACATGACAACCTATTTTAATCCAACATGTCTTCTCGAAGATTCCAAAGGAAATATCTGGTTCGGTACACATAATGGCGGTATATATAAATACATCATGTCAGAAAGCATAATGGAAATCAAGGACCTGATAAGGGAGGGAATGTCAAGCAACTGGATTTCATGTTTCAGTGAAGATAGCAGGGGCAGGGTATGGGTAGGGACCTGGGGCGGGGGAATAGCATTATTTGAAGGAAACAACCTTCGTATTTTTAATGAATCTAACGGGTTGAAAGCTACAAATATACATGATATTATTGAGGATGTTGAAGGAAATATCCTTATAGCTGACCAGGATAATGGACTCACTATTTTTAAGGGTGATGCTTTTCTTACAATCAACGAGAAAGAATATCTGCCTGATCCTAATGTTAATGCAATTATCCAGGATAAAACCGGGGCAGTCTGGTTTGGGACCAATTCAGGTATATCAAGGTATTACCCCGGTTCAGATAAGAAACCAATTATCTATAATGAAGCTAACAATTCAATCTTTGAGGAGATAAGATTCTTCAGAGAAGACAGGGATGGAAATATCTGGATCGGAGCCAATCAGGGCGGTGTGGTCCTTTTTAACATGAAGACTTCAAAATTTGAAGCTCAACCATATATTAATTCAACGCTTTTTCGTGACGGTCAGGTAAAAGCACTTGAAATTGACAGGAAGAATAACCTCTGGATCGGAACAAATGAAGGAGTGGCTGTCGGTACAATTAATGAAAATAATTTCCAGAGATATACTCTTTTAGACAGTCTTACTGTAAGAAATATTACCGCACTTTATTGCGACCCAAAAGGGTATATGTGGATCGGGACTGAACCAAGTGGAGGTAAGCCGGGACTAATCAGATTTGATCCTGCAAAGGATAAGTTTACTCTGATAACCGCACTTCCGGGAATAATTCCTAAATCTATGGTAATGGACAGGAAAGGAATTCTATGGATCGGAACAGGTGTAGGTTTGATTGCATTCAGAAATGATTCAATTATTTCAACTGTCACACAGGAAAACGGATTACTTTCAAATAACATTAACCTTCTTGCTGACGGTGGTGACGGAAGCATATATATTGGTACCAATAATGGGATGAACAGGTATTTCCCTGAAAGTAAACGTATCTACTCATATACCGAAAGGAATGGTTTTACCGGAATTGAAACCCGGCCCAATGCTGTTTATAAGAGCCATTCAGGTGATTTATGGTTTGGTACCGCTAACGGTGCCATTCATCTGAGACAGTCGCGTATGTTTACCAAAGGACTTGATCCCCTGACACATATTAACAGCATGCAGGTCAACTACATACCACGGAACATGATCTCCGGAATGAAGCTTAATTATACGGAACGGTCAGTATTGTTTGACTATTACAGTATTTGTCTGACTAATCCCGATGTTGTACGATACAAAGTAAAACTGGATGGAGCAGACAGGAACTGGCAGCCGGTTACTAACCAGACAAGAGCTAATTATCCGGCACTTCGCCCGGGAAATTACACTTTTAATGTTATTGCAAGCAACAGCGAAGGAATCTGGAACACGGAACCTGTTGTTTTTAATTTTATTATTAAACCCCCATTCTACCTCACCTGGTGGTTTATCCTTACCTTAGTTTTTATTTTAACAGTTGCAATAATCACCTATATAAAGCTAAGGGAGCGGAACCTCATTAAGGAAAAGATAATTCTTGAAGAAAAGGTAGAGGAAAGAACCGCTGAAGTTGTTCTGAAAAGTATGGAAATTCAGGAAAAGAACAAGGATATTACTGCAAGCATAAGATATGCAGAGCGCATCCAAAGATCAATGCTGCCCCGTGAAGATACATTTCGCGAGACCTTTGTTCTCTTTATGCCAAAAGATATTGTGAGCGGTGATTTTTACTGGATGTATGATAACGGAGACCAGCAATTCATTGCTGTTTGTGACTGTACAGGCCATGGAGTACCAGGCGCCTTTATGTCAATAATCGGGCATAACTCACTTAATAAGGTTGTAAGGGAATATGGTATTACAATACCATCAGTTATTCTGGACCATCTCAATACTGAAGTTCTTAAAGCCCTGTTGCAGAGGAATGAAGAAATAATTAATGATGGGATGGATCTGGCCCTTATAGCTTTTGACAGGAAAAATTTCTCACTGAATTTTGCCGGAGCTTATAATCCTTTGTATGTCGTCAGAAAGGGAGAGTTGATTGTTTACAAGGGAGACAGGTTCCCTATCGGGATGGCTGCTATTGGAAATAAAAAGACCTTCACTAATCAGAAAATAAGTATTCAACCGGGAGATATGCTTTATATGTGCACTGATGGTTATGCAGATCAGTTCGGATCGCCCGAAGGTAAAAAATATAAGTCGGGAAATGTGAAGAAATTATTGTGCGAAATAGGGCATCTTCCTGTAGATGAGCAACGTGCAAGGCTTAAAAAAGAGATACTCGACTGGAAGGGTGATTTACAGCAGGTTGACGACATCCTGTTTATCGGTACAAAAATTCCTGAGGATTAGATCTTCGCAATTTTACGCCACTCTTCATTGCCTCTCTCTTTATTATTAAGTGCACTTATGACCTCTTCGGGGGTATTTACTACCTCCCATATTCCTTTATGCTCTAATCTCAGAAAATTGCCATCTACCATATTATCAAGAAATTCAATTAATGATTTATAAAATCCCAGGGTATTAAGGATTATTATCGGTCCACTGAAAAGACTCAGTTGTTTCAATGTTATAGCTTCAGTAAGTTCTTCAAGAGTGCCTACGCCCCCTGGTAATGCTATAACCGCTTCAGACATTGAAAACATATTTTTCTTTCTTTCACCCATGTCCCTGGTTATTATCATTTCTTTAACACCCCGATGTCCCCAACCTGCATCTTTCATGAATGAAGGTATAACGCCTGTTATTCTTCCTCCATTTTCGAGAACCGCATCAGCAAGCTTTCCCATTAAGCCTATGCCGCCCCCCCCATATACTACTTCTACTCCGGCATCAGCCAGTAAAAATCCAAGCTTTGAAGCAGCGATGGCATACTCTTTATCAATCCTGCTGCTCGATGCAGCAAATACACAAACTTTCATCAGTTGGGTCGAAAAGGCCATTACAGGAATAAGAATGGCAATATTGAATTATAACTTATTGCAAAAGGGCATTTAGTTTATTTACAAAGGTGCTTTTAGGAACAGCTCCAACCTGTTTATCAGCTATTTTACCATCTTTGAAAAAAAGAATTGTGGGGATATTCCTGATACTAAATTTTGCAGCAACTCCGGGGCTGCTATCAACATCACATTTTGTAACCAGCGCTTTCCCTTCGTACTCTTTGGAAATCTCCTCAATTATTGGGGCAACCATCCTGCATGGTCCGCACCATTCAGCCCAAAAATCAACTATTACAGGTTTGTCTGATTTGAGGACAACATCGTCGAAGTTTCCATCATTTACCTCTAATGCCATATCAAATTATTTTTAAGATTTCTTTTAGTGTCAGCCGCCGTAAAGATATCTAATTTACTTTATATTCAATACCGGGATGATCATCAAGGTATGAAATTAATTCATTGTTCAGCCTTATCCTGCAACTCCTCGAAAACATTGGAAGTGATATCTTATCTTCTGTATCAATAAAGAGAAATTTAATTTCAGTATCACCCTTGTTTTCATTTATGAGTTCCTTAAGTTCATTAATCATTTCATTGTTGATATTTTCGGGGTCGATTTTCAGAGTAACAGATTTAATCAGTTCATCTTTCACACTTGATAAAAGGTTAATTTTTTTAATGCTGAATTCCAGTTCATCATCTTTGAACCGGCGTTTTTGTACCCTGCCTTTGACAAGGAGATAATAACCGATAGTTAAGAATTTACTGTTTTCAATATAATCCTTGTCAAACAGCATGAATCTAAACGAATCGGAATAATCCTGCAGCGTGAATGAGCCATACGGTTTGCCATTTTTCCCGATCCCGTTTTTGGTATCAATTATCATGCCGGCAACAACAACATCACGATCGAGATAATCTCGAAGATTCTGAAGATCAGCCAGGGTGGACGTCGCAAAAGTGTTGATCTCAAGTTTGAAATCATCAAGCGGATGAGACGACAAATAGATGCCTATTACCTCTTTTTCCCTGTTAAGTTTTTCAAGTTTCGGCCATTCGGGGCAACTTGATGGTTCGGGTTTTACCATGTCAAAGCCGCCGGCATCACCGAACAGGGTCTGTTTACTTGACATCTTTAAAATTTTGGAGTTGTTCCCATAACGGATAAGGCTTTCGATGAAACTCGAACCACGCGTGTCAAGTGAAAAATACTGAGCCCTGCTTATCTCAGTAAAACAATCAAATGCTCCGGCCACTGCCATAGCTTCAAGATTTTTCTTGTTAAGGGAGTTAAGGTTAACCCTTTCAGCAAGATCATAGATGTTTTTATAAAGACCATTTTTTTCTCTCTCTTCAATCAGCTGTAATACAGCACTTTCCCCGACTCCCTTAATAGCACCCAGTCCAAACCTTATATTCCCATCTTTATTTACATTGAATTTTAAATTACTTTCATTTACGTCAGGTCCCAGTACTTCCATCCCCATCCTGCGCGTCTCATCCATGAAATTAGTGATCTTTTTGATGTCACTGATATTACGGCTGAGAACAGCAGCCATATATTCTGCAGGATAATTTGCCTTCAGGTAACCGGTCTGAAATGCAACAAGAGCATAACAAGTAGAGTGTGATTTGTTAAATGCATATTGTGCAAATGCCTCCCAGTCGGACCATATCTTGTTTACAATGGTCTCATCATAGCCTTTTTTACTGCAGCCCTCCTGGAACTTCAGTTTCATTTCGTCCATAATGGAGCGCTTCTTTTTCCCCATCGCCTTTCTGAGGGAATCAGCTTCTCCTTTGGTAAATCCGCCGAGCTCCTGGGAAAGTAGCATCACCTGTTCCTGATAAACAGTGATCCCATAAGTGTCATCAAGGATTTTTTCCATAGCCGGAAGCGGGTAATCAATAGCTTCGGTGCCATGTTTTCTCCTGATGAACTTTGGAATATATTCCATTGGTCCGGGGCGGTACAGTGCGTTCATTGCTATCAGGTCCTCGAACCGGTTTGGTTCGAGATCTCTGAGGTATCTTTTCATCCCGGTTGATTCAAACTGGAAAATGCCCGTGGTTTCTCCGTTGCTGAACAGCTCGAAGGTTTTCTTGTCATCAAGAGGAAGTTTTTCCAGATCAATGGTTACGTCTCTTGATTTTTTTATATTGTCAAGCGCATCTTTTATTATTGAGAGGGTCTTTAATCCAAGGAAATCCATCTTCAGGAGTCCGACAGATTCAACATGACTTCCATCATATTGAGTTGCATAGAGATCGGTATCCTTCGCAGTGCAAAGCGGTATATAATTATCGAGAGAATCTTTTCCGATAATGATACCGCAGGCATGAACCCCTGTTTGTCTGACCGACCCTTCAAGCACTTCCGCGTATTTAAGCGTCTGGGCAATTAACTTATTCGACGACTCTTTTTCTCTGGCCAGTTCAGGTACTTCAGCATACGCCTGAGAGAGCGTTATTCCGGGTCTTTCAGGAACAAGCTTCGCAAGCCTGTCGGCATCAGGTAAGGGAAGTTTCTGGACCCTGGCAACATCCCTGATAGCCATTTTAGCCGCCATTGAACCAAAAGTGATTATATGGGCAACTTTATCGTGGCCATATTTATTGACAACATATTTAAGAACAGCGTCCCTTCCGTCTTCATCAAAATCAATGTCAATATCAGGCATGGAAATACGGTCAGGATTCAGGAAACGCTCAAAGAGCAGATTATATTTGACAGGATCTATATCGGTGATCCTTAGGCAGAAAGCTACTGCAGATCCGGCTGCAGAACCCCGGCCTGGACCTACTGATACCCCCATTTCCCTTGCAGCTCGCAGAAAATCCTGAACGATAAGAAAGTAACCAGGGAATCCCATTTTTGCAATAGTACCCAGTTCAAAATCGATGCGGTCTGAATATTCTATGGTTAGAGTTCCCCATCGCTCTTTTGCCCCCTGATATGTGAGAAAACGAAGGTACTCGTCTTTGTCGGTATATCCTTCCGGCAAATCAAAGTCGGGCATAATGGGATCATGGTCAAGCTTATATTTTTCGATTTTGGAAACCAGCCCGGCAACATTATCAATAGCTTCAGGTACATCACTGAAAATGGTGCGCATCTCTTCCTCAGTCTTTAGATATTCCTGTTTTGAATATCTTAATCTGTTTGGATCGTCAATATCTTTAGCAGTGTTAATACATATCAGTCTGTCGTGTGCTTCAGCATCTTCAGCATTAATGAAATGTACATCATTTGTTGCAATCAGCTTTACATTATACTTCACTGATAGCTTTTTAAAAGCCTCAATAACTTTTTGTTGAAGGGGAAAAGCAGAACGATCTGCATTAGGGTCATAGGTCTCATGCCTTTGCATTTCCAGATAAAAATCTTCCCCAAAAATATCAAGATAACTTTTCAAAGCTGCTTCGGCGCCGGAGTTGCTGCCATTAAGTATCTCATCCTGTATTTCTCCGGCCAGACAGGCTGATGAAGCTATAAGACCTTCGTGGTATTTCGCAAGGAGCTCCTTATCGATTCGGGGTTTATAGTAAAAACCTTTGATCCAGGCAGTTGAAATTAACTTAATCAGATTTTTGTATCCTGTAAGGTTTTTAGCCAGGAGAATAAGGTGATCACCGGAGCGATCCTCTTTACCTGTTACTTCGGCAATGGATCTTTTAGCAACATAAATTTCACATCCTATAATTGGTTTTACTCCCTTTTTTGTAGCTATTGAATGAAACTCTTTGACGCCAAACATATTACCATGGTCGGTGATGGCAATAGCTTCCATCCCCAGTGATTTTGCCTTTTCAATAAGTAAAGAGATTTTGGAGGCACCATCCAGGATAGAGTATTGAGTATGAACATGTAAGTGAGAGAAAGCTGTCATGGGTCGGAGTAAAATATTCAGTTTGATCTGTTCACAAAAATACGCAAAATTGGGTTATGATTGGAGGAGTTTAACTATCCATAAAAAATATTCCGTTGAGTCTAGTTTAAAGTGTTTAAAGGTGCCAGGTTTGATTAAATATTTCAAGTTTTAATTGGATTTATTTACAAAATGTTGTGAGTTTTAAAATAAATAGTTTTATTTTGTCAGAAGAATAAGCTATAAATTAAATACAATAAAATGTATAAAAATCAATAGCCTGTTCATGATTTTTTTTACCTAAATCTAAACCTAAAACTATGAGAAAACTTTTGTTATTATTTTTAGTATTCTGTGGTTTTGTGCTGACTGTTTCAGGTCAGCAGAAAGCTATTACTGGTACTGTTAAAAGTGTCGAGGATGAATTACCCGTCATAGGCGCAACAGTTCAGGTAAAGGGTACCACACTCGGAACAATAACTGATGTCAATGGAAAATATCAGTTGGTTGTTCCTGATGGAGCCACCATTGAGGTCCGTTATGTGGGTATGAAAAATAAAGAGGTTGTAGTAGGTACTTCAAATGTAGTTGATGTATCGATGAATTATGACCTCCTGGGAGTTGATGAAGTTGTAGTTGTTGCATATGGTGTAACTCAGAAAGTATCGTACACCGGTGCAGCTTCAGTAGTAAAATCTGAAGCTCTTGCAAAAACACCGACTATTTCAATTGCAAAAGCACTTCAGGCAAATGCAGCCGGTGTTCAGGTTGTCAGTACATCCGGTTCATCAACCGCTGAACCTACTATCAGGATCAGGGGTATCGGTTCTATAACTGCATCATCTGATCCATTATGGGTAGTCGATGGTGTTATCGGTGCCACTCAACCTAATATTAATGATATAGAGTCAATTACAGTATTGAAAGATGCAGCATCAGCATCATTATATGGATCAAGAGCTGCTAACGGCGTTATTCTGGTTACCACAAAACGTGGAGTAACTGGAAAGACAATATTTTCGTATACAGCGAAACAGAGCTACCAATGGAGAACCACCAATAAATTCAAGATGCTGAATTCAGATGAATTTTTCCAGAAATCATGGCAGGGTTTATATGACTACCGTTTAAGCAGAGGATATACAGAAGCTGCGTCAGCAACTTATGCCAATTCAAACGTTGTTGCCCGTGCAGGAAAGAATCCTTTCGACCTGGAGTTCCCAATCGCTGACAATGGAACAATCAAGCCCGATGCAAAACTGATGATGAATGAGAGCTGGTTTGACCTGGCACAGCGCACAGGAACAGTACAGGAACATAACCTGTCAGCATCCGGTGGTGATGACAAAACCAAATTCTACTTTTCCGGTACTTATTATAACCTTAAGGCAATTACTAAACCCGATGAACTGAAAAAACTGATGGGGCATATTAATGTCACATCACAGGTCAGTAAAAACGTAAAGGTCGGCTATACTGCTACACTGAATTACCAGATGGGAAATACTGTCAAGGACATAACGAATGGTTCAGGTACGGGCTATGCAGCCTATGCTTATCCGAACAACGTACCATTATATCAGCTTGATGCAAATTTTATACCGGTATTAGGACCTGACGGAGCTCCCCTATGGAACTGGTTTAACCTTGTATCAAAAGACTATAACCCGATAGCTCAGACCATACTCGATCCAAGGGATAACAGATCGAGTTCAGCCTTTAATTCTGTCAATCTTAACTGGACTATTATTAAAGATCTTATATTCGATACCAAAGTAAGCGGTAGGCTGACTAATTATAACAGCGATGAATTCGCCAACCCGTTCCATGGAGATGGAAAAGCATACGGAGGAAGTTCTGAAAAGAACCAGAATGATTCCAGAATGTATATGACAACATCTACCCTTACATATAATAAAAACCTGTTAAGTAATCACACTTTGAACTTTCTTATCGGATATGAGACAGAGTATTATAATCAAAGAACCCTTCTTGCATGGGGACAAGGATATGATGTACCTTTCTCTGATGAATTGAGTATAGCAGGGAAGCCATTCGATATCAGTTCAGGTACAACTGAAAATGCAATGATATCTTACCTGAGCCGGCTGAACTATAGCATTGCAGATAAATATTATCTGTCAGGTTCATACCGCCGCGATGGTTCTTCAAGGTTCAGCCCGACTACACGTTATGCAGATTTCTGGTCGGTCAGCGGTTCATGGCGCATTAACCAGGAATCATTTCTTTCAAGTGTATCATGGCTTAATGATCTGAAAATCAGGGCAAGTTATGGAACAAGCGGAAACCAGGCCATACCTGAATATGCCTATTATCCGACATTCGGATTAGGCAGCGTATACAACTATAATGTTGGGATGACTCATAACAGTCTTTCAAATTATGGCCTCACATGGGAGAAAAACAAAGAGATGAACGTCGGTATTGAGTTTGGTATTTTTAGTAAATTAAGAGGTACTGTTGAATATTTCGACAGGAATACAGATGGTCTTCTTCTGGACAGACCTCTGGCTCCTTCGGTAGGTTTTACAACCAAGCTTGAAAATATAGGAGCAATGAACAACAGGGGATTTGAGGTTGAACTTCGCTCTACAAACATAACGGCAACAAATTTTGTATGGCTGACAGATTTCAATGTTTCGCACTATAAAAATAAAATTACAGCTCTATCTCAGCCGGAAATTATAAACAGCAATAAACGCTGGGTTGTCGGTAACAGCCTTTATGAATGGTATCTCAGAGAATATGCCGGTGTAGATCAGGCAGATGGTACAGCAATGTGGAATAAAGATGTTCTGGATGGTAATGGGGATGCGACAGGCCAAAAAGAGACTACTAAAAATTATTCTGAAGCTTCAAGGTATGAACTTGGTAAATCGATTCCGGATTATTATGGTTCAATTACCAACACATTTACTTTATTTAAGGATATTTCTTTCTCATTCCAGCTCTACTGGAGCCTCGGGGGAAAGATATATAACAGCCTTATGGAACAAACTATGAATGATGGCACCCGATATGGATTGCAACTGAATAAAAAAGTGCTTGAATCATGGCGGAAACCTGGTGATATTACAGATGTACCACAATTCATTTACAGCAATGCTTCACAGTCGAATGCCATATCATCAAGGTTTCTTGAGGATGGATCATTCATGAGACTCAGAAATGTTAACCTCTCGTATTCACTTCCAAAGAGCCTGATAAATAAAATAAAACTTGAGGCAGCTTCGGTGTTCATTAATGGCGATAACATTTTTGTTCTGACAAAATATGAAGGTAACGACCCCGAACAGGGTTTGTCCGGTACAACTGCTACCAATTTAGTGCCTAATGTCAGAACGGTGACATTTGGAGTAAATATCAGTTTCTAACCTTAATGAATTTATAATCATGAAAAAAATATTATCAATAATTATTTTAACAATTGTATTCATACCGGGTTGTAAGAAAGACTTTCTCGAGTATTATCCTACCAACCGTGTTGAAGATACAAAGGCCTTTTCAACACCCGAAAATGCAATGGCAGTTCTCTATGGTATTTACGACCTTATTACCGGTGAGACACTGAACGGTTCATTTCTGACGATTACCAACGATCTCAGAGGCAATGATGTGTTTCTGGCAGAGGAACTAAACTGGAGCTGGTGGGTTCAGACTTATAATTTTCAATGGACTGCCTCAAATACTGACTATAGAGGACCCTCTTCATACTGGGAGTATCTCTATCAGGTTATTGAGAACTGTAATACTGCAATAAATGCAACGCTTCCATGGGATGAAGCAGGAAATAAAGCCTATGTTGCAGAGGTAAAAACCATTCGTGCATGGGCATATTATGGTCTGGTTACTCTTTATTGCCAGCCATATACCAAAGATGCAGGTGAAAGTCCCGGAGTACCTGTATATACGGTCAGTAACCCGGAGGTATCAAACCCACGTGGTCAAGTAAAAGACGTTTATACCCTTATGCAAGCTGACCTGACATCTGCAATTCCTGATCTGCCGCTGCTGGAAAATGGTTCTGGTTCAACAAGAATTACAGCTTGTTTTGCAAACGGGCTGGCTGCCAGGATTGCTCTTGCAAAGGGAGACTATACCGGCGCTTTGACTTATGTAAATGCGGCAATAGCAGATGCTCCTGCCTTAAACACAAATGCGGCAGATTATGTAAAAGGATTTTCTCATCCAAACGAAGAGTCAATTCTTGTTGACCCGTTCAACTCTGATGACTACCCGATTTATTGGGCTCTATCCTCATATTATGATCATCCCGAGGGATACGGAAATGCCTTTGTTAACTCCGATTTCGTAAGTAAGTTTGCTCCCGACGATATAAGAAGAAAATGGTTCATTACACCATTATTCTATTACCTGAATGATGACGCTACCAATAATTACTTAAAAGACTATATCTCTGAAGTGTATCACTTTGAAGGATCTCTTGAGGTTAGTAAAGCTGAAGTACTTGGCTATACAGCTGCCGGTGGCCCGATCGATCCGGTAACCATGTTCGATCCTAACAACACTAACGAATGGTATCGTCCGGGAATCATCTCACTTTATGGTAAATTCCCAAGAATGGATGCGGTTCCTGGAGAGAATTCCGGTAGTGTGGGTCTGGCTCAGCCAACATTGATGCGTACTTCTGAGCTTATTCTGATAAAGGCAGAGTGTGAAGCGAGAAAAACTTCTCCGGATTATGCTGCAGCACAGGATGCATTGTTCCTTATACAGCAAAGGGCATCTGCAAGCGCTGTTAAATCTGTAAGCACGGGTGTTACTCTGATTGACGAGATTATGATGGAGCGTCGTAAAGAGCTTGTAGGTGAAGGCTTTGCAGCTGTAGATCTTCTAAGGACTGGCGCACCGCTTAACCGTCCGGATGTTGAAGGTCCAAAATGGAGTCCCTTCCTTACTCTTCCGGCTTATGACTGGAGAATGGTTTTCCCGATACCTGAAGCTGAAATGGATGCAAATAAATCCTTAGGACCCAGCGACCAGAATCCGGGATACTAATAAAATAATGGTCTATTTAAAAAAGGGCAGTTATCTGCCCTTTTTTATTACTTTCTGAATTGTTCATTTAAATAATACTGTTATCTTTGCAGCCACAATTTTAAAACAGATTAAATAATTAAGCGTAAGAATTAATGGCAGTTAAAATCAGATTAGCTAGGAAAGGCCGTAAGAAACTGGCCTTCTACCATATTGTGGTAGCAGATAGCAGGTCGCCACGGGATGGCAGATATATTGAAAAAATCGGGTCATATGATCCGGTTTCTAATCCGGCAAAAATCGAACTCGACTTCGATAAAGCGCTGGGTTGGCTGCAAAATGGCGCGTTACCTACAGATACTTGCAGAACTATCCTCTCATTTAAGGGTGTTCTGATAAAAAAGCATCTTCTCGAAGGTGTAAAAAAGGGTGCTTTTGATGAAGCTGAAGCCAACAGGCGTTTTGACGAGTGGATGAAGCAGAATGAAGCAAAAATTGAAGCAAAGAAATCAGGCCTCGAAAAATCTATGGATGATGAATTAGGGGAAAAGCTTGAGAATGAAAAACGTATAAACGAGGCAAGAGCCGCTAAGCTAGCAAAGAGAAAAGCAGAACTTGCAGCGAAATCAGATGCCGCAGCAAGAGCAATAGTTGAGCCTGAAGAAGAGACTCCTGCTGAAGAAGAGACTCCTGCTGCAGAGACTCCTGATGCTCCTCCTGTTTCTACAGAATCATCAACAGAACAGATCCCCGAAAATAAACCTCAGGAATAAGTTGAGGTCAGGCGGATCTTTGATCCTATGACTTATACTAAAGAGATATTATTGGGACGGATCATAAAGATCCATGGCTATGATGGTTCTGTAACATTAAAGTTAGAAAAGTCCTTTATTGAAAATATACCGGAAATGGAATCGGTCTTCCTGGAAATCCAGGGCAGACCGGTTCCTTTTTTTATATCTCATTCAGAATATGCCGGTGCCGGCATCCTCAAATTAAAATTTGAAGATTATAGCTCTTTTGAAAAAATCAATGAGTTTCAGGGATGCAGAGTGTTTTTAACGACTTTGAAAAACCCTCATAGCCTGTCGGATGATAACGTGGATTTAAAAGGCTATAAAGTTTTTCTACAGGATGACATGTTGCTGGGAGTGGTTAAAGATGTTATTCAAAACCCAGGGCAGTGGTTGCTTAGTGTCGTATCTGATAACCAAAAAGAGATACTGATACCATTTCATGAGAATTTTATCGTTAAAATGGATCCGGAAAACAAAATCATTACTATGGATCTTCCTGAAGGGCTGACTGAGATCAATTAATTGTTTTACAATTCTGTTTTTTGACTTGATATGTGCAGCTAATTGAAAAATTATCTGTCTTTTGGTAAAATTAATCTATCATTAAACCCATATTGAAATGAAAAAGGCAGTTTTTTTGACGTCATTCTTTATAACTATGGCTCTTTGCACCAGTTTTTCTTCTGGTCAGGCTGTTGTAAAGGAAACCAGGAATCTAACAGGTTTTACCAAAGTAAACTTCGGAGTAGCAGGTGAATTGTTTATTAAATTTGGTCCTCAGTTTCAGGTCGTTCTTGAAGGAAACAAAAATTATCTTGACGAGATCATCACAGAAGTGTCGGGAGGCAGGTTGGTCATAAAAAAGGAGAATTGGCGTATTGGAATGAATGAAAGAGTGACAGTGTATATCACAATGCCGGAAATTAAAGGATTAGGAGTATCCGGTTCAGGAAAGGCAGAGATAGAAGATGCCTTAAAAAGTGAAGCCCTTGACTTGAGTGTTAGCGGAAGCGGTAAATTATTGACAGCGGATTTAAATGTAACTGATCTTAACTGCGGCATTTCAGGATCGGGGAATATTAACCTTGGTGGCAATGGGAACGTCAGTAAAGCTGATATTTCAATTAGCGGATCAGGTAATTTTTTCGGTGATTCAGTAAAGATTGAAGACCTGCATATTAGCGTATCCGGTAGCGGAAATTGCAGCTGCAATGTAACAGGATCACTTGATGCCAGCATTTCCGGAAGTGGCAATGTTACATATTCAGGGAGTCCGCGCCTTAATGCAAGAGTTTCCGGATCGGGTCATGTAAGATCCAGATAAATCACTTCCGGATAAACTTGATTACTCCGTTTTGTTCCACTCTGATGACCGGTGAAGCTGAATGTTTTTGCCGGTCTTCCTGACGGAACTTTACTACATAATCAACAGAATTAAATACATCGCTCTTTATCTCATCAAAATTTGAAGGAGCTGGATTTCCACTGATATTGGCTGAGGTTGAGACTATTGGCTTGCGGAATCGTTTTATCAGTTCCTGGCAAAAGATCTCGCGACAAATTCTTATCCCTACAGAACCATCAGCATTGCAAACGCCCGGGGCCAGGTTTTTACCATTTGGGTAGATTATGGTAAGAGGAGTGTCAGAAACATTTACAAGCTCAAAAACAATTTCAGGAATATCTCTGACATACCGCTCCAGCATCTGATCTCCATCGACCAGAATAATAAGACTTTTGTTGTCACTTCTTGATTTAATTGTAAAAATTTTTTCCACTGCAGAGGAGTTGGTCGCATCACATCCCAGCCCCCAAACCGTATCTGTAGGATAGAGGATCACTCTACCTTCTTTGAGTATTTTCAGTGAATTTCTAAGATCTTCTTCAAAGTCCATGACTTTATTTATTCTTTTTCCTTTCTATATAGTTTCCTCAGTTTTGAATATTTGAGGTAGCTGGAATATGCACCTGCAGAACAGACAATATAACCACTATGGCCATCGAGAAAACCAAAATGAATAATGTATGTCAGGATAAACCGCCATATCATATGTAGTAACGGAGTAAAAAAATATGCTTTCTTTCCTGCATTATAAAAATCTTTGGCAGCGATATCGGAGTAATTATTGATTTTTTCCGAGAGTTCATTCTGGGAAGTGCATGGCCAGTGCAGCAAATCACCTTTTAATTTACCTATATGGCTGCCATTTTCCATTTCAAAACTTTCATGTACATTCAATGGACCCCAATTACCTTTTTCTGAATTAAAAAGCCGTAATTGTTTGTCGGGATACCATGCTGAATGCTTAATCCATTGTCCACAGTAATTGCTTAACCTGTTGAAAAAGTAACCATCAAATTTCAGGTTATTTTTTGTCTGAATCAGAGAGTTACGGAGCTCCTCACTCAGGGCTTCATCAGCATCAAGTGATAAAATGAATTTATGGGAAGCTAAAGAAACAGCATAATTTTTCTGATCCTTGAAACTGTTAAAGGGATGTTGTACAAACCGGACATTATATTTTTTGCAAATAGCCTCAGTGGAATCGGTTGAATATGAGTCGACTACAACAATTTCATCTGCAACACCATCAAGAGAACGAAGGCATCTTTCAACCAGCACCTCCTCATTCATAGTAATTATTACGGCAGATATCTTTGGCATTTATAAGGCTCAGTTTGTATTGTACACAAATATATAATAAAAATACTTAACGATTAGTAACATTTATCACTCTATTCTCTTCTAAACATTATATAATAAAACTCTTAAATACCCGATCTTCGGCTATTTCAGAATTTTAATTTTAGTTTCTTCATTCTTTTTTTCATTTCGTCAATTACAGCTATCTCTTTTTGAGTTGTATCTGCTTCAAAGGTTACAGAGAATCGAATGAATTTTCCGGCATCATCCCATGGGACGGTAGATATTAATGATTCACGTATAAGAAATTCCGAAAATTCAGTTGCTGAATTAAAGATTTTGCCATTCTCAATACCTGAAGGAGCTTTTACATAACAATAAAATGATCCTTTTGGTTTCCTGGCATCAAATCCCAATTCATTAAGTGCATCCACCAGCAGGTTAAATCTTCTGGAGTACTTAACCACAGTTTTTTCAGTTATTTCTGTGTGTTTTAATGCCTGGATTGCTGCCTTCTGAATTGCCCTGAATTGCCCTGAATCTGTATTATCTTTTACAGTAGCATAAGCTTTTACTGCCTTGCTGTTCCCACAAATAAACCCTAATCTCCATCCTGTCATATTAAAAGCCTTTGACATTGAATGAACTTCCAGACCAACATCCATAGCTCCCCTGACAGAAAGAAAACTTAATGGTTTATATCCGTCGTATGTTAATGCACTGTAAGGGGCATCATGTATTACGATTATATTGTTTTTCCTGGCAAAATCAACAACCTGTTCAAAGAACTCGATACTCGCCACTGCACCCGTCGGATTATTCGGGTAATTCAAGTATAATAATTTAGCTTTTTTTAAAATTGGTTTGGGGACCGAATTCAAATCCGGGAAAAATGAATTTGATTCCAGTAAAGGCAGATTAAAAACTTCTCCCCCCAGATATTTTGTATAAGTTGCTGTTACCGGATAACCAGGAACTGTTGTAAGTAATACATCACCGGGATTGATAAAGCAAATTGGAAGCATGGCAAGTACCGGTTTTGATCCGATACCATGAATTATGTTCTCTGCCGGTATTAAGCCGGAAAGTCCGTATACCTTTTCAAGATAAGATGCTGCTGCTTCCTGAAACTCAGGGATCCCGTTATCTGCATACCATCTGTTTTCAGGTTTCCCTGCTTCCTCTGCCAGTGCTTTTACAACCAGAGCGTCAGCAGGCCAA
>Ga0209429_10000368_pt1 | contig 31176 bp, 26 predicted proteins | sample BarGraNGADG00212_3_FD_184493 | JGI IMG/M metagenome (GOLD analysis project Ga0209429, IMG submission 184493) | Arctic peat soil microbial communities from Barrow, Alaska - Barrow Graham LP Ref core NGADG0004-212 (SPAdes) (version 2) | ecosystem: Environmental > Terrestrial > Soil > Wetlands >... | reverse complement strand
TGCCGGGTGATCGAAGGGCATCTTTTGCCTGATCATATACACATGCTGATTTCGATACCCCCGAAGTATTCAGTCTCTCAGGTTATAGGTTATCTGAAAGGGAAAAGTGCCATTCAGATAGCCAGAACGTACATGGGGGCGGAAAAAGAATTTTACAGGTCAACATTTTTGGGCTAGAGGTTACTTTGTGACTACGGTTGGTGCGGCTGAGAAAACAATTCGTGATTACATCAGGCGACAGGAGACGGAAGACCGTCGCCTTGATCAACTGAGTATATTTGAGGAATAACCACCTTCAGGTGGTTCATATTCAGACCGCTTTGAGCGGTTCACATTTACAAGCCTCCGGCTCTGCCGGAGGTTATGACTAGCAGGTACGTTTTTCATCCCCCTCTTTTCTAAAGAGGGTTAGGGGAGATTTTATTTAATCAAGAAACTGAAAAATCCCCCTCAATCCCCTCAATCCCCCTTTATAAAAGGGGGAACAAGAATGATATTGTTTTGCAGAAAGGGTCTTTTAATGAATTACGATAAAATTTTACTGGAGCACGGTGGCGGCGGATTATTATCCAATGAGTTAATCGCAGAAAAGTTTCTTCCCCGCTTTAATAATACCTATCTGGAACGCCTGGAAGACAGCGCTGTCTTGACCATCGGCTCTCAGAAATTTTGTTTTACCACGGATTCCTATGTCATCAGCCCCATTTTTTTCCCCGGCGGCAACATCGGCTCCCTGGCGGTGCACGGTACTGTCAATGATCTTGCCGTCTGCGGCGGAAAACCACTTTATCTCAGCGCTGGCTTTATTTTGGAAGAAGGATTCCCTGTAGATTCGCTGGATAAAATAATTCAGTCAATGGCCGAAGCGGCCTCAGATGCTGGCGTGAAGATTGTCACCGGTGATACCAAGGTCGTTCCCCGCGGCGCTGCGGATGGAATATTCATCAACACGTCCGGCATCGGTATTGTCGAATATCCGGGATTACTATCTATAAAAAACATTCAACCGGGTGACGCCATCATTTTAAACGGAACAATCGGCGATCACGGCGCGGCGATTATGAAAGCCAGGGAGAATCTGGGGTTGGTTGCGGATATACTATCTGATTCCGCACCGCTTAATGACTTAATTGCCACAATTTTAAAAGCAAGCCCCAACATCCACTGCATGCGCGATGCCACCCGCGGCGGCCTTGGTGCGATTCTGGCGGAAATTTCCAAAAGCGCCAAAGTACTTATCGATATCAGCGAGCACAGTATTCCGGTACAGGATAATGTCCGGGGTATTTGCGAAATACTGGGGCTTGATCCGCTGTTTCTCGCTAATGAAGGGAAAATGGTCCTGTTCTGTGCGGCGTCTGATGCCCAAATTGTTTTGGCTACCATGAAGAGTCACAAATTTGGCAAAAACGCTGCCATTATCGGCAGTGTCGGTGATATTGGTAAAGGACGCGTAGTGCTCAAAACATCCATTGGCGGCGAACGCATTGTGGATTTACCGACAGGTGAGTTGGTGCCGAGAATCTGTTAGGGGGTTAGTGAAAAATAGGTTTGCGTGGGGTCAAATCTTTGCCTGGCTCATTAGCGATGTCGGATACCACAATTCAAATGATAATCTTCAATTTATTTTTTAAGTAGTATGTGTGGACTTGTAGATGAAACACTTACCAAATATTTTTAAAAAAATACGCATAACCTTAAAAAGCACCCTTTTTAAAATATAATATTCTTCCATAACACATACAACTACACAACATTCAGTTGCCGCCTTTGGGGATAGTAACCTCCGGCAAAAATTTAGATATTCGGTAACGCTTGTTCTTACGTATTAAATTAGCTATAGTTCATTTATGGAAAAGTATAAACTCTTGGACCATACTGCCGACATCCGCGTTGAAGTTTGGGGCAAAACCAGAAAAGAGCTTTTTGGCAATGCCGTGACTGCGATGTTTGATGTAATGGTTGACTGGCCCAGTGAAGACAAAAGATTATTTTCTGTAGACGAAATAAAACCACTGGAGGAAAAGAGAATAAAAATCACAGGGAATGATCTGGAAGACACACTGATCAATTTCCTGCGGGAGACACTTTACCTTTTTAATGGTAAGGGTTGGCTGATAAAAAGTTGCGAGCCTTTAAAGTTAACCAGGAGAAGTATTGTTGCACGATTGAAGGGTGAACCATATAACCGGCAAAAAACCCCGCTGAAAACAGAAATAAAGGCGGTGACGTATCATGCCCTGATTATTAATAAATCAAATAAATCTTGGCAGGCAAAGGTGGTATTTGATGTATGAAATAAAGCTGGAACGCATAGATGATAATCGCTGGCTACTTCCTCAAACCGGTGGCATGAGGGTGCCGGGGATAATCTATGCCAATGAAAAAATACGTCAGCTATTGAAAGGCGATGAAAGCACCAGACAGGTGGCCAATGTTGCTCATTTACCCGGTATTGTAAATTATTCGCTGGCGATGCCTGATGTTCATTGGGGTTATGGTTTTCCCATTGGCGGTGTGGCGGCCTTTGACTTGGAAGGCGGTATCGTTTCTCCGGGAGGCGTCGGCTATGATATCAATTGTGGTTGTAGGCTGATAGCCACAAATTTGACTTTGGATGACGTAAGAGACAGGCTTGCCAATTTAACTACCGCTTTGTATCAGCAAATACCATCAGGGGTCGGTTCAACAGGCGCGGTGAAACTATCGGGCAAAGATCAAAAAAAAGTTTTGGAAGATGGTGCTAAATGGGCGGTTAAAGCCGGATTTGGAACGCCGGCAGACCTGGAAACAACAGAAGATGGAGGCGCCATGGAAGGAGCTGATCCTGAACAAGTCTCCGCCAGGGCATTGGAGCGAGGAAAACAGCAGTTAGGCACGTTAGGTTCGGGTAATCATTTTTTAGAAATTGAAGTTGTTCAGGAAATATTTGATGAAACTGCCGCGCGGGTATTCGGGATCAGGAAAGGACAGATAAACATAATGATTCACAGTGGTTCCCGCGGTTTAGGGTATCAAATATGTGATGATTATCTGGCGTTGATGGTCAAGCACGCGCAGAAAACAGGAATTGATCTGCCGGACAGGCAATTGGCGTGCTCCTATCTTGATTCCCAGCGCGGCCGTAATTACCTGGCGGCGATGGCTTGCGGCGCGAACTATGCCTGGGCAAACCGGCAATTGCTTATGCATCAAACTCAAGCAGTTTTTGAAAAATCCTTACACCTGTCGCCAAGAGAATTGAGTATGCGCCTAGTATATGACGTCTGCCATAACATCGCTAAAATAGAAACGTTTAATATTCAGGGAAAAATGAAAAAACTCTGTGTTCACCGTAAGGGAGCAACGCGAGCGTTTCCGGCCGGCCATGATGCCGTGCCCCAGCAATATAAAAGCGTCGGTCAACCGGTGCTAATTCCCGGAGATATGGGTAGCGGGTCATACGTTTTAGTTGGTCAGGAAAAAGCCATGCAAGAAACTTTCGGCAGCGCCTGTCATGGCGCTGGCCGTGTGATGAGTCGGACACAGGCCACAAAAGTGAGCCAGGGACGATCCATCAGCCGTGAACTGGCTGATCAGGGAGTTTTAGTTATGGCTTCCAGCAAGGGAACTTTGAGGGAAGAAATGCCGGAAGCGTATAAAAACGTTAATGATGTTGTGCAGGTAATGCATGATTCGGGAATTGCAACGAAAGTGGCCAAGCTGAAATCACTGGCCTGCATCAAAGGATAGCGGTAAAAATGTAGGGAACGGTCGCGACCGGTTCCCTACAAGTATAAAGAAAAAAGGTTGACGATACCCCTTTGTTTGGCTATTATGCCGCGATTTTGGCAACGACAAATGCTGTTGTCCCAGGTATAGAAGCACATAAAAGAAGGATTGAATTAAGTTTCTACCGGTGATATATTAAATAGTGGTGATAGATCAGGAAAAGGTCTCAGCTATTTACATACGTTGAGGAAGCCGACTACGCTGCCAACAAAGATAGCGCTTTGATTTAGAAATGGTATTAGCAGTAATAAATTATTTTCCACAAAAGGATTCTATATGCATACATTAATTACAATTTTTCATGTTTTAGCTTGCTTGATTTTGATTATGATTGTTTTACTGCAAGCAGGTAAGGGCGCTAACATGGGCGCGGCTTTTGGCGGTTCCAGTCAGACTGTTTTCGGTTCCAGCGGCGCGGGCACGTTTTTGGGAAAGTTGACTGCGGCAGTAGCCATAATTTTTATGCTTACTTCGCTTACGCTTACCTATACGGCGGCACATAGAGGATCTGCTTTATTTGATAAATCCAAAACTCCCGTGACGAGGCAGGCTACTCCAGTGGCTCCAATGCCCAACGCGGCAAGTCCTGCCGCTTACCCGAATGCGGCTAATCAGCCGGCATCAGCTCCGGCAAAGAAGTAAGGAAAAAAGAGATCTTTTCATATTAACAACCCCTCCGGCCGGTTTCATTAAAGTTGTTATATATAAAGATATCCAGGTGTTAGGATTTGACAATTAATATTATTGGTATTGCCGAAGTGGTGGAATTGGTAGACACGCTATCTTGAGGGGGTAGTGGACAAAATCCGTCCGGGTTCAAATCCCGGCTTCGGCACCACTAATACGGATATACACAATGGCTGTGATAAGCTAACCGCTTAACTTTTATTTTCCCTAATGATTTGTTCCAGGTGCGCTCCATAAAGCTTGAATTTTTCGGGCGGTAATATTTCCTTTATATTTTCAACATTTTGTGCAATCTCCAGCAGGTTTTTATCCGGCAGAAACATGAATATGGCACGGTTTTCTTCTTTTGCCCGCTGGAAGCGCCAGGCATAGAGCTTCTTGAGCAGATCTTTTTTTTCCTGATTCAAAGAATAATATCCTGCTAATTTTGTGTGTCCCCGGCGGTCAATTGTTTTTTCCTGCCAGGTGGCAGCAGCAATTTTGGCAAAGGCCTCTCTGGCAGTTTTTTCCACACTCTTGACACGCAGTTGCCTTAGCTGTTCTTCGTAAAGAGCTGGCAGAAAGGTGACATCTTGCATAGCGTATAGGAGCTGTTCGTCGGTTAGAGGGCGTTTGTCCCAGCGGGAGCGCTGCATTTTTTTACTTTTTTTCAAATCGGCGCCAAGGAAGTGACCGATCATCTTTTCCAGAGATAGTTGATGCAATCCTAAGATAAGTGCGGCCCGATGCGTGTCAAATATATTTTGGAAATCAAACTGATAATCTCTTTTCAGCAGACGGATATCATTATCTGCGGCATGAAGAATCTTTACAATTGCCTCGTCATTAAAGAATTTCCCCAAAAAAAACAAATTTAGTTTACCCAGCGGATCAAAAATATAAGTTGTCTCATCGGTATGGATTTGGATCAGGCAGAGTATTTCGCGGAAATAGCGGAAAGAATCATATTCCGTATCAATACTCAAAACAGATGTATTTTCAAAATTATCGATAGCCCGTTTAATTTTTTTTGGCGTATCAACAAAAATCCAATCATTTTCCATGAAACGCAACTTAACCGAAACGGGAAATTAAAGCTATAAAAATGATTATAGCAGTTTTTATAGTTGTCAGAAGCTGAGGCAGGGTAAAATAAGATTGATCCCTGCCTCAGGAGAATTGAAGATCGTGATCTAAAAAGTAATAGAAATACCACCCTTGATGATTAAACCTTCCCCAGGGTAGTACAAATTATCACCCCGACCAGCCATATCCAACCCGTAAGTGGCGTATTTAACATCAGTTAAATTTTCCACACCGGCAAAGATAACTACTTTTCTGCCTTTAATTTCAGGGCGCCAATAAATATAAAAATCACAGCGTACATAATCTTTTAATTGCTCGGCGTTATTATCATAATCATTGGCTAAAAATGATTTCCCCACATAATGCAATCTTGGATTAAGGGAAATATTGTAAGGCAAATTTATTTCCAGATTAGCATTGGCCATCAGATTGGGAACCAGCGGTACTTCTTTATCCTGATTCAATCCTTCGACAAAAATTGCTTTTTGGTAAGTTATATTACCGGAGAAAGTGAACAATCCTTTCTGAACATATTGAACAGACGCTTCTGAGCCTGTATGTCTTGTTTTATCCAAATTTGTTAGTACCCAGGTAACCGGATCTGCGGATATTTCATCTTCCATATCGATTCGGTAAATGGTTAATCCCAACTTCAGGTTATCCAGTGGATAAAATGTTGTGCCTATTTCATAGCTTTTACCTTTTTCTCTTTCGATATTTACGTTGAAAGTATTGAGAGGCCCGGAACCGTAAAAAGATGCTTGCTCATCAATAAAAGGATACCGGTAAACGCTGGCATATTTGGCATAGACTTTTGACATTTTACCGAATAAATATATTAAGCTTGACTCCCAGGCTTCCGCTTGATGTTTTTTTGTTGTATCAAAATCAGTAGAATAAAGACTTAAGGTCGTGGACTTGCCCTTAAACTCCGCACTTTCTGTCCGATATCCTCCCGCTAAGATTAAACTGGGTAAAATATTGAACTCATCACGAATGTAAAACCCCAATGTGTTTTTTTCAAAATCAACTAGGTGCGTTTTGACTGTTCTTTCCTTATCGGCATATTTATCCAAATTCAGTGTTTCATGATAGTAATCAACGCCGATAATCAATTTATTGGCAAACTGGATAATGGGCGTTTCTAAAATATACTTTGGAGTAATGCCGAAAGTTTTGATATCATAGCTATTATATTGATTAGGCGGCCAATATGATGCAAAATTACTTTTGATTGTTTTATTGCCGTAATAAAAATCGGTATCCAGTCGTCCAAAATTTCCCAAGACTGCGTTAATCTTTCCATGCAGGTTTTGATAATTCTCTGAGGCATCATCATTTTCATGACCCGTTTGAATTTGACGGGGATTTTGTTCCATTTGAGCCTTGGTCAAGCCACCGGGCATTTCAAAACCGGTCTTTGACAAAGATCCGTCCAAAGACATTGCAAGATAGGAGCTGGCATCATAACCCAAGTTAAATCCGGCACCGGAAAAAGCAAATTTTGACCGGTCACGATAACCGAAAGTAAATTGATTGGCACCATTGATGGTATAGGAAAACTTATCAACAGAACCGGCTACTCCGATTTTTTCATCGTGAAAATTATTACTTCCGGCAGTTATGGCTGAATTTATCTTTGGGGCGCCTTTGCCTCGTTTGGTAATAATATTGATTACACCGCCGATTGCCGCATCACCATAAAGAACACTGCTGGCGCCGCGAATGATTTCGATTTTTTCAATGTTATTGAGCGGAATTTGCATTAGGCTTGCAGGTGACATATCCGGCCTGTTCAGGCGGCGGCCATCTAAAAGAATTAATGTTTTGCCAAAAGGATTATCACCACCAAAACCGCGCAAATCAATAAGGGCTTGAGCCGGATTGCCGCTGTAGCTTCTTAATTGCGCTCCTTCGACAAATTCCAGTAATTGTGGTAAATTTGTGGCACCAGTATTACTGATTTCTTCAGCAGTAATGACGGTAACGTTTGCCGGAGCCTTGCGGATTTCCTGCTTGTCACGCGTGGCCGTAACAACAACCTCTTCCATCGTCACAGGCGCGTCATCATTTTTACTCTCAGCATGTAGTGGTGAAAAACTAACTAAAGAAAAAAACAGAACTAAAAACAGGAACTTCTTCATGGAGCTTCTCCTTTCCCCCTCGGGATTAAAGTAAGTTAGACTCACCATAAAGTTTCCTGACTTGCGGCGACCTACTCTCCACTCCTTCCCAATGCCAGGCATCAGTGGTTTAATGTGGATTTCGTTCCGCTTACAGTTGCGGGGCAGTGCCGGACTTAAACCGGCTTCCTTTATTTGGCAGTCTGAAACCAATTCGCTTTCTTTGGCTAACTTTGTTGGCTGCGTCGTCGGCTTCCTCAACGTATTAATAATACGCCTTACGGAGCCTCCTCCTTGCCGCCTCGTTATCCTTTGAAAGCGAATCGCTATTATCAGGTAATCAACGTCATTCTGGGCAATCCACTTTGCGGATTTTGATCTATCAGAACATCGACGTCGTAGACCTCTTTTATGTTTGCCGCGGTAATAACTTCCGCGGGCTTTCCTATAGCATAATTTTTGCCACAGTAAAGCAAAATTATCCGGCCGGCATGTTGCGCTGCCAGATTGATATCATGGGTAACAAACATCACAGTGAGGTTCTGTGTCACATTCAACTGACGCAACAGGGCTAAAAATTGCATTTGATGTTTCAAATCCAAAAAAACGGTGCTTTCATCAAGCAGCAGGATTTTAGGTTCTTGAGCCAGCGCGCGGGCAATCAGGACACGCTGGCGCTCACCGGCGGAGAGCTCATCAAAGCGGCGGTTGGCAAAAGTAAGTGTATCAGTTTTCTCCATGGCTTCGTGGACAATTCGATAATCCTTTTTATTTTCAAACCGGTAGTTGTTCAAATGAGGAAAACGTCCCATAAGAACAATTTCTTCGGCATAAAACGAGAAAATAGAGGCGGTCTCCTGCGGCACTATGGCAACAGTTTTAGCTATTTCCTGACGCGGCCATAATCGGGTGTCTTTACCATCAATCAGCATTTGGCCGGAATCAGGAAAAAGCGTGCCGTTAATAATTTTCAAAAGAGTGGTTTTGCCGGAACCATTTGGCCCGATTATCGCCACGATTTGCGCTTCATCAATGACCAGGGAGAGATCTTCCATAATGGGTTTTGTCGCGTAACTGAAATTTATATTTTGAGCGCAAATTATGGACATGGCTAAAGGGATTTCCTTTTCAAAAGAAAAATAAAATAGGGCGCGCCGCAAAGCGCCGTGATGACTCCTACAGGCAACTCAGCCGGAGCGAGCACAAGACGCGCCAGAGTATCGGCAATAACCAGGAAAGAAGCTCCAAATAAAGCGGATACAGGCAGAAGCAAACGGTGATCGGAACCGAAAACAAGCCGCATCATATGCGGGACCATTATACCAATGAAGCCAATGATACCGGCCATAGATACGGCGACGGCCGTGATCAGAGATGTTACGATCAGCAGTAATTGTTTGGTGCGCTCTATATTGACACCTAAATGCAGGGCCGTTTCTTCACCCTGTACAATTAAATTAAGCTTTCGCGCCTGCGCGTATATGATCAGGAAGCCGGTAAAAAGACAAATTGCGGCAAGCGAAATTTCTTTGATTGATGCCCGCGAAAGATCTCCCATCAACCAGAAAGTGATACTGTGCAACTCCAGACTATTAACAATCGAGAGAAAAAAAAGGATAGCAGCTGAAAAAAAAGCATTAACGACAACACCCGAAAGTAACAAGGAATTATCGAGTAGCGGGCCCCTTGTTCCACCGGCCACGACAAAGACCAGAAAAACTGTAGCGAGCGCTCCGCAGAACGCAAGAAGCGGTATGCCTAGATAAAAGGAACTTGCGCCGATAATAATTCCAGCGATCGCACCCAGAGCGGAGCCGCCGGATATACCTAAAACGTAAGGATCGGCCAGTGGATTGCGCAGCATCGCTTGAAAAACAACGCCGCCAAGCGACAGAGATGCTCCGACGATACCGGCAAAGATAATTCTGGGCAGACGTACTGAAAACAAAATTAGTTCTTCCTGGGGAGAAAGAGAAATTGTTCCCGTGAAGGCGTTGACCAGCGATTTCAACACATTGATTAGATCAATATGGACGCTGCCTACAGAAAGAGAAATAAGGCAAATCGCCAGAAATAATACGAACATTAAGGCGCTGATTTTCAGCACCCGGAAATAAGTGACACGGCGGTAAATGGGTTTTAACCTCCACTATCTTTGCTACAACTATTTCAAAACGATCAGGGCATCGACGACTATGGGCTTAGTTCCGGAAAGAATAACGGGGTTGAGATCGATTTCCTGCACCGGCTCAATTTCCAATCCGATGCGTCCTAAATTAATGAGGATATTGGAAAGAAGCTCCGTGTCGGCTGCTTTCATTCCGCGGACAGCGTCCAGAATTTTATGTCCTTTAATCTCCCGCATCATCTTCAGTGCATCATTTTTATCCAGCGGCGCTTTGCGAAAAGAAATATCTCTTAATATCTCTGTAAAGATTCCTCCCAGCCCAAACATCACGCAAGGCCCAAACTGATCGTCGCGGCTCAAACCCATCACCAGCTCTCGTTTTCCATTAACCATTTCCTGCATTAAGACTGCGCCATCAAAACCTTTCAGCCCGGCCATGATTTCATCAAAAGCATTTCGCGCTTCTTCAACAGTGCGGATGTCCACATGGATCAATCCTTTTTCGGTCTTGTGAGCTACAGCTGCGGAACAGCCCTTCATCACCAGAGGATAGTCTATTTCCTTTGCGACTTTTTCCACTTGGGTTTTATCTGTCAGAAGAATTTCGCGCGTAACCGGAATATCATAAGCAGCAAGCACCTGCTTGGATTCGTATTCGGAAAGAGCCTTTCGCCCTTCCTGCAAAGCATTATTAATGATCCTGATGGCAGATTCTTTATTCATTATTAGCGCTCCTTTGTCCAAAGTAACCATTCACATGGCCGATTGCCCGCAGGGCATCCGGAAGTTCATCAAATACCGGCAGACCGCGTTCCAGAAATTCACGACGGGCAAGCACGAGCATTTCAGTGATATCCAAATCATCCAATCCTTTTTTCGGGTTGGGCAAAACGACAACCACCGGTTTACCCGTAGTTTTAACCACGTCGCGAATGGCGTCTGCCAGCTCCCGAAAGGGCGCGACCTCTGCAACCTTTAAACCCATGGCTGTTGCCATGACCTTGTAATGGTAAAGCAGAGATACGATGATTTGCAGATCAACGCGGCTGTCTTTGGCTGCCTGAAGGAGAATTTCTTTGAGCGCCTGCGGTGGAACAAAGGGATTGGCGACATCAATGGGATTTATCGCGCTGGAACCGGGTTTGGGCAGAAACTTGCCGATGCTCTCCTGCTGCTCGGTACTGAAAAGCGGTATTTCAATACCCAGAGCTTCAGCAGCATCGCAGGCGCTGACTCCCAGAGCGCCGCCACCGCCGATGACAGAGATATTTTTGAAAATTCCCGATGGCAATAAAGAAAAGGCCAGAGCGGCTTCCGCGAGTTCATTCAGATCCTGCACCGAGATAGCGTTTACCTGCTTCAGAACGGATTGCCAGATCACACGGCTTCCTCCCATCGAAGCTGTATGGCTGGCGACGGTTCTCTGACCAGCCTGCGAGAGCCCGCCCTTGTAGACGATAACCGGTTTCTTTTTTGTGGTATATTTTATTGACTCGAAAAAGGCATCGCCGTCTTTGATGCCTTCGATGTACATACTGATTACTTTTGTTTCGGGATCATCCGCCAGATATTGCAATAGTTCCGTTTCCCGCAAATCCGCGCCATTGCCGAAGCTGACCACCTTGCTAAACCCAATGCCCATCCATTTTCCTATATGAGCAAGGTCAATGGCCATGCCTCCGCTTTGAGAAAGAAAAGCCACAGACCCGGTTTGACGCGACAGGTCCGGCCCCGGAAGCAAGGTTAACCCGCTTTTTGGGCAATAAATACCGAAACAATTCGGCCCAACCACCCGGATACCGGCAGCAGCGATTTGCTGGATTTTGTTTTCCAGCTCTTTTCCGGCTTGAGTTCCGAGCTCGCTAAAACCAGAGGAGAGGATCTGGGCTCCTTCAATACCTTTCTGCCGGCAGCCTTCCAGCACTTCCGGCACCAGTTTTGCCGCAACGGTGATGATGGCAAAATCGACTTTTTCCGGAATATCTTCCACTTGCTTATAGATTTGTAATCCGTCTAAAATTCCGCCTTTGGGATTAACCGGAAATATTTTGCCCTCAAAGCCCATGGCCTTGAGGGCACGAAACATATTGCTGCCGAATCCCGTACCACCGTCTTCCGCGGACACGCCGATGATGGCAATATTTTGCGGGTGAAATATTCTTTCAAAATCAGTGGGGATTGTTTGGGAAATAGTCTTTTTCATTATTTCAGTTTGCAACCTTTCATTTTCATGACGAAAAGATAACCCGCCGGGCAAATAGGTGTGGCTATTTGCACTGTTGGAATCCCCGGCCGGATTGATTGTCTTGTTATCTGCTTATTTATCTTTAAATTTAGGCCATTGATTATAACCAATAGCCGGGTTTTTCGATTTAAATTGATTTATAAGTTCAACTTTCTTGTATTTTTCCTTCGCAGGACAGCAATTGCAAACGAATAACCTCATGTGATCTTATAAAGCGAATTAATTTATTCGATTAATTACTTGAAGCAATAACATATTTAATTTTTTTGCGAAAGATGAAAAACACCTGAAAATAAGCAAATATGAACCCCCAAATAATAAGCATTTTGTTCTTTCTGGATTCAGATTTATGCTGGAATGACGTATAATTCCTTTATTTGGGAAAATGCATGTAAATTGGGTTATGGTGAGAAATATTTATAGATTATTGTACCTGTCCCCTTTATTTTTGCGGCACCACTATTTCAAAACGATCAGGGCATCGACGACAACGGGCTTATTTCCGGAAAGCATAACGGGGTTGAGATCGATTTCCTGCACCTGCTCAATGATCCAACCCAATGTAGTATAATCTTTCCATGGAAGCCTCCTTTTGGTAATTTAATTTCGGACGGCTATGCCGAACCGACCGCTTTAAACTATCAATACCATAGGCGGCTTCCTGTATTAATTAGTTCTTATACATTCTAACAATTCTATTTAATTGACATTGTCCACAATCCCTCGCTATTTCTATATTTCCGGCGGTTAGAGATTTATACTTCAACCGCATTTTCAAAGCTAGGGAGATAGGGCAGGTGAAAAGAACAAAACGTGAACTGATTTCTCAAAAGGGCGGCGGCGGCTCCACCTCCCTCTCCCAACCGCATCGCCAGCCCCTGCTGTTCGATGCGTCAAGAACTAAATGGTGAAAGATTCCATTTGAATATGTCAAGATTGGCATATAGGGATTGCCGGCAGTGGACTTGTCAATGAAGCAAAAATCCAGACTGTATTAGGTCTGGAAGTGGAGTGGTTTGCGGGAATCCGTGGTAGCGGATCTGAACCTTTTTATATTAAGCTTTTAAAAACCGGTCGACAGCCTGCTAATTTTTTTTCATGAGCGTTCCGGCCTGCTCCCATGATTTCGCCGTCAGCTTCTGTTCGACTTTGACCAGATCGGCATAAAGGGGCAGGACCTTCTCTCTGGAAGCCTCCGCCCGGCAAACGGCCGATCCGGCAAGAGATCCCGTAGCGATGGCCGAGGAAATGCCCTCTCCGAATATGTTCATGAAACCGGCCGCCTCTCCCGCAAGCAACACGCGCCCCTCACCCAGAAAGAAATTATTTCTGATCGGCATATCGGAAACGACGCATCCGGTCCTGCGCTCAACGTTGTCAATCTTCAAGCCGAAGTGGCCGGCCAGATAATTGGTTGAATCTTTGAGGCATTGCAGGGCGGGCTTGCCCATGTAGGATCCGACGCCGTAAACGATGTAATCGTCCTTGACATGGAGCCAGGTAAAGAAGGCGCTCAGGGAGGGATCGAAGAACATGTAGAAGTACTCGGGATCCAGATTGATGGCGCCGATACAGTAGGCCTGGATGAAGGTGGAAAAGCGGATCGTCTCCTCAAAAGCGGGAGCAAGCAGACTGCGCACACGAGAGCTCCCCCCGTCGGCTCCGATCAGATGAGCGGCCTTTATCTGAAATGGTTTTTTGTCTGGCCCGAGGATAGTCGCCTGAACCGCACCTTCCGTCTGAGAGAGTCCAATCAAGCGATGTGATTCCAGAAGATCGGCCCCTGACTGCTTGATGAGCCAGTGGTCGAAAGCGGAACGCCAGACGTTCAAGACCTGCGGTTTCTTGAGCGGCAGATCGGTCAGAGCATCTCCCGCCGTGGAGAAGCGGACCCCCTTGAGGACTCCCGGCCTGCAGAAGACTTCCGGGGGCGGGGCGCCGAATTTTTCAAGCACCAGATCCTGGGCACGGTCCAGGATAAGACCGGAGCAAATCTTGTATCTCGGCAGTTTTCTTTTTTCCACAACAAGAACTTTGTGGCCGCTCTTCACCAATTCACGGGCGGCTGCCGCCCCCGCCGGACCCGCTCCAATGATCACGGCATCATAGGAATCGACGTTTTTGCTTTTATTTACGGACATTCAGAGAGCCCTTTCAGTATATTTTGGTTGTCTCATCGGTCTTCACCGGTGAGCGGCGCCGCGGTAGGCATATCTAAGCGCGGCCATGCCAGGGAGAGCCGATCGGAGGCGGAGAGTCGTAATTGAGTCCCTCCTCCCCCGATCGGCAAGCAGAATTTCTCTCTTATTTTTTGCCTTTCCAGTACTCCACTACCCATGGAGGCAATACATAATTGGTCGTGCCTTCAAACCGCACCTTGTCCCATCCCCCCACGGCGCCGGTGGCAATTTGGGCCGGGTGGATCTCATGACCATCCGGCCAGTAGACCATACGTTTTCCGTCGCGCCATTGGAAGCCGACCCAGGTATATTGATGGGGACCCCATATGCAGCCATGGGGCGTAGGGTGACCGGGAGGCGTGAAGACGATTCTTCCGTCCGGACCGACATAATCCGTCTTTTCCAATGCGGGGATTAGGGCTTCGGCATTAAGCGTTCCGGTGCGCTCGATCGCCCCCTTCAGGATATAAACGGCGTCATAAGCGGCGGGGGCGTAAAACATCGGATTTTCGCCGGTTTTTTTTACGAAGGCCTCCACAAACGCCTTGGTTTTTTTCGTCTTGACGACATTGACAATCACTTCGCTTGATGCGCCGAAACTGCACAACCCGTCGGTGACCTTCCAGTGGTCCGGCTTGCCGGCCGCAACGCTAAGCCCGACCAGGGCTGCCGGGATCTTCAGCTCGCCCCATTGCTTGCTGAGGATATTTCCCGCCGGACCCGCACTGTACACAAAAATGATATGAGCCCCCGCTCTCTTGATGGCTAACAGCTCGGCGGTCATGGAAGTCGCGGTAAAGCCGGGTCGCCATTCTCCAACCACGTCGCACCCCATCTTGGAGAGTACGTCCTTGGAGTACGCGCTGCCGTTATCCGCCCAGACTCCCTTCTCGACCAGCAGGGCCACCCGGGGTCTCTCAATGCCCAGCTCCGTTTTCAGCGCTCTTATGACAGGTTCCATCATCGCAACATACTGAGTACCGCCGTAATTCGGCCCCAGTGTATCCTGGCTGGGCGCCACCCGGAAGAAGTACTTGTATCGATTGTAATTCTTGGCGATTTTCAAACTGCCTGCCGCTGAACCCGTGCCGAGGAAAATGATTTTATTGTCGGCCATGATCTCCTGTTGAGCCAGAACGGCTTCCGACCGGCAGCCGCCGATGACAAAATCCACCTTCTTCAGCGTGACGATCCGTTCCATGGCGCTGACGGCATCAGGCATGCTCGCAAATGAGTTATCGTCTGTCTTGAGGATCTCGACCCGATACTTTTTGCCTTTTACCCGGATTCCGCCCGCGGCATTGATCTCGTCTGCCGCTATCTGCGCGCCTTGCCAGGTATGCTCTCCATTGGCGAATTTCATGGGCCCGACAACCCCAATTTTGATTTCATCCGCAGCGGATGCATTCATCCCAAACGTTAGAAGCATCATGCAAATGACGATCAACCCCATCCACAATTTAACCAACAATCGTCTTTCTTTCATTTCTCTCCTCCATCATCCGATTCGTTATAAATTCTCCTCTTAACCTGAACTCCTGACGTAGATCGCGCCCTTGTGCGCGATCTACATGCCCAGATAACTCTTTCTGACAATCTCGTTTTCGAGCAATTCCGCCGGTGTCCCCTCGGCTACAATCTGGCCTTGAGAGATGACGTAGTTTCTTTTGGCCAGGTCAAAGGCAAAACCGATGTCCTGCTCCGTCAACAGGACAGTGATCCCCAGGCCATGCACCTCCCGCACCCTCTGAAACATAACCTCTTTCACTTTAGGCGCAAGCCCCACCGAGGGTTCGTCGATCAGCAGGAGCTTGGCCTGGCTCATCAGAGACCTCCCGATGGCGAGCATGGTCCGCTCCCCGCCTGAAATGGTCCCCGCCACCTGATTCCCGCGAGCCTTCAAGACCGGGAAGAGTTCATAGACCCTTTCCAGGTTCTTTTTAATGACATTCCGGTCCTTGCACAAGTAGGCGCCCGCTTCCAGGTTTTCCTTTACGGTCATTTCCCGGAACGGCCTTCCCCGTTCCGGTGTAAGGATGAGCCCCCGTTTAACGATCTCGCTGGCGAGCATATTGCTCAAATCCTCGCCGTTGAGGGTGACGCGCCCCTCAATGGTGATCTTGCCGCCCACGGTCCCTTTGAGCGCGTCCTTCTCCCATTTGATCAGACCGGAGATCGCCCGGAGAAGCGTTGTCTTTCCGGCTCCGTTCGGTCCGACCAAGCTGACCATTTCCCCTTCATCCACATGAAGGCTGACTTTGTTCAGCACCATGGCCCGGTCATACAGAACTGTAAAATCTTTCACTTCAAGATACAAGTTTAGAAACCCCCTTCCCGATATAGGCCTCGATGACCTTTTTGTCGGCCACGACTTCCTGCGGCGTTCCCATCGCGATCACCTCCCCGAAATTGATGACAATCACCCGGTCCACAATTCTCATCAGCTCCGAAAGCTTGTGCTCCACAATGAGCATGGCCGGCCCCTCGGAGTGCAGTCTTCCGAACCGCCCTCCCTTATGGAGCCTTTTCAAGGAATCGGCGATCAGCTTCGTCTCGGCCGGGTTGAGCCCCCCGAAGGGTTCATCCAGAAGGAGGAACTCGGGTTCGGTGGCGATGGCCCGGGCAAGTTCCAGACGCTTGAGATCCCCATGAGACAGGATCGATGCAGGTTCCAGTGCCTGGTCGGAAATGCCGCAAAACTCCAGCGCATCGTTGGCCCTCGCCTCGACCGTCTTGACCCATTCCCCTCTCCTTTTGGACCGGGGGCAGAGACACGAAACAATCACGTTGGAAATAACCGGCAAATGGCGAAACGGCCTCACGATCTGATTTGTGCACGCCATTCCCATATTGACCGTCTTGAAAACCTTCTGCCCCGTAATGTCCTCCCCCTTGAAGCGGACCGTTCCGGACGTAGGCTTCAGAATACCCATGATGTTTCGGATCATCGTTGATTTTCCGGCGCCGTTCGGTCCTATGAGTCCGATCATTTCATCGCGGCCGACCGTAAAACTTACGTCATTGATGGCGCGCAATGTTCCGAAACTTTTGGTTAAGTTTTGAACTTCCAGAAATGGGACCGACATATTACTCCTCCTGTGTCCTGATTTCCCTGCGGGAAACCTTGCCGATGTCTGTTTTGGGGATTTCGCCTACGAATTCGATGATACTTGGGATCTTGTAGTGGGCCAGCTTGCCCTTGCAGTATTCCATGATGTCCTGCTCGGACAATTTTCCCCGCGCATCGTTTTCAAGCACGATGACGGCCTTTACATTCTGGCCGACGAGAGGATCAGGCTGCCCGACTACGCCCACCTCTTTGATATGAACGTGATCCTTCAACACTTCCTCCACCTCCCGGGCAAAGACCTTGAGGCCCTTGTATTTGATCAGGTCCCGTTTGCGATCATAGAAATAAAAATACCCATCCGCATCCATCCTCCCGAGATCGCCGGTTCTCCACCACCTCTTGCCTTCGATAATGGCCTCGCATTCCCGGGTGGCATCCGGTCTTTGCCAGTAGCCCTTGGCGATCTGAGGCCCGGCGACGACGATTTCCCCTATCTCTCCCACAGGCACGTACTTGTCTTCATCAGGATCAAGGATGGCCGAATCCGTGTTGCACGCCGGAACGCCGATAGAGCCGTACTTCTCTTTGCCCAGAAGATTGTAATGCGTGATGGCGGTCGTTTCGGTCATTCCGTATCCTTCGGTGATCCTGTTTCCCGTCCGCTCCTCCCAGTCCTTCGCCGTAAACTCGTTCAGGGAATCGGCGCCCGATAAAATCATTTTTATATTTTTCCAGCGCACCCGGTCGGTCTTTTCATAGTCCTTAAGCAGTTCATACATCGTAGGGGCGCCCACGAAATAGGTCGCTTTGTACCGGATAACGTTTTCAAGGATGCCGTCCAGATCCGGGGTTGTGACGATGACGATGGTGTCCCCCCTGAACACGGCGCAATACAGGGACATGCCTCCCGCCGCGTGATAAAACGGCATGTATCCCACGACCGTCTCCTGGCCCGATTCCAGCACCTTGGTGATCTCCGCAAGCTGAGCGATATTGGAGATCACGTTATAATGGGTGATCATGACTCCTTTCGGTGAGCCGGTCGTCCCCCCGGTATAGGGTAGCATCACCAGATCTTCGCGCGGGTTGATTTCAACCGCGGGAGGATTCGGGGGATATTTCTCGATTAGATCCGACATCCGGCAGATCCCTTCACCCTTGTAGATCTCCGGGGCCGGGGCGGCCATCTTCTGATAGACCCCACGGAGAATGCTTTTCCCCATAATATTCTTCAGCTTGGGCAGGGACTCGGATATATTAGTCAGAATAACGTTCTTGAGCTTGACACCGGTCTTCACCACTCCCTCATACAGGATATCCTGGCAGATGATGGTTTCGGCGCCGCTGTCCAGCAGTTGATGTCTGATCTCGCTTGAGACATACACGGGGCTGATCGGCGTCTGGACGGCTCCGATCTTGGCGACGGCAAAGGAACTGATCACATATTCCGGCGAGTTCAAAAGCAGCAGCGCGACCCGATCCCCCTTTTTGATCCCCATGGCCGCAAGGGCGGTCGCCAATCGATCGACCCGGTCCCTCAGCTCCCGGTACTTGATTTTATTGCCGTAAAAAACGATCGCCGTCTCATTCTGCCATTTTTCGGTCGCCTGGTTGAAGGCGTCAATCAGGGACTGATCGCTGGGAATGCAGAGTTCCGGAGGAACGCCCGCCGCGTATTCCTTGAGCCATGGCTTTTCTTCATAGATGGATTTCAATTTAAAAACCTCCTTTGGCCGGCTATTGTTTGTGTTCCGGGTGCAGCACGGCACGGCATGCCCGGCACTTGACGCGTGAGGAAAAATTAATAAGCTTGCAGCGAGGACATTTCACCTCGATCTTGTCCAAGATCCACGTGCTGATTCCTTCCGGCATAAAGAGAAGGGTGAGAATCAGGATCCCGGCAAAAATGATAAACCGCAGTTGCTCCCCCCATGGAAACACGGAAAGGACTTCCGTCAGAGGATAGAGCAGAAAGACGCCCACTACCGCCCCATAGATGGTTGCGACGCTTCCGAAAACGGCCCAGAGAATCGCCTGAATGGAAAAGAACAGCGAAAGGGTCGATGGCTCCGCAAGCATGATGAAATGGACATAAAGCCCTCCGGCAATTCCGGCGAAAAAGCCGCTCACGGCAAAAGCCAGGAATTTGTAACCGGTTGTGTTGATTCCCGAGCTGCGTGCGGTGATTTCATCTTCCCGGATCGCATGAAGAATAATCCCGGTCCTGATATATTTGCTTTTAGCATCCGTGAATTTATACATGATAAAGGCTGAGAGCGCAAAGACCACGGCGATGATATAGTAACTGACCGTGTATGATCTTGAAAAACGGGTGATGACGGACAGGCCGATTTCGCCCCCTGTGAAAGGAAAGGCGAACAACAACCCCGTCAGGATGATCGGGAACGTCAGAGTGACCAGCCCCAGGTACATTCCCCGCATCCTGAGGGCGGGGATTCCAACGAGCAGCCCGAAGAAGACCGCGACAATGGCCCCTGTGGGGATGGTCAGCCAGGGGGGCCATCCGAGATGGATATTCAGAAGGGCGGTCGCATAGGCCGATATTCCGAAGAAGAGAGCATGGCCGAGACTTAACTGCCCGGCAACCCCTGACAACACGTCCCAACTGATCGCAAAGATCGAAAAGATAGAGGCCATGATGATGATGCGCAGATAATACGGCTCCTGGGTTATCAGCGGCGCAGCGAACAATGCGATAAAGAAGATCAGGGCGATGATCCTACCGGGAATGGCAAAGATATCCTGCCGTATCCTGCCGTAGAAAAGATAAAAATAATTCATTACAGCCTCTCCTCCTCAAAAAATACGCCGAAGATCCCTTCCGGTCTGATCAGCAGAACCAGCACCATGATGCACAGCGCAATGGGGCCGCCCAGAAAAGATCCGCCGGGTATCAGAAAAACGACCAATGTCTCCACATAGCCCAGGATAAAGGCTCCGACCACGGCGCCGGCGACACTTCCCACGCCCCCGAGGATGACGGAGGCGAGTACGATCACGATCGGATGGGCCCACATGAGGGGGCTGATCATATTGATCGGACCCATGACGGCGCCGGCGACTCCGGCCAGTCCGGCGGAAACGGCCATGACGATCAGGTACATGTTGCTGACGTGAATCCCCATTAGATTGGCTATTTCGGGGTCTTGGGCGACCGCCCGGATGGCCTTGCCGATCCGGGTCCGGGACAACCATAACCACAGGCCCAACAAAATGCCCCCCGTGCAGACGATGGCAAAAAGGTGCTGGTAAGAGACCCGGGTGCCGCCGATCTCGACAAACCCTTCCAGAAAAGAAGAGATGCCTCGGTATTCACCGCCGAATTTCAAAAGCAGTATCTCCTGTAAAAGCATGGCCAGCGCCATTGAAATAATCATCACCGTCGATTCATGCTCTTTGACTCGGTCGAAAAAGAGCTTGTAGCAGATGATGCCCAGAAGGGTTGTGATGATGATTGCGCCTGCAATGGACAGGGGCAGCCCGAATTTTAGCATCGAGGTTCCGATAAAGATCAGAAAGGCTGCAACCATATAAAACGCCGTATGCGCCATGTTCACGATTCTCCCCACACTGAAAATTAGTGCAAATCCAACCGCCAGAATCGCATACATCCCTCCGGTGACCAGACCACTTACCAGAATATCGGTTGTCATTTCGGTTTCTCCTCTACGTGTCCATCTGCATCATGGATATTGTTCTTTCAAAAAGACATTACACATGCTTGAACCGGGCATCGGGCCGGTCCTTTTATTTTCCGCCGTTTATTTCGACAGCCTTGCCTCTCTCCGGGACTACGTGGATTTTCGGAGAGGCGCAAGCCGCCCGGTGGCTTCAGTCCCCTTCCGGATGATCCTTTCTGGCGGCCGCCATTCGGTTGCGAATGGCATAGAAGGGCAAAAGCAGGATAAAGGAAATGACTTCCCATGAAAGGATCATCCAGAAGGCCTGGATGGCGTCCTCGGCGGTCAGGATCATATCCATGTGCATGGTGCCCAAAGCCCGGCCGTCCATGATCAACTTATCTCCGCTTCGTTTGATGGAGTAAACGGCCGCGGCTTCATCCCCGTTTTCAGTTAGTATGGTCACACCTTTTATCATCGTCGTAATCGAGGTATCCTCCTTTAAAGTACGGTTGGGTCTATTATCTAAAAATCGGCGGCAAGAGCTGCAGATAGTCCTGTCCGGTTATTTTCCCGGCGCAGATAAATCCTGAATGAGCAGCGCCTTCGACTCCCCCCTCATTGATGCGTTTTCCATACGTGTCACCGGCAAAATAGAGCCCTTCAACCGTAGGACATTTCACATCGACCCACTCATCTTCCGGATGCCTCCACAGGATACAGGTGTCTCCCACGGTAAACAGTATCCATTCAAGCGATTCCCGCCACCCCGGAAAGGCATGCTCCGAGAATTTCAACATCCGGTCAATGACAATATCCACCTTCTTTTTATCGTGTGCCTCTTCAGCCAGAATGCTGCTTGCCATGCCGGCCAGGTGTTTGCCTTCCGGGGCCGTCGTCGGGGCCATCGCGGACATCGCCACGATATCGAGGGGGACATCACCCCTGAACAGCCCTTCGCTCTCGGGGATCAGCGTGGAGGTATGGTAGAACGTCCTGGGGTCGATCCCGAGTCCACAGAGCTCGTGCAGGGGCCGTTTCAGGCCGAACTGGCCCGCCACCATGGATGTGTGAATGATATTCTTTGTCAATCGGACAAATTCCGCGGGGAGCAGGCTTTCCGGTATAAGCTTCAGCAAGTCCTTGGGCGGAGCCGTGCAGACGACTACCGGCGCCTTGATCTCCATGGATTTACCGTCGATCTCGGCGATCACACCGGATACCGCTCCACCCCGGATCATGACTTCTTTGACCGTGGCGTTCGTGACAACATCCCCTCGGGCGTCTTTGACGACTGTCGAAAACCCTTCGGTGATAAACCGGTGGCCCGGAGCCCCTGCAAAGGCCCAGGATCCATTGAGAAGATGGACTCCCGTCTCCTGTACCTGCAAAAAGACTTTGATATTCTCACCGGCGGAGTTCAGTGCCGGGTCATTGATAATCGTCTGGAAGGTGCCCATGGCATAGTGGAATTCCCGGGCGGGTTCACTTTGAGTAATACCCTCTACCCAATCTTTCAAGGTGACATGGTCCAGTTTTTCGGCGTTTTCTATTGTGCCGACCTTGAGTTTATGCATATGGACCTTCGCCATCTCGGCGTAATCTTCATCACTCATCCAGGCGTATTTGGATTTCCTTCCCTGAAGAGATTGCCTTCCCAGGACGGAAGGCTTCCCATCGTGGTCATACCAGACAAAACCGACATTGGGATAAAAGATCGAAGCCTTATTGAAAAGAGCCAGCGCCTGGCTGACGCGGCCACGATTGGTATACCAGGAACCCCGGCCGCCCGCTTCCAGGGTGTAGCCGTGGAGCATCTTCTTCTCAATCATCACTGGCAGGTCGGGTTCCGAACGGTCGCTTACCCAGGAATGGGCGGACAGCGCCAGGGTCTTGCGGAACGCAGCGGCATCCGTGATCCCTTCGCCCCTAAATGATGTAGCCCGCCCACCGACCTGTGACGAGGCCTCAAGAATGAGCACCTTCTTATGGGCCATTTTGGACAGGATGGCCCCGACCACCGAACCAGCTATCCCGCAACCTACAATGATGACATCATATTCTTTCGCTATAGCTTCTGACATGTTTCCTCCTCTGATGGTATAAAGTTAAAATTTGATCATTACTTGCCGATCACTTTTTTGAAGTCGATGCCCAGATCATCCATGATGACCCGCGCCGTTGCCCGGCCGCCGCCGGTGATGCCGACACCGGGATGGGTGCTTGCACCGCACATATACAGTCCCTGGATGGGGGTTTTGTATTGGCCCCAGCCGGGGAGGGGCCGGTTGCCGAAAGACTGGTTCAGGAAGGAACCGATGTGCCCGATGTCTCCTTCGATCAATGCCGGGTTCATCCGTTCGTAATCCAGTGGGCTCGCAATCCAGCGGCCAAGGATATTGCCGGAATCCAGGTTGGTGCAATGCTGGCGCGCCGTCTCCAGCACCATGTCGGCGATTTTTTCCTTTACTTTGTCCCAGGCGGCGGCGCCGCCGTCCCGCAGGTGATAGGGCTCGAAATGATAGAGATACAGCGTATGCTTGCCAGCGGGCGCGCGGGTGGGATCGACGATCGTTGAAATGCCCATGATCGGCATGCCTGCATTGGGCACGCCGTAGGAGTAATCGTCATAAAGTCTGAGCAACTCTTCGGTGAAGGGGCTGATCTCCACGAAGGGCGCCTTTTGGACATCGCCGCCCGCCTTGAACTTCGGCGCTTCATTCAAGGCAATCGCCTGAACTAGTGGGGCGAACGAACTCGCCTTCAGTTTCCCGATCTTTTCCCGGAACGCCGCCGAGACCTCCCCGTCGCTCAACATGTGCAGGAAGAGCTGTTTGACGTTCACGTTCGAGACGACCGCCTTTTTGGCCATGATCTGATCGCCGCCTTCGGTGATCACGCCCTTCGCGGTTCCGTTTTCCACGATCACCTTCGTCACCGCCGCATTGAGTCTGATCGTCCCGCCGTTATCGCGTATGCAGGAAGCGAGCGCCTCGCTCAGTGCCCCGGAACCCCCGACAGGCATGGTCAAGCCCCAGGAATGAAAGAGGGGCCATGCCGCTGCATAGAGCCCGGTGCCTTTCTCGCGGGGTCCGATCATCTCCTCGGAGGCCCACCGGCCGAAGGCCGCCCTCATATAGGGGCTTTCGAACCATTCCTCGGCGACATCCTGAACGCTGGAGAGGATGAGCCGGATGTATTCCCGGCCTTCCTCGCTGGAATCCAGGAAGGACATCATGGCGCCGAAGCGCGGCGGCGCGGCGAACATGCCCACTCCGACCGGCGCCGTTACTTTTTTCAAATACCCGCACAATTTAAGATAGGCATCGGCGTCTTTGGTGGAAAATTGCTTGATGGAGTCGTACATTTTGTGGATGTCCTTGTAGATCACCAGGGCGCTATCATCGCTGAACACAATGGCGCCGGGGACATCGGGGGAAACATATTTCAAGCCGTAACGGGACTTGAGGCCCAGTTCATCTTGGTGAAGCATCGGGTTGGCCTGGATCATCATATGGATTGCTCCCGCGGGATCATGCTTGAATCCCGGAAGGGTGAGCTCTCGAGTTATGACGCACCCGCCGACCATGTCCTGCAATTCCACCACGCAGACATCCACTTTTGCCTTGGCCAGATATGCGGCTACGATAAGTCCATTGTGGCCTCCGCCGATGATGACCACATCATGTTTTTCAACTGCCATTTTGTTCTCCTCCTTTGTTTAAGAAATGGTATATCCGCCGTCCAGATAAAGTGTCTGTCCGGTCATGTAACTGGATGCATCGGATGCGAGATAAAGCGCAAGGAGGCCCACTTCCCGGGGCTTTCCGAACCGCCGCATCGGCACGGACCTTAAATAGGTCTGGCTGATTTCCTCGTTCGCATAGATTTTTTCCAGCATGGATGTCAGAACGCCGCCCGGTCCGATGCAATTCACGGTGATATTGAACCGGGCCAGTTCGTTAGCTAGACCCCGGGTGATCGCAACGATCGCCGCCTTCGTGGCGGGATATAAACCTTGCAGGGCCGTGTACTTGATGGCGGCGGTGGATACGATATTGACGATCTTCCCTTTCTTCTGTCTGATCATGTGCGGAACCACCAGCCTGGTCAGGTCATATCCCGCCTTAACATTCGTATTCCAGATCTTATTCCATTCTGAATCGGTGACCGGCGCATTCAAATCCGGAACCAACTGCGCAATGCGCATTTTTTCGGCTCCGGGAATCGGAATCGTCATTTTCGTCGTACCCATGCCAGCGTTGTTGACCAGGATATCGATTTTGCCGAATGCGGAGAGGGCCGTGTCGACGAGCCGCTTCAGATGATCTCCGTCGGTAATGTCGGTCGGCTGCATCACGCAGCGCCGCCCGAATTTTTCGACCTCAGACGCCGTTTCTTTCAGTTCGGTTTCCGTTCTGCTGGCGGCAACGATATCGGCGCCCGCCTCCGCAAAGGTTGTGGAGATGGCCCGGCCTATCCCCCGGCCGGCGCCTGTGATCAGGGCGACTTTTCCTTCCAGGCTGAATTCCTTGAGCATGTTTACCTCCTCAGTAATGGGTGAATATTTGCCTTGAAAATTAATACCTACTAACTTAAACCCGTTTAAAAAAACGTGTTTGAACGTCTTCCCAATAATCGATCACACTGAAAGAGAGATGCTTCCTATACTTTAATCCACCGAACAAGATGTTCGGCAATGCTTTTAATTGTTGTCTCGTTGAACTCCTTCTTGAATTTCAAGAGCTGAACCATGTTTAAAAGGATACCAATACCGTTGAGGATCCAGGCAACAGTATCGATATCGATGTCCTTGCGGATGGTACCTTCCTGCATGCCGTGGTGTAAGACTTTTTTAAAGTAATTCAGGTAGTATTCGTGATCCGCTTTCAGACGTTTGGCTATCCTGGGGTTGCCGATTTCTGAAATCGCCTGGAATTGCAGTTTCAGCTCGTCGGGGTGTTTGATCATCCGCTTGTAATAGGCCACGCCCATGGTTTCGATGATTTTGAGGGCATTTTCTCTGGGTACAAATTGCTCGCCCCAGACGATGATGACCCGCTTGGAGATGTGTTCGAGGATCTCGAGAAAGATGTCCTCTTTTTTCGGGAAATACTTATAAATCGCGGCCTCCGAGATGCCCACCTCTTTTGCGATATCCGCCACACGGGTGGCCTTGTAATTGGACCGTGCAAAGACCTTGACCGCACATTTGAGGATCTGTTTGCGCCGCTCTTCCGCTTTTAACCGTTTCGTCATTGAAAATCATCCTTTGTTAAGTGAGTGAGCACTTACTAAACAAAAAAGGCCCTGTCAAGGAATAATTTGAGAAAGGGAAATTTTCTTATGCCAGTGGCATGACAGGTTTATCCCCTGAGGGTTCCGACATCGCCGGGGCGAAAACTCGTTATTTCTTCACGGACGGCCGCGAAGGATCGTTGACATAGCCCCGATTCCACGTGGGGCTGATCAATAATTTCGATTCTAAATCAAAGATGAAATCAAGGCGGCTAGGAAGAGGCGACGCAGGCGTATATAGAAATACGTCGAGGAGCCGATAACGAAGTCAACGAAGATAGCGCTTTGATTTAGAATCGGATTAATTCGGTGATACAGGCTCTTCCCGAGCGCCATCAACATCCTTTGAAAGCGCTTCCTTGGGCATTCCGAAATCACTCAGGGCGGCAACAGCTTTTGTAGCATTGGTATCGTTTACGGCAATCCATATATCCATAATCACTGGCAGCACGCGGATAACCGTGGTAACCTACTGCGTATTCACGTTCTCCTGCCTTGTCATGATGGCAAATTTGAGGCGATCATTGGGAAAATCGCTTTTTAATATCGCGTAGGCGTGTTTCCATTGATGGAATTCGTATTTATCCCGTAACTTTTCAGGAAAGTGTCTTTCTACAGATATATCTGTCATAGCTTTCAATCTTTTTAAGCTCACGGACACGTGGCTAGCATTAAAAGTAATCCACAATCTATGTTTTCAATACATGAACACTATCATAAAAAGACAAATTTGAAAATAATGCTTTATAAGTAAAAAAGATAATAACCTACTTCATTTCCAGACAGAACTTATCGATTTTTTCCGGGGGGGCTATCGGATAATCGCCGGTGTAGCACGCGAGGCAGAAGCAGTCTTTGGGCATACCGGTTGCCTTGACCATGCCAGCCACCGTCAGATAGTGCATAGAATCCAGTCCGACAAAATCAGCGATGGCTTTTTCGTTTCCTTTTTTTGCGGCAATCAGCTCACCCTTGGAAGAAAAATCAATGCCGTAAGGACAAGGGAAAAGCGTGGGTGGACAACTGATGACCATATGAATTTCTTTCATCCCGATACCCCGCAAGTTTTGCACACGATTGCGGCTGGTTGTGCCGCGGATGATCGAATCTTCAACAATCAATACTTTCTTGCCTTCCAGCAGTGGCCGCACCGGATTAAGTTTTACACGCACGCCAAAATCACGCATCGGCTGAGTGGGCTGAATAAAGGTTCGGCCTACATAGTGATTGCGGATCATGCCCATTTCAAATTGTATGCCGCTTTCTTCAGCGTAACCCAGGGCCGCGTAGTTGCCCGAATCAGGGAACGGCATCACAATATCCACATCCGGCTTGTATTCGCGTGCCAGTTCATGACCCAATCTCTTGCGGCATAAATAAACGTTTTGACCAAAAATCTGGCTGTCGGGACGGGCAAAATAAATCAACTCAAAAATACAGTGGCACGGTTTGACCTTGGGAAACGGTGTCAGGCTTTTACAACCATCTTTATCGATAATAATAATTTCACCGGGGCTTACGTCACGAATGTATTGAGCGCCCACCAGATCAAAAGCGCAGGTCTCGGAGGCGACAACCCAACTGCCGTTTAGCTTTCCCAGAGCCAGAGGCCTGAAGCCCCGCGGATCGCGAGCGGCAATAATTTTATCCCGAGTCAGCATGATGAGGCAATAAGCGCCTTCCACGCGGGAGAGTGCGGCGACCAATGCTTTTTCCAATCCGTGTTTTAAATGAGGCGCCATGAGATGAATGATTATTTCGCTATCCATTGTTGATTGAAAAATAGAACCGCTGTTTTCCAGTTCTTCACGCAATTTCTGCGCGTTGAGAATATTCCCATTATGTCCCAGCGCATAATATTCATCGGCAAAATGAACCAGAAAGGGCTGAGCATTAGAAAGAGTCGAAGAACCGGTTGTGGAATAGCGGACATGTCCGATAGCCAATTTGCCGGGGAGTTTTTGCAGAGTTGCTTCTTTGAATACCTCGGAAGCCAGCCCCATGCCTTTATGTTCCGAGACGTTACAACCGTCGGAGGTAACAATACCGGCTGATTCCTGACCGCGATGCTGTAAGGCAAAAAGGCCAAAAAAGGTTAATCTGGCCGCGTCCTCATGGCCATAAATGGCAAAAATACCGCATTCCTCCCGGGGACGGCCGGACTCATTCAAGGCTTCTTCGAATAATGATGACATAGAGACTCTCTTTTTTTTAATTGCTGCGCTACATTACGCGTTCTGAGAAACTTCCCCGCCCCTTGTGGGAGGGGATTTAGGGGAGGGGGCAACACCAATCACCATCACCCCAGCCCTCTTCCCTAAAGGGAGAGGGAAAATATTGGCATTATTTTTTATGATACTCCTGTAAGGGGCATACTTGCCAATCTTCGTCAATAATTGCCTTGACCGCTTCACTTAAAGCCCTCGCTCCGGCTAGAGTTGTGGTATAAAGAATATTATAAGTCAACGCGCCGCGGCGGATGTGATAAGCATCACGCGAAGATTTTCGCCCCACACTAGTATTGATCACCATCTGGATATCACCGTTTTTGATATAGTCAACAACATGGGGCCTGCCCTCGCTCACCTTATAAATAATGGCCGCTTCAATTCCATGATTTTTCAAATGCTTCGCGGTGCCGGCCGTTGCTAATATTTTAAATCCCAACTCCTGAAACGACTTAGCCACAGGCACTATCTTATCCTTATGATAATCATGAACGCTGATAAAGATAGAGCCTTTGGTCGGCATTTTAAATCCAGCGGCCATTTGTGATTTGGCAAAAGCAAGGCCAAAGGAATGATCAATGCCCATAACTTCGCCGGTAGATTTCATTTCCGGCCCCAGCAGAATATCAACATCGGGGAAACGGTTAAAGGGGAATACAGCTTCTTTGACCGAAACATGCTTTGGTTTCGGCGCCTCGATAAAGCCCAATTCCTGTAGAGATTTTCCCAGCATGACTTTGGTGGCCAGTTTCGCCAGCGGCACGCCAATGGCTTTGCTCACAAAAGGCACTGTGCGCGACGCGCGGGGATTTACTTCCAGCACATACAAAATTCCATCTTTAACGGCGTACTGAATGTTCATCAGTCCGATAACGCCAAGTTCCTTGGCGAGCATTTTGGTTTGCTTTTCGATCAGTTCCATGATTGCTGAAGAAATTGTAACTGGCGGTAAAATGCAGGCGCTGTCTCCTGAATGGATTCCGGCTTCTTCGATATGTTCCATGATCGCCGCGACAACCGTGATGTTTCCATCGCTGATGGCATCCACATCAATTTCTACGGCGTCTTCCAGAAATTTATCGATCAGAATCGGGTGCCCGGGAGAAACAAGCAGGGCTTTGGCCATGAAAGTCCGCAGCGTGTCGGGGTCATAGACAATTTCCATGGAACGACCGCCCAAGACATAGGAAGGCCGCACAAGTACGGGATAGCCAATGCGCTCGGCGGCCTGCAGCGCTTTTTCCGCATCCATTGCCGTGTCATTGTCCGGCTGTTTAAGGTTTAATTTGGTGACGATTTTCTGAAAGCGATCACGGTTTTCCGCGCGGTCTATCGCGTCGGGTGAAGTTCCGATAATCTTGACGCCAGCTGCTTCCAGGCCTCGGGCTAGATTGAGCGGTGTCTGGCCGCCAAACTGGACAATAACACCATCCGGTTTTTCAGTCTGGATTATGTTTAAAGTATCTTCCAGTGTCACCGGCTCGAAAAACAATTTATCGGAAGTGTCATAATCTGTGCTGACTGTTTCCGGATTGGAGTTAATCATAATGCTCTCGACGCCTTCTTCGCGCAGGGCAAAAGAGGCATGAACACAGCAATAGTCGAATTCAATACCCTGGCCGATACGATTGGGGCCGCCGCCGATAATCGCCACTTTCTTTTTAGCGGATGGACGGGTTTCATTTTCTGTTTCATAGGTGGAATAATAATAAGGAGTGTAAGCCTCAAATTCCGCAGCACAGGTATCGACCAGTTTATAGACCGGAATTATCTTTTCGAGTTCACGCCACTGACGGATTTCCAGCTCTGTCATTTTCCAGAAAGACCCCAGAGCCCGGTCGGAAAATCCCATTTGTTTGGCTGCCCGCAGCAGCTCTGCCGATGGAGTGGAATTTTTCAGATCTTCTTCCGCGTCCACGATTTCTTTGATCTGATGCAAAAACCAGGGATCAATCTTTGTCAATTGATAGAGTTCATCAATGGTCATGCCATTTTGCATGGCCGCGGCAATATAAAAAAGCCGCAGTGAGTTGGGCTTAATCAGTTTGCCTTTCAGAAATTCTTTTTTGTCTTTTAAGTCTTCCGGCAGTGCCTGGCCCAGAGCGAAACGTCCGATTTCCAGGGAACGAATTGCTTTTTGCAGAGCTTCCTTGAAAGTGCGGCCGATAGCCATTGTTTCTCCAACCGACTTCATCGAAGTTGTCAGAAAATCTTCGGCTTCCGGAAATTTTTCAAATGTCCAGCGGGGGATTTTTACGACACAGTAATCTATAGTCGGTTCAAACGAGGCCATTGTTTCGCGGGTAATGTCATTGGGAATCTCGTCAAGCGTGTAACCCACCGCCAGCTTGGCAGCAATTTTCGCAATCGGGAAACCAGTTGCTTTGGAGGCCAGAGCCGATGAGCGAGACACGCGGGGATTCATTTCAACCACGATCATTTCGCCTGTTTGGGGATGTATGGCAAACTGAACGTTGGAACCGCCTGTTTCTACCCCGATTTCGCGCATGATCGCAATGGCAGCGTCGCGCATATTCTGATACTCTTTATCCGTCAGTGTTTGTGCCGGTGCGACAGTGATTGATTCTCCGGTATGCACACCCATAGCATCAAAATTTTCAATGGAGCAGATGATGACGACATTATCGGCTTTGTCGCGCATCACTTCCAGTTCGTATTCCTTCCATCCCAGAACCGATTCTTCAATCATGACTTGGGAAATCATGCTGGCATCGAGGCC
>Ga0209429_10000362_pt1 | contig 31381 bp, 29 predicted proteins | sample BarGraNGADG00212_3_FD_184493 | JGI IMG/M metagenome (GOLD analysis project Ga0209429, IMG submission 184493) | Arctic peat soil microbial communities from Barrow, Alaska - Barrow Graham LP Ref core NGADG0004-212 (SPAdes) (version 2) | ecosystem: Environmental > Terrestrial > Soil > Wetlands >... | reverse complement strand
GAAGGGCAAGCAGGCGCTGACTGCGAAGCGCATCGACCATTGAGGTTGCGGGGGAGTCGCAGCCTACGCCGACTGAATGAGACAAAGATAGGGCGGAAAAGATCCGTCGCATCAAAGCATTAATGTTTGAGAATGGTATGATATTCAGTCACAGACTGTGCGCGCGCAAAGGCTGCAACAGGAAAATAACAATGAATCACATGTGGAGCGCTTCTTTTTCTCCACCCGTAATTGCTGCCAAATTCAATAAAAAAAACCGAGGAACGTTGATTTCTCAGGGTCAATTTGGCGGAGAAGCCGGGATTTGAACCCGGGCTGCGCGTTAGCACACTACTCCCTTAGCAGGAGTTTACAAATCGTTGATATTGTTCATTATTTTGAGCAATTGTAGGCAGTAGGATTTCTGTGTGTAGCAGTCCATTCCCACTTGATCCTCGCTGCCGACGCTCCCTTGACATCCATCTCTTTCCGCCTTACAATATATAATAGTTACTGGGAAAATCATCTGGAGGAATACGTGCGTGATTTTAACACAGGTGCTGGTCTTCCTGTTTGGACTCAGTTCCGGTATTCTTATGCGCATCGGGTTTGAGCGATATGACGATCGATATAGATACCCAATGCGCCAATTTCAGGAACTTAGGAAGAGGATCATTTCCTCTCTAACGTTGCATATGGCATTACTCTGTTCTCCTGCCTTCGTTCCTACAGATGGAAGCAAACTCAATGCGGAAGAACATGTCAAAGCCAGCGACGAACTGAGAGCCCTGTCAGCGGACTTGGATAGTTTCATTTCCACGTTATATTCTCCACGAAGCTCAATCGAAAAATGGGTGACAAAAAACGCTCAGAGGGATTTGCCACCGAGGGGAGATTTAGTGCAAGCAAAAGATAACCTTATGGGGCTGTCCCACGCTTTCTTCTTGCCCGCAAATACGAGAGATGACAGTGGTGATCGTGGAGAAAGAAACCGTAAACACGCAAATAGAATCCGTCAGCTTCTTCGTGCGCCGGGCTAATGGATAGTTATGAAGCAAAAAGACCGCCCCCGTCAGGGCAGCGGCATACTATTTGATAGTAGTTGTTATAACATTGTTAGATTGTCAGTACCATATTCCCAGCGTCGGCAAAATGCTACAGTGTGTTTTTATTATCGGGGCTGTTCACAATCCCAAAAAGGATTGCCAGCTCCAAAACCGATGCAACCACGGCATTGATAGCCGCGCTTTGTGTGGGATCAATAACCCCAAGCGTGATTAGAATCGTCACCAATTGAGCAACAACCGCTCCCCACAGTACGGGGGACTTCCACCTGTTTTGAGTTTGAATAGCGTTCATAATAACCTAATAACCCCTTTCACTTTTTCCCAAGCGTGTGTTCCCTGAGCTTTAGTTGTGCAGCCTCAGCCGCACCGGTAGTATCGGCTTTTCTAAGCAAATCCAGGATTGAATACAAAGCCCAGTTGATCGCCTCAAGATCGCTTTTTTGCTCCGTAATATGTCCGTCCAGCGCAAAGGCAATCTCAACTACTGAGCTTTTTAGGTCTTTGGTATCTTCCTCGATAGTCCTAAATTGGTCAGCAATCAGCAATAGTTTTTTGTCGTGCTCTGCCACTCGCTTCAAGGCCTCCGCTGCTTCATGTATTTTAATCACGTTTCGGATAGCTACGATGAATAGGCCGAAGCCTGTGAGCACCACCCACCACCATTTTTGTAGCAAATCGATAAATTCAGCATCCATGATTTTACACTATCGCTTTTAAGGCCTCTAACAGGGCCGTGGCGACCTTTCTTTCAAGGATAAGGGTTATTGTTGTCCACAGTAGGCTCTGGCGGTGGCGCAGCACACACCACAGCCTGCTCCGCGTCCGTCCACACGCCCAGATCGTAGCCCAGCGCGATCAATGCCAGTTGCATAGTCTTTACATCGTACCCCACATCATTATCTCCTTTCAATGTCGTCCAGTGCGACCATCTGCTTTTGTTGATCGGCTGTCAGATACACCCTTGTACTGGCCGCCGGCCTGTATGACATTGCCACGGCCATCGTATGCTCCGGTGTGAGCCATGACCAATTTGTCTGTGCGGCTCTTGTCTTGGTTAAACAGGAATACCAGTTCGTCCGTTGGCATGGTGTCCATTAGCCCTGAGCCCGACCAATAACCATACATAGCCGGATCGCCTTGTTCAAACCCGCGCTCATACTGAGTAGATGCCCCATGATACCAGTTCAAGCCGATTTGTTTTACGGCTCTGAGCGTCAGTCCTGAGCAGTCGAAGCTATCGGGGCCGCTCTTGCCAAATACATACGGCTTGCCTACCTGCTCGCGCATGAAAGCCAGGGTGCGCTCAGCTTTTGTCATGTTTTCCTCCAATCCCATTCAAAAGGACCCTTTTAGCCCTTTACAAACTCATAACATACTGGTTTTATACGATAAGTATTGGTATAATTTGGATACCTAAAAGGGGGTGATACCTTGGATAATAGGCATCAAGACATTTTAGATTTGCTTTTAGATGTTCACGACATAATTACTCAGCTAGAATCTGCAATTAAAAAGGCGGGCAGGGACAACGCGATAAAAGAAGTAATTAGGCCGAGGATCAAATCTGCACTTGAGCATTTACGAAGCTGTCTTGATTATTGTGCTGCAGATATTTATGACATTGTTCTATCACCAAATATGGCAAAGCGTCCTCGTAAATTTTATTTCCCCTATGGCAAAATAGAGTCAGATTTCTATTCTTCTGTGGAAAATAATCTGCCTAAACTTAAGGAATTAAGGAATGATATCTATTTACATCTCGAGTCTATTCAGCCATATAAACTCCATGATGATTGGCTTATTCTCCTATGCAATTTAGCAAATGATCATAAGCATGATAGGCCGAAACATCAAAAGAGATTGGATAATATGGTTATTTCCAGCAATGGACATGATTTAATAAGTATGAGTAAAGGTAGTACTATCGTAATGCAAAATTGCACGCTAGATAGTACTCAAATTGGACTGCTTATTGCTGACGGCAGCCATGTTTTTTCTGATACTGATTATAGAAGATCCGGGGTCCAGGTTGGCATTAAGACGGACTTCATGTTTTCGGGTACAGATATAAGTGTAATAAACTTGCTAAGGCAGTCACACAAGAATATATCTGCTTTTATCGAGAAATTGTATTCATTAATGATATGAATCAGTTATGGTGTCTGATCCTTTCATGGAACCTCCCTCCAATCACAAAACTCATGATGTAATTTTGATTTCTCTTCCACCATTAAGTAAGCAGTAGTTGGGCCTATGTTAAAAGCCATGTGCTTTGATTCAATTCCAATAGCACTTACAGTATTTCGTCTTCCACCATTTATGAATAGTGAGTTTCCAAATCCTGTTTTAAGTGGATTGGTAGATGTTATCGCAGACGGTCTGCTGAAATAGATTATGCCGGTTGCCGTATCAAAGAACCATTTATATATACTGCCGTTCTCTATCTCAGTAAGAGCCGCCGCAAGAGTTGTAGCGGAACATCTGGCAATTTTTGTATCAGAGCAGCGATACTCATATCCACGCTCTAACGGGTGTCTTTCGGCATCAGATATCAGAGTTGGAACATCGTTGATTCCATCATGAAATATCCAAGATACCTCAGCGGCGAATGTTTTGTCGGTGACAGAACTGTACACTTTTGTATAGCCATCGACAGCGGCTTCGGTATCAGTAATCAAGCAAAGCGGGTCAGTGAATATAGGACGAGATGCAATGTTATAAGAACTAATACAAATATTTGGAACAGTGGCCTTGGATAAATCAATCTGCTGTTCATAGATGCCACCTGTTATAAAGATTATTGATGCTCCATTTATAAGTGCTTGGTTTACTGTTGCAAGCAATAACTAAGGGGCTGGAGCCGTGCAGCAAGTGCGTGGATGAATAGTTGTTTGTTGTGACAAAATGTATATTCTTACTTGAACTTATGACAATCCGACAATATAACCGATTCTGCACTTTCTGCAACGCATAAGGAGGCCACTATGAAGAACTCTCTCACCACGGAACAGGTTGTCCGCATGGCGGAGCTTATACGAAGGAAACACCCTACCAACGAAGAGGCACTTGAGTTCGCAAAGCTACAGGCGGTACAGCGCGGGGAGGACCCTGACTTGATAACTGAAGCGCCTGCTCCGGAGCAACCCCGGCGCAAAGCGGCGCCCTGGTATCTCTGGCTTCCGGGCCTGCTCATATTCTCGGCCATCACCACCCTGTGGTCTGGACAGGGCACGATGCCGGGCACAATCATACTTGGCCTGTTGCTGATCTACTACATCCCGAATTTGTACTGGAAGTACCGTCAGCGCATTAAAGCAGAGAAAGCCGAACAGAGCACCACGGAACCATGACCTGCCGCAAGTGCAAAGCGCCCTTGCCGCCAGACGCCCTGTACTGCCATCTATGCGGTGCCAAGCAGGCGATCCAGGAGCGTAAGGTGTCAAAGCGCGCCAACGGAACAGGCACAGCGGTCAGGCGGCCTGGGCAGACCACCTGGACGCTCTATGTGACCATTGGCTACAATGCGGTCACAGGATGTGCTATACGCCGCACAAAGGGCGGGTTTAGGTCCAAATCGGCGGCGCTTGCCTATACCCCCGCACTCATGGGGCTGCCCGATGGAAAGCCGCGCGAACTGCGTCACTACTACGATATACGGCTGGATAACGCAGACATTTCCCGCTCCAAGCAGACAGCCTACCGCATCGCATGGAACAGGCTTGCCCCCCTGCACCATAAGCCGGTGGGATCTCTTGATATAGGTACAGTCCAGACGCTTGTGCAAAACACGGCGCCTTCTCACTATACCGCCCGCGATGTGCGCTCCCTGCTCAGCCATCTGTTCAAACTGGCTGTGGCAGACGGGCAGGCGCGCGTCAACCTGGCTGAGTTTATCAAGATACCGGCCCTGGATGAAGCGGAAGCAAACCCATTTACCCCGGAAGAATTGCTGATGCTGTGGTCAACCTATGAGGCCGGCAGCGCCATGTGCGGGTATGTCCTGCTGATGGTATACACCGGCATGATGCCAGGCGAGCTGCTTGCCCTGCGAAAGGACATGATTGACTTTGACGCGCGCCTGATCGTAGGTGGCGGTATCAAGACAAAAGAGCGCAAGCAAAAGCCCATCGTGCTGCCGCATATCATCCTGCCGGTTTTCTCGGCTCTGATGGATCTGTCGAGCAAGGCTACCGTCTATCCGTCAAATCGTGACACTTTCTACAAGCAATACGCTGAGGCTATTACATTGACCGGCTGCCGGAAACTGCCGCCCTACGCTTGCCGCCATACCACAGCAACGGCGCTGGCCCTTGGCAACCAGGTGGCCCCATCGGTCATCCAGCGCGTCATGCGCCATACCCGCATCGCCACCACCCAAAGGTATATCCATCCCGACAACAAAGCCGCCCTCGCGGCTGTCGATACCATGTTCAAGTGATGATAACTATGATGATAACCGTGAGAGATAATGCTATACTTTCAGATACTTTCCATCCGCATGCAAGGGTAAGAAAAAGCCCTGTAAACTGAGTGTTTACAAGGCATATGGCGGAGAAGAAGAGATTTGAACTCTTGCTGCGTTTATCACGCACTACTCCCTTAGCAGGGGAGCCCCTTCGGCCACTTGGGTACTTCTCCAAGCCGGTGTAGGTTTGATGGCGGAGAGAGAGGGATTCGAACCCCCGGTGCCTTTCAGCATCACCAGTTTTCAAGACTGGCGCCTTAAACCGCTCGGCCATCTCTCCACGGTTGCGCCAGATCCATAGGAAGCGCTTGAATATAGTAACAAAATGACCGCCGCCTGTCAACCGGAATTTTCGGCATTCAAACGGCGGTGCGGACAAGCTGCGTCAGTTATTGGCATCCCCATCATTGTAAGCCATGCCGGCGCTTAGATTCTGCTTGATGAGGCGAATGTCGTTGAGCTGTACCGAGATCGAGGCATCTACATGATCCAGCAGGTTCGTCAAATCATGCTGTGTCTGCTGACGCAGTCCCTCTGCATGCTGGTTGGCGTTTTCCAGCAGTTCCCTGGCCTGTGCCTCAGCGCGGGCAAGAACGGTCGTCTGGCTGACCAATTCATCGGCCTGCGCCTTTGCATCCTCTACCATATTGTGTGCGCGCGTTTGGGCATCCGCCAGGATGGCCCTGGCCTGCTCCTCTGCCTGGCGGGTAGTATCCTTTGCGTAGTTGTCGGCGTAAGCTTTGGTTTTCTGCGCGTAGGTGTTAGCTTCTGATACCATCCCCTGCACCTGCCCCTGGGATGTCGTCATGGTCTGGTTGGCCGCAACTGTAGCGTCGGCGAGGATGCTTTCCTCGTTTTGGATGATCTTGTCTGCTTTCTCAAGGGAGGGATCGTAGCTGGTCACAATGCGCTTGAGCGCATCAACCACGTGCGTTTGATTAACCAGCACTGAGTCCGTGAAAGGCATCTTCTTGGCGTTCTGCAACTGCAAGGTCAGTTCATCGATCAGGGCGAATACCTCGTTCCTGGGCATGGCTGAATCCTCCTTTACTTGTCTCAGGTGTGTTTGTCCATATTGTAAAAGCGGCCGCGGATTTCGTCAACAGCAGACGCTGGGACAAAGAAAGAAATGTCGCCCTGGAAGCTGGCGATCTGCCGCACAAGGGAAGAGCTGAGCGTGGCGAATTGCGGGCTTGCTGGCAAGAAGATAGTCTCAAGGCCGGGGCGCAGCTGGGCATTGGTGAATGCCATTGCGGTCTCATTCTCCAAATCCTGTACGCCGCGCACACCCCGGATAACAAAATCCGCCCCGACTCGCTCAGCCACATCAACCAACAGCCCTGAGAAGCTGATCACTTCAAGGCCTTCGCGCGGGGCAAGCGCTCCATTGATCATGGCAATACGACGTTCCACGGGGAAGAAGCCCTGCTTATCTGGATTGGTCAATACGGCAACGATCAAACGATCACATAGGATCATGGATCTGTTGATCAAATCCAGGTGACCCCTTGTCACTGGGTCGAAGCTGCCTGGGAAAATGGCTGTCTTCATAGCGTCGGCCTTTCTCGCTGAATGAAATCGATGCGGGTTTCCCCGTAATCCTTCTGTCTGCTGCCGGTCAAACTCTTGGGTAATATCAGGATCGTCTTCCTATCATGCTCGGCTATCAGAAGGCCGTCCTCGGTTAACAGACCATAGTCTGCTATGCTTTGCAGGATAGGCACGTAATCCAACCGATAGGGTGGATCCAGAAAAATCAAATCAAAGCGCGCATGGTCCCCTGCCAGGCTGCGCAGCGCCTGCGCCCAATCCATGTGCATCAGCTTGGCCCTGTCTGCCAGAAACAGTGCAGCTATGTTGTCAGCAATGGCCTTGGCTGCCTGTCTGCTTTTATCGCAGAAGACCGCGTAAACTGCGCCTCGGCTGAGCGCTTCCAGGCCAAGGGCTCCGCTGCCCGCAAACAGATCAAGGACCTTGGTGCCGGCCAAACGGCCAGCCAGTATGTTGAAAAGGGATTCGCGCGTCTTGTCAAGCGTAGGGCGCGTAGTGCTGCCTGGTGGCGTCTGAATGCGCCTGGAGCCAAATTCACCTGAGATGATGCGCATAGGCCTAAACCAAGTTGTTGGGTTCCTGGCGTTGACGGCGCCTGCGCTCGCGCCTTTCCTTTTGGACGCGTCTGGCCCTGTCGCTGACGATAGCGCCGTGAACGCCGGCACGCAGCCGCTTCCCCTGCAAGTATCCAAGGGCATACCCTGTTGGGATGATACACACAAGCAGCGGGCTCAAACGCTCCAACCACAGCAGGGCATTATTTGAATCCGCGCCCACCATGTTGACATAGGGAAAGATGAGCAGCCGCACCGCAACACGCATGCCATCCAGCAGACCAAAGGCACTGCCCTGGTGATAGTAGCTCAGCGCCAATCCGACATCCGCGCGGCGCTCATAGCTTTGCACCCAGTCAGGCAGTCCGCCCAGACGATAGACCTGTACTTTGGCGAATAAAGCGAATATCAGGCAAAACAGGATCAGGGGAAGCGTGCCTGCCAGCACACTGAAGAATCCCTTGGCCGGGTGAAAGCAGCGATCCCGTTCCGGCTTGTCGATCGACTTGCCATTTTGTTTGCGCTGCAGGGCAATTTCAGCGTAGGCGACATCATCCAGACCCTGCTTGGCACCATCATTGTAAAGCAGACCGCCAAAACCCAATACGATCAGCAGGTTGATCAGCACACGCAGCAGCGGCTGATCAAAGAGCAGCGCCTGCCCGATAAAAAGATAGACAAACACAAAGACAAGCTGATAGGCCAGGAGTTTGAACCCTCGCTTTGCCGCCAGAACACTGCCCCAATTGCCCAGTAAAAATGGTTTGTAGACCAGAGTCTGTTTTTGCTTGCCCTTGGCCTTAGTCTGCATCCTGTTTCTCCTCATCCATATACACCTTTGGTACGCGCGGGCTGGGCAAGAGCAAGATCTCATATGGGATGGTGTCAATCGCCCGCGCAAGCTCATCTGCGCCGATAAAGTCGTCACCTTGTGCCCCGATGAGTACCGCCTGGTCACCCGCCTGTACCCCCGGTGCGTCAGTCGCGTCAACCATTAGCTGGTCCATGCACACGCGCCCAATGACGGGGCAGGAGTGATTCCTGATCAGCACACGCCCTTTATTGGATAGTGCACGAGGATAGCCGTCCGCGTAGCCGACCGCCAGCGTGGCCACTGTGATCGGCTGCTTGGCATGGTAGGTGCAGCCATAGCTGACGCTTTCCCCTGCCTCTACCTGCTTAACATAGGTGACCTCTGCTACAAACCTGAGGCAGGGTTTGAAACACAAATCGGTATCTGATGGCGGGTAGCCATACAGCGCGATGCCGCTTCGCACCATATCAAAGTGAGTGTCTTTCCGCATAAGAAGCACCGCGGATGCGGCCGCGTGCACCAATAGGCCTGCAGGCAGATACTGCAGTAAACTCCTAAAGCGATCAAGCTGCAGTTGTGTGTAGCTCTGGTCGACGCTCTGACCGTCCGCGAAGTGTGTAAAGACACCAGTCAAGCGCAACTGTGGGCAGGTATCGATGGTTTTGAGCACCGACTGCAACTCCTCGCGCGTGCGCAAACCAATGCGTGCCATCCCGGTGTCGATTTTGATGTGCATTTCAAGCGTCTTGCCGGCCTGGATTGCCGCCTGCTGCGCCCTTAAGATATCGGAGGGCGTAAACACCGTGATGATCAACCCATGCTGCGCCGCCGCCAACATCCCCTCCTGATTGAGCGCGCCAAAGACGAGCATCGGGAGTCCAATGCCTGCCTGCCGCAGGGTAACCCCCTCTTCGGCTATGGCAAGCCCAAGGCAATCAGCGCCTGCCTGCGCCGCCGCGCGTGCCATGGGGATCAAGCCATGCCCGTAGGCATCGGCTTTGACAATAGCCATCAGTTTGACCTGCGGTGCCAGTTGTTTCTTGAGGAAACGAATATTGTGGCGAAAGCTGTCAAGGGACACATAGACCAAAGTCTGGCGCAGAGCGTTCAAGTTTGCCATAACGCATCACCTTCCAGAAGCTTCAACCCCGCCCCCTCAAGCGCCTCCTGCGCAGCCTTGACATCCTGCATCCTGGCAATCAGGAAAGATCCTGCGCCATTGCTGTTGACCAGAACAAAATCTTCCACCATCAGGTCTTGCTCAGCCAGTACACGCAGCGCATTCTCCACACTGTGAAAACCGACCTTCGTCTGGATAACCAGCACATCCTTGAGAAAAGCAGTGTAACCAGCATCCTGCAGTATCCGCATCACGGTATCGCCATCAGGTACAAGGGCGCGCAGCACTGCGTATGCCGGATCCTTGACCATTGTCACAAAATGCAGATCAACGCGGCGCAGATTTAAGAAGCCGATCAGTTCTTGCAGGCGCTGCGGCTGGGGATCTATCAGGATGGAAAGTTGTTTGACTGCCATGGCGTTTCCCCTTGCAACAGATTAATGCACTTTGGCATGTCAGGCGTTGCGCGTTTACTTGGCGACAATGTTAAGCAGCCGTCCGGGCACGTAGAATAATTTGACAATGGCCATATCACCCAACAGCTTGCGCACCTGCTCATGGCGTGCAAGGCTTTCCTGCCCCTCTTGCGCACCCAGGTCGCTTGGAACAAATAGTTTGCCGCGGATCTTGCCGTTTATCTGCACCGCGATCTCCACCTGGTCTTCCACCAGGTATGCCTCATCAAAGCGGGGCCAAGGCTGCCGATACAGCGGCACGCCATAGCTCTGACGCTGCCAGATCTCTTCGCAGATGTGCGGGGATACGGGGCTGAGCAAAAGCAGCAAGGCCTTAAGATCGCCTGCTGTAATGCCGGCCTGCAGGTAAAAATCATTGACCAGCGTCATCAGGGCAGCGATGGCGGTGTTGAACTTCATGCGTTCGAAATCTTCCGTCACTTTCTTGATGCAGCTGTTGACGTTCACCCGCAGTGCCTTGCTTAATCCCTGCGCTTTGTCATCCACCATGCTCTGAAGGCGCCACACGCGGTCCAAAAAGCGCTTGCAGCCACGGGCACCGTTGGTATTCCACGGGATCGCCTGATCAAAGGCTCCCATGAACATCTCATACATCCGAAAAGCGTCAGCGCCGATCTCATCGATCATGTCATCGGGGTTGATGACATTGCCTCGGGACTTGGACATCTTTTCGCCATTCTCACCCAGTATCATGCCGTGGCTGGTGCGCTTCTGATAGGGTTCGGGCGCCTTTACCAGGCCGATGTCGTGCAGGAAGAGGTGCCAGAAGCGGCTGTAGAGCAGGTGCAGCGTAGTATGCTCCATGCCGCCGTTGTACCAGTCAACGGGCATCCAATAGTCAAGCGCCGTCTGTGAGGCAAATGCCTGTTCATTGCTCGGATCACAGTAGCGCAGGAAATACCAGCTGGAGCCTGCCCATTGAGGCATCGTGTCGGTCTCACGACGGGCAGGTTGACCGCACTGCGGACAAGGCACATTGACCCAGCTGTCTATTTTAGCCAGCGGACTCTCGCCCGAATCCGTCATCTCGTAGTGCTCCACCTCAGGCAGCAGCAGCGGAAGATCGCTCTCCTTAAGGGGCACGGCGCCGCAACGCGGGCAGTGCACGATCGGGATCGGCTCGCCCCAATAGCGCTGGCGGCTGAAGACCCAATCGCGCAGCTTGTAGTTGACTTTGCTTTGGCCCAGGCCCTTGCTGACCAGGAAATCAGTCATTCTGGCTTTGGCTTGCGCCACATCCAGGCCATCCAGGAAACCGGAGTTGACCAAAACGCCCTGTTCTATGTCCACAAAAGCCGCTTCCTGCACGTTGCCGCCCGCTACGACTTCCACAATAGGCAGGCCAAAGGTCTCGGCAAACTCCCAGTCCCTGATATCATGACCGGGCACAGCCATGATAGCGCCGGTGCCGTAACTTATTAGCACATAATCCGAGACCCAAATAGGGATTAGTGCGCCATTGGCCGGGTTGATGGCGCTTAAGCCCTCAATAGGGACTCCTGTCTTGTCGGTGGCTATCTCAGTACGCTCAAAGTCGCTCTTCTTGGCAGCCTGGGCGCGGTAGGCCAGCAGCACGTCCATGTTGGTGATGCGATCCGCGTTTTGTTCAATCAGAGGATGCTCAGGGGATATGACCATGTAGGTAGCGCCAAAAAGTGTGTCAGGCCTTGTGGTATAAACGCGCAAAACCTGAGAACTGTCACTGATGGCGAAATCCAGTTCCACACCCTCGCTGCGGCCGATCCAGTTACGCTGCTGCGCCTTGACGCGGTCAATGAAATCAAGGTCGTCAAGGCCCTCCAGCAGCTTTTGCGCGTAGGCGGTGATGCGAAGCATCCATTGATTCTTGACTTTGCGTATCACTGCACTGCCGCAGCGCTCGCAAACGCCGTTGACGACCTCTTCATTGGCCAAGCCCACCTTGCAGCTGGTACACCAGTTGATGGGCATCTCCGCCTTGTAGGCCAACCCCTGCTCAAAAAGCTTCAGGAATATCCACTGCGTCCAGCGATAGTAGGCGGGGTCGGTCGTATTGACCTCCCGGCTGTAATCGAAGCTGAAGCCAATACGCTTAAGCTGACGGCGGAAATGATCGATGTTCTGTCCAGTGACCCGGGCAGGGTGCACATGGTGTTGGATGGCGTAGTTTTCAGTCGGCAATCCAAAGGCGTCCCATCCGATGGGATAGAGCACATTGTAGCCCTCCATGCGGCGTTTGCGGGCGATGATGTCAAGGGCGGTGTTGCTGCGCGGATGCCCCACATGCAGCCCCGCCCCCGAAGGATAGGGAAACTCTATCAGGCAATAGTATTTGGGTAAAGTATAATCATCCTTCGCTTCGAAGGCATGCTGCTCATCCCAGATCTGCTGCCATTTCTTCTCGATAACTTCCGGCTGGTACGGCACAGAAAACATGTCAGCTCCTCCTTGTATGAACACTGTGCAGTATAGTCAATCCACGCCCGCTTGTAAAGCGCGTCGGTTTTTTGCCAAAGCGCTTGCTCCATTCGTTGACATCGTGCTGCGTGCAAACTATACTTGAGCGCATTGAGGGTTTTGAGAGGATTGACATGAGGAAGTTGCTGTCGGGTCTATTCTTCCTTGCTTTGCTGATACTGGGCTTGATCGCCTTGGGTGAGGAAGCGCCCAATATTTCTGGGCAGGCTGTCTTCAAGGGCACCAGCAAAGCCTGGAACCTCAAGAACCTGAACGACAGCCTGTTCAATACGACCTGGCAGGGCGAGCGTGGAGAAGGCAGCCTGGAAGTGCTCAGCCCGTCTCCCTGCTACGGCCTCTATATCAGCTGGACCCAGCAACCCCAGTCCTTCACTGTCCAGACTATGCAGGGCGCTGAGTGGGTAGCCTATCAGCATTATGAGGCAACGCCCATCGTCCACCAGTACTACCCCCTGAATGGCCTGACCGCCCTGCGCCTGGTCCCCGATAGCGACGACGGCAAGAACTTTGGCATATCGGAAATTTCCCTGTTGGGTAAAGGCGAAACACCTGCCTGGGTACAGCGCTGGGAGCCTACGGTGGAAGACGCGGACCTGATGCTGCTGTTTGCGCATCCGGATGATGAAGTGCTCTACTTTGGCGGCTTGCTTCCCTATTACACTGCGCAGCGGCAGCTCAAGGTGCTGCCAGTCTCCCTCAGCTATGCCTCTCCCCTGCGCCGCAACGAATTGCTCAACTGCCTTTGGAGCCTTGGCGTGAAAAACTACCCGGTTCTTGGCCCTTTTGAGGATCGTTATTCATTCAATCTGGACAAAGCATACGCACTTGCAGGGCGCAAAAAAGTCAGTGACTTCATCACCGGACTATATCGCCAATACAGACCCGAGGTTGTGGTGACCCATGATATCAACGGTGAATACGGGCACGGCATGCACAGGCTGTGCGCCGATGTGGCAGAAAAAGCCATTGCCTACGCCAATGACCCCAGCCGATCACCTGACACTTTCAAGGCCTTTGGCGCTTTCCAGGTTCAAAAGCTTTACCTGCACCTGTATAGTGAGCGCAGCGCAGATGTTCAGTTGGTAATGGACTGGGATCTTCCGCTGCCTGCCTTTGGCGGCAAGACAGGCATTGAATTGGCGCTGGCGGGCTACCAGGATCATCATCTTTCCCAGCACCGCTATGAGCAGTACAAGGTGGAGCCCCGCAGCAGCCCTTACAGCTGCTACCAGTTTGGCCTCAAGTACAGCGCCGCAGGTCCGGACATCCTCAAGAACGATTTCATGGAGAACGTACTGCCGCAGAAACTACCCTGAGGCAAACACCGCTTGACAAGATGGGTGCCCGCACTATATTTGAAGTACTGATCCATCAGAAGGGTAAACGCATGACGCAGCCCTACGCAAGCTTCCGGATCAAGGGAAACGTTGTCTACTGCCAGCGCTATGGCAATGGCCACATTAACGAGACATATCTGGTCAAAACCGATGCAGGATACGACTACATCCTGCAAAGGATCAACCATCTGATCTTCCGCGATGTGCCTCGGCTGATGGCCAATATTGCGGGTGTAACCCGCCACCTGGCCGCAAAGGATCCCGATCCCCGCCATGTGCTGACCCTGGTGAAGACAATATCCAATGAAGACTACCTGTACGACGGCGCCAACTATTGGCGTATGTATGACTTTGTGACCGATTCCATCTGCCTGGAGCGCGTGGAGACCGTGGATGACTGTTATCACAGCGGCGCTGCCTTTGGCCGCTTTCAAAACCAGCTGGCTGACTATCAGGCTGAAACGCTCTTTGAGACCATCCCGCATTTCCATGACACGCCAGCTCGCTATCAGCAGTTTCAAGATGCGCTTGATCAGGATATCAAGGGCCGTGCCAAGGATGTGCACAAGGAGATAACCTTCGCCAAGACCAGGCAGGCAGAAACCACTGCCATGGCCGACATGCAGAAGGCAGGCATCCTGCCCCTGCGCGTGACGCACAACGATGCCAAACTCAACAACGTGATGCTGGACTTGAGGACCCGCCAGGCGCTGTGCGTCATAGACCTGGATACCGTGATGCCGGGTCTGAGCGGCAATGACTTTGGCGACGCCATTCGGTTTGGCGCTTCTACGGCGGCTGAAGACGAAAAGGACTTAAACCGCGTCAGCATGTCACTTGAGCTGTTTAAAGCCTTCGCCAGGGGCTTCCTGGGGGCCTGTAAAAAGAACCTGACCAAGGCTGAAATCGACACGCTGCCCCTGGCGGCCAAACTGATGACCCTTGAATGCGGCCTGCGTTTTCTGGCGGACTATCTGGCGGGAGACATCTACTTTCACACGAGCTATCCAGAGCACAACCTGGACCGCTGCCGTACGCAGTTCAAGCTGGTGGCCGATATGGAAAACAAATTTGACAAGATGCAGTCTATCATTCATGAGGAGGATTCCAAATGACGATATTGGTAACGGGCGGGGCAGGATACATCGGCTCTCATACTTGCCTGGAGCTGATCAAAGCCGGGCATCAGGTGGTGGTGGTGGATAACCTGGTCAATTCCCACGAGAAAGCCATCCAGCGCGTGCAGCAATTGGCGGGGCAAACCTTCCCCTTTTATCAGCTTGATGTCTGCGATGAAGAAGATCTGGATAAGGTTTTTGAGAAACACCAGATCGACTGTGTCATCCACTTTGCCGGCCTGAAGGCTGTGGGCGAGTCCGTCTCTATTCCCCTGCGCTACTATGCCAATAACATCAACAGCACCCTCACCCTGTGCCGCGTCATGACCAAGCACTCGGTCAAGCGCATCATCTTCTCATCGTCTGCCACAGTCTACAAAGCGGGTGTTCCAATGCCGGTTGAGGAGACAGCGCCGCTTGGCTGCACCAACCCCTATGGCTGGACAAAGTATATGTGCGAGCAGATACTGCGCGATGTCGCTGGGGCAGACCCTGCCTGGTCAGTGGTACTGCTGCGGTACTTTAACCCCATCGGTGCGGATGCCTCAGGCCTGATCGGCGAGGACCCTGCGGGCATCCCCAACAACCTGATACCCTACATTACCCAAACTGCGCTGGGTCGGTTAAGGCAGCTGGTGGTACATGGCGATGACTATGATACACCCGATGGCACAGGTGTGCGCGACTATATCCATGTGGTAGACCTGGCGCGCGGTCACGTTCTGGCGGTGGATTACGCTGTGCAGCACAAGGGAAGCGAGGCGATCAACCTGGGTACAGGTACGGGTTATAGTGTACTGGATATCCTGCATACTTTTGAAAAGGTAATTGGTCACCCAATCCCCTACAGGATGGGTCCAAGGCGCCCGGGTGACGTGGCGGAGGTCTACGCCAAGCCCGATTTGGCAGAAAAGCTGCTGCACTGGCGCGCGGAGAAGACACTTGAAGATATGTGCCGCGACTCCTGGCGCTGGCAAAGCATGAACCCGCAAGGCTATGCCGACAAGTAAAATTGGATAATGAACAAAACCGCCTGTGCTTTATGCGCGAGCGGTTTTGTTTGGTTGGAGCTGATTTTAAACTTGCTTCTCCGGGCTGATTTCTATGCTGAGCGACTTTGCCTGGCGGCACTGCTCCAGCAATTTTGGCGACAAAGGGGCTGAAGCCATTTCACCGGGCGTGAGGATAAGCGCCTTTTTGCAGGACAGCACCTGATCATCCGCCTTGACCACCACATAGTGGTTTCTGTACACCTGGTCGGGCCTGAACATGAAGCTGATGGAGAAGTCGATGGGGGCATCGGGCAGGATGATGTTCTGCGGCACCGTACCACGCACCCCCGCGCCATCTTTGACAGAGATCGACCGTCCCTGCCAGGCGTTGCCCTGCACAAAGGCCGCGGCCGCGCGGCCCGCAACAGAGCTTTCTGCGGAAACGTCATCCACCAGATCATGTACGTGCAGCACATTGCCACAGGCAAAGATGCCAGGCACGCTTGTTTGCAGCGAATTGTCCACAACCGCCCCGTTGGTTGCGGGACTGAGCGCCACACCGGCGCCCAGGGAAAGCTCGTTCTCCGGGATCAGGCCGACCGAAAGGAGCAAGGTATCACAGTCAAAACGCTTCTCCGTGCCGGCAATGGGCTTGCGCTGCGCATCCACCTGTGCCACTGTGACGGCTTCCAGCCGCTCCCGACCATGGATATCCACCACAGTGTGGCTCAGGTACAGTGGGATATCGTAATCCTGCAGGCACTGAACAATATTGCGGTTAAGGCCGCTGGAATAGGGCATCAGCTCCACGCAGGCCAACACCTTGGCGCCCTGTAGAGTCATGCGCCTGGCCATGATCAGGCCAATGTCACCCGAGCCTAGGATGACGACCTTTTTGCCGGGCATGTAACCCTCCAGGTTGACATAGCGCTGGGCGGTGCCTGCGCTGAAGATGCCCGCACAGCGTGTCCCGGGGATAGCCAGCGCTCCGCGGGGCCGCTCACGGCAACCCATTGCCAGGATGACAGCCTTTGCCGCAAAGACCTGCAGACCATATTCGCGGCTGATGGCGGTGACTTCTTTGTCAGCCCTTACCTCCAGCACTGTGACGCCTATGCGGATATCCAATGCCAGTTCCTTGGCCTTTTCGATATCGCGCTGGGCATATTCCGGCCCTGTCAGCTCCACTTGGAAGCGATGAAGGCCAAAGCCATTGTGAATGCATTGTCTGAGAATACCGCCCTGCCACTCCTCGCGCTCCAAAACGAGAATGCTCTGGATACCCGCCTCGCGCGCGGAAATGGCAGCGGCCAGTCCGGCCGGGCCTGCCCCGATGATGAGGATATCCACAGGGATGCTTTGAAGGCTCATGTGTTCTCCTCCTTCAACGTATCCTCAAGCGTGCCAAGTAAAATCTGGCTCTTGCCGCCAAACTTGGTCACCTGTTCGGGTTTGAGGCCGAGCTCTTCACAAAGCAGTTGAACCACCCTGGGCCCGCAGAAGCCCCCCTGACAGCGCCCCATGCCCGCGCGCGTACGACGCTTGATGCCGTCAAGATTCTTGGCGCCAACAGGTTCGCGGATAGCAGCCCTGACTTCGGCTTCCGTGACCGTCTCACAGCGGCAGACGATGCGTCCATAGTCGGGGTCCTGATGAAAGGCCTGCTGTCTTTCCGCCATGTTCATGTGGCTGAAGGCCTTGGGCTTGGGCTGGACCGGTGGCATATAGGCCTTCATTGGCAGCTGCAGGGAGTAGGCGACCCAATCCCCCAGCTCCTCGCCGATGGCGGGGGCGGCAGATAGGCCGGGGCTTTCGATCCCGATGGCTTCAAATGCTCCATCGGCAGCGCCGTCCACCGCGCCTATCACAAAATCGCCGCCCGCCTCATGCGCGCGGATACCGGAGAAATTGGTGATCACGCTGCGAACCGTGATGCCCGGCCAGGTTTTGGCTGCCTTCTTCAGGACATCCGACAGGCCTTCGGCCGTGGTGCGCGCATCCTCAGGATCATCGATGTCCTCGGCAGTAGGTCCGATCAGGAGATTGCCATGTGTGGTGGGCGAAATCAAAACACCTTTCCCCATGTCGGTGGGGACCTGAAAAATCGTCATTGTGAAGCCCAGTGTATTCTCACGATCCATCAGGTAGTATTGCCCCCTGCGGGGGATCATGGTGAGCTTGCGCGGAGAGATCTTATTGTGCAGGCAAGCTCCGTATACACCGGCGCAGTTGACAAAGGCACGTGTATCAAAGCTGCCCTTGTTGGTCTTGATCGACCAGCCGCCCTTGATAGGCTGCATATCCAATACTTCGGTCTCCATGATGAAGCTGACGCCATTATGGCAAGCTGCGTTGGCCAGCGCGTGCGTGATTTCATAGGGGCTGACCAAGCCGGAACCTGGCACATGCAGCGCCGCCAGCACATCGGGATTGATATTGGGCTCCAGGGCCAAAATCTCATCTTTGCTGATGATCCGGCATCCCTCCACCCCATTTTGCAGGGATTGTTGATATAACTTCTCAATTTTTGACCGGTCAGCTTCATCAAAACCCAGCACCAAGGCGCCAGGTTGCCCATAAGGCACCCCCAACTCTCGGCACAGTGCCGAATACATCCTGGCGCCCTTTACATTGAGGCGCGCCTTGTCACTGCCGGGCTCTGCATCATAACCTGCGTGGACAATGCCGCTGTTGGCCTTGCTGGCACCCTCGGATACATCCTGCGACCGCTCCAGCAGGGCAATATTGCCCACATACCTGGAAAGCTGCCTGACAACTGCGCAGCCGATCACGCCTCCGCCGATCACTAAAACATCGTACATCTTCAAACCCCTTGTCATCTCAATGCGATTAAACACCTCCGAGAGTATATCATGCGATCCAAGTGCCGTCCACATGACAGGAAACGTAGCAGAAGACAATTTTTGTAATTGTTGCGATTTCCTCTTGCAATTTTAATAAATCTGTAATATATTGGGGGTGTTAAGGTGTCATCGATGCCTGGAGAGCGTGAACACAGCGCAATAGCGCGGGAGGATTCGCATGAACACATCAAGAAGAAGACTGCGCCTGATATCGTTTGTCATTGTGGCGCTGCTGCTGTTTGCTCAATCAAGCCTGGCACTGGCTCAAACCTACACGGGGACGGTGAACGCCGACAAGGTTTTGATGCGCCCGCAACCCAGCACCAAATCAAGCGACTACATTAACAAACTGAACAAAGGCACCAAGGTTGCGCTGCTGGGTATCGCGGATGACTTCTATAAGATCCGCTATGACGGTAAAACGGGCTACATGATGAAGAAATTCATCACTGTGTCCTCTTCGACCCTTGACAACCTCAAGGATGACCTCACCCCTGTATCGACCAGCAAGTATGCCAAGGTCACCACGATCAAGGGTCTGGGTGATCCGCCTGATAATCTTCGCTACGGCGCGCATGGAGAAGATGTGGAGAAACTCCAGCGTGCCCTGCAGATCAAGAAGGTCTACAGCGGCGTCATCGATGGGGGCTTTGGCAACCAGACCCGCGATGCCCTTAAGGCTTATCAGATGAAGAATAAGCTGCCCGTTACGGGGGAAGCGGACTTCACCACGATCAACAAGATCTTTGGCCGCGTGGCACAGACCACTGTGGCAAATGATCCCGCCATGGACGGCATCAAGTCCATCTCACAGATCGAAGTCCCCAACACAACTGAAAAGGGCGACTCAGGCAAGTATGTAAAGGCATTGCAGCAAGCCCTCAAGATCAAGGGATATTTCAAAGTGCCCATTGATTCAAGCTATGGCGACAATACCGTAGAGGCTGTCAAAGCTTATCAGAAACAGGTTGGCCTGCAGGCAGACGGCGTTGCGGGCAACGGGACCATCCGCAAACTCTTTGGCAAGAACGCCGCTAACTACACCATCAAGACCGAACGCCTGGATTGGTTTAACGGTGGCGCGAACATCATCCCCAAGGGGGCCATCTTCACCATCAAGGACGTCTCTACCGGCAGGACATTCACAGTCAAACGTTGGAGCGGCGTCAACCATATCGATGCAGAACCTCTGAACGCGAAGGATTCTGATACCATGAAGGATATCTTTGGCGGCGGCTGGTCCTGGGCCAGGCGCGCGGTTTTGGTCAAGTACAACGACCATGTCTACGCCGGCTCAATCAATGGCATGCCCCATGGCACTGACACAGTGGATGGTAACAATTTCGACGGCCACTTCTGTCTGCATTTCTACAAGAGCCGCACGCATGACACCAACCGCGTGGACGCAGCGCACCAAAATGCGGTGGAGCGCGCGATGAACGCGAGTTGGTAAGGGAACTCTTCCGGTCTTTGGGGCCGCGCTGGCGCGACCCTTTTTTGTATGGTTTTGTGCCAAAATACCTTGACAGATTTGGAAATTCTGGTGTAGGATAGCCAAGACAAGACGAAAGGGGGGGCGGCCAGGCATGGAGAAGATCCGCTTAGGTGTTGAATCATTGTTGCATGGCTGCCTGAGAGTATCCTGAGCCAAGGTAGTTGGAAACTTGGGTAGCCTTCGGCGCGCAACGCGGGGGCTATTTTATTGCGATGGATGGAGCTTGTATGCACACACAAAGAAAACGACTGATGGGGCTGCTGCTTAGGCAAAACGCGCCCTACTTCCTCATTGCCTTCATGCTCACCGCCTTGACTGCGCTGATAGGCTTTCTGACCCCGGCGCTGCTGGCGGAGCTGATGGATCATTATCTCTCTGATGCCCCCTCACGTTTGCCTGCTTTCATCAACAGCTGGATGGCCGCGAGCTTTGGCGCGGACTTCTTGCGCCAAAACCTGTGGGTATTCGGTGCGGTACTGGTGCTGGTAAACCTCTTGTCCGGCGTCTGTTCTTTTTACAAAGGCAAGCTCAGCGCGCAGGGCTCAGAAAACGCGGCGCGCTATTTGAGAGAGACGGTATATGACCATATCCAGACACTCCCCTTTGACTACCATGTGAAGGTTGAGACCGGTGACCTTTTGCAGCGCTGCACCTCTGACATCGATACTGTCCGCCGCTTCCTGTCCCAGCAGGTGCTGGGAATCGTCAACGCGCTGCTGATGGTGATCATCGCGATGACGCTGCTGCTGCCTGTCAGCGTCAAGATCACTTTGCTCAGTCTATGCATCACGCCGCTGATCTTCCTGTTTTCCATGCTCTTCTTCCGCCTTGTGACCAAGTCCTACCGTGAGCGCGAGGAAGCGGAAGCCAAGATGAGCACTGTGCTGCAGGAAAACCTGACAGGGGTACGCGTTGTGCGCGCCTTTGGTCAGGCACAAAGCGAAACCGACAAGTTTGACCTGACCAGCCGGGAAACCCTGCGCCGAGGCTATGTGGTTGCCGGTATGGAGGCCCTCTACTGGGGGATATCAAGCGCGCTTGGCGCTATCCAGATGGCCATTGCGCTGTTTGTGTGCATCTATGAAGCCCTGGCCGACAATATCAGTGTGGGCGATCTGGTGGTCATCACGGGATATGTGGGCATGCTTATCTGGCCTATCCGTCAGCTTGGCCGCATCCTGACTGATTCAAGCAAGAGCATGGTTGCCCTGGAGCGCATCGGCGAGGTGCTGCGCACCAAGCCGGAGCCCGCGCAGGCTGATGCATTGACACCCTCGCTGAAGGGCGATATCGTCTTTGACCATGTCAGCTTCGGCTATGTGGCAGGCCGTGAGGTGCTGCATGACATCAGTTTTCGGGCCAAAGCCGGGCAGACCATTGCCATCCTGGGCCCCACCGGCTCAGGAAAGAGCACGCTGGTGCATCTGCTGCAGCGGCTCTATGAGCCCAAAAGCGGCCGCATCCTCATAGGCGATACGCCGCTGAGCAGGATCAACCGCAAGTACCTGCGTCAGCATGTTGGCCTAGTACTGCAGGATAGTTTCCTGTACTCCAAGACCATCCGCGAGAATGTTGCCATCGCAAGGGAAAGCGCTGATCAGGAGGAGATCGAAAAGGCCACCCTGGCCGCCTCGGCGCATGATTTCATCACAGCAAGTGAAAGGGGCTATGAAACAATAGTAGGAGAGCGCGGCGTCACGCTTTCGGGTGGGCAAAAGCAACGCATCGCCATCGCCAGGACCCTCATGAAGGATAATGATATCCTCATCTTTGACGACTCCCTGTCCGCCGTGGATACCAAGACAGACGCGCAGATACGAGAAGCCCTGCTGACGGGCGATGAGCGGCCGACAACATTCATCATCAGCCACCGTGTGACCACCCTGAGCAGGGCAGATACGATCCTGGTGCTGGAGGATGGCCGCATCACAAAAATGGGCAGCCATGAGCAGCTTATCAAACAGGATGGGCTTTATGCGCGCATCAACGCCATCCAAACAGGCCTCGAAGACATGGGGACCTCCGCCTTGCAGGTGAAAGGATAATATGCAGTACGATCTGGAACAGGATATCCACAAGCCGCTCAGCATCGACTTGTGGAAGCGAGTGCTCAAGTTGGGGCGGGCGCACTGGAAAAGGCTGTGGCTTTGCTGCCTGATGCTGATCATTCTGGGCGTGGGCGAAGCTGCGCAGCCGCTGCTGACACGTTACGCCATTGATGAGTTCATTGTGGCCGGGAATACCACGCTGTTAATGCCCTTTGTCCTGATCAATGTGGCTGTCATCCTCATTGATTTCCTGGCGACCTACGCCTTCCTCCTGCTCTCAGCCCATATCGAATGGGGCATCAACTACGACATCCGCGCCCTTGGCTTTCGCAAGCTGCAGGAATTACCCTTCAGCTACTATGACCGTATGCCGGTCGGCAATCTGCTGACCCGTCTGACCAGCGACACCTCGCAGATCGGGGAGGCGCTGGGCTGGGGCCTGGTCGACTTCGTCTGGGCCATTTTCTTTCTGCTGGCCAGCTTTATCGCCATGTTCCTCATCAACTGGCAGCTGGCACTCATCGCGCTGGCCTCCATTCCCCTGCTTCTGCTTGTTTCTTCATTCTTCCAGAAGCGTATGCTCAGCAATCATCGCAGGGTGCGGCGCATCAACAGCCAAATCACCAGCGCCTTCAATGAGAGTATCATGGGTGCCAAGACCACCAAAACGCTGGTGCGCGAGGAGATGAACACCAGGGAGTTCCGTGTCCTGACCAATGAAATGCACAGACGCTCCGTCCGCGCTGCCGTGCTCTCCTCCTTGTTTTATCCCATTGTGGTATCCATCGGCTCCGTTGCCACCGCCTATGTGCTGACAAAAGGCGCTGGATTGGTGCTGCAGGGCGCCATGAGCCTTGGAACCATCGCAGCCTTTGTTGGCTATATCAGTGATTTCTTCCATCCCGTTCAGGATATTGCGGGCACCTTCGCCGAGTTCCAGCGCAGGCAGGCTGCTGCCGAGCGTGTGCTGAGCTTGTTGGACACCGCGCCCGATATCCAGGATGCCAAGGAAATAGAGGCCATCTACGGCGACAACTTCCACCCCAAGCATGAAAACTGGCCCGCTATTCAGGGTGACATCCGCTTTGATCACGTCGGCTTCAAGTACAAAGATGGTGAGGAGGTGCTGCGGGATTTCAGCCTGCACGTCAAGGCAGGTGAGACAATCGCGCTGGTGGGGCCAACGGGCGCGGGCAAAAGCACCATTGTCAACCTGATCTGCCGCTTCTATGAGCCCACGGAGGGTTGCATCCTGATAGACGGCGCGGATTACAGACAGCGCAGCCAACTGTGGCTGCAGTCCCACCTGGGCTATGTCCTGCAGGAACCACACCTTTTCAGCGGCACCATTGCCGACAACATTCGCTATGCCGCAAAGCAGGCCAGCATTGATGAGGTTGAGCAGGCAGCGAGGCTTGTCAATGCTGAAGGTTTCATCCTGAAGCTGGAGCACGGCTACGATACCCAGGTAGGAGAAGGCGGCAACCGCTTGTCAACGGGTGAAAAGCAGTTGATATCCTTTGCCAGGGCCATCATCAACAACCCGCGGATCTTTGTGCTGGACGAAGCTACTTCCTCTGTCGACACCGAAACCGAAGTGATGATACAGCACGCCATTGAAAAAACGCTGGAGGGCAGGACCAACTTTATCATTGCCCACCGGCTTTCCACCATCCGCAGCGCAGACAGGATTCTGGTCATTGAAGATGGCCGCATAGCCGAATCAGGTACGCACCATGAGCTCATTGCCGCACGGGGTGCATACTACCAACTGTACACCAACCAGTTTCGCGAAGAACGCTCCATGGATGTCCTGGACAAGAAAGGTATGTAAATCACTGCCGCAGAGGAGCATTTCCTTTGCGGCAGGGACTTGTATTGCCCTGTCCGCCTTGCTATAATGCCCTTAACGCTTGGAACGGGACTGGATGAATTGTGGCGCAAGAGAGCTGCCGGATGGTGCGAGGCAGCCAATCATATCATCTTTCCACCCGGGAGCGGGCGGCGAAGAGCCGCAGGGGAACGCCCCATAGTGCGTATACGAGAGGGCAAGTAATTGCCAATCGGGGTGGCAACGCGGATCGAGTCCGTCCCCAGGCGGGGCGGGGCTTTTTTATTTGAAGGGAGTATGAAACCATGTTGGACATCAGACGTATCAGGCAAAACCCGCAGGAGCTGGAGCAGGCGCTCAAGGACCGCAACAGCAGCATCGATATCGCGCAGGTACTTTCCCTGGATGAGGAGCAGCGTTCCCTGATGGCGCAAAGCGAGACCCTCAAAAGCCTGCGGAATGAGACCAGCAAGCGGATAGCCCAGATCAAACGTGACAAGGGTGATGCCTGCGCCATCACGGATGAGATGAAGCAAGTAGGCGAGGACATCGCCGCGCTTGACGAGCAGATCAAGAAGAAGAGCGGCCTGCTCAATGATATCCTGCTGCGTCTGCCCAACTACCCCCACCAGAGCGTTCCCCGGGGCAAGGATGATAAGGACAACGTGGAAGTACGCCGCTGGGGTCATCCGCGGGAGTTTGACTTTGAGCCCAAGGCGCATTGGGATATTGGCACTGACCTTGACATCATGGATTTTGAGACCGCTGCCAAGGTATCCGGCGCCCGCTTTACCTTCCTCAAGGGTTTAGGCGCGCGGCTGGAGCGCAGTATCATCAACTTCTACCTCAACGTACATACTCAGGATGGCTTCCAGGAAGTCTATCCCCCCTACATGGTCAGCCGCGCCACGATGACAGGGACGGGCCAGCTGCCCAAATTTGAGGAGGATGCCTACAAGGTGGGCCAGGACCTCTTCCTCATCCCTACGGCTGAAGTGCCTGTCACCAACATGTACCGCGAGATGATACTCCAAGGCGATAGATTGCCAATCCGCCATGTGGCTTACAGCGTCTGCTTCCGTTCCGAAGCCGGCAGCGCCGGGCGAGACACCAGGGGCTACATCCGCCAGCATCAGTTCAATAAGGTGGAAATGGTCAAGATCTGCAAACCCGAGCAGAGCTATGATGAACTGGAACACATGACGATGCAGGCGGAAAAGGTGTTGCAGCTGCTTGATTTGCCCTACCGCGTGGTCTGCCTGAGCACGGGCGATATGGGTTTCTCAGCCGCCAAAACCTATGACATTGAGGTCTGGATGCCCAGCTACCAGCGCTATGTGGAGATCTCCAGCTGCTCCAACTGCGAGGATTTCCAGGCCAGGCGCGCGCAGATACGTTATCGTGAGAACCTCAAGGACAAGCCGCAGCTCTGCCATACACTCAATGGGTCCGGTGTGGCCGTGGGCAGGACGCTGGCGGCCATCCTGGAAAACTATCAGCAGGCTGACGGAAGTATCCAAGTGCCGGAGGCGTTGGTATCCTACATGGGAACGGATAGGATCAGCTGAACCTGTATTGAATTGGCGATCCTTGCGTGGTACACTGTAGCTCAAAACAAAGGAGGAAATGCCTGCAGTGTCCTATGCTTGGGAAGCCTTTTTTTCATCCGCACAGCTGCGCCGCTGGAGCGAGGCCATCGACCAGCGCTTCAGCTGCCGCAAGTTTAAGGCACCTGCGGATATCCAGCAAAAAAGCGCGCTGCACTATGCTGCGGCCAGAGTCGGCTTGCCTGGGGTACGACTGGCGCTTGGCGATTGTGACTGCAACAGGCTTTTCTTTCCATTGCCCTTTGTGGAACGTATTGAGTATGCCTCCCAGTACGCAGCGGTCATCATTGACAAGAATATCCCCAAAGCAGCGCTGCACGCCGGCATCACTGGGCAGGCCCTGGCGCTGGAAATGACCAGCCTGCAACTTGGCAGCTGCTGGGTGGCAGGCAATTTTCATAGATCGGCCGCAGACATCCTTCTGCAGACAAATGAGCGTATCGCGGCGGTCATGCCCATTGGTCAGCCGCAGAACCCGGAAGGCGCCAGCCTGCGCAAACGCAGACCGCTCAGGGAGCTCTGCCTGGATGACCCGGCATCATGGCCACTGTGGGCTTTCCAGGCAGCCGAAAACGTACGCAGCGCGCCATCGGCGCTTAATGCTCAACCCTGGCGCTTCTCTTTCTTTGGCAATACCCTGCGGCTCTCCGGCAGGCACATGGACAGTCTCGATTTTGGCATCGCAATCCTGCATATCGAGTGCGCCTTGCGAGATCTTCCCCATCGCTGGCGCCGCAGCGCGGATGAGAAGAGCCTGCTGATCGCTCTTGAGGAAACAAATGACGCTGTTTGACCTAAATAACGCGAAAAACCAACCACTGGCTGAGCGCATGCGGCCCAGGACCCTGGATGATTTCATCGGACAGGAGCACATCGTGGGCAAGGGTAAGCTGCTGCGCCGTGCCATCGAAGTGGATCAGCTGACCAGCAGCATTTTCTATGGCCCGCCCGGTTCCGGTAAAACAACCCTGGCCTACATCATCGCGCAGTTGACCAAGGCCAGCTTTGTGCGCATGAACGCCGTCACAAGCGGCGTGGCTGAGCTGCGCGAGGTCCTCAAGGCAGCTGATGACCGCCGCAAGCTTTATGGCCAGGCAACCTATCTGCTGCTTGACGAATGCCACCGCTGGAACAAGGCGCAGTCAGACAGTATTTTGCCGGCCATTGAGGATGGCCTGATACGCTTCATCGGCTCAACGACCGAAAACCCGATGATCTCCATGACGCCGGCCATTGTGAGCCGCTGCCGGTTGTTCGCCTTCCGACCGCTTAAGGACGCTGACGTTGAAACTGCCCTGCGCCGGGCCATTGCGGATACGGATAACGGCGTGGGCATGATGAATGTTCAGGTAGATGAAGACGCGCTGCTGCACTGGGTCAGGAGCGCCAGCGGGGATGTGCGCATGGCTCTCAACGCGCTGGAATTGGCTTCACTCACCACTGCCACGCAGGGCGGGGTGATCCACATCACCCAGGAAATCGCAGAGGACAGTATCCAACAGCCGGTCATCAAGGTGGACGACAACCTGTTTTATGATATGCTTTCCGCCTTCTGCAAGTCCCTGCGCGGCTCTGATTCGGATGCAGCGCTGCTGTGGTTCTCGCGCCTGCTGTATGCCGGGGCCGATCCGCGCCTGCTCAGCCGACGCATCATTGCCCACGCCAGCGAGGATGTGGGCTTGGCCAACCCCATGGCCATGCTGCAGGCGGTGGCCGCGGCACATGCGCTTGAGTTCATCGGGATGCCTGAGGCCAGGCTGCCGCTGACGCAGGCGATCATTGCTGTATGCGAAAGCCCCAAATCAAACAGCGTGGTTTCCGCTATGATGGCTGCGCTGGCGGATGCGGAGAAGGGGCAACTTGGCGCTGTCCCTGAGTACTTGCGTGATTCCAGCTATAGCGGCCATGAACGCATCAACGACACCTCTGGCTACCTCTATCCACATGACTTTGAGGGGCACTGGGTGGCGCAAAACTATATGCCCCAAGGCTTTGAAGACACTGTCTACTACCGCCCGGGCACATTGGGCTTTGAAAAAGAGATCCGCAAAAAGAAGGGTTGAAAGAACAGATGGCTTTTCACTTTTTTGCCTACCTGAGCCGCATGCGCTTTATCCAGCGCTGGGGCTTGATGCGCAACACCCTGCCAGAAAACGATATGGAACATGCAATGCAGTGTGCCATGATTGCCCACGCCATCGCGGTCATTGGCAACACGCGTTACCAGCGCGACTATGATGCCCAGCGGGTGATGGCTCTGGCGCTATACCATGACGCCAGCGAGGTCATCACGGGTGACCTGCCAACGCCCATCAAAAACAATAACCCCGCCATCAAAGCGGAGTACAAGAAAATCGAAGCCCTGGCGGCCAGACGGCTTTTAACAATGCTGCCTGACGATTTGAGGCCTGCCTATGAGCCGCTGATCGATCAGGCCGGCAACACCGCGCAAGGGCGCGTTGTCAAGGCCGCTGACCGCATCTGTGCCTATATCAAGTGCCTGGAGGAAAACAAGGTGGGCAACCGGGAGTTCAAGGAAGCGCAGGCCGGCATCGAAAGCAGCATCTATGCCATCGACCTGCCAGAAGTGCAGGATTTTATGAGGGACTTTGTGCCGGGCTACGCGATGACGCTGGATCAGATCTCCCGCTAAGTCTGTTTAGCTTTGCTGTCCTGCATCAGTTGTTTGAGCTCATCCATGAAAGTGGGGATGTCCGTAAACTGGCGATACACAGAGGCAAAGCGAATGTAGGCAACCTCATCCAGCCGCCTCAGGGCTTCCATCACCATCTCCCCTATCTGCTGGGTGGTGATTTCCTGCTGCATGCTGTTGTAGGCAAACTGCTCAACGCTGCTGACGATCTGATCGATGTCCATGGCGGTGACAGGGCGCTTGTGACAGGCGTGGATGATGCCTGAGCGGATCTTGCCTGCGTCAAACAACTCCCGGGTATGATCCTTCTTGATCACCAGAAGCTGAATGGTTTCCACCTTCTCATAGGTGGTGAAGCGCCGACCACAGGTTATGCATTCCCTCCGCCTGCGGATGCTGGCCCCGTCCTCAGTGGGCCTTGAATCGACAACGCGGCTATCCTCTGAATTACAGAACTGACACTTCATGCTGTTCGTTCCTTTTCATTGATGGCCCATTATACCTTATCAAATGGATGCTGTCCACATCATGATGAACAGAGTCGGAGATTTGCATGGAACAAAGGAACATGTTGCACCTGATCATGGGCGAAGGCAAGGGGAAGACCTCCGCTGCCATGGGCATGGCCCTGAGGATGCTGGGACATGAGGAACCGGTTCTTATCGCGCAGTTTATGAAGGATGGCAAGTCGGGTGAACTGCAGGCGCTTAAGCGTTTCCCCCTGTGTCACATTTTTGAGGAGCTCAGGATGGAGGGCTTTGCCTGGCGCATGAGCGATAAGGATATCGTTCTGGCGCGGGCGGCCTACCAGAGCGCTGTGCAGTCATTGGTAACAGAAGTGGAGAAGATCAAGCCCCGACTGCTGGTACTTGACGAGCTCAACGTGTGCCTGGCCATGAACCTGCTGAGCTTTGAAGACGCGCAGCGCCTGATCCAAACCGGCCTGCGCTTTGCCGAGGTAGTCGTTACCGGCAGATATCCTTCACCGCGTATGGAGGCGTTGGCTGATTATGTCAGCGTGATCGCTGCCAGAAAGCATCCCTTTGATGAGGGTCTGCCAGCGCGCGAGGGCATCGAGTGGTAGTCAGCGCAATGTGAAGGAGGCGCTTTGCACCTTGTACGTTATTTCTCCCACAGCCGCTGTCACCTCTGCATGATAAAGGCCAGGCTGCGCCGGCTCGCCAGAGATCATTGCCCCGCTCCAGTACAATAGACTGCCTCCCCCGGGCAGATTTTCTGGTCGGGTGGGCTGGTCTGTTGCCAGGATAGCTACTGTCTGCCCCAAATCATCCCTGATTCGGACATTGAGCCTGAGGGCAAAGGCATGGCCAATGAAAACAGTCAGTTCCTGCCCCTCTTCAGGCTCGAAGGCCTGAGGTACCACTACGGTCAGGTGAGGGTCTCCCGACTGCGGCTCCACCGACAGCAGGCTTTGAGCCAGTGGTGTGGAACTGTCTTCAAACACCGTTGTCACAAACAGCAGAACATAACCCGACATCGCCTGATTGTCCATGCGCAGCCCCAGCGATACTTCTTTTCTGCCAGGCAGGCTCTCACCGTTTGGCAGCCTTTCATCCGCTATCACTTGAGACTGGGCGAATTGCCACTGACCTCCCTTATGATAGATAAGCTGATATGCCAGCCGCGCAGGCTGGTTGAGGGTGAAGGAAAAGTTGAGTGCCTTATCCTCTGCGCTCAAAATGCTCTGGTCGAGCACCAGGTCGCTGACCGCCTGTGGAAACCTTGGAGCCTGCTTCACATCATAGCGCAGCAGGATAGTGTTATCCTGCCTGGGATAGACCTGCGGCGTGGCGACACCGTAACAGCGCAGCAGATAGCGGTGCACTTCCTGCAAGGAGATGTCTCCATCCCTGTTTTCATCCGCGGCGTAGTTGCCGGAGCCCGAAATGCCCGCTGTCAGCGTATCCGCGAAGTAACTGCCACCGCGCACTGCGCCTTGACCGGTTGACCACAAAAAGCTGGATTCACTGCCTCCGGAAGCTGTAATGACTTTGAAATCCCCGCCCGTGAAGAGGGAGCTTTGGCCGCTGCCGGGCAGCCCACGATCGATGACCGCGCCGGAATTGCAGGTATCAATGATCAGGACCTTCAGGCCCGGTACTGGCGACAGCGCCTGGTAGAGCTCCCCTGCGCTGAGCCGATACTCACTTTGGCCGTCTGAAAGCAGCATGCCAAAGTCCATCGCCTGCGTCCCTGCCTCATACAGGCCATGGGTGCTGATGTAGAACAAGGAAACGTCGCCTTCATTGGCGCCCGCGAAACTTTCGTCCACCAAGGCGGCAAAGCTTTCAGAATCAAGCGCCTCGTTGTGGCTTGTGCTGATCCTTTCGTAGCCGCGCGCATCCAGGCTCAGGGCGACCGCCATATGTTGGAGATTATTCTTAGCCGCGGACGCCGTATTGGGATATGTCTTGAATTGATCCGCCCCGACCAGCAGCGCCCTCAGTTTTGTCTGTGGGGAATAAGTCTCAGCCCTGCTAACAAAAGCGAAAGGTAAAAGGGCGATCAGCAAGAGCACGCTGAATGCTTTTCGCACCTTTCCCCCTTTCCGCGCAATGGCCTGCGAATTGCTGAAATTGCATCCTAAGCATAGCACAATGCCTATGCTTGTTCAACGATGTGCGGCTCATCCAGTACAAAATTGTTTCAATTCTTTTACAAAATGGTGTCGATCATGCCCCCAAGTCACAAAAAATTCTGCTTGCTCTATTTGTTACTATTCAGCCTTACCCATCGGCAGCCCAAACTCTCTTACCTTGCAGTACTGCCAGGATAGCGGATAGGGGCGAGCGATTGCGGCGTTTGCAGGTTTCAATTAGGCTGAGTATTCGGCTATACATCTGTGCGCCTTCAAGGTTACGAAAGCCGCCCGACATTTTTTGTCGGCTCTTACACTTGCGCAAATCGCGTTCGCTCAGGTTGTTATCAAATG
>Ga0209429_10000361_pt1 | contig 31392 bp, 22 predicted proteins | sample BarGraNGADG00212_3_FD_184493 | JGI IMG/M metagenome (GOLD analysis project Ga0209429, IMG submission 184493) | Arctic peat soil microbial communities from Barrow, Alaska - Barrow Graham LP Ref core NGADG0004-212 (SPAdes) (version 2) | ecosystem: Environmental > Terrestrial > Soil > Wetlands >... | reverse complement strand
CGGATCCTGTCATTGATCCGGTACTGCATTTTCAAATCATCGTTCTTCATTCAGATGTTTTAAAACCTCGTTTTTGTTATGTTTAAATGTATGACTATCAAGTTGTTGATTACCATGAAGTAACCATCTTTTCGACTTCTTGGGTCAAAAGTTCGGCAAAGGTAACAAATTTCATTGAACCTTTATCGCCTTCGCCCTGTTTTCTTACTGAAACTTCTTGTTTTTCTGCCTCTTGTTCACCAACGATAAGCATGTACGGAATGCGTTTCAATTCGTTGTCGCGAATTTTACGGCCGATCTTCTCGTTGCGGTCGTCCAGGATGGTGCGGATGTCGCGGTCGTTCAGGTAGTCGCAAACCTGTTTGGCATAGTCGTTGAACTTTTCGCTGATGGGTAGAATGACCACCTGATCGGGCGTGAGCCACAATGGGAACTTGCCGGCGGTGTGTTCAATCAAAACAGCAACAAAGCGTTCCATAGAACCAAATGGCGCCCGGTGGATCATGATGGGACGGTGCTTTTGGTTGTCGTTGCCGACGTATTCCAATTCAAAGCGTTCTGGCAGGTTGTAATCCACCTGGATGGTTCCCAACTGCCAACGGCGGCCGAGTGCGTCTTTGACCATGAAGTCAAGTTTGGGACCATAAAAGGCGGCTTCTCCGAGTTCGACTTTGGCTTTCAGGCCTTTTTCCTGGCAGGCTTCAATGATGGCACGTTCCGCTTTTTCCCAGTTTTCGTCGCTGCCGATGTATTTGGTCTTGTTTTCAGGATCGCGCAATGAAATCTGTGCTTCAAAATTTTCAAAATCCAAAGCCTTGAAGATGATGAAGATGATGTCCATCACTTTCAGGAATTCGTCTTTCAATTGGTCTGGGCGGCAGAAAATATGTGCATCGTCCTGCGTAAAACTGCGGACACGGGTCAGTCCGTGGAGTTCACCGCTTTGTTCGTAACGATAGACGGTGCCGAATTCTGCGAAGCGCAGGGGCAGGTCTTTGTAGGAACGGGGTGCGAACTTGTAAATCTCGCAGTGGTGCGGGCAATTCATCGGTTTCAGCAGGTATTCTTCGCCTTCTTCCGGTGTATGGATGGGTTGGAAGGAATCCTTGCCGTATTTGGCGTAATGACCTGAAGTGATGTACAATTGCTTACTTCCGATGTGCGGGGTCATCACTTGTTGGTAGCCGAATTTCTTCTGAATGCGTTTCAGGAAATCTTCCAGGCGCAGGCGAAGAGCGGTGCCACGGGGCAACCACATGGGTAAGCCTTTGCCGACCATTTCGCTGAACATGAAGAGTTCAAGTTCTTTGCCGATCTTGCGGTGGTCGCGTTTCTTGGCTTCTTCCAACAAAATCAGGTAGTCATCCAGCAATTTCTTTTTTGGGAAGGTGATACCGTAAATACGGGTGAGCTGTTTGCGCTTTTCGTCACCTCTCCAATAGGCTCCGGCTACGGAAAGCAGTTTGATGGCCTTGATGTTTTCGGTGTTTACCAGGTGCGGTCCGCGGCAAAGGTCGGTGAAACTGCCCTGGGAATAGGTAGTGATGGTGCCATCCTGCAGTTCGGAAATGAGTTCGCATTTGTAGCCTTCGTTTTTCTGACCAAAAAACTTCAGAGCTTCGGTTTTGCTGATGTCGCGGCGGACAAGGGCTTCCTTGCGGGATACGAGTTCAATCATTTTGGCTTCGATTTCGGCCAGATCGGACTCTTTAATGATATTTTCTCCCGGATCCACATCGTAGTAAAAACCGTTCTCAATGGCTGGCCCGATACCGAATTGAATGCCTGGATACAGTTCCTGCAGGGCTTCTGCCATCAAGTGGGCGGAAGTATGCCAGAATGCATGTTTGCCTTCGGCATCATCCCATTTGAGGAGTTGAATGGCAGCATCGGTGAGGATGGGGCGGTTCATTTCAATCGTTTGACCGTCGATGGTGGCGGCGATGCAATCCTGTGCGAGCCTGGGGCTGATGCCTTCAGCTACGTGAAAAGCGGTGGTGCCTTTGGGGTAATTTCGGACAGAGCCGTCTGGAAAAGTCAGTTTGATCATATCTGGTTTATTATATTTTTAACCGAACGACAAATTTACTGCATTAATTTCAGTTGAACAAGAGCTGTAGCGATGTTTTCCACGTTTTCGACAACCAGAGAACGCTTGTTGTTTAGTTCCCTCAAACGGGTGGTTTTTATGTGCGTTTGGGTATAATTCAAGATGCAGTCGAAGGCTTTGGACTGGTAAAAGGAGGAGTTTGGGTTGCTCACAAAATAACAGGTCATTTTGCCCGATTTGAGCACCACTTTCTCCATTCCCAGCGTTTTGGCCATGCGACGAAGGCGAACCATATCGATGAGGTCGGAACCCACTTTCGGTATGGGGCCGAAGCGGTCGGTGAGGCGGTTTCGGAAGGCCTCGATTTCGGATTCAGCCTCTAAATTATCCATTTCGCGGTAGAGGCTCATGCGTTCGGAGGAACCGGGGACGTAGGAATCCGGGAACAAAAGTTCCATATCGGATTCAACCAGGCAATCGGATACGTATGTCGGGGAACCTTCACTGTCGGCGGCATGCTTTTCGTCGGCATACAGTTCGGAAAACTCTTCGTCCTTGAGTTCCTGCACTGCTTCGTTCAGAATTTTCTGATAGGTCTCGAAGCCCAGGTCGGCAATAAAGCCGCTTTGTTCGGCACCGAGCATGTTGCCGGCACCGCGGATGTCCAGATCCTGCATGGCGATGTTGAAGCCGCTGCCCAGGTCGGCAAAGTTCTCAATGGCTTGCAATCGGCGCCTGGCTTCAGGAGTCAATGTCTGAACCGGTGGTGCGAGGAGGTAGCAAAAGGCCTTGCGGTTGCTTCTGCCCACGCGACCTCGAAGTTGGTGCAAGTCGCTGAGTCCGAATTGATGGGCGTTGTTGATGATCATGGTGTTGGCGTTCGGAATGTCGATGCCGCTTTCGATGATGGTGGTGCAAATGAGCACATCATAAGCATAGTCCATGAAATCCATGATGATTTTTTCCAACTTTTCGCCATCCATCTGGCCGTGGGCGATGACGGTACGGGCTCCGGGTACGCAGCGTTTGACCATCTTTTCGATATCGGGCAGGTTTTGAACCCGGTTGTTCAGCAGGAATACCTGACCGTTGCGTCCAAGTTCGAATTCGATGGATTCCTTCAACAGGTCTTCCGACAAGGAGTTAACTTCCGTCTGAATGGGATATCTGTTGGGTGGGGGCGTGGAAATGATGCTCAAATCACGGGCGCCCATCAAGGAGAATTGCAGGGTTCGCGGGATGGGTGTCGCTGTCATGGTCAACGTGTCAACATTGACTTTCAGCTGTTTAAGTTTCTCTTTGATGGCTACACCGAATTTTTGTTCTTCATCGATGATGAGCAGACCCAAATCCTTGAATTGTACGTTCTTGCCAATGAGTTTGTGGGTACCGATCACAATGTTCGTGCCACCTTCCTTGAGGTCTTTTAAAAGGTCCGTCACAGCCCCGGGTTTTCGGGTTCGACTTAGGTAATCAACCTTGCAGGGAAAGTCGGCCAAGCGTTTCTGGAAGGTCTTGTAATGTTGAAGGGCAAGCACCGTTGTAGGTACCAGAATGGCCACCTGTTTGTTGTCTGCGACAGCCTTGAATGCTGCCCGGATGGCCACTTCCGTCTTGCCGAAACCGACGTCGCCGCAAATAAGTCTGTCCATAGGCAACAGGCTTTCCATATCGCCTTTGACATCGTTGGTGGCTTTGGTCTGGTCGGGGGTGTCTTCATAGGCAAAAGAGGCTTCCAACTCCTGCTGCATAAAGCTGTCGGGACTGTATTGGAAACCCTGTTCTTCCTTACGTTTGGCATACAAGAGTATCAAATCTCTTGCAATATCCTTGACCTTCTTTTTTGTCCGCTCCTTCATGGCGGACCAGGCTGTACCGCCTAATTTATGAATGTGAGGTTCTTCGCCTTCCTTGCCGCGGTATTTGGAAATACGGTGCAGGTTGTGGATGCTCACAAAAATCGTGTCGTCGTCCTTGTAAACGATCTTGATGATTTCCTGCATCTTACCATTGATTTCCGTGCGGAAAAGTCCCGCGAAACGGCCCACGCCGTGATCGATGTGCACGACATAATCGCCGAACTGGAACTGGACGATTTCCTTCAGACTCAGGGCCAGTTTTCCATTTCTGGCCTTGTCGGAGCGCAGGTTGTACTTGTGGTAACGCTCAAACAACTGATGGTCGGTGAAGCAGGCAATCTTCAAGTCATGGTCCACAAAACCTTCGTGCAGGGTTTTCTCGATGGGGTTGAAATGTTGGTGTTCTTCCCGATCCTCAAAGATGGTTTGCAACCGTTCGATTTGTTTGTGGCTGTCACTCAGCACATAAAGTTGATAACCAAGTTCGGTATATCGTTGAAAAGCTTGGCTGACGAAGTCGAAATTCTTGCCGAATTGATCCTGAGGAGAGGTTTGAAAACTAAGCGTCGTATGTTTTTTGCTGAACGCTTTTCGGCCGAATTCCACCCAGGAATGTTTCTGCGTCGCTTCCAGGAAATCGATGTCTGTGATCAAACGGTCCAGTGGTGTATCGCCGGGTTCCTCCGCCAGAATACGAAGTTTGCCGCAGGCATAATCGAAATCGGAGAACCCAAGAATGGCGCTGGGGGCAAGGTAATCGGTAAAGGAAACTATGTTCTTACTGCCCTGGTCGGAAAATGGAACAATCTTGATGCTTTCAGCGTGTTCGTTTGAAAGCTGATTTTCAATATCGAAGCTGCGGATGCTTTCCACTTCATCTCCGAAGAAGTCAATGCGGTAGGGGAGTTCGTGGCTCCAGGAATAAACGTCTATGAGACTGCCGCGTACAGCGAACTGCCCAGGTTCATAAACATAGTCAACGCGTTCAAAACCAAAAGTTTGCAACAACTCGATGACGAAGGCGTTGTCGATGTGTTCGCCCTTGTGAAGGGTTAATGTATTTTGCTTAAGCTCCTCCGTGGAGACGACCTTTTCGAGCAGGGCGTCCGGGTACGTGACCACCACGATGCCTTCGTCTTGCCGCAAAGCCGTCAATGCTTCGGTCCGCAGAATGGTGTTTCCAGGATCGTTCCTACCGTATTTAAGGGCGCGTTTAAAGCTGGACGGATAATAGAAAACCTTATCAGAACCAAGCAGTTGTACCAAATCGTGGTACATATAGCCAGCTAATTCGGCATCCTCGTGCACCACTACGAAATCGCGTTTGCCGGCATCAAACAGCGCAGCAAAACCAAGGCTGACGGCAGAGCCGATCAATCCGTCCAAATACAGGTTCTCACCCGTTTTCGACAATACCAACTTTCCCGCTAGCAGTTGCGGGTGATTTTGGTAGAGTTCACGTAAAATTCCAATTTCCAAACTCTGTTTTTCCTAAAGATGTATAATTCCCTGCAAAATTAGAAAATATATGGGCACATTATTCGGGACGGGAAAAAATAAAGCTTTATATTTGGATTCAATTATACTCAAAAAACAATGAGCATGACTTCCGATTCCATCGTCATTATTCCGACCTACAACGAAAAAGAAAACATTGAACTGATCATCAAGGCTGTATTTGGTTTGCCAAAAGCCTTTGACATTCTCATTGTGGACGATGGTTCACCCGATGGAACCGGTACTATCGTGAAAACTTTACAAAAGGAATTTCCGGAATCATTGCATTTGTTGGAGCGTTCCGGAAAACAAGGATTGGGCACTGCCTATATTGCAGGTTTCCATTGGGCGCTCAAAAACGGCTATGATTTTATCTTTGAAATGGATGCTGATTTCTCGCACAATCCCAAGGATTTGATGCATTTATACCATGCCTGTGCCGTAGAAGGCGGTGATGTGGCCATTGGTTCCCGTTACGTGAACAATGTTGTCAATGTGGTTAACTGGCCCATCGGTAGGGTGATGATGTCTTATTTTGCCTCCTATTATGTCCGAGTGATTACGGGCATGAAAATATTCGATACGACGGCAGGTTTCAAGTGTTATCGCCGCGAAGTGCTCGAAACCATCGAGATGGACAACATCCGCTTCAAAGGATATGCATTCCAAATTGAAATGAAATTTACCGCCTGGAAATGCGGCTTCACCATAAAAGAAGTGCCCATCGTTTTCTCCAACAGGGAGTTGGGTATTTCTAAAATGAATGGCGGTATTTTTAACGAAGCAGTGTTCGGCGTTATAAAAATGACGATGCGAAGTTGGAACCGTAAATTTCCTCAGAAAAAAACGTCTGCTGCATGACAAAAACCCTTATTCATAATGCTCTGATCATCAATGAAGGTCGTTCCTTCACCGGATCCGTGCTCTTGGAAGGTGCATTTATATCCCGTGTTTTTGAAGGTTCTGTTCCCCAGGAAGTTATTGATAGTTGTCAGGTGCTGGATGCAACCGGCAAATGGCTGATTCCAGGCGCAATAGACGATCATGTCCATTTCCGGGAACCAGGCTTGACACACAAGGCCGATTTGGCAAGTGAAACCCGTGCAGCTTTGGCTGGGGGCGTCACTTCCTATATGGAAATGCCCAATACCATACCTCAAACCACGACGGTCCAAGTCTGGGAAGACAAGATGGAACTAGCTGCCTCCAAATCGTTGGCCAATTATTCCTTTTATCTTGGAGCGACAAATGATAATCTTGCTGAACTGGAAAAGGCTGATTATGAACGTGTTTGCGGAGTCAAGGTTTTTATGGGTTCCTCCACGGGGAATATGTTCGTCGGACAGCAGAAAGCGTTGGAAGGTATTTTCAGTTCCGTTCCCTGCATCGTAGGCATTCACGCCGAGTCCGAATCCATCATTCAGGCCAACAAGGCGCGTTACCTGGAAGTCCTGGGCGGTGACTTGCCACTCATTTATCATCCGTTGATTCGAAGTGCCGAAGCCTGTTATGCCAGTTCCGCCACAGCCGTGGAGCTTGCAGCCCGTTTTGGCACCCGCTTGCATGTTCTACATTTGACTACCGCCAAAGAGTTGAGTCTTTTTGAGGTTAAGCCTTTGAAGGATAAGAAAATAACGGCTGAAGTCTGTGTGCCGCATCTTTGGTTTGACGATAGGGACTACGAATTTCGTGGAAACAGCATCAAATGCAACCCGGCCATAAAGACGGAAAAAGATAAGTTAGCGCTAAGGGAGGGGCTCAAATCCGGATTGCTGGATGTCATCGCCACCGATCATGCTCCGCATTTGTGGGCTGAAAAGCAGGGTAATTGCCTAACCGCCGCTTCAGGCTCTCCGAGTATACAATTTTCCGTGCCACTGATGATGGAACTGGTTAAAGATCAGGTTTTTACGAAAGAACTGATTGTTGAAAAAATGTGTCATGCACCTGCTAGTCTTTATCGGATTGACAGGCGTGGCTTCATTCGGGAGGGGTATTTTGCAGACTTGGCTTTGATCGATCCGAATGAGCCGTGGATTCTGACTGGCGACCTCATCCTTTCCAAATGCGGATGGTCTCCTTATGAAGAACAGGCATTCAGAACCAAAGTGCTTAAAACCTGGGTAAACGGAGCGTTGGCTTATGATCAAGGCCAATTTGCCGAAGGTCGTACTGCTGCTGAACTTCGTTTTCAGATATAATTCTCCTACTAAATGAAAAACAGGTCCGTTTTGGTATTGATTTTCACCTTATTCATTGCTGTAAACGCACACGGTCAACTCCTTTGGAAAATTTCAGGAAACGGTCTAAACAAAAGCAGCTATCTTTTTGGCACTCATCACCTTATAGATAAAGAAATGATCCCTCAATTTGATTCCGTCATGGCTGTTTGCGGGCAATCCGATGCGGTAGTGGGAGAGATGGATCTGAAAACGCCTGGCATGCAGAAAAAAATGATGCAGGGGGCTGTGATGAAAGGAAAGAAAATGAAGGATTTGGTTTCAGCTTCCGATTATCAACTGTTGGATACGGAGTTTAAATCTGTTATGGGAGTGGGCATGAGTGTTTTAGGATCCTTTAAACCCATGATGCTGATGTCGATGCACCAGCTTGTTTTGTATTTGAAGAGTACGGGTAGCAAAAAACAACCTACAGCCGTTGATGATTTGTTTCAGAAGCAAGCTCGTGCCGCCAAAAAGAAAGTGATTGGACTGGAGACTTTGGAAACACAAATGAATATATTGTTCAACAATATTTCCTTGGAGCGACAGGCAGAAATCCTGCTGTATGAAGTTCGTGAAAAAGAGCAAATGCTCACCGAATTAAAGGAGTTGAACAGCGTTTATATTTCCGGTGATCTGGAAAAGATGAAAGATCTGGATGTAGACGATGAAAGCATGAAACCTGAAGAACGCAAAATGCTGGTCAACGATCGCAATTTGAACTGGATCAAACAGTTGCCCGCACTTTTGAAAGAGCAGTCCTGCTTTGTAGCTGTGGGCTGTTTGCATCTTGTTGGTGATAACGGACTCATCAATCAGCTTCGTTTGAAGGGTTACACGGTTGAACCGGTTCGTTTCCAATAATTCTGAAAAACCTCAAGTATTTATTTCAAATCCTTAAGGTCTCCATAAACCATTAAGGTGTGATTTCCTCGGTTTTGGTGTCACCTTCTTCCAGTTTGAGTTCTTCCACCTCCTGGTTCAGGTTTTCCGTTTCAACGACTCCTTCCTGTGCAACACCAAGACTGTCAGTCAGTGTTGTGTCGGGCACTGTTGTATAAATGGTCTGACATTCATAAGGTACAGTGATTTCTTCCTTGGGTTTCGGGAATTTGCCCCGGTATTGAACCAGACTGGGGTCTTTCAGCACCTTCTCCATAAAATAGCCGAAAACGGGCAGGGCAGTTTTACTGCCTTCACCCATGGAGCCCGTGCGGAAATGGATGCAACGGTGTTCTCCACCGACCCATGCTCCGGCCACCAGATTGGGTGATACACCTACGAACCAAGCGTCTGAATGATTGGAAGATGTACCGGTTTTGCCACCGAATTCTGTGCCGTATTTATGAATGTCGTAGCCCCAAAGATCCCAGGTCGAAAGTGGTTCGGTTAGTCCTGCACGCAACATTTGAGTCATGAGAAAGGCTGATTGATAGGATATGGCACGCTTTTGTTCATCGTTATATTCAAAGATGACTTTGCCATCACGGTCCTCAATTCTTGTAACCAGTATGGGGTCGTGCGTCATGCCATCGTTAATGACAGTGGAATAGGCATTAACCAGTTCCAAAAGAGAAACATCGGATGAGCCAAGGCTCACAGATGGTATTTCATGAAGAGGAGTTTTGATACCCATGGCATTGGCAGTTGTCACGATATCATGGATGCCCACTTCTTTGGCTACTGCCACAGCGATACTGTTGATGGAGCGGGCGAACGCAGCTTTCAGTGTCAACATTTGTCCGGAGAAATTGCCATTGGCATTGCGAGGAGTCCAAACTTTGGGTTCACCCTTCTCCATGACATCCCAGGTAATGTATTTGTCTTCACGTAGATCACAGGGACTCAGGCCTTTGTTCATGGCTTCAGTATACACGAAGAGCTTGAAAGTGGAGCCGGGTTGTCTTTGCGATAATACCTTGTCGTATTTCCAGAAATTGAAACTTACATCGCCCACCCAAGCCTTGACAAAGCCTGTTTGGGGTTCCATTGCCACAAAACCGCAATGCATGAATTTTTCCATGTACCGTATGGAATCCATCGTGCTCATTTGAATGACCTTTTTGCCTTCCTTGTAATCAAAGACGGTGATGGGGTGGGGTTTGTTCATATAGTACTCCACGGAATCAGGGTTATGTGGGTACATTCTGGTTAGTCCTTTCCAGGCAGCCGTACGTTTGGCAATATCTTCAATGAAACCAACGATTTCCTGATGTTTTTCGTCCTGCCAGGGATTTTCTTTGCCCCAATGGTTGTTGAAGGCGTTTTGGACAATCCGCATCTGTTTGTCCACCGACTCTTCTGCATATTTCTGCATACGGGTGTCGATGGTCGTATAGATTTTCAATCCGTCCGAATAAAGGTCTACATCATTTTCCTTGCACCATTGTTCCAGACGTGCCGCAACGGCTTCCCGGAAATAAAGTGCATTGCCGTCGTAACTCCGTTCAATCTTGTACTGGAGCCGAATGGGTATCCGTTTGAGGGAATCAAGTTGCTTTTTGTTGATAATCTTGTGGACCAACAGATTTTCAAGTACTACATTGCGCCTTTTCAGGCTGTTCTTGGGGTTGATTCTAGGATTATAGGTGGTTGTAGCCTTGAGCATGCCGACCAGTGTGGCCGCTTGCTCAATGGTTAGGTCGGAAGGCTTGTTGTTGAAATAGGTTTTGCAGGCTGTCTTGATGCCATAAGCATTGCTTCCGAAATCGACCGTATTGAGGTACATGGTCAGAATATCTTCCTTTGAATAGAACATTTCGATTTTAACCGCAGTGATCCATTCTTTGGATTTCATGATGATCATCTTCAAAACGGGAAGTTGTCCAAGCAAGCCTCTGGAATATTGCGACCGGGTTTTGAACATGTTCTTGACCAATTGCTGGGAAATGGTACTTGCACCACGAGCACCGCGACCACTGGCCATATCTTTGGCAACGGCGAAAAGCCCTTGAAAATCAATGCCAAAATGTTGATAGAAGCGCACATCCTCGGTACAGATCAGCGTTTTGATCAGGATTGGTTCAATTTCACCGTATTTTACAGGAGTTCTATTTTCCTTGAAGAATTTGCCAATGAGCTTACCATCCGCACTGTAAATCTCTGAAGCGACACTTTGTTGCGGATCACTGATACTCAACAAACTGGGTGATTTTCCAAACAACCAGAGTACATTGACATCCACACAAAAAAGATAAAGGAATAGGAATAAAAAGAATTCAACGGAGAGTATGCCAATTCTTTTGTACCAACGGGCTGTTTTCCAGGTTGCTTTTCGTTGACGCCACAATGCCTTATAAAAGGAGCCGATCAGCCTTAAAAAAGGGGAAATCCAATGAAAGAAAGACGTCAGATGTTTCCAGATGAATGCGATCCATGTTTGAACTTTCGGCGATTTCATAAGGTTGATAATTAGGGTATTGACGAAAAAGGAAAAATAATCTCTGACACACTGACAAAACGGGATGCCAACAGCCTTGCGCTGTCTGGTATTTCTGGTAAAAATACTAAAAAACAGATACAAAAACGCCCCCGATGTGGAGGCGTTTTGTATAAAAAATGTTTATTGGCGTTTTTTGTTTGGTTGATTCTTCAACGCCTTTTGCTGGTCTTTCTGCATTTGTTCCAATCGTGCAGCAAATCCCGATTTCTTGACAGGTTTTTTCTTGTTCTCGTTCAGTTGAGCCAAGAGTTTATCTTCGTCGGTAAACCAGCGGAAAGCATACGTTTGAAGGATAGTGATGAGTGTGGAAACAAAGAAATACAAACTCAAACCGGCAGAATACTGGTTGAACATGAAGAGGAACATCACCGGCATCATGTAGGACATGGCTTTCATACCCGGCATTTGCGTAGTGCTAGCCTGAGTCTGGTTGTTGAGGTAGGTATAGACCAGATTGGTAACCGTCATCAACAAACAGAATAGACTCAAATGATTACCAAAATACTTCGTAATCAAAGGAATATTACCTGTCCATTGGAACAGGACATCATACGTGGACAAGTCATGTGCCCAAAGAAAACTTTGATGCCTCAATTCGATGGAGGATGGGAAGAACGAAAACATAGCTATCAGGACAGGCATCTGAAACAACATAGGCAAGCAGCCACCCATGGGGCTCACACCGACTCGCTTATAAAACTCCATGGTTGCCTGAGAGCGTGCGGAGGCGTTTTCCTGCCCTGGGAATTTGGCATTTATTTCTGCAATCTGGGGCTGAAGTACCCGCATCTTTGCAGTGGAGACACTGGATTTCCAGGTAAAGGGAAATACAACGATCTTGATGACTAAGGTTAGCAACAAGATGATAACACCGTAATTTGAGATGAATTTTCCGAACAAATTAAACAAAGGTAGGACGATCAGGGTATTAACCCAGCGAAAGAGTTTGCCACCCAACGGAACGATTTTTTCCAATTCCATTTTCTGATCGGATGGCACCCCTTTGTCATAGTGAGCGAGCAAGGCATACTTGATCGGGCCAAAATAAAATTTCAAATTCGCCGTTTGATCACCACGCATGTCAAAGTCAATCGCTGATTTCTGAGCGTATGTTTTGAGATAAGGGGAAGTCTTTTCTTCAGGTTTAGAACTTAACTCATTGGTGGTAAATCCTTTATCGCAAATGGCGATGCTGGTGAAGAACTGGTCCTTGAAGGAAACCCAACGAACTTTGGTGTCCACGGTTTTCTTATCGGCTTTGGCTGCACTCAAATTTTCCTTGCTGTCTCCGATGAACTTGTAATCCAACTGGGAATAGCGTTCCTCAAAAGTACGTCCCTGCTCTTGTTGAAGAACCTTTACAGACCAGTTGAAATCCAGGCTGTTCGTATTGGCCGGGAGCACGGTTTGCAAGTTGTTGCCTTTGATTTTCAAATCCACCATGTAATCATCCTTTTTCAAGGTATAGATGAAATCCAAACTGGCAGATTCCGAAATGGTCAGGCGGTAAATGAGCTGCAAGGGATCAGTGCTCTCCACCCGATTGAAGACGAGGTCACTGGTGTTGATCAACCGACTGTCAGCCGTAAAAAAGGAGAAGTTGAAGGATGATTCTTTTTCCTTGAACAATATCAGAGGCAATGAATCTTTATTGTCAAACTCTTTCAAACGGACAGAAGCGATACGGCCACCTTTTGAAGTGAACGTCAATTTCATGACCTTGTTTTCGATACTGTCGGCAGACACTGTGCCTTTTGTCAAAGCAGCGAAAGTACCATATTTCAACTGACTCAAGGAGTCCTGATTCACTGTTGCCTGGGTTTTCGAATTTGCAGCACCTGCCAACGAGTCAGTCAATTGTAAAGTTTTAGCCTGAACTTGTTCCGCATAAGCGATGGAGTCGATCCGTTGTTGCTCCTTTCGAGCAGCGAGTTCCTTTTCAGAGGGTTTGTTGAGCAAGCTGAATCCAACTAAGATCACAATGATCAGCAAAAGCCCGGTGATGGTATTTTTATCCATTTATTTTATTGGGAAAAGTGATTAATCTTCAATACATGCTTTGATGAAATCAACAAATAAGGGGTTGGGATTCAAAACCGTACTGTTGTATTCGGGATGGAACTGTGAGCCAATGTACCACTTCATGCCCGGAATTTCAATCACTTCAACCAATTTGGTATCCGGGTTGGTTCCAACGCATTTCATGCCGTGCTGTTCGAATTCAATCCGATATTTGTCGTTGAATTCAAACCGGTGACGGTGACGTTCCTGGATTTTTTCTTTGCCATAGGCTTGATAGGCTCTGGAAGTTTTATCCAAAACGCAGTCGTAATTACCAAGACGCATGGTGCCGCCGTATTCGGTGATACCTTTCTGGTCTTCCATCATGTCGATGACATTGTTGGTGGTGTTCGGATCCAGTTCAGTAGAATTGGCATCGGCATAACCCAGCACATTGCGGGCGAATTCGATGACCATGCATTGCATACCCAGGCAGATACCGAAGGTGGGCAGATTCTTTTCTCGGGCATATTTCAGGGAAATGAATTTTCCTTCAATGCCACGTTGGCCGAAACCTGGAGCAACGACGATGCCGTCAAATCCTTTTAGCTTTTCGGCTACATTTCCTTCGGTAATGTGCTGTGAATGAATGAGAGACAAATTCAGTTTGCGATCGTTGTATGCGGCAGCGTGACAAAGAGATTCCGTAATGGATTTGTAAGCATCGGGCAACTCCGCGTATTTGCCGACCAATGCAATGCGCACTTCTTTCGTGGCATCGTTCATTTTTTTCAGGAACGCTTTCCAGGGTTCCAAATCAATGGGAGTGTCGGTCGGGTATCCGAATTTGGAAAGTACGATCTTGTCAAGACCCTCCTTTTGCATGAGCAATGGCACATCGTAAATACTGGGTGCGTCAATGCACTCGATAACTGCATCTTCAGCTACGTTGCAGAAAAGTGCCACCTTTCGGCGTATCGTCATGTTTAACGGATGTTCCGTGCGCAATACGAGTGCGTCAGGTTGTACGCCTAATTCCTGCAGTTGCTTGACGGAATGTTGTACTGGTTTGGTTTTCAGTTCTTTGGCTGCAGCCAAGTATGGAACATAGGCCAGGTGCACACAAAAACAGTTTTTGCCGAGTTCCCAACGCATCTGACGAACGCTTTCAATATATGGTAGGGATTCAATGTCACCGACGGTTCCACCGATTTCTGTGATAATGAAATCAAATTGGTTCTTGGCACCCAACAGGCGGATGCAACGCTTGATTTCGTCGGTAATGTGGGGAACGACTTGAACGGTCTTACCCAGGTAATCACCACGACGTTCCTTGGATATGACGTTTTGATAGATCCTGCCTGTTGTAATGTTGTTGGCACGGGTGGTGGGTACATTCAGGAAACGTTCATAGTGACCAAGGTCAAGGTCCGTTTCACGACCATCGTAGGTGACATAGCATTCTCCATGTTCGTATGGATTCAGGGTTCCCGGGTCAATGTTGATGTACGGGTCGAATTTCTGAATCGTTACCCTGTATCCCCGGGCTTGTAATAATTTCCCCAGCGAAGAGGAGACGATACCTTTTCCGAGCGAGGAAACGACGCCTCCGGTCACGAAAATATATTTTGTCTCTGCCACAATAACTAATTTTGGTGGTTGAAAAATAATGGAGTATGTAAAAATTGCTTAAAGGGGCAAAAGTACGAAAAAACTTTTGGAATTATTGTTTTACCTTTGTCCGAAAATCGGTGTAAATGAAAAAAAGCTGTTCCGTCCTGATGCTGTTTGCTGCTGCAATTTTGCCGACGTTTGCTTCAGTGCAGGATACCTTGGTCAATACTATAAAAATCAAGACGGCACCTTCACCTCAAACGGTTCTTAATGACGATCCGGAGGAATTCCCCGTTAGACCGATCAGTATGCCTGTTCATGATTCAGCCCTATCCATCCGTATTGTTCCCAAAGATACGGTTATTGCTGTTCCAGATGCCAATTACCTGCTTTTGTTCATTCAAGATTATGACATCAACAAGCATCAGGTCCGTCCACGAGCTCCTCGTGTCTTCAAACCGGAAGAAATTCTGGATTATCCTAGGATGAGTCCGCTCTTTATGCCTTTGGTTTTCAATGCACAGCGACGAAGCTATCATTTGAATCCAAGGGGGGATGATGATAATGATAACTATTTGAAAGCCAAATATTTGGACTCGCTTCGCGTCGTTTCCCAGTCGAATCGGTACATTCGCAGGTTGGCTCAGAACATCCTTCAAAATGCAGAAATTGATCAGATCGGACAGATAGAATATGACCAAAAGGATTTGCCGCAACCAGAGAAACTGGTTTATCAGTTGGACAGTAAAAGACCGCCGACTTGGGTGAAACCCATTGTTCCAGGCACCATGGCCAAACCAGATACTAGAAATTTACCGAAAACGCCATTTAATCCCTGGAGAAAATTCGGATACTCCAAACTCCAACTGACGCAAACCTATATTTCACCAAACTGGTCCAAGGGGGGAGAAAGCAACATGGCCGGACTGGCTCAAATTTATATGGAAGCCAACTATCGGGATTCCAAGAATGTTGCGTTCGATAATTCCTTAGATGCCAAGATTGGTTTGAATACTGTTTCAAACGATACGCTCCGAAACCTGAATGTCAGTACGGACCAACTCAGAATTTTATCCAAACTGGGTATCCGAATGTACAATGACTGGTACTATACAATTTCCGGAGAATTTACAACCCAGTTCCTGAACAATTACGGAACCAATACCTGGACGATGAAATCATCTCTGTTTTCGCCGGCCAAAATATTTATCGGTCTTGGTATCGACTATAAGAAAACGAACCGGAAAAAGGGCTATGACCTGTCTGTGTTGGTTTCTCCCTTGACGGTCAAGATGAGTTACCTGTACGATATTGACAATTTCAAACCTTCAGATTACGGTATTGATGAAGGTAAGCACTTTGGCAAGGAATTGGGTAGTAAAATTTCAGCCAATCTGACCTGGGAGTTTTCCGAACAAGTGAGATGGACCTCGAAAATTTATTATTATACGGACTTTACGTATGTGGATACCGATTGGGAAAATACGTTGGATATGACATTGAACAACAATTTCACGACGTCCATCTACGTCCATTTGAAAGCGGATGACCGATTGGAACGCGCACCTGGCGAACCCCTCATTCAGATGCAGGAGCTATTCAGTTTCGGTATGATGTACCGCTGGTAATCAGTCCGTAATGTATTTTTGAATAAGCTTGGTGAACTCCGGGCTTTTTTTATAGTCGGTAATAAATACATTCAGACTATCCAGAAGGATTTTTTTACCTGGCTTGACCGCCCAAGCCTGCATCTGATTGAAACCTACAGGCGTTTCCACGTCAATGGCGGGGTATTTGTCACGATATGCTTTAGCAACCTGTTTGTCACAAACGGCATAGTCAATAAGACCTGCGGCCACTTGAGCGATCATTCGTTCGCTGTTGTAGCCCATTAGGGTACGGATATAAATCGTATCACTGATTTCAGATGCCAAATGGAGCAGGCGTTCTGAATAGGCCGTGTTTTCGCAAATGTAGATGTGTTTTCCGCTGAAGTCGACCTGATTTCGAACCACGCCATTGGATTTGCTGCTGTTGTTTTTCCGTTGGACCAGAACCAATTTGCTTTCAATGATGCTTTTGGTGAAAGCCACCTGGCTGCGCAATCCGGCAATGACTGAAAGCGGTCCGGAAAGAATGTCGCATTTGTTGTCTTCCAACATTTTCAGACGGTTGCTCAGGCTGGGTTCACCAATATAGATTAATTGGAGGTGCTGCCTGTCAGCAAAAGCTTTCGCCATTTCATAATAGAAACCGAATGTACTGTCTTTTTGTTGATGAAAGCTGAATAAATCCTCTTCGCCACAAACTCTGAGTACACCTTCCTTCTTGATTCGGGGAAAATCACCGGCCACCTTGTTTGCTTCCCGTATGCCAAAATAAATGGCAAAAACAATCCAGAATGCAAGGAATCCATACATCAGGATAAGGGAGGGGCGCAAGTGTTTTTTAATCATAAAAGTTCCAGGATAGACCGACTTTCACTATGGCCGGATTAAGTGGATAATGCGGTGCCGAGAAATAGTTCGGTTGAACGAAGAAACGGCTCAGGTGGGAATACATGATGAAGAAACGCATCCTTTTGAGATGAAAATTGGCATATGCATTCATGAAGGGGTAATTTCCTATCTTCAATTCTTTTTGATTGTAAAATAGCCCGGTTGCCGGCATATAAGCCTGTGCATAGTAAGCCGTGTTGTAGCGGCAATCCAAGCCCAAATGGGAATGGAGTACTTTGGAAAGGGTGAACTTGAGATACAGGTCGGATAAAACAGACAAATCGGGTAGGGGCAACACATTCTGGTTGCTGGACAGCTGATAAACCACATCGTTGTCCCAGTTTAAAATACCAGCTCCAAGGTGTTGTCTCAAATTTAGTGACAAAACCTGGACGTTGCCGGCATACTGGTCGGGAACGGCTGAAGTGTTGAAATAAATTAGGTTGCTGAGGTTCTCCACGCCTGCATGCGCTTCAAAGCCCAAAGCAGGTATGGTCAGGTTGCCACGGACCAAAGTCTTGTATTCGTTTTGGAAATGATTTCCCCAGATAAAATGGTTGGAAACGTAATTGTCCAGGAAATAATCGGGATGTTGATTTTTGATGGAGCCGTCGGCAGAAAGGCTGACCGGATGATCCCAAAGTCTGAATGTCGTTTTCAAATCGCCGCTCAGTTCAAAATCCCCCATTCTATCTCCTAAGACGCAGATTTTGGCAAGTGCTGAGAAGTTGAGCAACTCGCCTGAACGCCTCGAAAGCTCTCCACCAGCCCATACCAAACTTTCATAATGGTAGACCAATGGGTTGACTGATGGGACTGAATAGGATGCATTTCCGAGGATGGTGGCATCGGGTGCCAACCGCGTGTATTTTCTGAAGTCATGCTCAACAAATGCTGTCAAGCCGAATTTAGCCCATTTGTGGAAACCTTCCACCAAAGCCAGACCCAAGGTGTTTCGCACTTCCAGTAGGGAACTGGTGTCTGCCGTGTAGCTGTTGTCCAGATAGGATTTGTTGTAAAAACCCGGGTCGGCAGACGTGGATTTGTAACTCCGTTGTCCAAGGTCCATATAAAAGGTATGAATGAAACTGGAAACAGGTACAAAGGTATATACGGTATCCAATGTTGCCGTAGCAGCATTTGGAGCGACCTTCTTATCGGTCACACTGTCCTTTTTGATGATATCCATCCGTTCAAAACCAAGATGGTATTTGTGGTTTAAAAATAGATGCGTGCTGTTGAACAGACTTTTGGCATCCGTTAAATACACTGGTATGTTGAGACTCTCATATTGGCTGAGTCCACCGCTCATTTTCATAGGTTGAGTGATGAACTCATCATTATTGATTCCACCGTTCTCGAAATTTTCCAGGTAATTGAAGGATAGTTTCCAGAATGCTTCGTAGCGCGGACTTTGATAATTTCCAAAGATGTTCGCCAATTTGTCCCGGTTGGAATTATGATTGTAGAAACCTCTTGAATAAAGGATTTCGTAATCCACTCCGATGTTCAGGTCTTTGTTCACGTTCACTGTAAAAAGGAACTTGAAGTTTTCTTCCTGAGAAGTTTCGTTTCCGAAAGTGGTCAAATAGCGAAGATTGGTATAGGGCGTGGTCGTGTTGTAAAAAAATTGTTCCTCGGGCGATGTCAGCCAATTTTCGTAGACTCTGCCGAAAATAAACGGTGTTTTTTCTGTCCTGTCCAAGTATATTTTTGACTGAAAGGGAGATCCAAGGTTACCTAAGTATTGAGAACCGACGGTGTTGCTTTTTTCCGGAAAAGTGATGTTCTGAAAATGTAGGGGCACCGTGTCCATTTCAGCATCCGACTTATCGCCCATGAATGCGTCCAGGTGCAGGACGCGCATTCTGGAGACGTAGATTTTTTCGGTTTTTTTCGATGCTTCGCCCGTATCCTCTTTTGAGCCGTTCTGAGTGCCGGTTTCATTGCCTGTATTCATACGTGACTGTTGCTCAGAACCCTGATCGTCCTGGCCTTTGGCCATCGACCCGAAGCCGAGTACGAACAGAAACAAGAACAATTTTAGGAATTTTTGCATGAGAAACAGGCGCTTTTGCCTGCAAAGATACAATCTTTGGGCGGAAATACCGGAATGGGGCTTGTGAAAAGATGCAAAACGGACCGACCTTTAAAGTGCTTCTTTTTGAAGTGTCTCCTTTTTTTTAGTAATTTTGACGGATAAACCCTGCTCCATGCCTCCGGAAACAGAAATTCAGCAATTGCGACTTGAACTGAATCGTGCCAATCACGATTATTATGTACTTTCTGCTCCTACGATGACAGACGTTGACTTTGATGTCAAATTGCGTCGATTGCAGGAGTTGGAGGAACAATATCCTGAATTTTGGGATGCGCTTTCCCCGTCACAACGGGTCGGCAGTGACATCAGCAAAGGGTTCAGTCAGGAGGCGCATAAATACCCCATGCTTTCACTTGGGAACACCTATTCCGAGGCAGAAGTAAGCGATTTTTTCGACCGGACGCTCAAGGCATTGAATGAACCGTTTCAGTTGGTATGCGAACTTAAATTTGATGGAGTATCCATTTCATTGACATATGTCAACGGTCTGCTTTTCAAAGCTTTAACTCGTGGTGATGGCATCATGGGCGACAATGTGACAGAAAATGTCAAAACCATCCGCAGCATACCCTTGACTCTTTTCGGTACCGATTTCCCCGATGAATTCGAGATCAGGGGTGAAATTCTGATGCCTTGGGAAGTGTTCGATGGGCTGAATCGCGAACGCGAAGTTCAGGAAGAAGCCTTGTTTGCCAATCCCAGAAATGCCGCCTCAGGAACGCTTAAACTTCAGAATTCATCGATGGTTTCGGCACGAAAACTGGATGCTTACCTATATCACATGCTCGGAGACGAACTTCCGACGGACGGCCATTATGAAAACCTGCAGAAGGCTGCTTCCTGGGGATTTCGTATTGCTGATTCCATGCGGCTTTGCAACAATCTGGATGAAGTTTTTGAATTTATCCGTCACTGGGACAAGGAACGCAAGAACCTGCCTGTGGCCACGGATGGTATTGTCATCAAGGTTAATTCCTTGTTGCAACAAAAGAATTTGGGTTTTACCGCAAAATCACCGCGATGGGCCATCGCCTACAAATTCAAGGCTGAACAAGCTTGTACACGACTGAATTCCGTGTCTTTTCAGGTCGGAAGGACTGGAGCCGTCACACCGGTGGCCAACCTGGACCCGGTTCAACTTTCGGGAACAGTCGTAAAAAGGGCCTCTCTGCATAACGACGATGTTATTCAATCCTTGGATTTGCACATAGGTGATATGGTTTATGTCGAAAAAGGCGGTGAAATCATCCCAAAAATTGTGAGTGTCGATTTGAATGCTCGTTTTATGGTGGGCGACAAGGTCCGATTCATCCGGAATTGTCCCGAATGTGGTACCGAACTGAAACGTTTCGATGGCGAAGCGGCGCATTATTGCCCCAACCAGAACGATTGCCCGCCACAAATCAAAGCCAGACTGGAACATTTCATTCACCGCAAGGCCATGAATATTGACGGTCTGGGTACTGAAACCGTCGATGCTCTGTATCAGGCAGGCAAACTGCGCTCTGCCTCCGATCTGTATGCCTTGGACGGGCATACGCTGGCCAATATGGAACGGATGGGTGAAAAGTCCGCCCGAAACATCCTGCAAGGTCTTCGGGAATCTAAAAAGCAGCCTTTTGAACGGGTACTTTTCGCGCTCGGCATTCGTTTTGTCGGTGAAACCGTAGCCAAGAAACTGGCTCGTTCCCTTCATTCCATGGAAGTGATTGAAAAGGCTTCAGCCGAAGAATTGGTTCAGGTGGAGGAGGTCGGCGTCAAAATCGCTGAAAGCATTGTGGCCTTTTTTGCCTCGGAAAAAAACAGGTCGGAAGTGGAAGCCTTGAAAGCAGCAGGCCTGCAAATGGCGATTTCAGCCGATCAAATCGCCGATAAGGGGACGAAGCTAGAAGGACTTATCATTGTCATCAGTGGTACCTTTGCCAAACATTCCCGTGACGAGTATAAAGAAATGATTGAAAACAACGGAGGAAAGAACTCAGGTTCGGTTTCAGCCAAGACCAGTTACATTTTGGCCGGTGAAAACATGGGCCCCGCCAAACTCGAAAAAGCAGCCTCGCTTGGTGTCAGGCTGCTCTCTGAAGATGAATTTCTTGAAATGTTAAATTCTTGAATAACATGAAAGTACTCTTTTTTTTAGTAAATAAAATCCGGAAAATAACGAAGGAATTCAGCCGGAAGAAATGTTTTCGGGAGTATGCCGACATCCATCGGGTGGTCATTCTATTTGACCTGGAACATGCTGAAGATGTGAAAGATCTGGCTAAATCACTGACCTTTGCGGGGAAAGAGGTTTTTACGTATTCGTTCAACCCCATCACCAAAAACGAAATTCCGGTGTTGCCGCAAAACTTCACGGTAATATGCCGTAATCAACTGTCTTTCACAGGTTTTCCTGAACAACAATTGATGGAAAGCTATAAATCCCTTTCGCCGGATACCCTCATCGACCTGACAGTTCAGCCCCATCCGGTTCTTCAATATTTGTCGCTGAAATCGGAAGCCAGCTATCGGGTCGGTTTCCACAGGGAAGAAAAAACATTCGATGACCTGCTCCTGGAATACGATCCCGGGCAAAGTTTTGTTTTTTTGACCAGCCAGTTGCATTTTTACATGAAGAGTATTCGCTCTAAGTAGTATTTTTCGTACTTTTGCATGCTCTACGAAATGACGTAAAAACCCGCCTAATCGCGAGATCTCATGAATAATAACAAACTGACTGGCATGGGAGTGGCTTTGATCACTCCCTTTAAAGAAGACGAAAGTGTCGATTATACCGCTCTTGGCCGTCTGGTAGACTACCAGATCAAGAACGGCATCGATTACCTTGTCGTGTTGGGAACTACGGCCGAAACGGCCACCCTGACCGAGGAGGAAAAGAAACAGCTCACGGCCTTCATCATAAACCGTGTTAAAAGCCGGGTACCCATTGTTTTGGGTGTCGGCGGCAACTGCACGCGTGCGGTGGTTGAGGAACTCCAAACCAAAGATTTTACTGGTGTCGACGCCATTCTTTCGGTGACGCCCTATTACAATAAACCCTCTCAGGAAGGCATTTATCAGCATTACAAGTCTATAGCCGAAGCAACGGAACTGCCCATCGTGCTGTACAATGTTCCAGGTCGTACCGGTGTGAACATGACTTCGGACACGACGCTACGCTTGGCTAGGGATTTTGTCAACATCGTGGCCGTGAAGGAAGCTTCCGGCAACATTTCCCAAATGGACGAAATCATCAAAAACAAACCCAAGGACTTTATGGTCATTTCCGGTGATGACGGCATTACGTTTCCGTTGATCACATTGGGAGCCGTCGGTGTCATATCCGTGATTGGCAATGCCTTCCCCAAGGAATTCAGCCGTATGGTTCGCCTGGCGTTGAAAGGTGACTATAAGAATGCCCTAGAAATACACCATAGCTTCACGGAACTGTTCAACTTGCTTTTCGTGGACGGAAATCCCGCAGGCGTAAAGTGCATGCTGAATGCCATGGGTTTTATTGAAAACAAATTGCGGTTACCGCTCGTGCCGACCCGCATCACCACCTACGAAAAGATTCGCAAAGTGCTGGCGGATCTGAATGTAAAGTATTAAAGACTAGTATAATGAATATTTCCTACAACTGGCTTAAGGAGTTTCTGAATTTTAACCTCAGCCCGGAAGAAACCGCGAAGGCACTCACTTCCATCGGTCTTGAAAATGGTACCTACGAGGAAGTTGAAACGATAAAAGGTGGACTGGAAGGTCTGTTCATCGGTGAAGTGCTCACCTGTACCGAGCACCCTGATTCCGACCATCTGCACCTGACCACGGTGAACGTGGGGCAGGAGGAACCGTTGAAAATCGTTTGTGGAGCGCCCAATGTGGCTGCTGGCCAGAAGGTAGTCGTTGCGGTTGTTGGAACAAAGCTTTACGACGGTGAAGAAAGCTTCAGCATCAAGAAATCCAAGATTCGCGGACAGGAGTCGTTCGGCATGATTTGTGCCGAGGATGAAATCGGAATCGGCATCAGCCACGACGGCATCATCGTGTTGCCTGCAGACGCTCCGGTGGGTATGCCCGCCAAAGAATACTATGGCATTACCAGCGAATATGTGTTGGAAGTCGACATCACCCCCAATCGTGTGGATGCCGCTTCGCACTACGGTGTCGCCCGTGACTTGGCCGCTTTCTTGAAGCAGACGGATCCTACAATTGAATTAAAAAGACCATCTGTAGATGGTTTTAAATCAGATAATAAAAGCTTTAAAGTTAAAGTTTTTGTTGATGATGATGGGGCTTGTCCCCGGTACGCTGGCGTGACCGTTTCAGGTATCACGGTTGCCGAATCACCCAAGTGGTTGCAGGACCGTTTGCGTTTGATCGGCGTGCGTCCCATCAACAACGTGGTGGACATTACCAACTATTTACTCCACGAAACAGGGCAGCCGTTGCACGCTTTCGATGGTGACAAGATCAAAGGAAAAACGATTCACGTCTGTACTACTCCCGAAGGCACTTCCTTTATGACCTTGGATGGAGTGGACCGCAAGCTTTCTGCAAACGACCTGATGATATGCGATGCCGAAAAGCCAATGTGCATCGGTGGCGTATTCGGAGGTGCGAATTCGGGCGTATCCGAAAAAACAACCCGAATTTTTATCGAAAGTGCCTATTTTAATCCGGTTTGGATCCGCAAGACGGCTCGCCGTCACGGTTTGAACACCGATGCCTCCTTCCGCTTCGAACGCGGTGCAGACCCCAACAACACGGTGTATGTGCTGAAACGCGCTGCCCTGATGGTCAAGGAGTTGTGTGGAGGTACCATTTCCAGTGAAATCGTGGATATTTACCCGAATAAAATCTATGATCGCTACGTCCCGCTAAGTCTTAAAAAAACAAATGCGCTGATTGGTAAAGTTTTATCACGCGAACAAGTGAAATCCATCGTAAAAGCGCTGGAAATGGAGGTCGTTATTGAGCAGGGTGACATGTTAGGTGTGAAAGTGCCTGCCTACCGGGTTGATGTTCAGCGCGATGTGGACGTGATCGAAGATATTCTCCGCATCTATGGATACAACAATGTGGAAATCAGTAATTCGTTGAAATCAAACATTTCCTACTCCAACAAGCCCGATAGTCATAAATTACAGAACCTGATAGCCGAACAATTGACGGCTTCCGGTTTCAACGAAATACTGAACAACTCCCTGACTTCTTCCGCTTATTATACGGATTTGAAGAGTTTCCCGACGGAAGAAACCGTACTGATGCTCAATCCGTTGAGCTCCGATTTGAACGGTATGCGCCAAACACTGCTGTTCGGTGGGTTGGAAAGCATAGCCTACAACCGCAACCGACGCAAACAGGACCTCAAGTTCTACGAATACGGCAATTGCTACCATTTTAACGCCGAAAACCGTAACGAAGAGAACCGACTGTCACCTTACAGCGAGGAATACCACCTTGGTCTCTGGATAACTGGAAATAAAACAGCACAGACCTGGATTCACGGGGAAGAAAAGACTTCCTTCTACGAACTGAAAGCGTATGTGGAAAATGTTTTGGCCCGACTGGGTGTTGAACGCAATGCCCTGGTCATCGAAGAAAGTTCCGACGATGTTTTCGCCAAGAGCATGATTTTCAGTACACGTGGTGGTAAATTGCTTGCAAAGCTCGGCAGCATTCAAACGGGTTTGCTCAAGAAATTCGATATCGATACCGATGTGTTCTATGCGGACATCCTCTGGAAAACCTTGTTGAATCAGACCAAGAAGGCTAAGGTCAGCTACACGGAACTATCCAAATATCCGGAAGTGCGCCGTGACTTGGCTCTTTTGATTGACAAGGCGGTCCGTTTCGCGGACATCGAAAAGATTGCACTTGCCACTGAAAAGAAGCTGTTGAAGAGTGTTTCGCTGTTCGACGTTTACGAAGGCAAGAACCTGCCTCAGGGTAAAAAGTCCTATGCCGTGAGCTTCACCCTTCAGGACGAAACACAAACCCTGAATGATAAACTGATTGAGGGCATTATGAACAAACTGATCAAGAACTTCGAAACGCAACTGGAAGCCAGCTTGCGCTAAATAGATTTTTTAATTTAAGAATTGATATGGGAAGAGCGTTTGAGTATCGCAAAGCACGAAAAATGAAGCGTTGGGGCAACATGGCCCGCACATTCACTAAAATTGGTAAAGAAATATCCATTAGTGTAAAAGCCTCAGGCCCGGATCCGGGTTCCAATCCGCGCCTCCGTGTTTTGATGCAGAATGCCAAGGCTGCCAACATGCCTAAGGATAATGTGGATAGAGCTATTAAAAAAGCCGTTTCCAAGGATTTCGGCGATTATAAAGACATGGTTTACGAAGGTTATGGTCCTTTTGGCATCGCCATTTTGATTGAAACTCAGACGGATAACACAACCCGCACCGTTGCCAACGTTCGTAGTTACCTGAACCGTCACGGCGGCTCGCTGGGCACTTCAGGCAGCCTTTCCTTCATTTTCGACCGCAAATCCGTATTCAAAGTGGTTCCGAAAGAAGGCATCGATGTGGAAGAACTCGAACTCGACATCATCGATTACGGTGCCGAAGAACTCGAAATGGACGAAAACGAAATCGTCATTTACGGTCAACCCGAAGATTTCTCCCGCATCCAGAGTTATCTGGAAGAAAACGGGTATGAAATCGTATCTGCCGAGTTCGAACGTTTTCCGAACGATATCAAGGATGTGACCGAAGAACAACGCGCCACACTGGATAAACTCATTGAAAAGCTGGAAGATGATGAAGATGTTTCCAACGTCTATCACAACATGACGCCGGCTGCGGACGAAGAAGAATAGGCTTTATAGCGCTTCGGCCACCACAAAAGTACTGCCGCCCACGAACACCAGATCGTTCGGGCGGCATTCTTTTTTTGCAGCCGCCAAGGCTTCAGCCACAGTGGGGTAAGTCGTACCCTTCAGACCGAACTGTTCAGCCAGCAAAGCTAGTTCGTTTTCGTGTAAGGCCCTGGGTATGCTTGCCTTCGTAAAATAATAGATGGCATCCTTGGGCAAGAGTTTGAGCACTCCGCTCACATCCTTGTCGTTGACCATTCCTACCACAAAGTGCAGGTTTTCATGAGGGGTTTGTCGCAACTGTTCCGTTACAAAGAGCATGCCTGCCACATTATGTCCGGTGTCGCAAATCACATGGGGTTGCTCACTTAATGTTTCCCAACGACCCCTTAATCCGGTGTTCAAAAGGACATTGCTGAAGCCTTTATAAACAGCAGCATCATTGATGGAGTAGTTTTTCTCTCGCAAGCGTTCCACCAACGCAAGCGTTGTCGCTGCATTCTCCATCTGATAGATGCCGCTTAATGCGCATGGGATGTCATTGTATAAATGAAGACCTCCTTCGCAATTAATCAACGTATTGTTATCCAAGTCTTTGCCAAGCTTTGTAGGGAATTCTTCAAATGCCCAGAAAATTTGGGTTTGAACCACCTTGGAATGCGTTTCAAAAACCTCTCTGACCACCCCTTCAGCCTTTCCAATCACCACAGGAACGCCTTTTTTCATGATCCCTGCCTTTTCAAAAGCAATCTTCTCCAAGGTATCACCTAACAAAGCCATGTGGTCGAAACTGATGTTCGTAATGACGGAAACTTCCGGGTGAATGATGTTGGTGCTGTCCAATCTGCCACCCAATCCGACCTCAATGACAGCCACATCTACCTGTTCCTCAGCAAACCACTGGAAGGCCAGTTCGGTGGTCAGTTCAAAGAAGGAGGGTTCCACCACCGAGCATTCGCGACGGAAGTGCTTCACAAAATCGACCACCCGTTGTTCGGGAATCATCAGTCCATTCACACGAATGCGTTCCCTGAAATCTTTCAAGTGTGGAGAAGTATAAAGCCCCGTCTTGTAGCCGGCTTCCTGCAAAATGGAAGCAATCAGGTTTGAAACCGAGCCTTTCCCATTGGTTCCGCCCACGTGAATGGTAGGATAGTGTTTATGCGGTGAACCACACCAGGCGTCCAGTGCTTCAATGTTTTGCAGCCCCGGTTTGTAGGCGGAGGAACCGCTTTGTTGAAAAAACGGTATCTGATTGAATAAAAAATCCAAGGTTTCGGTGTAGTTCATAAAAAGTGTTGCGGATAATCGTCTAACAAAGATACGTAAAAACGGAAAAAATCTGTACTTTTAGGGCTACTAAAAACCGCTATGCATCTACCATTCATAGGCGAAGCAGTCGCCCTTTCCGTTTCCGTCTGCTGGGCTGCCAGTGCCTCCTCGTTCGAGGCTGCCAGCCGTAAGGTCGGTTCACTGGAAGTCAATATTATACGACTTGTAGTGGCTTTTGCGATGTTGGGCATTTACGGACTGATTGTTCGTGGTTCCTTTTTCCCTACCGGCGCAGGTTCTCAGCAATGGATCTGGCTATCGGTTTCAGGACTGATCGGTTTCTTTCTGGGCGATTTGATGTTGTTCAAGTCCCTGACAGTCATTGGAGCCCGCTTATCCATGCTGGTCATGACTTTTTCACCCGCCTTGACTGCCATCATCGGGTTTGCAGTCTTGGGTGAAAAGCTCAGGATAACCCATGTGCTGGGCATCATGGTGATTATCAGCGGTATTCTCATGGCATTTCTCAGTCATAATTGCGAACAGACCGGAATGAAAGTGACGTTCAAAGGCCTTTTGCTGGCTTTGGGCGGAGCCTTGGGGCAGGCTTGTGGATTGGTGTTCAGCAAAAAAGGAGTAGGGAATTACGATCCGTTTGCAGCCACTCAAATCCGCATCATCACCGGTTTCCTGTTTTTTGCACTGCTCATTACCGTCCTGAGACGTTGGCCTTCCCTTCTTAAAGCTACAAAAGACGGTGGATCCATGAAATTCATCACTGTCGGTTCCTTTTTCGGACCCGGTTTGGGTGTAGGCCTTTCCATGATGGCCATTACCATGACCGAAACAGGTATTGCATCGGCGCTGATGTCACTGACCCCCATTGTACTGATCGTTCCTGCACTGATCAAAGGGCGCAAGCTAGCCTTGCTCGAACTGATGGGAGCTTTTGTTTCGGTCGGTGGTGTGCTGATGTTGTTTTTACTGTAATATTTTACCATTATGAGAAAGTACGTCGTTTTTATTCTTTTGGGGCTGATTTTACTGCCCGCTTGTAAATCCAATCTGGAAGCGTACAACATGGCCTATCAGAAATTGAAGGACAAGCAAGAGGCTCAGGTGAATACTAGAGCCAAAACCACGATGACCGTCCATCTGGATAGTCTTTCCAAAGATTCTTCCACCATATACCGAACGGAGAATCTGACGCTACTATTGGGAAATGAGAAAGTTTTTCTGGATTTCAATGTAGTGGCTAAAACCTTCATAAACAGAACCAACGCCCGCGGCTATTACGAACAGATGAAGGAAGACAAATATCCGGCATTGCTGGTTCAAAACCAGGATCAGTTGTACCGCATTATTGTCGCATCCTTTCCTACACCGGAGTTGGCAGAAGGCAGAAAAGCCGAATTAAAGGAGAAATTTCCGGAAATCAGCATTGTTTTCAGGAAGAACTGACCACTTCGCCGAATTCTTCCATATGCTCGTCCACATAACGGGCAATGGTTGCAGTGCACTCTTCTTCGATTTCAAAGAAGCGTTCTTCCAGATCATCAAAGACTTCAAATTCTTCATACATGGCAGTGAATTCCTCCTCGGTGGTTTCGCGTTCCAACTCTTCTTGGTGTCGGTCGTAGACTTCTCTGGCTTTATAGACCATTTTGGATAGTTCATCCGCTCCAAAAGTTTTTAATGCTTTGGCAAAGGGATTCCGGAAAATATAGCTTCCATAACCGTTTTGGATCAAGGAGATAAAACCGCCTTGCATCACTTCTTCCCGAAAGAAATGGTAAGCCAGCAAACTGTGTTGCATCCCGTTCAGCAGAGGCATGGTCTGTTCATTTAATTGTCCACCCGTCGCTTCGAGGTAGGCATCTGTAAATACGGCCAGAAAGGCATCCATGTTTTCGCCGGCTGCCTGTTGGAGTTTGTTTTCCTGAATCTTGATACTCATGGTGGTTGATTTTGTGACAAAGGTATAAAAACCTCTTCTTAAGGCAAGAGGAAGGCGCGAAAAAGACTACCTTTGCACCCATAATTGATTCCATGGACAAATTACGATTTTTAAGCCTTGGCAGTGGTAGCAGCGGAAACTGTTATTACTTCGGAAATGCACTGCAGGGCATTCTCATCGATGCCGGCATCGGCTCCAGAACCATCCGCAAGGAACTTAGGCAGGTGGGAGTGGATTTCAGCCAAATTCTGGGTATTTTCATTACACACGATCACCATGACCATATCAAATCCGTAGGAACGTTGGGCGAAAAGTTCAATATCCCGGTGTATGCCACTGCCAAGACCCATAACGGAATGGATCACAGCTATGGTATGACCCAGAAACTGATTACCAGCAGGAAATATCTGGAGAATAATGTAGCATTCGAAATCGGCGAATTCAAGATCATTTCATTCCCTGTTTCGCACGATGGAACCGATAATGCTGGCTTTTTCATCCGCTACAGGGAACATGGCATTTTGGTGGCGACCGACCTTGGCTTGGTGAACGATTCCCTGCGTCAATACATCGCAGAAGCCAATATAGCCATCGTGGAAGCCAATTACGACCATGAAATGTTGCAAGGTGGCCGTTATCCCATTTATCTGAAAGAACGCATCCTCAGCGATACTGGGCATTTGAGCAATCACGACGCAGGTGCGTTCCTGGCTGAAAACTGGCACTCAAAGCTGAAGCATGTCTATCTGTGTCACCTTAGCAACGACAACAACCATCCGGAACTGGCTAAAAAAACCGTCGAGGCATACTTTGACAGCAAAGGCATTCAATTGGGTGTGGAAGTGGAGATTATGCCCTTGAAGCGAAGTCTGTCTGAAATGGTCGTATTTGAGCACTAAAAAAGTGCCGGACGCTCTTGCCCAACCCGAAAATATCGCTATCTTTGCACCCGCAAAACACAAAAATGGTACCTTGGCCGAGTGGCTAGGCACCGGTCTGCAAAACCGATTACGGCGGTTCGAATCCGCCAGGTACCTCCAAGAAAGGTTGTCTCAAAAGGGCAACCTTTTCTGTTTCTTTGTACCTTTGCAGCTGTTAAATAAGCTTCCATGAACAAATTTATGAAAAAACTGAGATACGGTGTCATCGGTACAGGCGGTATCGGCGGATTTTATGGAGGAATGCTAGCCCATTCAGGGCAGGAGGTGCATTTCCTGTTTCACAGTGATTATGATTATGTACGTGAACACGGCCTGAGAGTGGATTCCGTATTTGGTGATTTTCATTTGGAGAATGTCCACGCTTACCGGCGAACCAAGGATATGCCCGTCTGCGATGTCGTGCTGGTCGGACTGAAAACCACTTCCAACCACTTGCTGAAAACACTGTTACCACCACTTCTAGGCAAAAACACGACGGTAATTCTCATTCAGAACGGTTTGGGTAACGAAGCCCGACTTGCCGCCGATTTTCCTAAACTTTCAATAGCCGGTGGTTTGGGATTCATTTGTTCCGGAAAGTTCGGACCCGGTCATATTGTTCATTCGGAACACGGTAAAATTACGATCGGATCCTTCCAGGGTGACAATCAAAAAGTGCTGGAGCAGGTTTGTGCGGATTTTGAGGCAGCGCGAGTGCCCTCCGAACTTTCTGAAGATTTGATGACTTCCCGCTGGAAAAAACTAGTCTGGAACGTACCGTACAATGGCCTGACGGTGGTTATGAACGCCCTGACCTCCGAATTGATGTCAAATCCGGCTACTTATCAACTTTGCAATGACCTGATGCTGGAAGTCATCGGAGCTGCCAATGCCTGCGGTATACCAATCGGTGAGACATTTGCCAAAGTCATGTTGGAATACACCCTCGACATGAAACCATATGCGCCCAGCATGAAACTGGATTTCGACTTCAAGCGTCCGCTGGAAATCGATGCCATCTACACCGCACCGCTGAAAGCTGCTGAAAAGGTGGGTTTTGACATGCCCAAGGTCAGAATGTTGGAACAACAACTTCGATTGATACAAAGCCGCTATCTATGAAAGGCATCAGCAGGAAC
>Ga0209429_10000359_pt1 | contig 31461 bp, 26 predicted proteins | sample BarGraNGADG00212_3_FD_184493 | JGI IMG/M metagenome (GOLD analysis project Ga0209429, IMG submission 184493) | Arctic peat soil microbial communities from Barrow, Alaska - Barrow Graham LP Ref core NGADG0004-212 (SPAdes) (version 2) | ecosystem: Environmental > Terrestrial > Soil > Wetlands >... | reverse complement strand
AATTAGCGCTAAAAATAATTACAAAGGATATTGAAAATAATATTATCGAGGGCGTTTTAACTTGTAATCATTGTAAAAGATATTACCCTATTATTAGCGGAATACCCATTATGTCGCCAGACGAATATCGCGAAAAACAACTTGAAGCACCATTGGTAGAAAAATGGAAGCCTGAATTATCCGATAATAATATTAGAGATTTTAAACTTCTCGAAAAAAATTCATAGCCAAAAAAATAATAAAATTGTATATATGTTATCACTTTAGTTAATCACAATTCAAATAAACTTATAGGGATCATCGAGTCATAATATATTTTCTTCTCTGTTCTTCTGAGATGGTTAATCTCAACGATAAAATCTCAAGAACTACTGAAAATCAACAGTGCTAAAACCTCACTCACCAAAATATCTAAAGGTGAGTGAGGTTTTTGTTAAACAAATTTCATAAATTTGATATATCTTTAAGCATGGGGACAAGGTCCGCATCGATCCGACACATTGGTACCAGAAAAAATATCCGACTTAAAACTTATAAATGGAGGTTATTGTTATGAAAACAAAAAGTTCTTTTTCAGTATTAATCTTTTTTGTAATTTTTGCCATTGGTATAGCATTGGCATATACCAGTTATGATGTTCAGGACAGTACGGAAGCCATATGGATTGGAGTGATTTCTTTCCTGGTTGCCCTTATTGTTTCATCTGCAATAAAGATCGCAGATCAGTGGGACAGGGCGGTAGTATTACGGTTAGGACGTTTCCATTCACTCAGGGGGCCAGGACTGTTTTTCATAATACCTATCATTGACACCGTTGCTTACTGGATTGACATCCGGGTCATTACAACTTCTTTTACGGCAGAAAAAACCCTTACAAAAGATACTGTGCCGGTTGATGTAGATGCAGTATTGTTCTGGAAAGTTCTGGATGCCAAGAAGGCTGCTCTTGAAATAGCCGAATATAAAAGCGCTATTAACTGGGCATCGCAAACAGCTCTGCGAGATGTTATCGGTAAGACCATGCTGTCGGAGATGCTCGAAGGGAGGGACAAGATGAGCATTCAGCTTCAGAAAATCATTGATGAACGTACCGAACCATGGGGTATCAATGTGATCTCAGTTGAGGTTAAAGATGTTCTGATCCCTTCTTCACTGCAGGATGCAATGTCGATGCAGGCCCAGGCGGAAAGAGAACGGCAGGCCAGGGTGATACTCGGTGATTCTGAACGACAGGTAGCAGAGAAGTTTGGAGAAGCTGCCAAAACATATGAAAACAATCCTGTAGCTCTTCATCTGAGGGCCATGAACATGCTGTATGAAGGATTGAAGACGAACTCCACAATAGTAATTGTTCCAAGCTCAGCACTTGAAACCATGCAGTTAGGGGGATTGGCTGGAATGACAGCATTAACCATGGGATTGAACAAGGAACGTGAAAAAAAAGAGAAGAAAAATGAGTATGAGGAAATAAAATAACACCAATAACCATAGAAGGCTTACGATGCAGCATCTCAATCCAGAATAAAATGATCAATAGTTTTCAGTGTTTTAAAATATCATAAGCTATTGTATAATTGATTATTATATTGCGCGATTCTCTTTTCTCAATATGTTCAAATATATCCCTAAATGGTTACTCTACAGCTCCGGGATTTGCATCTAAGGCGTTTGAAAAGAAGTATACAAACAACATAGTGAAATTATACAGCATGAAACGCAAATACGAATGCCATAAAAATTTTACAACAATGAGTAAGAAAATATTCAACACCAGATATGGTCAAATTACCGTTACTGTAGTACACAATCAGCTGGAATTTCAAATTCCAAATACAATGTCTTCTGACGCTTTACTTAAATGGAAAGTGATAAACCGGCAGTTATTAGAACAGCTCAGGAAGGATGAAAGAATTAATTGAAATAGTAGAAGATATGGTCAAACTGAGCACCTAAATCCGGAGTAAACACAAAGCTACAATAGTATATGCAAATCTCCACCCCAATTCCCCTCTATTTTCATAATGCTGATTATCAATTACCTGGCACACTTTAAATACCTCAGTTAAAACCTTTCATAGGCCCTTAGATAAGCGATCTCCGTTCATTAGCTACTATCCAAGATCGTTTAAATCGCCCAGACCACTTATTATATAGAATATAATGCCATATTGTAATTGATGGTATCTGATTATACGCCTGTTTTTCAATACAATATTGGATAATTATCATTTTAACTAGACAAGACGGGATATTTCTATGATTTGGAAAAACTCCAATTAAATTCCAATAAATGAAACAAATTAGATATATTACCGAATAATGGGTTCGTTTAAATGCAAAATCCCAATCATGAAATTAGCACAATTCAGGTACAATCTTCCACAGGAGCTTATTGCCCTTTATCCTTCAGAAAACAGGGATGAGTCGAGGTTATTGGTAGTAAACAGGGAAACAGGAGCGTTTGAGCATAGGATTTTCAAGGATATTACAGAATATTTCAGCGAGCATGATGTAATTGTATTTAATAATACAAAAGTGTTTCCGGCAAGATTATATGGGAATAAGGGGAAGACAGGAGCTGAGATTGAAGTATTTCTTCTGCATGAGTTAAACCAGGAACAGCGTTTATGGGATGTCATGGTTTCTCCTGCAAGAAAAATAAGAACCGGGAATAAACTATTTTTTGGGGAGGATGGTCTTTTAATGGCGGAAGTAATTGATAATACAACATCCAGGGGAAGGACAGTCAGGTTCCTTTATAATGGTACATATGAAGAGTTCAAAGAAACCCTGTACAGGCTAGGTGAGACACCGCTACCAAAGCTCATCAACCGCAAGGTTGAGCCAGAAGATAATGAAAGATATCAGACAATTTTTGCCAAACACGAAGGAGCTGTTGCCGCACCTACTGCAGGATTGCATTTCAGTCGTGAATTATTGAAAAAACTTGAGATAATAGGTGTAGATTTTGCAGAGATAACATTGCATGTCGGTCTTGGAGATTTCAAGAGTATTGATGTGGAAGATCTCAACAAACACAAAGTTGATTCAGAGAGGATCAGAATCACCGAAGAATGTACAGAAATTATAAATAAAGCCAAAGATCATAAATACAAGATTTGTGCTGTCGGTACTTCAGTTGTCAGAACAGCAGAGAGTTCAGTTTCGACCGACGGCTACATGAAACCATATGATGGCTGGACGCATAAATTTATATTTCCGCCTTATGAGTTTAAAGTACCTGATATGATGATCAGTAATTTTCATCTGCCGTATTCCACGCCTCTGATTATGGTTTCTGCATTTGCAGGGTACAAACTGCTCTTTGAAGCTTATAAAACTGCGGTTAAGGAAAAGTACGGATTCGGACCTTATGGTGATGCAATGTTGATAATATAGAGAATAACAAAGATTTTAAAGCTTTTGTTTGGATATGATCATCTATCTACCAATTAAATGGACTTTTCTCATAACTCGCTCCCCATTTCATTCTTTATAACATTCTCATGATCAATTATATAGAATCTCGTTATTTATAGTAATAAGATTTATACTGGATTAATTGAGGCTTCATTAAATTGATTCGCAAACACCCAATTTATCGGGCAATCAGAAATAACACTCAAAACTCATGTGGGGCTGGTGGCACCACAACCTCAAAACGCAGACCCCTATAGATCAATGATTTACAGGGGTCTTTAAATTTCTTGTTGACGGAATTGGTGATGGAATTTACAATACACATCTAATCAGATACATAACTAACCATTTTTCTGATACATCTGCTATTTGGAATTTATTCCCTTTATTATTTGTTCCTCAATGATTTTAAGTTCAAATGGTAATTCACCTGATTTGAGGATGTTGACAAGATCGTTCGCTTCTTCGAGAGTAAAATCTCCAGTAATTTCAGTATTCCCTCCGGAAATTTCATCCATTACCCTCGGGTAGGATCTGACATAGCCGTTAAGAACAACTGCGATGCATCGGTTAACATTTTCTCGTGTTATTCTGGCCCAGGTAATGGTCCCTTCAGCATTCATAGTTAAGTCGATCTTAATATCTGATTTAGAAGGTCCTGTAATCGGTTTGGCAGAAATAATTACACTGCCATCAAGTGGAGCACGTCTGTTGGCTGTTGTTACCTTAATCGCATGTAAACCATACAAAGCTTTTGAAGGATCATATTTATACGGATTTGAGTCCCAGCAGAACTTAAGATCATTCGGGAACAGGGCTTTTATCTTATCCATCTTAAGATAGCTGTTAACCATTGAGGTGTCTTTTTCATTTGCAAGTCCAATCATGCATGATGGTAAGGGTTCTCCAGTGGTTGTAATTCTTGGACCAAGTATACTGAGTAGTGGATTCTGATCTGAAAATTGTTTCCGGGAATCAAGTACTGCTGTTTTTACAGTACTTTTTCCTGTTAAATCAGGATTCGGCTGTTTTTCTTCTTTAAGAGTACTTCCGGGAGAACGCATAGCTCGTAACAAATTATCTGCCTTTGTCAGATATCCAATTATCTCAGAGTTCTCATATGTCTCCCATAATTCCAGTGTATTGTTACTGGTGATCACATTTGTAATCAGGCGGACTTTGCTGGTATCGATATTGTGAAGCGTTAACAATATTTGAGGTTCAACAATGTCAAGTTTTATATTTTCCTGTGGAATTTCAAAGAAGTAGATCAATCTCTTATTAATTACCTCAGCAGCTTTATTCACATCACTAAGGTTTGTTACAGAATTATATGTTTGAGGTACGATTTTAACTTTAAAATCAAAGTTTTCTTTCGTCCTACATCCTCCGAATGAAAATGCCGCAATAATACATGCTACAATAATAAAATTTGTTTTCATAAAAGTAAATTTTAAGTTAAAAAATTATCACCTCCCTGGAAGGGAAGAGAAATAAAAAGCATTGTAAGGGATTTAACTTAAAACCGGCAGGTCGTCATCTTTGTTTGAAGGTAAATGAAAATATAACCTTAAAGGAAGAACAGGCCCTATTGAAAGCCATGTCTTTTTAATTAGAACAAAATTTTGAGCTATTCTGCGGTTGTAGTCCAATATTTTATTTTGGATTGAAAATGGATTAAGGCTTGTATTATGGAGAGCACATTCACAATATTTTTGAAGATTAGGTAAACTAACAGTGTTGCATATAATTGCGTTGTGGTGACTTGAAATATCTCCAAATACTAATTCATTTTGTGTAGTAAATTTTGTTGAAGATGAATAATGATTTCCTTGGTTATTTGAAGAAGCTAATACAAAAAGGGAGAATAGAATTAAAAAAAATATAGTTCTAAAGCTTTGGTCTGTATCTTCTTTATAATTTCCCATGGATCAAAGTTAAATAAATGTTTTGATTCAATTACATTCATTCAAAGGCTTTTTCTTTATAGTTTTAATTCTGTTAAGAGGACTTCGCTTAATCATAATGACTGTCAATGCGTTTTGTTTGGAATTTGGTTTCTCCTTCACGGTACTTTTTATACAGGGCACAGAACAATAGCCTTAACGTTAGTGATTTAGATATTACTGCAATTGACCAGAGTGCGATTATTCATTAATCCTACTCCTTATCAAAAATTTCTTTTCCTATTGCAGGAGGATCCCAGATTGTTGCACTGATATATCGTTCAGGACCAGTCTCTTTGTCCACAAAATAGTAAATGGCAACAATTTTACCATCAGGTCGCTGTACAACTCTAGGATAACCAATATCCCTTCCTGATCCATCATTTCGGAGAATATAATCTATACTCCATGTTTTACCATTATCTTTACTAATCTTGGCCCGGATATCACTGGTATTGGTTTTAGCACGTATACTGCCTTCATCAGCTCTGTAACCATAAATTAAACAAATCCGGCCGTCAGTCATTTTCACAAGTGCTGGAGGATTTCCCATACCGGTATCTTCCACCGGATTAGCTAATCTATTCCAAGTTAGGCCATTATCACTGGACATATAAGCAGCAATAAACATATTTCTACGTATTGTGACTAAAATCTCTTTTTCTGACAAACGTACTGAAGCTGGCATTATTGAATAACCTTCCTCTGGTTCAGGACCTATCCAAGATACAAACGACCAATTCTTCCCCCCGTCAATTGTTTTAATACACATAACTCTCCCTTCCTTACCATCTGATTTAGAGGCTGTAAGAAAAAGTATACATCTGTTTTTGCCATCCACTATATAATCAGTTCTTGCTGCAGTACCTAACGTATTAAAATCAGGAAGTTTGCTAGGCCCTTCCCAGTTATGACCTCGGTCATAAGAATACCAAAAAAGTGATTCTCCACCATCAACATTGGTCATACGAATAGTAAAGGCAAGATCTGGATGTTCAAAATTTATACCTTTACAATCAACTACCTTCTGTAGTGGCACATCATATCTCTCAATACCATGATAGCTACCGTGGTTGGGAACAAACAAATCTCCTTGCCCTGATTTGCCCGGATCTTCGATTTTCCAAGTTTCTCCACCATCAAGACTTCGAGCCAACAAATGAAGCTCTGGTTTCTCCCGGTCTATATTATGAAGTGCCGGTCCTAAATCTTTGTAAAAGCCCTTTGCAAAACCTACTAAAATCTCATCACCCCAGTTCCATATTCCAAAATTTGCTGGCCATCCTCCAAACATTCCTCGCTCGAAATATACTTTAACATTTTTTGTATCTTTCTGATTGGGTTGGGCAAATAGCACCTCAATTGAAATTACATTCAGAAATAAAAAGATGAGTAAACACGTATTCTTTTTCATAAGATATTTTCTTAGAATGATATTATTTAATTTTAATCCAAACTTCTTAGTACATGACAAAAAATATTAACTAATTGACTGTTAGAATATTATGGTATAATTGTTAATAAAAACGTGTTCATTTATTTGGATACAACTTTGATATTCAATTAGTTGGAATAGTGCTACCAATACTATATCCGACAATGAATACCAAGGTTGAAAACAAAGTTAGTATTTTGTCATGCCAGTCTATTCGATTTACGACGTAGTCTTCTTATATTTCTTGTATATATCACAAAATACATAACAGGTATCAAAACCAGTGTTAAGAATGTAGCAAAGCTTAACCCAAAAATGATTGTCCATGAAAGTGGTCCAAAAAACATTACGTTATCACCTCCAAAATGTAAATGCGGATTTAACTCTGTTAACAACGTTGCGAAGTTGATATTCATCCCAATAGCCAAAGGAATAAGGCCAAGTATAGTCGCTGTTGCTGTGAGTATTACGGGTGTAATACGCGTCTTTCCTGCCTCTATAATAGCCTTACGTGTTTTAACTCCCTGGCTTTTTAATATATCGGTAAATTCTACCAGTAGTATCCCATTCCGGACAACAATACCGGCCAGTGCAACAATCCCCATTCCTGTCATGATAATTGAAATAGTCATGCCAAAGATCATGTACCCGAGGAGCACACCAATTAAGCTGAAAGCTACCTCCGATACAATTATCAAAGCTTTTGACATTGAGTTAAACTGTGTAATAAGTATAAACATTATGAGGAACAAAGAAAGTATCATGGCTTTTGACAGAAATAACATTGATTCCTTTTGATCCTCCTGCTCACCAGTAATTCGGACATCTATGTCAGATGATTTTGTAAACTGTGGAATTACTTTACGAAGTTGAGCATTTATTTGATTTGCGTTAAACCCGTCAAGAACATTAGATGATAATGTGATTACCCGTTTAAGATTAAGCCTATTAATCTGACCGTAACTGTTAACATAATCGAGATGTGCAACTACCGATAGTGGAATTTGACGTATAAGTCCTGAATTCATATCCCTGTAAGTTATTGTAAGATTGAGTAGTTGTTCTATATCCTTACGCTGGTTTTCTTCAAAACGAAGCATAATAGGGTACTGGTCCTCCCCTTCTCTAAATTTAGATACTTCTTTCCCCAGCTGGCCGGTACGGATTGCATCGCCAACAACAGCGGCACTGATACCTTCATAATTAGCCCTTTCCCGATCCAGATTAATTATAATCTCCGGTTTGGTTGCAGCAAAATCAGATTTTAGCTCCTCAATACCTCCTATTTGCAATGAGTCTACAAATCGTTGAAAATGTACAGAGGTCAAATCAAGTTGTGCCAAATCATCCCCGGATATTTCTATATTAATCGGTTTTCCGGTAGGAGGTCCCATTTTTGTTTTATCAACGACTATTTTAGCCCCCGGAATATCCTTCAGGGCCTCACGCATATCATTCATGTAAGCGCTTGTGCTTTGCCCTTTCCGGTACTTATACTCAACAAAATTAACGGCTATCTTAGCCAGGTTAGATGATTTGCTGGAATTATCGAAGTTATTATCTGAGGCAAGAAATGCTACATTCGTAACAACTGATTCCACAATTGGATTTTTCTCACCAAGTACACCCATAATTCTATGCTCAGCAATGTGGGAAACAGAATCTGTAACACTTATTTCGGTACCTATTGGCATCTTAATATATGTATTAATCGTATTTGGCTCATTATCAGGGAAAAAGACAACCTTTGGTTTAACAATATTATTTAAAACCATCGTAAAAACAAACAAGCCAACCATACCCCAGAGTATATACCCGGGCCTTTTCCCCTTCAAAACCCATACCAGGGTATTCTCATATCTCCTCATCATGGCAGGGATAAAACGTGATTGAAATTTTCTTAAAATCTTATAGCCGAACAAATTATGACCCAAAAAGGATATTGCTAAAAAAACAAGTAAGTTAGCGATTACATGAAGGCTGAATAAATAAAACGGAATAGATGCCAATACTATGGCTGCTGTTATTTTATATAGTTTAGGTAAAGCAACAGGGCGGTCTTCCTCATCGTGCTTCATGAAATCAACTGCAAAAACAGGATTAAATATATATGCAACAATTAAGGAAGCAAAAAGAGTAATAATGAGTGTTACAGGAATAAAAACCATAAAACTTCCAACTACACCGGGCCAGAATGCAAGGGGAAAGAATGGTGCCAGAGTAGTAAGAGTACCTGAAAAGATAGGTACAAAAACTTCACCAGCTGCGAACTTTGCGGAATGGGCAATATCCATTTTTGTTTTCCTGTGTATTCTGTGAGTGTTCTCGATCACTACAATAGCATCATCCACAACAATTCCAAGTGCAAAGATGAAAGCAAACATCACAAGCATGTTCATGGTAAAACCAATCCATGGCAGAAAAATATATGCAATAGCCATAGATAATGGAACAGAGAAGCCTACAAAAATTGCATTTACAAGTCCCATGAAGAACATCAGGACGATGACCACAAAAATAAATCCGATTATTATCGTATTATTAAGTTCATTTACAGTATTCCGTGTGTTGCGTGATTGGTCACCTGTGACCTGAACTATAAGATTTGACGGAAGTTTGGTCTTCTGCATGTCTGCAATGATTGCTTTTATCCCATCAGAAGCATCCAGCAAATTCTGACCACTTTTCTTTATTACGTTAAGTGTAACAACGTTTTTTCCGTTGTATCGTGCGAAGTTTTCCGGTTGATGATAGCTGTCTCGCACTAAAGCAATATCTCTAAGTTTTATCTGTGCACCACTTGAAGTGCTCATCACTATATTTCTGATCTGATCAATATTGGTGACTTCACCAACAACCCTGATAGAGCGGCTCATTCCCTGCAGATCGATATTGCCACCTGAAACCGTCATGTTATTTAGGCTTACCGCCTGTTCTACATCTCTGAAGGTAAGACTGGCTGCCTTCATCTTGTACATGTCAATATCAATCTGAATTTCCCGGTTAAGCGCTCCTCCTATTTCAACCCTGGTAATTTCTTTAAGACTTTCAATCCGGTCCTGCATGTCATCGGCGTATTTCTTCAGACGATCAAGAGGGATATCCCCGGACAGATTGATGTACTGAATTGGTATCTCTGAGAGATCGATCTCCATTACCGATGGTTCAATAAAAGATGGATCATTTGGTAAATCTTTTTTGGTCTTATCAACAGCATCTTTTACTTTCTGCTTAGCATCCTTAATCTCTATGCCAGTATTAAACTCAACGATAATAGCGGAAAAATCCTGTACTGAACGTGATGTAATCTTTTTAACGCCACTGATAGATTTAAGATTCTTCTCTAATGGCCTTGTTACCAGGTTCTCCATATCAGATGGTGAGGTGCCAGGATAAATAGTATTAATATTTATCATCGGAATCATAATCTCAGGAATCTGTTCTTTAGGGATTGTGTAATAATTAATTATACCAAACACTAATATTATGAATACAAGGACGTAAACACTGATCTTATTGTCAATAGCCCAACTGGTTGCAAAAAATTCTTTATATTTTTTTTCCATGAAAATATTTTTTTATTCTCTGATTAATTCAATATCAGAATAATACTTAAAACCTAACATATTCGCCATCTACCAGTTCCTGATAACCAATTGAAATAACTCTGTCGCCAATTGCTAAACCCTTAAGAATTTCCGCAACACCGTTATAGCTGTTCCCTATAACCACTGGTTGTTTGAATGCTGCATTGTATTTATCCTTTGGACGTACTACATAAACATAACTATCAACCTGGTCAGTCTGAATCACATTCATTGGAAGCAGGATAGAATTATCGGAATGGTAATCGTTAATCTGAATAATTGCTATCATATTAGCTTTCAGATCCTGTATACCATCTGAAATGTTTGTTTCAATTAAGAAAGTGCGATTTACGGGATTGATGTATTTGCTGACGAATTCTACCTTTGTCTCGATTTGTTTATTAATATCCGGAAACAGAACAATAAGTTTATCTCCGATCTGTACTTTTGAAGAGTATGCTTCTGATACTTCAGCAGTAACCTTTAGATTTTTAAATGCAACGACTCTATAAGCTGCTAAACGAGGATCAGGGGAAACCACACCACCAACTTTTATATTACATTCTTCAATGGTACCATCAATAGGTGATTTGATCTTAAACTTATCAACCTGCTGCTTTAAAGATGTGATTTGCCGGTCAAGTGACTCTTTGGTTGTCTTTGATTGCAGAAACTGAACTTCACTACCAATTTTCTGATCCCAGAGACGTTTCTGCTTATCAAACATATCTGATGCGAATTTATAATTAGTCTCCAGACTTTGCATCTGACTGCGATACTGCTGATCATCAATCTGAGCTAATACCTGACCTTTTACAACCTTCTGACCAACATCAGCGTACTTTGCAGAAACGGTCCCTGGCGCCTCTGCAAAAACAGCAGCATTCTGATCGCCATCGAGCTTACCCTGTACTTTTATGAAATGGTCGAATGAATTGCTCTTTACTTCTTCCAAACCAATAAATTTGAATTTCCCGGGGTCTATTAAATCCTTTTGCTCTGACTTTAGCTCATCCTCAAGATTTTTAATTTTATCAGTAATTATGGTTTGCTGATCTTTTAATTTTGAAAGTTGTGCCTTCTTGTCTCTGTTGCATGAAAACATTATTAACAAAACTAATATACTTGCTATACTTAAATTGATGGTTTTCATTTCTGATCTGATTTGTTTTATTTTTGAAATTACTTATTCAGTTTATATTTAATTAATACCTAAAATACGATCGAGTTTAGCCTTTGCATTCAGTAATGAGAGAAAAGAATTGTAGTAGTTCGATTCAGCGGTTAAGAATTGACTTTGATTCTGGGTCAGTTCAAAGCTCGTGGAAACACCCTCTTTGTACTTTATTACTGATTTATCATAAACTTTTCTGCTCAGCAGCATACTCTCCCCATTTGTAGTGAAATTACTATAGGCAGTCTGGTAGATGCTTCTGGCCGTTTCAAACTCCATTATTAAACCCTGCTCGACATTGTCCTTATTCAGGCGCAATTTTTCGAGATCATACTTCGCCTGGCTGACCCTTGAATTGCGCATACCACTTGTAACAATGGGTAAACTTAATGTGGCCCCAATTACATCTTTCACCGCAAAATTGAAAGATGGTTGGTTGGTTTGCTCCTCATGGCGGTAAAAAGCAGCAACGGTTGGTAAATACTTAGACTTTTCACGTTTTAGCATCAAAACTGATATTTTTTCCTGATTACTGACTAACTGGTAATCTATACTATTTTCTACTTTAAACTCTGGAGAGGCAAGATATTGCATATTTCCCTGATCAATAATTCCCGAGAGACTATCGGTAAGCATTATAGATTGATCAAAACCAAGGCCAAGTTGGTATTTTAAAAGTTTAACAGAAATTTCCTTTTGTGATTCAAGTGACGTGATAAGAGTCTGAATATTGGATCTGCTTATCTTCATCTGATCAACATCAGTTTCCTCATTAAAACCCTGTTGGTTCATTTTAACCAGGTCGCTGTACGTTTTGTCAGTAGATAACAAACTCTCTCTTAAAACCCTCACATTTTCATCAAGAACCAGAACAAGATAATAAGTTGTTGCTACAGCTTCTTTTGTCTGGGCCTCAGCCTTTACAAGCGATTTCTCCGACACTTGCTTTAATACTTTCACTGCCTGAAGACCTACCAGGTATTCCCCGCTGAAAATGAGCTGGGAAACCGTAAAATCGACAGTTGTATTGTTCCTTACACCTAAAGATATAAGAGGAGAATTCTTATAGGCATTAACAATATCATTTTTAGTAAGAGCACCGTCCGGTAATGAAGTTACATCAAGATAGGGTCCTATACTTAATTCAGGAATAACAAATTGATGAAGATAGTTTGCTGCCACATTCAGCTGAGGAAGACCAGAAGCAATGGTTTCCCAAACCTTTTTATCTGAACTGTTTATATCAATTTTTGCTGATTGAATTGTACGATTATTCTGTAGTGCATAAGCTTGTGCTTCAGATATCGATAGTTTAATTATATCTTTATTATCCTGACTAAATACATTAGCAATTAATCCAAGAATAACAAAAGTTAAAAGACATTTTCGAATCAAATTCATACTTCCAATTATTTGTTTTTATTAGTTTCTAATTCTTTTATCTTTTCTTCTAAAACCTTAATACCTTTTTCGGTTGCAATACCACGAACATGGTAAGTAATAAGTTCCGTAAAAAGTTTGAGTGATGTAAACTCTTCTACTGTAAAGAGCTCATTAAAATGGATGTTTTCTGACCTTGACAAATAAAGCTTAGCAATTACTACTTCATCCATATCATCACGATATAATCCTTCCTTTTTCCCTTTTCTAAGGTTAAGAAGAAGGTAGTTGTACATTCTCTCCCTGCGGGTTTCTACAATTCTCTGAAAGTGATGAGGGTAATATTTCTTAAGATCATGCTCAGTTGCAGGATTCTGATCTCTCATTAGTTTGTTCATGAAAACTGAAATCTCAAAAAGTTCCTCAATGGCATTGAAATTAATCTGAAAGCATTTAAACAATTCATCTTGTTTTTGATTAATTTCACTTTCAATAAACTTACCCACAAGATCATCTTTATCAGTCACATACTGGTAGAGTGTTTTTTTGGATATGCCAAGTTCCGTTGCAACATCATCCATGGTTATACTCTTAATTCCATACTTCATGTATAACTCACGAACCTTCAACATTATATTATTCAGATCATCAATCATCCGGCAAAAATAATATCAAAAAACTCAGGAAACAAATTTTATATAAAATGTTTCCATAGTTTTTATAATATTTAACAAAAATGTAACATTAGAATCCAAAGACTAAATTTTGTTCGCCTTTCAGTCGATTACATAGCTTTGATTAAGCCAGTTGCTTATCATTTGGGGACCGGAAGGAGTCATTATCGATTCAGGATGGAATTGAACTGCCTCAATATCATAGAGCCTATGACGAATCCCCATAATTCTACCTTCATCTGAGGTTGCAGTAATTAGAAGCGAATCAGGAAGATAATCCTTGTCAGCAATCCATGAGTGGTAAAGACCTGCTTCAAAGCTCTCAGTTATCCCACTATATAGTTTAGAATTAGCACCTGTCTTTCTGATAATCTTCATCCTTCCATGTACAACTTCTTCAAGCTGCTTTAACCTTCCTCCGTAAAAAAGAACTATTGCCTGCAGACCAAGACAAATTCCTAGTATGGATTTTTTCCCGGCATAATCATTTAGTATTCGCTCCATCACATTTCTATGTCTTGGAAGGTCTGGTCCGGGAGAAAAGATTATTTTATCAAATGAATCAATTTCCGGCAAATCAATCCTACCTGCCTCAATAATTTGTAAGTTTGAACCGGGGAAACTTCTAATAATGTGAGCTATATTATATGTAAATGAATCGTAGTTGTCAACAATTAATATTTTTATGTCAGGAGCTGCCATAGTAAATTTTATTGATTTAATGAACAAATATGGTGCTGAAAGAGAGCCATTTATGTTTATTGTTGATTTCGATATGAAAAGTCCGGAGATACATAAACTGAATTCAATTCCTCCCGGAATAAAATTTTTAACACCCCTGCTTTCGAATGTCTGTCCCAGGCAAATATACACTAAAGCCTATTCATTGAAAAAGCATCCGGTTTCTTTCAGCACCTATCTCAAATCTTTCGAAAATGTAAGAAGCAATATCGAACTGGGAAACAGCTATCTACTGAACCTGACTTTCCCCACGGTCATTGAAATTGATTTAACCCTCGAAGATATATTTTTCTCAAGTGCTTCAAAATATAAGCTCCTGTATTACAATCAATTTGTTGTTTTTTCGCCAGAGATTTTTGTTAGGATAAGTGACGGAAAGATAAAATCGTTTCCTATGAAAGGGACGATTGATGCTTCGGAGAATAGTGCGGAAAATGTAATCCTGAACGATGAAAAAGAAATAGCTGAGCATAATACAATTGTTGACCTTATAAGGAATGATCTAAGTATTTTCGCAGATGAAGTAAGGCTTAACCGTTTCAGATATATTGATGAAATAAAGACAAAAGATAAGGTTCTGCTACAGGTAAGTTCCGAGATCAGTGGCAGAATGAGAAAAGGTTATGAAAGTCAACTGGGTGAGATTATCATTGGGATGCTGCCAGCAGGATCCACGACCGGAGCCCCGAAAAAAGAGACAGTGAGAATAATTAAGGAGAGCGAGATATATGAAAGAGGTTGGTACACAGGCATTTTCGGTGTGTTTGATGGAAAAAACCTAGATAGTGCAGTTATGATAAGGTTTATCGAAAATGAATCAGGTAGATTTTTTTTCAAAAGTGGCGGAGGGATAACTTATCTGAGCGATCCGTTAAAAGAGTATGAAGAACTAATTTCGAAAATATATGTCCCTATTGGTTGAAACAATACGAACAGAAAACGGTAAATTACTGAATATAGTCTTTCATAATGAGAGAATAATAAGGTCATTATTTGAGGTATTTGGATTGAGGAAGGAAACTGAACTTGAGAAGATCATCGATGTTCCTACATTTGCATTAAAAGGTATTTATAAATGCCGTGTTGAGTATAACGAAAAAATAACAAGAATTGAGTTTTTACCCTACATTATCAGGTCCATAAGTTCATTGAAGGTGGTCATTGATAACGACATAAGCTATCCTTACAAATATATTAAAAGGAATAACATTCAAAGATTGATGGAAATGCGTGGGGATTGTGATGACATACTAATTATTAAAAAAGGGATGGTGACAGATTCTTCGCATGCAAATATTGTATTCAGGGATATAGACAATAACTGGGTGACGCCATCAACTTATTTGCTACCTGGTACCAGACGTGCAAGTCTGCTACAGAAGAGCCTGATAAATGAAACCACTATTACTGAAAACGATATAAATAAATATGCCGAAGTGAAATTGATAAATGCAATGATCGGGATTGATGATACTGAAGGAATTTCTGTCGGAAATATTATTTAACGAACAACAAGTAACGAGCAACTTGTAACCAGTATTACCAGTTGGAAATCGTACTTTGATCTGACATCAGTGGCAATCATACCTACCTCAAAGGCAGCTTCAATACCTGGATCCCTATCTTCAAACATCTCCATGATATTTTATAGATATTCACCAAGTTGACAACATTAAATTATTTCTTTTGATGAAACATAAAAAAAGAACAAGTATTTCAATAATGGCTTTTATCTCTTGGAGCCCTAAAAGCTATGAGGTATTCAACAGCCTGCATAAAGTAATAAAAATTTGCATATTAAGTTATGGGCAACCTTAAATGACCACAAAGCATTAACTTAAAAGAACAGTAGAAAAATGATTAATTTTACTGCCAATAAAGAATTCCCGGCACAATACACAGATGCAATAGTATGCGCTGATATCAATTCAGGGAAGAAGGGTTATTTTAACAAATCCCATATTAATACTTCGCTTTGGATGAAGGGATTACAACTATATGTTTACTATGGCTCAGTTTAAGAGATTCAAAAAGTTCGGTTTTAGTTTCGACCTATTAAATCCGTTTGGCACTCTTAACGAGAGATTACAATTAACAGATGGCTCAACGGTGGTAATTATTGGAGGTGGGCCCTCAGGTTCATTTCTGGCGATTAATCTTTTAAGAAGGGCAAAAAGCCTCGGCAGAAAAATAGTAGTTGTCATAATGGAAAAGAAGAAGATCATAAATATTTCCGAACAGAATGACTCAGAATGCGATATAGGCGAGTGTAATTATTGTGCCGGAGGATTAAGTCCGAAGATATGTGAAGCATTAAACAAGATGGGGCTTATTTTGCCTGCCGAAGTTATTATAGATAAGGCCTATATAATTAATGTCTTTGCCAATTGGAAAACCATATCTCTTGAGGTCTTAAGAGAGATGGTATCAGTTTATAGGGGATCAAAGCCAAAGGGTAGAAGTGATAGTAATTATAATTTTGATTCTTTCTTATTAGCGAGTGCAGTCAAAGAAGGGGCAATGATAATTAATACTGAGGTTACTGACCTGAAATACTCTAAAGACGGCAGGGTCATTGTGAGTTACAACGGCAACAGCCAGGAAATGGAAACAGATTTTGTGGCATTTGCAGGAGGAGTAAACGGGACTATGGGCAATAGATTGGACCCAGAGAAACATCCTGTATCCTACCTGCAAAAGATAATTCCGGGATTCCATCCACCCAAAGTAAGAAGAACCATAATTTTTGAATTGAATACGGGAGAAAACGAAAGATTCGTTCAAAAGATAAAGGGAGAACTCTATTTTATATTACACGGTTCGCGTAGTCTAAAATTGGAGATGATCTCCATAGTGCCAAAAGGGAAATATATTACCATTGTTTTAATAGGTCCATGCATTGATAATTCAACCTCTAAGGATAACCTGAGGATAATAAATGAATTTATAATGCTGCCACATATAAAAACAATACTTCCACCGGAGTCAAAATTAAAGAATATTTGCATTTGCAGTCCCAATATGACCACCGGAGTAGCAAAGGATCCGTATGGAGACAGAATTGTAGTTGTCGGTGATATGTTTACGGCCAATCTTTATAAAGACGGGATAGGCTCTGCTTATGAAATATCAACTAAGATAGCAGAAGTAGCTCTAACCAGAGGCATTGATAAAAGAAGCCTCAAAGCTGGATATGGGCCGGTCATCAGAAAATACCAGATGAATAACGCCTTGGGTAAACTTGTGTTTTTATTCATAAGAATATGTTTCAACAACTCTTTATTCAGCAGGATAATATATCAGGCAGTCATTACGGAAAGGAAGACACAGGCAAGGGAAAACAGAAGACTTGAGAAGATCCTCTGGAATATTGCAAGCGGAGAAGATAATTATAAAAATATCATCGTAAACATGTACCATCCCTTTGTATTATGGTCGATAATATATGGCGGATTCTTTATAACACTGAGAAACTATATTACTGAATTATTCTTTGGCCTGATATGGGGTAATTTTGAAAGACTAACTACCGGTGTAGCGAAAGAGGTATTTGAGGCAAAGACAAAAGCGCTAATGGAAGAGTTTCCAGAGAATCTGGGAGAAGGATCTTTAGATTTTAAGAGAATGTATTCTATCAGAATCAGCGCTCCCAGAGATAAGGTCTTCAATGAATTGGGTAAATTCGGTGATAAAGACAGGAAGTATTTCAAACCAAGATTTATAGATGTCAGAAGAATATCCGGTGAAGCAAATATACCAGGCAGTATCATACGTTATAACATTTTCCTAAAGATACTTTCATTTAGCCTGCGTTTATTAGAAGCTATCCCAGGCGAGTATATACGTTATGAGATTATGGATGGTTTTGGCAGGGGCGGTATATTACTCTTTGAAATAGATGCGCTTAAGAAAGGCAATGAAGTTATAGATGGCGAAAATATGTTATCTATATATGTAGGATTTAATTTCTCTAATCAACTCCTTAAAAACCTATTTCCGGCATTTATGCATGATGTATTATGGAATTATTCTTTATGCCAGCTTAAAGATATGATTGAGTAATTTATGGGCACTACTTCTTTAAACCGTAAATCCCGCAAGATAAATGTTCTACGGGGTTTTGAGTTTTAAGTGTGTACCGTGAATAATGTAACTCTATTTAATAATTATGTAACACCAGAAATTATTTAAGGGTTTACCTTTATATTTATTTTTAAATTAGATAAAACATAGGAAAATGAAAACTGATGAAAACAACAAAACCAATCCTGTAAATGAAAATGCAGGAACCAGAAAGAATGATAATGAAAAGAAAATCAGAGATGAAGGAGTAAAAAAAGGGGTTGTCACTACTTCAATTATCAGCTTTGTAATATTGTTGTTTGCGGGGATTGTTGTTTTTTCACTCTATAATCGAGAGCATAAAAAACTACTTAATCAGATGGAAACACAGAAAACTTCTCTTACTGATAAAGTAACTGCCCGGGACTCTGTTATTGGTGAATGGATAACGACATTTGATGATATTGAAAAGAATATCGCAATGATAAAAGAAAAAGAGAAATTAATCACTGCTAATTCATCGAATGCTGAAATATCAAATGATAAGAGACTACAGGTTCTGGAAGATATTAAAACCATTAATACCCTTCTCGAACAGAACAAAAAGAAAATTGCCTCCCTGAATGCTCAATTAAAGAAGTCAGGCGGAACAATAAAGGTTCTGCAGAATAAAATTTCTGAGCTGGAAGCTTCGATGAAGCAGAATGAAAATGAAATTTCTGAATTGAAGACCTCACTGGTTGACAAAAAATTTGAGGTTGAACAGCTCAATACCCAAATGATAGTTATGCAGGATACTATTGCAAAGAAGGAGGAGAAAATTAGTACCCAGACTTATGAGATGAATAAGGCTTTTTATACCTGTGGCACATATAAAGAATTGAAAACTAAGGGCCTTTTAACCAAAGAAGGTGGATTTATCGGACTTGGTAAAACGGAATCTTTAACTGGAAATTTTCCCGATAATTCTTTTGTCCAGATCGACATCACTAAAACAAGATCGATTCCTGTGAATTCAAAAAGTGCTAAACTTATCTCTGAGCATCCTGCTGGTTCATATGAGTTTATACGTGACAAAGACAAAAAAATTGAATCTATTGTGATAAATGATCCTGCGCTGTTCTGGAAAAATTCAAAATATGCAGTTGTAGAGATAACTAAATAAAGTTATAATATATTCCAGGAATAATTGTTTCCCGGATAATTAACCCGGAAACCCTGCAAGATCTAGTGATCTGCGGGTTTTTGTTTTTTAGGGGTGACGGATTCGGTGATAGATTTTTCAATATCCACAAAATCAATTACATATAATCTGCATCGTCCATTAAGAATCCGAAGAGTTTACTAATCAGAATATACTTTCTCTGATCTTTGAGGATCCTTATTGCACCTTCGAACGTGTGAATATTGCAACTTATTTCAATAATTATGTAAGTCTTTATGGAATTAAAGACCTCACCTTTGTTCCGTGAAGATATTTTCACAATTTAAAATAAAAAAAATGAAATCGAATAAACATTTAACAACCCTGGCAATAGCATCTATAGCAATGGTTGCATTATTTACTGGTTGTAATAAAAATGAGTGGTCGGGGAATAATCCGGACTCTGATTTTTCAGCTTCAGCTAAGGGTCATCAGATTCAAATAAATTCGCCAGTCCCATTAGGTACTGCAGCCACTTTTGCTGTCTTAGGCGGAGAAACAGTTACTAACGCAGGCGAATCAATTATTACTGGAGATGCTGGAGTTAGTCCAGGTACTGAACTCACAGGTTTCCAACCGGAACCGGCAAATACAATTGAAGGTCCTGGTACAGTGACTCTTGGATTAGGGATAGTTGAAGGAACAATTTATGCAGGAGGCCCCGTAGCAGCACAGGCTCATTTGGATGCCATAATTGCATACAATTATCTCATGGCTCAAGTTCCTACAACTCAATTTCCAGCTATAGTTAATCAATTAGATGGACTTACATTAACACCGGGTGTTTATAATTTTCCAATATCTGCTAATTTATTGGTAGGTGGAACACTTACTCTTGACTTTCAAGGAAATAGTGATGCACTCTTTATTTTCCAGACGGTCAGTACACTTGTGACAATGGCTGGTTCAAACGTTGTAGCTACTAACACAGGGAATTCAGATTGTTTAGGCTCAAACGTATTTTGGGCAGTTGGTTCATCTGCAACTATTGATGGCGATTCTTTCATTGGAACTGTTATTGCTAATACTACTATAACATCAGCTTATATCATCGACAATACATCTGATGCTGTAAACGTAACTGGCAGATTATTAGCTTTACATGGTGAAGTTACGATGGTTAATAGTATAATTTCAACTTGTGGAACTGTTAGTGGTAAAGTTCATCCTAAACCAGCCGGTGATTGGTTTACAGGCGGTGGATGGATTAGTATTGGTGATGTTAAAGCTACATTCGGTGTATCAGGTGGTATTAAACATGACAAATTCTGGGGACAGCTTTTATACAATGACCATAATGGTGTTCAGGTTAAAAGCACAGAAGTTACAAATTACATCGTAATTGATGCTGTAACACGTCAGATCGAAGGTCTTGCCAAGATCAACGGTGAAGGCTCTTTTGCTTACACAGTTGTTGTTAAAGATAACGGTGAACCTGGTAGAGAAGATACTTTCAGTATTGTACTCTCAACTGGTTATAGTGCCGAAGGTACTTTGAACGGTGGAAACATTCAGCTTCATGTGAAATAGTAAATATTTCCATAATATTTAAAAGCGATGTTTATTATACATCGCTTTTTTTTATTAAATATAAGTATCATTAATCAATAAATTACTTTCATAGAGTTTGACTTACGAGCGATAGCCAATAGTATTTTATACACAGTCTTATAACAGTTTGCCATTAAAGGTATGCATTAAATATTAAAGGAGTAAATTGAATGGTGCGGCTAAACTATTAAATTATGTTAAATATTGATTTTATAGTTAGTTGATAATATACTAAATGCACTACTTGATCTGTTTGTTTAATATATTTTTTTTATTATTGCATAATAATAATATTAAAAGGAACTCATATGAAAAAATATATCAGAATATTCATAGTTGCATTTGTTCTTGTAACATCAGTTCTTAATTCATCATTCGGCCAGCAGTATGGATGGCGCGGACCCGGCCAGAGCGGTATTTATAATGAAAAAGGATTGATGAAATCATGGCCGGCCTCAGGTCCTTCAATGATTTGGGAAGTGACAGGAATAGGTAAGGGCTATTCAAGTGCAACAGTAACTGATGATGCCATATACATTACAGGTACCAAAGGGGAAAAAGATGTACTGACAGCTTTTTCCCAGGATGGGAAGAAAAAGTGGGAGGTGGAATACGGGAATATTACGAATAACGTCAACTCTCCTGAAGCCCGTTGTACCCCAACCTACTCAAATGGAAAAATCCTGGTTGTCAGCGGACAGGGCGACCTGGCTTGCGTTACAAAGGATGGTAAAATCGCATGGACAGTAAATTATTATCAGAAGTACAGTGCACCTGTACAACGGTTTGGAATATCTGAATCACCTTTGGTTGTCGATAATAAAGTAATTGCAACTCCCGGAGGCAATATGGCATCAATGGTGGCATTCAACATTGAAAACGGGAAAGTAGTATGGGAAACTCCTCCTTTCAATGAAGGTACACAATATACAAATCCCTTACTGATTGAGAATAATGGAAAGAAAGTAATTGTAACTCATACTGTAACATATATTATCGGAGTAAACGCTGCGGATGGTAAGCTTCTTTGGAAATTCAATTTTGGTTCTGTAAACGATGACCAGAAAGGTGGCAAAAATTACATTCAGACACCTCTTTACCGCGATGGTTTTCTTTTTGCCGCCAATGGTTACAAGCAGACTGCTGCAAAGATTAAAATAAACTCTGATGGCAGCGATCCAACACTTGTCTGGAAGAATCCGGAAATCAATCCCCATGTAGGAGGAATGGTGCTGATAGGAAATTATATCTACAGCTCTACTCACGATACTAACTCAAAAGGCAGATGGATCTGTGTCGATTGGTCTACCGGTAAGACAATGTGGATAACCGATTGGTATAATAAGGGATCCGTAATATCGGCAGAAGGATTGCTGTATATTTATGAAGAAAAGACTGGAAACCTGGCACTGGTCAGGCCAAATAGTGAAAAACTCGATATCATTAGTTCATTCCAGGTCACTAAAGGCGATGGCCCATACTGGTCTCATCCTGTGATAGATAAAGGAAGGCTATTTGTCAGACATGGTGATTACATGGCAGTATATTCGCTTAAGGCTAAATGATAATACAACTGGACTGCTGAAAAAATAAATTAAACTGGATTTCCCAATTAGCGGATTTGTACCCTATTACTTCAAACTCATGTGGCGTTGATTGTACAACTTCTATAAACAGTAAACCCCGAAAGATCAATGATCTGCGGGGTTTTGAATTTTAGATAGTGACAGATGCAGTGACTACAATGATTATTACGATTCACCTGTTAAGTAGAAACCACAACCTTATTTAAATTCATATAGTAAGTACCTCTGTTGCGGATTTTCTCCCGATTGCATCCACTGCAACAACTTTGAATTCCTTTCCCGAATGGATGTCATAGCTGAAAGGCTCTTTGGAAATCTGCGGAAGATGCGGGACTTTTCCAATAATCTTACCATCGCTTTCTATTTCATAATATGTAATAGGTTCATTACCTGCATAGCTTGTATCCCATGATAATTTTACTCCATTTGACTTCGTCAATTTAGCATTTCTGGGAGGAGTCAAACCAGTGTCGGCCAGCTGAAAATAATTTGTTTCCCCATTACGCGCCCGCGCACCTATCTTTTCAAGTTCACGCCTTTCACTCTCACTCAGTGCATCGGGTTTGATCTGAGCTGCATAATAGTTTTGGACAAGCTGACATTTAAGTGGGTTATCATTTATTACCCCAGTACCAATGATGAGTGTATGTATGCCTGGTGTAGTAAGTACATATTCAATTAATGGTTTACTTGGAACCGATTCAGTTCCTATTATTCTGACCACATCATCAGGTTTATTTGACCATCCGGGTTCTTTGGTATACATTGCTCCATCAGAAAACACCTTCATGGCTATCACTCCCATGTTCCTGGCTTGTGCGACAGGAATTACATTATATTGCATATTAAGGTAGCGACGGTCATTCACGTTGATAGCAACCAGCATTCCATCCAGAAGATCCCATTTGTCGCGCTGAATCATGTCCATCATGGCAGGAGCATTGTTATGTCCTGAAAATCCCAGATGCCTTATAAGCTTTTCATTTTTAGGATTCATGCCGGTAATGTTGGTGCCATCTCTGTAGTCACGAAGAGCAACCAGGGCGCCAAAATTTTCATTTATATCAAGGGGTGTTTCAAGACCTTTATACACCACATCCACCTCTTCGAAATTGGTAAGATTATGTATAAGTATCATGTTTACATAAGCTCCTTCCGGATAGGTTCCGTCATCGTTTCCAAACATCAGAGAAAGAGAGCGTTTCAGATCGGCTACGGCTCCCCCACCATGATTACCGTCCGTGCTGTTCCGAACGTTGTTAAGTGTCGGATAATTTCCTTTTGCCCAGCGAACCATTGTTTTGGTTGTCAGGAAAATGGAATCCCTGAGTTTTTGGTCGTAACCTTTCTGTCCCGGAACCAGATTAAGTTTCCGGAAGGCTTTTCCGTAATTCTTCTGACTTGGGCCATATGCGTTCGAGGTATCGTAGTAATTAATTCCCAGGTCAAAAGCTTTTAAAATGATGTCAACAGGTTCAATACCTTCCGGGGTCCACATCAGCGAACTTTGTCCTCCAAGTCCTATTGTAGTGACATCGAAATTGATTCGTCCGAAACGCCGTTTCATAGGAGAAGGAATGGCGGTTGTAGAGCAGGAAAGGGCAGGTAATAATGAGACACCAGCTGCAGCCGCTGCTGAAAGTCGCATAAAATCGCGCCGTGAAAGTTTGGATCTTGTTTTAATTGAAGCCATAACAGGATAAGTTTAAATAAGATTAAGAACTTATTACAAATCTAAGAAAACTAGCTTTATAAATGAATGAAATTTCATACTATTTATATTTAAAGGAGTATTAAATTTCAGAAATGACCTGTTAATAACAGGAATGTTTACCCCTTTTTTACTATCTTTGTCAATTCTCATGGATGAAACAAAACTCACAAGACATTAATGATATTCGATGATTTAGAACTGAGTCCGGAATTACTGGAATCAATTGATTATATGGGCTTCAGGGAGACTACTCCAATACAGGAAAAGGCCATTCCGGTAATCCTGGAGGGCAGAGACCTGATTGCCTGTGCACAGACAGGTACCGGAAAAACAGCTGCCTTTCTGTTACCCATAATGAACTATATTTCAGAAAAACGCCCCGGTCATACTCACACACTTATACTTGTCCCGACACGTGAACTGGCCATACAGATTGACCAGCAAATTCAGGGATTGGCTTACACATTGAACATTACATCTATAGCTGTTTACGGTGGTGGAGATGGCAGCGGATGGGACCAGGAAAAATCTGCGCTCTCGAGAGGGGCCGATATTATTGTTTCAACTCCCGGCAGGTTGATTTCACATCTTAACCAGGGCTATGTGAAATTCAACCAGATAGAGGTATTGGTTCTTGATGAAGCCGACCGGATGCTCGATATTGGATTTTACGACGATATTATGCGTATAATTTCCCATTTGCCCAAAAAGCGCCAGACTTTGATGTTCAGCGCCACTATGCCTGCAAAGATACGGTCAATGTCGAAGCATATTATGAAAAATCCGGTGGAAATTGCTCTTGAAATGTCAAAACCTGCTGAAGGTGTTGTTCAGGCCGTCTACATGTTAAGCGACCATCAGAAATTACCGCTGATAAATAGTCTTATAGCCGACAACCCTGAATACCTTAGCATTTTGATATTTAGTTCGACAAAGAAGAAATTGAGTGAGATTGTGCGGGGGTTGCGCTCAAAAAATTATCTGGTAGAAGGCATTTCATCCGACCTTGAACAGAAGGAGAGGGAAGAAATGCTGTTGAGGTTCAGGTCGCGCAAAACCCGTGTCCTGGTGGCTACTGATGTGTTGAGCCGTGGAATCGATATAAAGGATATCAATCTTGTAATAAATTTTGATACTCCGTCAGATGCTGAGGATTATGTGCATCGCGTTGGCCGTACTGCACGTGCTGAGACTACAGGTGCAGCAATAACACTCGTCAACAAAACAGATATATCCAAAATGCAGCGCATTGAAAAATTAATCGGGTACAAGGTTTATAATGCGCCATTGCCTGCTTTTATAGCTGAGAAACATGATAAGAGTTTCGACCACCGACCCTCCCCGACTAAATCTGAAAAGGGTGGTTTTAAACGGAGATTTAATCAAAAAGGCAAGAGGCAGGGAGTAAGGGATAAATAGAGTGCTTTTAAAAGTATTCCCTTAGAGAGGTAATATTATTAAGATTTTGACTACCTTTAAATTTCAGGTAATCACATCCTAATTAATTCAAGTAAAAATCTATCAATTATGAAACTCGCATATATTGGAACTTATCCCCCCCGGGAATGCGGTATTGGTACTTTTACAATGAACCTTTACAGATCCATGGTAATTAAAAATGGGATTTTTAAGAATTCAATTGAGGGATTCATTGTGGCCATGAACGATCATGATCAAACTTATGAATATCCTCAAGAAGTAAAAATAATCATAAGGCAAGATCATCAGCGCGATTATTTATCAGCAGTAAAATTTATTAATCTCAGCGGCGCTGATCTTTGCATTCTTGAACATGAATTTGGAATATTTGGCGGACAAGATGGTGTATATATCCTTCCTTTGCTGCACAGGCTTGAAATTCCTCTGATTGTGACCCTTCATACAATTATCAAAGCTCCATCCTACAACGAAAAAGCAATATTGGTGGAAATATGCAGAATGGCTAATAAAATAGTAGTAATGAGCCATAAAGCGATCGAGTTTCTCACAAACATTTATAATATTGAAAAAGAGAAAATTGTATTTATTGACCATGGTGTGCCGGATATCCAGTTTAGTCAGGTTCAATCTAAAAAGGAGTTCCATCTCGAAAACAAAAAGGTTCTTCTTACTTTTGGTTTTATTGGCCGGAATAAAGGCATTGAGACGGTAATAAAAGCGTTGCCAAAAATTATTTATAAGTATCCGGATGTTTTATATATGGTTTTAGGAAAAACTCATCCGAATATTCTTCGGTATTCGGGCGAAGAATATCGGAATTATCTTCAACATTTAGTTAAAAGTCTATATCTGAACAATCATGTTTTTTTTCTGAATGAGTATATTAATCAAAAAGAATTGTTTAAATATTTATCTGCTGCGGATATTTACATTACACCCTATACTAATGAGGCTCAGATTACAAGCGGCACACTTTCCTATGCAATAGGTGTGGGTTCGGCAGTTGTTTCAACACCTTACTGGCATGCCGTTGAGTTATTGGAGGATGGAAGAGGAAAGCTTTTTAACTTTAATGATTCAGATGGTCTTTCTGGTATTCTTATGGAATTGTTGGATAATCCGGATGAACTAAAAAGCCTTCGAAAAAAAGCATATGATTATGGCAGAAAAATAACCTGGCCCAAGACCGGAGAAAAATACATTGCGGTTGCTAAGAAAATTCTTGAGGATAAGCCAAAAGTAAATGTAAAAAAAGAAATTTTTCTTGATCCTCTTATTCTGCCTCCATTTTCACTTGTTCATATTAAACGGTTAACAGACGACACGGGTATCATCCAACATGCAAATTTTGGCATTCCAAATTTAAAAGAAGGATATTGTCTTGATGATAATGCCCGGTCTTTACTTATGGTACTGATGGCATACAGGCAAAAAAGGGATATACTTGCCCTTGATTTATCTCCCATCTATTTAAGCTATATCAACTATATGCAAAACAAAGATGGGACATTCAGGAATTTTCTCAGTTTCAGCCGGAACTTTCTCGATGAGGTGGGTTCAGAAGATTCTTTCGGAAGGACCATCTGGGCGCTCGGATATCTGTGTGGCAATGCTCCTAATGATGCCTATTATCAAAATGGCAGATCTATTTTCTTTAATGCATCACCTAATTTTGAGAAACTTCAGTCTGCCAGAGGTATTGCTAATACATTGGTGGGTATCAGTTATTACCTCATGATTAATCCCTCTGACGATTCAATGACAGAAAGATTAAGAAATCTTTCATATAAATTAATCAATCTATATGAAGAAAACAGCACCACTGACTGGAAATGGTTTGAACCATTGTTAGCTTATGATAATGGTATATTGCCGCTTGCCCTTTTACATTCGGCAGATATTCTTAAGGATAATAAAATAACTGAGATCGCCCTGGAAACAATGAACTTCCTGACGGAGATTACACTTAAGGATGGTTATTTTTCAGCCATTGGTAATGAAAAATGGTATCAAAAAGGAGGTGAACGTTCCATGTTTGCCCAACAACCGGTAGATGCCCTTGCTATGGTATTGATGTATTATCAGGCTTTTCATTTGACACAAGATAAAGAATATCTTACAAAATTATTTGCATGCTTCATGTGGTTCCTCGGAGAAAATGATCTCAGGATGAAATTGTTCGATTTTGAAACTAAAGGATGCTGCGATGGTTTTGAAAGTTATGGGGTAAACCGCAACCAGGGTGCCGAAAGTTCCCTGGCTTATTTGATCTCTCACTTAACAGTACTTCTGGCATTTGAGGAATTCGAAAAAACAAATTAGTGCCTGGTACAGTATCAGAACCATATCAGCAACAGAGCCTGCAATTGTACCTGTTATTCTAATTTTGATCCAGTTGAATAATTTCGTATCATGTCGAAGAAGGGCGTTCTTTTTTCTTCAACACATTTTACAGCATACAGATAAAGTGCAGCGCTCCAGGTTTGCCATTCCTGCCCCATGGCTCTGCCGTTCTGGGCTTTAATCCATTCGTTAAATCCAAATTCATTGTTTTCAGAATTAGAGTTTTTTATTAAATGGGTAAGTGCCATAAGCTTTTCCCCGGCAAGTTTGTAATTTTTAGCAGCAACCAAGGCTGCCACGTAAAGCCCGCATATAAAAGGCCATATACCTCCATTATGATATTCCCCGGGTCTGTTATAGGTTTCATATCGCAATCGCCAGTCAGTATCTTCAGGCTTAATAAAGGGAAAGAAATTAGGTGGCAGATCACAGGCCAGTTCACCATTTTTTTTCATACACGCACACTCCTCTTCTATCCACGAAATCATTTCCTCAGCCCGTGAGGGCGATGCAATTCCGGAAAGAATGGTGAGACTGTTACCAAGAAGATCAAACCGTTCGCTTGAATGAATTTTATATGTCCAAAAAGCATAGTATGGTTTATGTTTTATCACAAAACCTTCATGGACGTGACGGGGCTGTACTCCTCCTATGATTGTGAACTTCCTCATTTCTTTACACATCATGTCTGCTCTTTCATGCTGACCCAGGAGCCGGAGGTAACTATATACTATCGCATTGACATACAGGCCGTAACCGGTCATCCATTGTTCATCGCGCCAATCGCTTGTCGGCTGCTGAGCAACCAGGTACCGGTCAGAAGGGCTTTGATACTCCATCCATATCAGGGCTTTACGGACAGCATTCTGAAGAAAATCATGTTCTCCCGTCACTTTCCTGAATATGCCGACACACAGCAAAAATAAAGGAGTTGTATCACTTGATCCACGGTCTTCCTTGTCGTGCACCAGCGAGGGAATATGACCACGGCAGGTCTGATTTGCTGACAGAGTTTCCAACACATTCCGCATGCTCTCTAACAACTTCTGATTCCCAGAAACCCCAATTCCGAATATAGAAAACATCAAATCTCTTGTATAGGGTTCCGGGTATCCCCATCCTGCTGTACGCGGAAGTCCGTGGTACGACCCGTGAGCATTATGAAGCAGCACTTCAATAGCTGCTTTTTGCGCCTCTTTTATTTTCTGCCAGTTTGCAGTTTGCATTAATTTAATAAATTATGTTATTCCCAATCTATCGTTTATAATCTGTACAAACCGTTTTGCAACTACTCGGTAATCGAAATATTTGACGACACGCTTTCTTGCAGCCTTACCCATTTTTTCGCGTAATTCTGAATCAGTCATAAGATCCATCAAATAGTTCGCAATATCATGAACACTTGCACGATAGTCTACTGTCCTTGGATTTTCAAATACAACTTTATGTTTGTCTTCAAATCCGGATTCGTCACCAAGAATCACTTCTTTCATGATGATTTTCTGTGCTACATTTGCCAGGAATGCGGTTTTACCATGAACAAGTGTATCGAGCATTCCCATAGCGTTAATACCTATAACCGGTTTTCCGCAAGCTCCTGCTTCCACTTGCGGCATTCCAAAGCCTTCAAGTCGCGAAGGCGCAGCATATATATCGCAGGCGCCTATCAGGTAAGGCATGAAATTACGTGAAATGATGTTTGTCGAATAAGTAACATTTTTTTCGATGCCTAAGTGTGTCGCCAGTTCGAGATCAGACAGGTTCTGAAGCTTGGTACTTGGCTGGGGCCATACTTTGCAAACATATTTCCAATCGGGCGCTTTTGTATCAATGATGGCAAGAGCCTGCATTACCTCCCGTGCACCTTTTGATGCAGCATCACCACCCACAGTCAGAATCATTATCTGATCCGGTGAAACCCCCAGCGCTTCGCGTACGGCCAGAATTTTCGGGTCATCCTTACTGAATGGAATAAAAGCATCTGTATCGCAGCCAACCGGCAGCACCTCAATTATTTCACTGTTTATCCCGTCGCGAACATACATTTCCTTTACCCAATTCGATGTTACCATGATAAGTGGAAGAGCATTCAGCACCTCCTGATAGTTTGCAATATAACCATCGGCAACCAGCCAGGGGACAGGCTGAACTCCATATCGTTGCGGATGGAGTACCAGATGCGGTGTATGCCCCCAATAACCGACACCAACAACGACATCCGGCTCAAACCAGCGATAGTACCATTCCTTCTCCTGTGCCGATTCGGAATTAACCGCATGAGCATCAATTCCCATTTTAGTGAGGCCCCTGTACAACAGATTTCCCTGGGTTGCAAGTCCCCCCGGGGAAGGAGGGTAATCATATAATAATAATACTTTCATGATATAATAATTTATTTGTTTATGGTCTTATGGAACTAATCCCGATAAATCGGGACTCTTTTCATGATAAAACTCCTCCATTATTAAGCCATTTTTGAGCATCATACGAATTTGTAAATTGCCAGAATGATTCTGCCCGCGGTGTTGTTTCTGCTTCAAAACTGTTTTTTTCAAATCCGTATGTTTCTGTGATTATTCTGTATTTCTTCAGCCAAACCTGTTCAGTAAGTTTGAGGCAGACATCAGCGGTTTTTATAGGTTTTGGATAGTATTCTTTATCACCATCTTCATAAGCAAAAGTCCAGAGTTCATTTGCAGATATCTTGCCTGCATGCCAATTTTTAATAACTGCCTTACCTGTTTCCTCATGTCTGATATGTCTTGTATATTCACCAAATGGATTATGGGAAATGATCAGGTCGAAATGCATGGAAGGTAATAGCTGCAGCATTGTATGCTTCAGCTCATTCTCATCCAGAGGCTTTTGTTCCGGCCCGTCGTCCAAATCGCCCATTATACCTTCAGACCCCAAAACCTGTAATGCTTTTAAGAACTTTGGAGCACGATCCTTATCGCTTCCTCTGCAAAGACAAACAATAAAACACTGCCATGAGGGATGGCTCAGGATGGTTCCCCCGGCCCATAATGTTTCATCATCGGGGTGAGCTACTATAACGGCAACTGCCTTTGAATTTAATTTTTCACTGCTGCTGCTATTTTGAGTTCTTAAGTTCATTCAGGAGTTCATGTAAATTAATAGATGCATAAGTAGATGCGTAGTCTGACATGCCATAAGGAACAATCAGATTGCCATTGTGGATAA
>Ga0209429_10000356_pt1 | contig 31557 bp, 31 predicted proteins | sample BarGraNGADG00212_3_FD_184493 | JGI IMG/M metagenome (GOLD analysis project Ga0209429, IMG submission 184493) | Arctic peat soil microbial communities from Barrow, Alaska - Barrow Graham LP Ref core NGADG0004-212 (SPAdes) (version 2) | ecosystem: Environmental > Terrestrial > Soil > Wetlands >... | reverse complement strand
TAAGCGCCCACACCATTGCCGCGCCCGCGACCACAAAGGTGCCGATGAGGAGCCATACAGGCGCTTGGGTCGTCCTGGGGTGGGTCCTGAGATATCTCGCCCAGCGAGACACGGCGTAGAAGAGCGCGAGGTTCAAGAGAGCGAGCCCCCCGAAGAGCGAGAACGTCACCGAAGACGGTGCCTTGCCGTCGTCTTGCTGGAGGGAGGTCGCGAGATTGATGAGGGACAACCGCTCGAGGGAATAGAACGCCATGCACAAACCCAACACGCCCGCCACCAACGCGACCGCCATGCGCCTCAGAAAGCCGTTCACTCTGCCCCTCCTTGGGCCTCAGCATGCAGCGCTCGTTCCCGATCGATCCTGCTTCCCCACCGTACCCCGACCGCGTAGACGAACAAAAACATCACGCCAACGAAGGCGACCGCTGGAACCAGGGCGCCTCCCGCGATGAGCGGGACTTGCAGCGCCCAGCCAAGCCACCTGCCCCATCGCGCCGACGCGCGCGACGACGCCAGCGCAAAGCCCGCCGCAAGCGCGGCGCCGCTCACCCACACGAAGCCGGGAGACACGTTGATCACGTCGGCCTTGCCAAGCCCCCACACGACAAGCGCGGCGAAGAAGGTGGCGAGCGACTCGAGCAAGAGTGTCGTCTGAGTGAAGATCACGAGCGCCGAGCGCTGCGGCTTGGGCACCGCGGTCGCCATTCCCGTCGTACCATCCGCCGTGGCCATCATTCCCACCGCTCCGTGAGCGGCGGCAATCCTTGCCGCCGCTCCATCCGCGGCGGCATTTCATGCCGCCGCTCCCCCAACTTGCGGTCGGCGCCCATCATGATGCGCACGTCGGCAACGAGTGAGATCGAGCCGATGACGAGCACTCCACCTGTCATGTCGTCGTCGGCCTCCGCAATCTGGACTGCCTGATCGATCGCGCTCGGCAGGTCGGATTGGATGGTTACCCTGTCCTCGCCAAAGTGGGTGACGGCGATCTTGCCAAGTTCATTGACGTCCATTGCCCTGGGCGAGGTCGACTTGGTGATGACGACCTCGTCGAGGAACGGCTCTAGACCCGCGAGGATGCCGTCGGCGTCCTTGTCGTCGAGAACACACACGACCCCAACGAGAGTCGAGAACGCGAACGACTCCTCTATCGCCTCTGCGATGGCGTCGATGCCGTGAGGGTTGTGCGCTGCGTCGACGACGATCGTCGGCGAGCGCCTGATCGTCTCGAGCCTTCCGGGGGACGTCGCCCTCGCGAATCCCTGTTCGACGACGCCGGGCGGCAGCGATCCCTCGTCGCCGCCGTCGGCCATGAGCGCCTCGACAGCCGCCAACGCCATCGCGGCGTTGTGAGCCTGGTGCGCCCCAAACAGCGGGATGAAGATTCCCTCGTAGGTCGCGCCGGGAGTGCGGAGCGTGACGAGCTGGCCGCCGACTCCAGCGTGGCGCTCGACGACCTCGATGTCGGCGCTTCGCCCTCCTACGCCGCCGCCTTCGATACCCTCACGCCACACCACTCGCGCTTGGGGGAACGCTGGCTCGAGCGCGCTCATCGCGGATTCGGCCTGATTCGCGACAACGACGGCGCTGCCTGGCTTGATGATCCCTGACTTCTCGGCAGCGATCTCCTCGAGCGAGTGCCCCAGCCAATTCTCGTGGTCGAGCGCAATGGGGCCAATCACGGCGACGTCCGCATCGGCGACGTTGGTTGCGTCCCACGAGCCGCCCATGCCCACCTCAAGCACACACACGTCGATCGGGGCATCCGCAAAAGCGGCAAAGGCCAAGACTGTCAGCACCTCGAAGAAGCTCATGCGGGGGCCGCCGCGTTCGGCGGAACGTTCGTCGACAAGCGCGAGGATGGGCGACACGTCGGCCCATAACTCGATGAAGGCCTCCCTGGAGATGGGCTCGCCGTCGATCTGAATCCGCTCGCGCACGCTCGTGAGATGCGGGGACGTAAAGAGCCCGGTGCGCAGGCCGAGCGACCGCACAAGCGACTCGGCCATGCGCGCCGTCGACGTCTTGCCGTTGGTGCCTGTCAGGTGAATCACCTTGAAGGCACGCTGGGGGTTACCCAAGAGGTCGCACGCCTCGCGCACACGGTCGAGCGTTGGCTCGAAGTCGTGTTCGGGATTGCGGGAGAGGATCTGGGCGTAGATCTCGCGCTCGGCCTTGTCAAGGGCTGCGCTGGCTTCGCGATCAGTCACGGCCACAGTGTCCCATGCCGACGCTTGGGCGCCTGTCTCCGTTGCCCTTGGTTGCGGAAGTCCCAGGAATCAGGCGGGCACCGATGCGGCGTCGCCAGCCTGGCCAACCCCCTGCAGCGTCATGCCGAGCACGTGGCGTGCCTGCGCGACAAGCGTGATCGAGCCTGTCACGAGTACAGCGCCCTGGGGTCCCGCCAGGTCCCGCGCCTTGGCGATGGCGAGCGAGACATCGGCCGCACGCTGCACCCTGTGGGCGCCGAGAGCGTCGATCGCGAGTCGCTCCAGGGCATCCACTGACAGGGCCCTATCTGACGATGTGCATGTGACAACCACCCGATCGACCAGCGCGGACACGCCCTCGAGCATCCCCCTCGCATCCTTGTCTGCGAGCACCGCGATGACCCCGACGGTGGGTCGACCACCCAAGACCTCCCGTGCGGCACCAGCGAGCGCGGCCACCCCGTGGGGGTTGTGCGCGGCGTCAAGAACAACGAGCGGTGCGTGCGCGGCCACCTCGAGCCTGCCTGGAGACGACGCGGCTGCGAAACCCGCGGCCACCGTCCTTGCATCGAGGGAACACGGAACACCCCGCCCCAAGAACGCCTCGACCGCAGCGAGCGCGAGGAGGGCGTTGTGCACCTGGAACGCGCCGTGCATCGGCAAGAAGAGGTCCGGGTAGGTATCCGCGGCGGTCGCGAGAGTCATCATCCGGCCACCGGGGACGGGCTCGGAGGAAATCACCGACATTTGGGCGCCCTCCCATATGGGGGTCGCGCTTGCGCGACGCGCGACCGCAGTGACGATCGTTGCGACCTCGTCGGCCTGGACGGCGGTGACGACGGTCGCGTGCGACTTGATAATGCCCGTCTTCTCCTTGGCTACACCCTCGATCGTGCCTCCGAAGTATTCGCTGTGATCGATCCCCATCGGGGTGAGCACGGCGACCTCGCCCTCGCAGACGTTCGTCGCGTCGCGGGCGCCACCGATTCCCACCTCGATCACAGCCACATCGACACGAGCCGTGGAGAAGGCGACGAGACCCAATACCGTCAGGACCTCAAAGAAGTTCATGCGCGGTCCGCCGATGCGCGCCGAGTAGGCGTCGACCCTGTGGATCGCGGGAGCGACGATGTGCCACAAGCGGACAAGTTCCGCTTGATCAAGGGGGACGCCGCCCACCTGAATCCGCTCGCGCAGCGTGTGCAAATGCGGCGACGTAAACAGGCCGACCTTCAAGCCGTGAGCGCTCAAGAGCGACGCCGCCATGCGGCTCGTCGAGGTCTTTCCGTTGGTGCCCGTCACATGGATCACGCGCAGGTCGTCTTGCGGATCACCCAGGTAGTCGAGCGCCTTTTCGACCCTGCGCATCTTGGCGTCGTGGTCCTGTTCGGCGGCGCGCGAAAAGATGTGTGCGTGAATCTCCGCCTCAGCTTCGGCGAGGCTCAGGGGCTCCAAGGTGACGATGGCCATGGCGAATATTGTGAGGCCTCTCGGCAGCAGAAAATGACGGCGAAGATGAAGGACTGATGAACAATGCAGGGACGCGCGAAGAGTGCCTCTCTGGACGCCTCGGCCGGGACCGGTTTGCACGTCGAGCTCGCCTCTCCGACCGCCTCACTGATCGCTTCCGGAAGCCCCAGATTGTCCAGTTTGTGCGACTAAAGTGGCTCCATGACGAAGTCGTCTCGATCGCGAGTGTCCGCCCTTGCGTTGGCCGCGGCGTTGGCGGTCAGCGCGTGCGCCTCGCCACCGCACGACGACCTGCAGCAGCCAAGTGTCGCCTCGCTTCAGGCTCCCGTTTACGCGGATCCTGGCGCGGCCTACCCGTTCCCTAGCCCCATCGCGCTTGCGTCCTCGATTGTCTACTATCGGTCTGCGGGGAATCCCGACGGCACGGCAACAATTCCCGCGGCCGCCGCCGAAGAGGACGTGTCGAACCCCGACCACGTCGTGGGAGACGGCACTCCCGAGTCGTGCACGGGGGATGCCCTCGCGGCGGCGGTGCGGGGCGGCGGCGTCACCACCTTCAACTGCGGGCCGAGACCCATCACGATCACGCTCGCGCGCACCCTCGTCACGTGCAACACCACCACGTGCAAGCATCCGTGGCAGGGCGGAAGGACGGTGTCCAAGGTCGTGATCGACGGCGGTGGCCTGGTCACGCTCAGCGGAAACGACGAACACGGGATCTTCTACGCGAACACGTGCGAGGAGTCGTTCGGCTGGCTTTCCGATCGCTGTGACCTGCAGACCACTCCCCTCGTCGTGTTCCAGAACATCGAGTTGAAAGGCGGAAACGCCACCGTCGACCCGGCCGGTTACGCGGGAGTTGGCGGCGGAGGAGGAGGAGGCGCGATCGCGATGCGCGGCGGGCAATTCAAGGCCGTCAACGTCACGTTCGCCGACAACCGCTGCATGACGCTTGCCTCGGACGGCGGTGGCGGAGCGGTGAGGCTCACTGGCCAGAGCGCCACCTCCTACATCGTCAACTCGACTTTCACCGGCAACAAGTGCGCGAATGGCGGCGCAATCTCGGGACTCGGTGCGTCCATTCAGGTGCTCAACTCGCTCATCACCAACAACACGGCGACCGGTACTGGGGCGTCATCCGGCCAGGGAGGCAACGGTGGAGGCATCTACGGCGACGGCAACACGTATTCCTACGTGGTCGACGGCACGGTGATCTCGGGCAATGTCGCCAGCGAAGGCGGACCAGGCATCTTCTACGTCTCGAACGATCTCACGGGCACCCTCACGATCAGGAACTCGCAGATCATCGACAACTCCGGCGAGAAGTTCTTCACCGCCCCATACCGAGACATCTTCTACAAGGGCGGCGGTTTCACGGTCACGGGATCGACGGTTCAATAGGATCGTTCCCACCGCCCTGCGCGAAGGCGAGCGCCGCGGCATCGGCCAGACAGGGCACCGCTCCTTCGGGAACGACCACTTATCAGGAATCACATTGGGGGGTCACCATGAACACCGCGCACATTGTCCCTGGCTGGTACGCGGACCCGGCGGTGCCCGGACACATCAGGTATTGGGATGGGAGTGGCTGGACCGAGCACACGGCGGCCCCCTTGCCCTCCGTCATCACGCACCCCGCGACCGCCTACTTTGCGACCGCAAACCTGGCAATCGCCGCACCTTCGCCGCTCCCGACACCACGCGCACCGCGTCGACGGCTGCCGCTGCCAGCCCTCTTCGTCCTGGGCACGGCGCTGGTTGGAATCCCGCTTGCGATCACGATCGGGGTGCTCGCTGCACACGCGGCCGCACCGGAACCCCTACCCGTGCGCCACGTCCCACCAACCACTTCGACCCAGCCTTCGGTCCAGCCTTCAGCTCACCCTTCACCGCAGTCTTCGGCCGACGCTGCCGCCGCTGCCAAGAAGGATGTTGCCGCAATCGCCGAGGCAGTTCAGGATTTCTACTCGACCCCCAGCCATGCCAGCACACAGCCACCCGCCGTCATCTTCGCGTTCGAAAAATACTCAATGATCTTGCGTCCAGAGCCAGGGGGGAAGCAGCGACCCGTCGTCGTGGCCCAACATCGTGGCGAGTGACGGCGTGGTCAACGCGGGAGTGTGGGGTTCTTCGCCGGACACGTGGTGCGCGTGGGTCTACATGGGGGAAGACTCCGGGCATATCTGGCACGCCACCGCGAATGGCGTGAGTTCAGGCGACTGCAGCAGTTTGGACTAGCGCCCCGTCTCCACCTGACGGTCCGCGTCGTTCGACCATTGCGACCACGAGCCCGGGTACAGGGCCGCGTCGAATCCCGCTTCCGCGAGCGCCGCGATCTCGTGCGCGGCCGTCACTCCCGACCCGCAATACACCGCAACTGCTTGCGAACCGTCGACGCCCAAATTAGCGAATCTGGACCGCAGGGCGTCGGCGGCGAGAAACGTCCCGTCCTCACCGAGGTTGCCCTGAGTGGGCGCGCTGACGGCACCTGGGATGTGCCCCGCCCTGGGATCGATCGGCTCCGTTTCTCCGCGGTAGCGCTCGCCCGCGCGAGCATCGAGCAACACTCCGCTCGACGAGAACTCGGCCGCAGCATCGGCGTCAACCACCGGCATGTGGCCCCACGACAACTCGATTTCTGTGGCCGTCGGCGTGATGTCACCGCTTTCAAGCGGCGCGTCTGCCGCTCGCCACGCGGCGAGCCCGCCGTCCAAGATGCGCACGTCGCGCAGCCCCGCGTGCCTCAGCAACCACCACGCCCGCGCCGCGGCCATGCCCGAGGCGTCGTCGTAGACCACCACGGCCTCGCCCTCCACGAGGCCCCACGCCCGCGCGGCCCTCTCCAAGCTCGCCTGCGTCGGCAACGGATGCCTGCCCTCGATCGCGCTCGGAGGCGAGGCGAGGTCCTCGTTGAGGTCCACGTATATGGCCTCCGGAAGGTGTGCCTCCGCGTAGGCGGGCCTGCCGTCGGGCACGGCCAGGGACCACCGCACGTCAAGCACGCGCGGGGCGTCATCGCTCGCGAGCGCCGCAGCGAGCTCCTCCACGGAGATCAGGACGGACATGGGGACCCCTTTCGTCTGACAAAGCCCGCGGCATCGATGCACGCGCCGTTCATGGACACAGTCTGGCGCACCTCTCCCCGCCCCGAGCATCACATGGGACGTGACCCACGAACAGTCGCGCGCGCACTACGACGAGGGCACCGAATTCAGCTTTGTGCGCCTCAACATGACCGGAAACACCGGCACGTACCTCGATTCGCCGCTTCACCGCTTTGAGGGCGGGGCCGACGTCACCGGATTCGACCTGAACCGGCTGGTGAGCGTGCCAGCGCTGGCGGTGCGCGTAGTGGAGGACTCGGCGGGGTGACCCGCTATCGACGCCGATGCCTTCGCTGGACTGGACCTCGCCGGTAAGGCAGCGCTCTTCCACACGGGCTGGGCCTCGCGGTTTGGCACGCCCGAGTACGTCGATGGCCACCCCTACCTGGCCGAGGCCGCCGCAGCGGCGCTCGTCGCGGCAGGGGTCGCCGTGGTCGGCATCGACTCGCTCAATATCAACAGCACCGAGGGAGGCTCCCGCCCCGCGCACACGACGCTCTTGGCCGCGGGGGTGCCGATCGTGGAGCACTTGCGCGGCCTCGAACTGCTACCCGATGCCGGCTTCGCCTTCTCCGCCATCCCGCTGAACTTCGAGGGATTAGCCACGTCTCCCGTGCGCGCCGTCGCGGTCGTCTGACGACCCCTGAACGCGCTAGGCCTTTGACAGCGCGATGGCCTGCGCGTCTCCACGCTCCACCGTGAGCGACGTCGCGAGCACCTCGCCTGCGATGAGGTCGCGGTGCGCCTCGACGGCCGGGACTCTGTCGGCGGGCACGGTCAGCGTGAGCGAGATGCGGTCGCCCACGTTGAGTCCCTCGGCCTTGCGCTGGTCCTGGATGGCCCGCACGAGGTCGCGGGCGTAGCCCTCGGCCTCGAGCTCGGGGGTGAGCGTCGTGTCGAGCGCGACAAATCCGCCAGATGGGAGCACCGCCGCGGCCACCGCGTCGTCGCCCTCCCCGCCGATGACCGTGTCGAGGTCGTACTCCCCCGCCTCGAGCGCGATTCCGCCCGACGTCACGACCCCGTCGGCCTCGCTCCAGTCACCCGACTTGGATCCCGCGATCGCCTGCTGCACCGCCTTGCCGATGCGCGGGCCCGCCGCGCGAGCGTTGACAGTCAAGCGGCGCTCGACGGGGTTGGCCGCCGTAAACGCGTCGTTCGTCAGCAGTCGCACTGCCTTGACGTTGAGTTCGGCAGCAATAAGGTCCGCATACGCCTCGAGCGCCGTAGGCGAAGCCACCGCTACATCGAGGGACGCGAGCGGCTGGCGCACCCGCAGTTGCTCCTTCTTACGCAGGGCGTGTGCCACCGACACGACCTCCCTGACCTGGTCCATCACGTTTTTGAGTGACACAGTGGCGCCCAGGCTGTCATCCGCCCACACGGACGGGGTGACCGGGTAGTCGGTCAGGTGGACCGATCGCCCGCCCGTAAGGCCGCGCCAAATCTCCTCCGTCTCGAGCGGAAGCAGCGGCGCCGCCAGGCGCGTGACGGTCTCCAGCACCGTGTAGAGGGTGTCGAACGCGTCGGCGTCCTCCTCCCAGAAGCGGTCGCGCTGGGTGCGCACGTACCAGTTGGTGAGCAGGTCCATGTATTGCGCGAGCGCCTCGGACGCGCCGGGGATGTCGAACTCCTCCATCTGCACCGTCACGGTCCGCACCAGCTCGGCCGTCTTGGCGAGAACGTAGCGATCCATGACGGGAAGCGAGGCCACACGGGCATCGTCCATTGCCTTGCCGAGAATGCCCGCTCCCCCATTTGCGGCGCCCGCGTAGAGCGTGAAGAAGTAGTAGGTCGACCACAGCGGGAGCATGACCTGGCGGACGCCCTCGCGGATGCCTTCCTCGGTCACCATGAGATTGCCACCTCGCAGGATGGGGCTCGCCATGAGGAACCACCTCATCGCGTCGGAGCCATCCCTGTGGAACACCTCGTTGACGTCGGGGTAGTTGCGGAGCGACTTGGACATCTTGCGCCCGTCGCTTCCCAGGACGATGCCGTGGCTCACACACGTGGTGAAGCTCGGCTTGTCGAACAGGGCCGTGGCGAGCACGTGCAGGAGGTAGAACCAGCCGCGCGTCTGCCCGATGTACTCGACGATGAAGTCGCCAGGGTAATGGGTGTCGAACCACTCGCGGTTCTCGAACGGGTAGTGAACCTGCGCAAACGGCATCGAGCCCGAGTCGAACCACACGTCGAGAACGTCGGTGATGCGGACCATCTTCGACTGGCCCGTCGGGTCATCCGGGTTGGGCCGCACGAGGTCGTCGACGTACGGACGGTGAAGGTTGGGCTGACCCTCCTCGTCGAGCGGAAGGCGCCCAAAGTCGGCCTCGATCTCGGCGAGAGAGCCGTACACGTCCATGCGCGGGTACTCAGGGTTGTCGCTCATCCACACCGGGATGGGCGTGCCGAAGTAGCGGTTGCGGCTGATCGACCAGTCGCGAGCGCCCTCGAGCCACTTGCCGAACTGGCCGTCCTTAATGTGCTCGGGCACCCACGTGATCTGCTGGTTGAGCTCGACCATGCGGTCGCGAAATTCGGTAACGCGCACGAACCATGAGCCGATCGCCCTGTAGATGAGGGGGTTACGGCAGCGCCAGCAATGCGGGTAGCTGTGGTTGTAGGTCTCGTGACGCAGCACGATGCCCTTCGCCTTGAGCGTTTCGATGATCGGCTTGTTCGCATCGAATACCTGTAGGCCCTGGTAATCGGGCACCTCGGAGGTGAAGCGACCCCGCGAGTCGATCGGGATGACGGGCTCGATGTTCGCTGCCGCACAGACCGCCATGTCTTCCTCGCCGAAGGCGGGCGCCAAGTGGACGATGCCGGTGCCGTCTTCTGTTGACACGAAGTCTGCGGCGAGGATCTGGTGCGCGTTCTCGCGCCCGGTGAAGTAGTCGAAAGGCGGCACGTAGCGCAGGCCAGCGAGGTCGGAGCCCCTGAAGGCGCCGAACCACCTGTACGGCTCCGCCGTCTCGCCTGTGGCTTCGAGGAAGACCGGCCCGCCAAATTCCCGCACGTACATACCCAAGCGCGCCGACGCGAGAACCAGCTTGCGGCCAGCGAAGGCACCGCCAAGCGGCGCGACGACCACATACTCGATGTCGGGCCCCACGGCCGCAGCAAGGTTGGAAGGCAGCGTCCACGGCGTCGTCGTCCAGATGACCGCCGACGCTCCACGCAGGGCCTCCTTCTGCTCGGCTGTCAGCGTCGTCGAGGCGTCGATCGACTCCTCCGTCAGCGGCAGCAACACCGTGAGCGCGGGGTCCTGGCGGTCCGCGTACACGTCGTCGTCCATGCGCAGTTCGTGGTTGGACAGCGGCGTCTCGTCGCGCCAGCAATACGGAAGCACACGGTAGCCCTCGTAGGCCAGCCCCTTGTCGTACAGGGTCTTGAAGGCCCAGATCACGGACTCCATGTACGTCACGTCGAGGGTCTTGTAGTCGTTCTCGAAGTCGACCCAGCGGGCCTGACGCGTGACGTACTCCTCCCAATCCTTCGTGTACTTCAGGACCGAGTCCTTGCACGCCTTGTTGAAGGCGGCGATGCCCATCTCCTCGATCTGCGACTTGTCGGTGATGCCCAGGATGCGCTCGGCCTCAAGCTCTGCCGGCAGCCCGTGCGTGTCCCAGCCGAACCGGCGCTCGACCTTCTTGCCGCGCATCGTCTCAAAGCGGGGCACGACGTCCTTGGCGTAACCGGTGAGCAGGTGGCCGTAGTGCGGCAACCCGTTCGCGAATGGGGGCCCGTCGTAAAAGACAAACTCCTCCGCGCCGTCGCGATTGTCGATCGACGCCTGGAAGGTCCCGTCCGCCTTCCAGTACGCCAGGACGTCCTCCTCGATCGAGGGGAAGCTTGGCGAGGGGATCACCTCGGCGGACGCATCGTCTGCGGTGCGGTGCAAGGGATAGCGGGCGTCGCTCACGGCGGTTCCTTAGGTCAAGCGGCTGCGGTGTCAAGACTGCGGTGGTCACTCATTCTTGCGAGGACGCCCCGTTCCGAGGGACGATGCCCCTTGAGGAACGTTGCGCGGTACCACCCCGCTTGCCTTTCCGTCCCACTGCGGGACGTTCCAGCCACTCATGCCCCCTCTTGCAAGGTGGCGCCGCTATGACGGGCTGCCCGTGCGGTTCTACTGAGTCGCCCGAGGGCTCCCGTTCTTCCGCAAACTCACCGGTGATGGCCGGGTCGACGCTTGTGGCACAAGTGTACGCGAACGGGCCCCCGGGTCACCGCCGACTCCCAGTCATCGACCATCGACGGGAATCATCAGGTCGGCGAGTCGCCGCCTTAAGAGAAAGCGGGGAACGACCATGCCCCACGCGTCGAGCACAAGTTCCTGCGCCTCGTCCAGCTCGATGGCGTCGAGGCTCACCAGCACCCAGTTGTAGCGCAGGTCGCTGTCCCTGGGCAGAAGGAAGGAACCGGGCTTCGAGGCAACAAGCGCGCCCCGCTCTTCCTTGGGATAGCCGAAACCCATCACCGTCTCATCGGCATCGAAGGCCAGGTAGACCATCGAACCGACCCGCAGCTTTCGTCTGCCGTGCACCACGACGGCGTCGGTTCTGGGCAGGTCCGCACCCCATCGGTAGATCGCGTCCGCGCGGGTGGCCATGTGTGCCATGTGTGCCCTGTGTGCCCTGTGTGCCACCTTTGCCGACGCGGGCTCCACGCGCACTGCGGACTGCGCTCGCGGACGCGAACCGCGGCGAAGCCGCCGGTCTTGACGAACTCTTCCGCCAGTTCCATACTCGGCGCCAACAAGGAAGTGCCATGATGCCGACCGCCCGCCGCACCACGCGAAGGACCCTCATGGGACCCGACGCGCTCACGTTGTCGCGCGTGCCGTTGGCGGTCGCAATCGCTTGTGTCGCCTTCGGTCATGAGCCTCCCGCGCGTCCGGTGCTGGTTACCCTGCTCGTCGCGGCCATCGCCACCGACGTTGCCGACGGCTGGTGGGCGCGTAGGCAAGGGACGGCCAGCAGCCACGATGCCGCCCTCGACTCGCTCGCCGATGCGATGCTCACGGCAGGCGTGGCAGTGGCGGTTGCGCTCACCGTGGAGTGGTCGGTCGGACCCTGGGCTTGGTGTGCGATCGTCGCCGTCGCGGCGATCCGGCTGGCGAGTCTCGGAGTGACCCGAGCGAGGTTCCGGGTCGTGTCGATCGCGCACACCTGGGGAAACAAGACCACGGGACTCGTCATTGCTGCGGTGGCCCTGGGGGCACTCGCATCCGGACACCTCGACGATTGGTGCGTCGCCACGGCGTGTGGGGTTGCCGTGCTTGCAGCGCTCGAGGAACTCATCATGGCCGCAACGACACGTGTCTACTCTCGGGACAGGCGGGGCTGGTGGGGCTGGTGGGACGACAACCACATCGCGAGTTCCTGATCTCATCGCGACGAACGCGGCGTCGAGAGTTAGCCTGAAGGCGACGAGGAGACCCCCATGCTCGCGACGTTGCCTGCCTTTAGTTCCTTTTCAGTACTCGACATTGACGCGGCCGCGCATTTCTATGGCGACGTTCTCGGGCTGAGCACGTCGATGGCGCGCGGGATGTTGACGCTGACGCTCGGGTCCGGAGCGCATGTGCTTGTCTATCCCAAACCCAATCATGAGCCTGCGACGCACACGGTGCTCATGTTCCCCACCGATGACATTGCTGCGACCGTCGACTGGGCACGGTCCCGTGGCGTCGTTTTTGAGATGCTTGACGGCGTCGGCGGCGATGGAATCAAGCCCGCAAATGACTGGGGTCCCGCCAACGCTTGGTTCCGGGATCCGTCCGGCAACTGGCTGTCGATCGTCGGGGAGTCCGCCGAGGACACCAACGCCGGAGACACCAACGGCGGACGGTGACTCCTAGCTGGGCGGAGTCAAGCGCGGAATGGCGGCGATGGTCAAGGAGAACTCCGCCGTATCGTGTTGAGCCTCAGCCAACGCCAACGCGCCGACAAACTCGACGAGTTCGCGCCGGAGCAATTCAAACTGTTCGCGCGTAAGGTGCACGTTCTCTCGCAGCAATCCGGCCGAATGAGGACTCCACTCCCCGGCAGCCGCATGCCGAGCCGCGTCGAGAGACAAGGAGCGCGCCAGAGTCTCGGACGCCGCCACGAATTCCTCGGGCGTCGCACTGGAGGTCGCGGACTCGGGGGTAACGGCCACGCGGTAGACCCTCTCCATGGCGCCACCGCGCCGGTGCCGCTCGACAACGGTGAGGATCCCAGCGTCCACAAGGCGCGCGACCGCCCGATACAGGGAGGCCTGTGCCACGTCAGGCAGTCGCTCATGGATCTGCTTGGTTGTCAGGTCATCGGCACCCAGCACAAGTACCACCCGCATGCGCACCGGGTGTAAAAGGACGTGTGCTTGGAGTTCCCCCACAATGAATATTGTAGGGAAGCAATAGGGCGCGTCACGACCATGTGTGAATACCCAATCAGATTCACAAATGATAATGTCGGATCGTCCTGCGAAAGCGGCCCGCTTTCACTGCGCGTCTTTCTTCATTTGCGCGAGATGGGCGATTTGTGGCGCTTGCCCAACCACGGGATGAACTTTCCGGTTCGCGACGCGTAAGCGCCGTAGCCCAAATATGCAATCATCAAGAAGCGCTCTTCGCGCCGCGTCTTAAGTTCAAAGAAGAGCCCGAGCACCACGACGAGAAGCAACGACACGGCGGCGCCTCGAACAACGGCAACCCCCAGCGCGCCGATGACGACGGACGAGTACATCGGATGGCGTACCCATGCATAGACGCCGCGCGCGCTCATCCCAAAACCGTTCGGCTCCGGCACTGGCGTCAACGCGCGCCCTAAGTACCACGCGGCGGCAACGACTCCCGCGCTGCCGACCACGCACAGGACGCCGCCGAGCGGTCGTAGCGTCGGCACCGACGGCCCCCATGACGACGGCGCCACAGCGATCGCGACAAAAAGCACACCCTGAATCGCCACAAGGCCCCAACTCGCGAGCGACGCACGGCCATCACCCGTCACCTGCGACCAGCACGACATGGCTCCAGGCTAACCGGACACGTGCACCGATTGGCGCAAGGCTCCACGTAAGCGCACACTGAAGATATCGCCGAAATCATTCTCTTCCATCACGCTCAGGGCCTCACCGAGGGCCTGCGCGAATTGGCTGAGCGCATCCGAGCGGCGGGCCATAAGGTCCACACACCCGACATGTACTCGGGGGTCGTCTTTGGGCGTCTCGACGAGGGTCTCGCCTTCGCGAGCCGCATCGGGCACGACGCCATCGAAGAGGTCGCGCGTAGGTCTGCGCGTCAGCATCCGCGCGCCGACACGGTGATCGGATTTTCACTCGGCGCCTTCCCAGCTCAACTACTCGCTCAAGAGTGGAAAAGTATTCACAGTCTCGTTCTCGTGGCCGGTGGACTTCCTCCCCGCGATCTCGGCGGCGATTGGCGCTTCGACGTGCGGCTCAGCGTGCATGTCGCGAGCCCTGACGACTGGATCCCTGCCGGGTCCCTCGAGACGCTCCTGCACCACGCCAGGGGGCCTTACATCCACAGGTACCCCGGCCTCGGCCACATGTTCGTCGATCCGTCGAGCCCCGACTATGACGCCGACGCCGCGGACCTCTTCGAGGAGCGTCTCTTGACATGGCTCGAAGAAGGGGACCACACCCGCTCCCATCCGTAGGCCGTTGAGCGACGAATCGCCTGCATGATCACCCTTGTCATTGTCGGCGTCGCGTCCGGACTCATCACGAGTTTCGCCGCGTTCACCTTGCTTGGCGGCGTCATCCTTTCCAGCCTCGGGTTGCCGGCCGACGCCTTGAGGTGGGTGGGGATCGTCACCCTTGGAATCGTCGGCCTCGGTCTTGCAGTGCCCGCAGTCGGGCACATTCTGGAGAGGCCGTTCCAGAACACGCGAATTCCAACGTTGAGCAGGGACGGGAACGGCTTCGTCATGGGGCTCGCGCTTGGTCTCGTGTTCGTTCCTTGCGCGGGACCCACATTCATGCGTGACAAGAGCGGCGACATCATGGCCCCATCGGCCGCCGACTGCTCTCGCATCGCTGCGTTCTCCGTGACGGTCGAACCACATGGCGGTTCGGCCTGCACCGACAGGCAAAGTGATCGCCTCAATCGACCTCTAGGCGCCTCCTAGGCGCTGGCCTGCTCGCGCGCCGGTGCCGTGGAGGACCCCCAGCGCACGGTGGCTGGCAGGTCGAAGGGCGGAGGAGTGTCGGGACCCGTCGAGGCGAGCGTCACCCACCGGGCAACCAGCCTGCCCTTGGTCGCGCCGTCCTGTACGACGGTCGTGAGGTTGAGTTCGTCGAAGACGCCGCCAACGAGTCCGTCGAAGCCTGTGACGGACACGTCCTCCGGCACCCTGAGGCCAAGTTCGCGAGCAGCATCGATCACGCCCCACGCATACACGTCGGCCTGGCAAACGATCGCCGTGGGCCGTTCGCGTACGGGTAGCGACAAGAGTGCCCTTCCCGCTGCGTGTCCGTCCTCTCGCGTGACGCTCGAACACGAAACGATGTGGGAGGGAGCAATGCCCACTCGCGCGAAGGCCTCGAGGCGGTCTCGCGGCACGCGCTGGGCCACCGAGGACGGAAGGTCCTTGATCAGCGTCGCCGAGGCAGTGCCATCGACGATCTGCATGCCTCGATCCTCGAGGGACAACCTCAGCGCCACCGTGGCGATGCGCGCATGACCCCCATCGATCAGGGACCTCAAGATTTGCATCAATGGAGTCACCGAGTCCATGGTTACGGCCTTGTCCTCGTCGGGGACGCCATCGAGTCGAACCCATGGCACGCCCCGCTGGGCGAGCATCACATCGGTCTCGGGAATCCCGTCAATGCGCCGCACTGTCACAACAGCGTCGTACATGGCCCCCGCGTGGAGCTTGTGGGTCGCCTCGTCGGTAATCGGGGGCAGCAGCAGGACCCCGTATCCAAGGGAAGCGAGTTCGCGGGATAGCCCATCGACCACTTGCAGGGCATGCGGATCGGTATCGGGCGCCTCGAGGAGAGCGCGCGTCACCACTGCGACCACGCTCGTGCGACCGGAGGCGAGGGCTCGACCAAGAGCGGAAGGCCCCGAATACCCGAGCCGCTCCGCGGCTTCCCTGACGCGACGCGTGGTGCTGGCCGCCAGCCTGTTTGGGTCCGAGAACGCATAGGAGGCGGTGGACTTCGCCACACCGGCCTCGCGCGCAACATCGGCCAGGGTCACTGGACGCTCTGCGCGCATACTCACCTCAGCCGCCAAACTGCGAGTTCGTTTACCCCTGAACAAGAGCCTAGACCCCACGCCTTGACACGCCCGCTCACGGGTCGTAATGGGGAAGTGCGAGAACTTGTGGAACTAGGCCCGCAGGTCTGGAGCCACGAGCCATGAGCCGTAAGTCTTGGCGGTGTCATCTAGTCCAGGATGGAATGTGACGCCATCGAGTTCGGCGTTGAGCAATGCGACCTCGAACTCGCCGGTGTCCCCGAGCATTTCTGGCTCGTCGTCGACAGGCACTGGGGCAACGCGCCACTGGACCTGAGCTTCGGCAGGCTCGTCACCCGGTAGCCACACGCCGGAGGCCTGGCTCTCGGCGAGCCCCCTAGGCGTGGCGTCGAAGCGAGCCCACACGTCAGCCTCGATGCGGCCGGAGATCACGGAAAGGAATTCAAAACGGACTCGGGTGTCCGACCACGGCTGCTCACCAGGCGCCCACAGGTACAAGGCGGAACCATCGACCACGAGTGCGCGGCCCGACGCGGCGGGGTGAAGAAGTGCTTCCCTGATCCGGGGAGACAGGAAGGCTGCCGCGAACTCGGCGTCGTCCGTCATGACAGTCCAACGGCTGTCGAAGGCCGAGTCGCCCGTCTGAACGACCCAACCTCCGACGGCCAACGCCCCACGTTCGAGGCCCGATGGGATGACCTGAAGTCGAGGAAGAATCCCCGGCAAGGTCATCAGCTCGACGGTAATCGCTGAAGTCGAGAAACGCTGCACAGCGCGCCCACGCCACTCGCCGCTGACGCATTGGCGACGCTGTTCTTGCTGGAAGGGGTGAGCGCTCTTCGACATCGGCAGTTCTGGGGCGCCATCGGCGTGGAACGCGAGGGCATGGAGGCTCGCGAACTCGCGTGCCTCACGTGCCGACTTCCTGGCCCTGTCCCACATGGCGGCCCCTCTCTCTTCCGTTTTGCTGCACCATGAGAGTCCTCGGCACCGGGATTGTGACGCGAAACCGAGTGTGAAGAATGTCACACCGGCGGGGGCCCCACAACGGGTGGCAATTCGGTCACGCGTGTGTCGTTCCGAATTGTCATACCCCCCGGGGTATGTTACGGTTCTGTCAGAACCCACGAGAAAGGTCGAACTATGTGCTCTCCTGCCACCTGCCCCACTTGCGGCAAGGCAACCTGGACGGGCTGCGGCAACCACATCGAGCAGGCGCTCGCAGGCGTCCCGCAGAACAAGCGTTGCCAGGGCCACAGCAAGACGAGCGGCACCTCGGGCGCCGCGTCGACATCGCTCTTCGGTCGCGTCTTCTCCCGCTAACGCTCTCCGCCCGTCACCACGGACGCGGCGCGTGCGGGCAGACCCACGCGCAACACAAGGCATAGACCCTTGCGGGGGCCAGGCCACGCGTTGTCAAATCTGCGGGCCTTCGGTGTGGCGATACTCGCGATGCACGGCGACTGCGCCCGCAATCACCCATACGACTGAATGGGCGATACTGCTGGGGCAAATGTCCGATTCGCGCGCCGCGGTACGACGACCAACGCTAGACCGACGCCGCCACCTCTGCGACGTCCACCGGCTGCGGGGATTGGAATTCGTGCCTACGCACCCTGACGAAGATCGCTGCGGCGATGAGGCCCAGCGCGAGCAGCACCGCTCCCCACATGAACCCTGCGTGGAAGCCGGCGACCAACGACTCCGCCCCAGGCACGCGAATGACAGAGCCGTCGGAAAGGGTGCGCTTCACCGTGCCGAGCTTGTCGACCGAGCGATTCGTGGCGGCAAGAGACAACGTCGACAGCAGAGCCAAGCCCACTGAGCCTCCCACCTGCTGAGACGTGTTGAGCAGAGCCGATGCCACACCGGCATCCCGAGGAGAGACGCCCATGAGCGCCGTAGACGACGTTGGAATGAAGACGAAGGCCATGCCTACGGACATCATCACGAGCGACGGAAACACGTGCGTCCAGTACTGATCCTGGGGGTGAATGCGCAGCAACAGGAGCATGCCAGTGGACGCGAGTGCGAGCCCACCGATCATCAGCGGACGCGGCCCAACCCTTCGAGGAGTCCGAAACTCGCGTGAATCCGTAGACGAGAGACAACAGGCCGCTCGTCGCGAGTGCGGCGCCGGGCAGGTCGTAAGACGGGTGCCCGTCGGACTTCGACTCACGCACGATGAACCACGCAAAGGACGCCGTGATGAGAGCCAACGGGACGTTGACCCACATGACCCATCGCCATCCGGGGCCGTCCGTGAGGATCCCTCCCAGGATGAGGCCGATGGCGGCGCCTCCGCCGGAGAGCGCTCCGAACACGCCGAACGCCTTGGCGCGTTCCTTCGAATCGGTGAACGCGACGGTCATCAATGACAAGACGGATGGCGCCAAGAGTGCCGCGAAGAGGCCCTGGAGGCCGCGCGCGGCGAAGATGAACTCTTGGCTGGTTGCCATCCCGCCGAGCGCCGAGGCGCTGGCAAAACCGAGCAAACCCACCAGGAAGGTGCGCTTGCGACCCCAGTAGTCGGCCACGCGTCCGCCGAGCAGCAGCATGCCACCAAACGCGAGCGTGTACGCGGTGACTACCCACTGACGATTCGCGTCGGCGATTCCAAGCGCCGCCTGCATGTGGGGCAGCGCGACGTTCACGATGGAGCCGTCGAGCACGATCATGAGCTGAGCAACGGCGATCACGGCTAGCATGCGCCAGCGGTTGGGATCGGGGGTTGAGGTCTCCGGAACTGCCATCAGTTCGAGGTCGTCCTGGAGCGGGTCGTGAATCGTGTGCGGGCGACCACCGACGGTCACGGAGTATTCAGGCATGGGGGCAGCATCAGCCATGGGCGTGGCCTTTCAAAGAGGGGGATTTTTCGCCGACGGTGGCGGTAAAGGAAGCGTATGAGGTAGGTGTAACAACCGCCCCGCGCGCGGGGATATTCCCACAACATGATGAGCGCGGCGAATGGTCATGACCCTGAGTTACATGGTTTATCAGGGATATTGGCGCCTCCGACCCCGTCGCGCCCTCATGGGATGATTTGCCCCCGCAGTGCCCGTCTCCTGCTCTTACTGAGACGCATCCACGGGCCGGGGCCAGACGTGCGGCCATGCACCCCCGTGCGGTTCGAGCCCCCTGCTAGTTTCATTTCATAGGGAGGCGACATGTCCGACGCTCCGCACACGACCCCGCCATCGACTAAGCCCGCCCCGTTCGGCGTGTACTCCGAGGTGGGGCGCCTTCACTCGGTGCTGGTGTGCGCGCCGGGACTTGCCCACAACAGGCTCACGCCATCGAACTGCGACGATCTTCTCTTCGATGATGTGATGTGGGTCGAAAACGCCCGCAGGGACCATGCCCAGTTTGTGGAGATGATGCGCGGGCGTGGCATCGAGGTCTGGGAACTTCACGATCTGCTCGCCCAGACCCTCGCCCTCCCCGACGCTCGAGGCTGGCTGCTCGACCGGAAGATCACCCCCGACGAGGTGGGCCTCGGATTGGTCGCCGACGTGCGATCGTTCCTTGACTCCCTGGATCCTGTGACGCTGGCCCGTTACGTGATCGGCGGGCTCTCCACGGCGGACCTTCCGCACGAGTTTGGGCCGCCGGCGGTGCAACTCGTGCGCGAGGAGTCGGGAATGCGCGACTACCTCATGCCACCACTGCCGAACACCCTATTTACGCGCGACACGACCTCGTGGGTGTACCAGGGAGTGACGCTCAACCCTCTCTTCTGGGAGGCGCGTCACGCCGAGACCCTCATCATGAAGGCGGTCTATACCTTTCACCCCGACTTCTCGGGACGCGTCACCACCTGGTGGGGCGACCCCGAACGTAGCCACGGTCTCGCGTCTCTCGAGGGCGGCGACGTCATGCCGGTCGGAGGCGGTGTGGTGGTGGTTGGGATGTCGGAAAGATCGTCGCGCCAGGCCATTTCACAACTCGCCGCCGAACTCTTCGCCGCCGGAGCGGCCGATCGTGTGGTGGTCGCCAAGATGCCGCGCCTGCGCGCCGCGATGCATCTGGACACCGTGTTCACGCTGGCGGACCGCGACGTCTGCACCGTCTTCCCGGGCATCGTCGACGAGATCGAGACGTTCACGCTCAGGCCAGCGGCCTCGCCCGTGATTATCGACGTGGTCCGCGAGGGACGGCCCTTTGTCAACGTTGTGGCGAGCGCGCTGGGAGTCGACCTGCGCGTGATCACTACAGGCGGGGACCGCTACGCGTCCGAACGCCAGCAGTGGGACAGCGGAAACAACGTGCTCGCCCTGGAGCCCGGTGTCGTGGTCGCGTACGACCGCAATACCCACACGAACGATCTACTTCGCCGCGCAGGCGTCGAGGTCCTCGAAATTACGGGAGCCGAACTCGGTCGCGGGCGCGGCGGCGCCCATTGCATGACCCAACCCTTGCGTCGCGATCCGACTTAGCCCCGCTTGTGAACGCTGGTGAGCCAGAAGTCCACGCGGCGAGCGCCTCGACTAGATCAAGAACTCGGGCGACGGTCCCCTCGGGGAAGTGGGCCGCCGCGGACCTCTGCGCGGCTCCCACGCGTCGTGACCAGCGAAGTGCGCGGCCACGGCGTCGGGGAAGTCCCCACTCACGAGTTGGTCAAACGTCACCTCATCAAGGACCGAACGCACGGCCGACCGCGCAGCCACCCACAGCGACTGTAGGTGCTCGAGGCCCGCGCCGTATGACACCTCGTCGGGTCGCAGGCCGTGTATGTCGGCGAGCGGGCCATCGATCACCCTCAGCACTTCGCCTACCGTGATGTCCACGGGCTCGCGCCTCAGCGCATAGCCTCCCTCGGGGCCCCGCGTCGATGCAACGACGCCTGCACGCCTCAGGTCCGAGAGAACAACTTCGAGGAACTTCCGCGGCATGGAGTACCGGTCTGCGAGCATGGACGCTGACACCCGCTCCGGGTGCACCGCAGAGAGCCCGATGATCGCGCGGACCGCGTAATCGCCTTTAGCGGAGACATGCACGGCTATGACCCTACTGCCACCGCTTCCGATTGGACACGAGCCGCACCGCGCGCGACGCGCAGCCAAACCTCGTCGCCCACGCCCACTCCCAAATCCTCGAAGTGCGCCCGGGTGACCGAGACAGACGTGTTCGTAGTCGTCACGGTCGGGGCGTCGCTCGACGGGAGGACGACTCGCACCCTGACCTCGAACCCGACACGCTGCGTCGCAACGACACGCCCGGCAAACGCTTCGCTGGCGCGGGAGGCAAACATATCGATGTCGTGCGGGCGCACAAACTCGCCGCGAAATTGGGTGACGGGTCCCAGGAACTCCATGACGAAGGGGTTCGCAGGTGCGTCATACAACTCGTCCGGGCCGCCGATCTGTTCGATGCGCCCATCGTTGATGACGACGATCTCGTCGGCGACCTCGAGCGCCTCCTCCTGATCGTGCGTCACGAGGACCGTCGTCACGTGCACCTCGTCGTGGAGCCTGCGCAGCCACGTGCGCAGTTCCTTCCGCACGTTCGAGTCGAGCGCGCCGAAGGGTTCGTCGAGCAAGAGGACTCGAGGCTCAACGGCGAGCGCCCGCGCCAAGGCCATCCGTTGACGCTGCCCTCCCGACAACTGCGAAGGCAAACGATGCCCAAACTGCTCAAGGTGCACCAGGCTCAGGAGCTCCTTGACGCGATCACGAATCTCCTCCTTGGGTCGATGCCTAATCTCTAACCCAAAGGCGACGTTCTTCGCCACGGTCATGTGCTTGAAGGCCGCATAGTGCTGAAATACGAATCCCACATTGCGCTTCTGGGGAGGCAGCGCCGTCGCGTCGACCCCATCGATGACCACCCGGCCTGCGTCTGCCTCCTCGAGTCCCGCGATGATGCGCAACAGAGTCGACTTGCCCCCGCCACTGGGGCCGAGGAGCGCCGTGAGCTGGCCAGTGCGGATGGTCACGTCGATGTCGTCGAGGGCGACGAACGTGCCGTATTGCTTGCGTACGCCCTGGATGTCGATGCTCATGAGTTGGCCTCCTTGATCGCGGCGCGTGAGCGCAGCACTCCGACCGCCACGATCGCGGCGATGGCAACAAGGGCGAGGGCGCTGGCGATTGCGAAGGCTCGTTCCTTGTCGAACTCGTAATAGAACTGCTCGACCACAAGGGTGGCCGTCTGCGTCCTACCGATGACGTTGCCGGATACCACTTTGACGGCCCCGAACTCGCCGATCGACCGGGCCAGGCTCAGGACGACACCGTAGAGAAGTCCCCACCGAATTGCGGGAATGGTGATACGCCAGAATGTCTGCGGGCCGCTCGCGCCAAGGCTCCTCGCGGCCTGTTCTTGATCGGTGCCCACCTCATGGAGCACTGGCACGATCTCGCGAATGACCAGCGGAAGCGCTACAAACGTGGTCGCCAGCACGATCGCTGGCGTCGCGAACAACACGTGGACGCCCAGTGCCGCGAGGGGTTTGCCGAAGATGCCGGTGTCTTGGCTATAGACGAGCACGAGGGCCAGCCCGACGACTACTGGAGACACCGAAAGCGGGATGTCGACCAAGACGTTGAGTATGCGTTTACCTGGGAATTCGTGGCGCACCAACAGGATCGAGATCGTCACGCCGAACAGGACGTTGAGCACGACGGACCACGCGGTGGCCACTGCCGTCAGGCGAAACGCATGCAACACGAGCGGGTCGGCAAACGTGGCGAACACCGGCGCGAGACCGTCGCCGAACGTGTGCCAAAACACTAGACTCACTGGCCACACAACGAGAAGTGCCAGGTACACGATCGCGATCCATCGTGCGAGGTGACGCACCCGGGACCTCTTCGTGGGCCTAGCCACGGCGGGTCACCTTGCGCTGCAGGAAGTCGAGCGTCCCGATGACGACGAACGCGACAAGGAGGAGCACGGTGGCGACCACCGATGCCTGCGCGACCTGGCCATTCTCGATGTACGTGAGAATCCGCACACTCGTGACCTCAGTGCGGAGCGCAAGATTTCCCGAGATGAGCACGAGCGAGCCGTACTCCGAGACCGCTCTCGCGAACGACAACGCCGCACCCGCCGCGATCGCGGGCACGAGACTCGGCAGGACGACGCGCACGAGGTTCTGGGCCTCGCTGGCGCCCAGGCTACGCGCTGCCTGCTCAATCTCGGGATCGAGCTCCTCGAGCACGGGCTGGACCGCTCGCACCACGAAGGGGAGCGTCACGAAGGCGAATGCGAGGAACACAGCAGACCGCGTGTTTGACACGTCAAAGCCCAACGGGCTACGCGGGCCGTAGAGTCCCAAGAGCACCAAACCCGCCACGATCGTGGGAAGGGCAAAGGGGACATCGATGACGATCTCGACCACTCGCTTACCCGGGAATTCGTCCCGCACGAGCACCCACGCGATCAGGGTTCCCATCACCACGTTCACGACGGTGACACCAGCGGCTTGAGCGAGCGTGAGCCGGATGGCCGCGAGCGTTTGTGGATTCGACAGCGTGGTCACGACGCCGGCCCAGCCGCCGTTCGCCGCGGTCGCGACGACGGCGGCCAAGGGGATGAGCACGAGGAGCGAGAGCCACAAGACGGCCACCCCCAAGGAAATGCCAGAGCCGCGCCGGAGGGTTGTGCGCGGCAACGCTCGCCGGCCCCCAAGGAACCGGCGAGCGTTGCGTAGCTGCGCTACGGTCACGAAGACTTGCCCGTCGCAACTTGGATTTTGGTGATGACGCCGGTGTCTGGGTCGAAGAACTTGGTGTTGGCGTGGGACCAGCCACCGAAGTCGTCGTTGATGTTGAGCAGTTTGGTAGGCACCGGGAACGGGTTCGATGGGTCGTTCGCCCCCTTCACCTGACCTATGGTGACGCCCTTGACGACTGGCCGGAAACCCGCCTTGGCGAACTCCGCCTGTGCCTGCGGTGTGTACAGGAACTTGAGCCACAGCGCCGCCTTGGGATTCGAGACCTTGAGCACGGCCCCTGGGTTGTCGATGCGCAGTGTGGTGTCCGGCAGCACATAGTCGATGGCCGCGCCACTCTGCTTGGCCAAGATCGCCTCGTTCTCATATGACAACAACACGTCGCCCGTTCCCGCCAGGAAGGCCGTCGTGGCGTCCCGTCCCGAACCCGGCAACGCGACCACGTGCTGGAATAGCTTCGTGGTGTAGTCGATCGCGTCTTGCTCCGTGCCACCGCCAGCGATGACGCTTCCCCAGCCCGCGAGAACATTCCATCTGGCCGAACCGGATGACCCCGGGTTGGGAGTCACGATCTGCACTCCGTCCTTAACGAGGTCGGTCCAGGTGTGGATTCCTTTCGGATTGCCCGGGCGTACCGCAAACACCACCACCGATGACGACACAATCCCGCCTGTTGGTCCGGAATTCCACGACTCATCGACCAGCCCCGCCTTGACCAGGCGGGTCACATCGCCCTCAAGAGAGAAATGAACGTAGTCGGCCTTCAGACCCGACGCCACTGCGCGGCTCTGGTCACCCGAAGCACCGTAGGACTCGACCCACGTGACCCCTGCGCCCTCGGGAGTCTTGGCCCACAGCACCTCAATCGCTTCGTTCGCCGTCTTCGGGACCGAATATGCCACGAGATTGAGCGTCACGGGCGTGGCCGCGGGCGAAGGTGCGGTCGTTCCCGCCGACCCGGGCGCGACGGACGCCGAACCGGACGAGCACGCAGCCAGTCCCATTGCCGCAACCACCACTACACCTGCCCATCCCCACTTCGACGTCTTCATGATGCGTTCTCCTTCCACACCGAAGGGTAATTCCCATCGGGTTGATAGAGAATATGGTCCGAGGACCTCTTGGGTCAAGTCAGCACGCTCACCAAGACATCCGCGATACCCCGTCACCGTGAGCGGACTCGGCCTCATCAGGACGCGACAACGGCGGAGTCGCCATTCACGACCCCGCCGTTGATGGCCCGATGACGCTCCTCCTTACTCCGGGATCCAGGTCCAGCCGGGCTTGACCTTGGCCTTGTAGATGAACAGGGTGTGCAGCAGTCGCTTGACCCAGTGACCGGCGAGGCCGATCTCCCCAAACGTCTCCTTGAGGTTGCGGCCCGTCTCGGGATACTTCTCCCAGTCAGGCACTACGGGGCTCATGGTCATGGCCGCGGCCGTTCCATCCCGCATTCCCGCACCGGCCGACGCGACGCAAGCGGCCGCCATCTCCGACATCGATGCGCTGTGCGTCGGCTCGGTCGCTCCCTTGAGAATCATGTCGGCGATCGAGAAGGCCACGATCTTGCCCATCGTGCCCGAAGGCATCCCCGTCCTTGGCGGAGCAGGAGCCACGGCCAGCCCATCGGGCGTCGCGCGCGGCCTGGAGATCTGGTGCGGAGGAGCGAAGGCAATGCCGACGGCAAAGACGTTTTTGTACGTCGGGTTTTGGTACGTCCTCGGCCAGTCCTTGGCGCTCCACTCCTCGTAGGGCTTTGCCGTGTAGTTGGCGTCGACCTTGAGGAATCCGCTCGGCGCGAAGACGGTGCCAGTGATGTCCTCGCCAGCCTTGTCGAACGCCTTCCAGTCCGATCCGCGGAAGGGAGGCAACAACATGGCGAAGTCGAACTCCTTGTCGTTGTGTGAGCCATCGAGTTGGTCGTAGTGAATGACCCCCTCGTCGATGCTCGTCACCGCCGCACCCGTGATGGCCTTAACGCCGCGTTCACGGTAGAGCGATTCCGTCCACAACTGGCTGGTAGTGCGGAAGCCGTTCTGCTCGAACTGCATGCCCCCCACACCAAAGTCGCCCAACTCGTTCTCGTTGGTGAGATAGGTGAGTTCGACGTTGTCCCGCACACCTGCCGCGCGCAACTCATGATCTACGTTGAAGGTGTACTCGAAGGCGGCACCCTCGCACGTGCACGTCCCGTGGCTCACGCCGATGACGACCTTTTGGAGCTCCCCCGACTTGGCGGCCTTGATCACCTGGTCGAGCTTGGAACTCGCTTCCGTCGCGTGAGAAGGCGTGCACACAGAAACGGTGTAGCCACCATCGGGTCCGAGCCCGGGCGTTGCGGCAAAGTTCAGCTTGGGCCCAATTGCGTTCACCACGTAGTCGTAGCGGAGCTTCTCCGTCTCGCCCGCCCACTCCGTAGAGGTGCACTCGACCTCGACGGCGGGACGGTCCTCGTCCGCATCCCCTTCCGGCCACAAGGCAAAGGCCTTGGCCTGGACGAACCCAATGCCCCTCTTCTTGTAGACGGGGGCAAGGGGAAAGACCACATCCTTCGCGGCCATTTTGCCCACACCCACCCAGATGTTGGATGGGATCCAGTTGTATTTGCTGTTGGGGGAGACGACGACGTCGTGCGCCTTGCCCAGCCGCTTCTTGAGGTACAGGGCTGCCGTATGTCCGGAGACACCGGCCCCAAGAACCACGACGCGTGCCCTGCAAGATCACCTTCTTCGCTGATCAATTGGGCGGACTAGCACCTGGTGTGAGCAGGTACCCAGGGGGGCATCCAGGACCGCCGGACCGCCGTCCCGACTTGGGGTCCCGGGGCCTGGGTCAAAGTGCCCCGAAATGCCCTACGTCACGCCTTGCACGCGGGGCTCAGTGCGTGACCAGGGATCCCATATCTGGGACTTGCAAGAGCGGCGCAAATCTGCCCATACATGCAGAAGAAATTCCTAATAAACCTCTACTCCGAGCCGCGAGTGATTCTGTTCCACGCGTTGATCACCGCGACCACCGCGACGAGTGCGCCGAGTTGCTTCGGGGTGAAGAACTTTCCGGCCTCATCCCTTGCTTCGATCTCGAGCCCGCGCGGGTAGTCGGTCAGTATCTCGGCGAAGCGGAGGGCCGCTGCTTGGGCGGGCGTCACGAGGTCCTCGCGCATGAGCTTCACCGGCCTCGCGAGTGCGCTCACCAGGTCGACGCGCGCCCCCAGCTCCGCAAGCGCGTCGGAGTGCAATCGGACCGAGAACGAGCAACCGTTGATGTACGAGCATCTCAGGCGAACCATTTCGCGAACGTCGGCTGGAAGCCCCGCTCCGGCAGAACCATCGAGCTCCTCGAGGGAACGCAGGAAGTCGGCAGGGATGCGCGCTTGGCTCATGCCATCGAAGGGTAGTCCGCGTAGCCGAGCCCGGCCACCTGAACCGCGAGCCGTAACCGCCGCGCTCACAATTGCGCGCCTTCCCTCGAATTGCATCTTGTGCGCATTTCTCGTTCAGCGAGGGCCAACGCCGCAAGACCTCCCCCTACACTTGACGCCAAGGCGAATACGGTAGCCACCTGCTTCATTGTGTCTCCGGCACAGGAGTTGGCCGCCCGAAGGGGGTGCGACTCACGCATGCGAACTACGGAAGTGTTCGACTCACTTCGCGCCGCCGCGTTTCGGCGTCGACGCCAGTGGCGGACTCTGGCGGGCGCGTTGCTGATCGTCGCCGGCTTTGCATCCGCCGCATGGTGGTTGGCGCCAAGGCAGCCCGTCAATGAGTCATTGCCGACTTTCAACCCTGATCGGAACTCGCTCGCGTCTCCCTCTCCTTCTCCTTCCGCTGAGGCGCGAGCGCAAGCGTCGGGCAACTCCACACCGCACGCCACTGCGGGCTCTGCTGCCAGCCCGGCGCCGGCGTCAACGCCAGCGTCCGCACCTCAAGACAGTTCTCCCAAAACTTCGGCGGCACCTGTGAAGGCCCCTCCATCCCTTCCGTCGTCTGCGGCACCCACCGGCCCTGGCACAGTCGTGTGGTCGTCGAATTTCGATTCCGGGACATGGCCGGCGAACTCCGGGAGTTATGGCGCGCAGCAAGGTGGAACCGTGTCGTTCGTTGACGGCGCCTTGCGCGGGACCTATCCCGTCACTTCCGGCGAGACCTACGTCTGGGCAGGCATTCCTCTTCCGCCCAACGCGGCCGACGTGACGATCGAGTTTGACGCCCGGATGCCTTCCGACGCGAAGAATGGATTGAAGTTCGTCAAGTTCTTCGGCCACCACAACGCGGGATCATCCGGCTACGCGAACACCACTTTCGGTCTCGACTACACCGGTGTCGATCTCGGCTCGCTGTACGCGGTCTCGTTTGGCGACGGGACGACTCGACAGAATGACACTCAAAACGTCATATTTCTTGACGGATCGAACCCGAGCTGGATCGGTCGGTCCTTCGGGACCGCCACAGTTTCCACTCCTCAGGCGCGTCGGTTCGCATCATCCGATTGGAAGGCCGACTGGCATCACTTCGTGATGAGGGTCCGGTTCAATTCGGGAACGTCTGCGGCGGACGAGGTCGCCGACGGACTCGTCTACCTGCAAATCGACGGCAAGGTCTATGTGGACGCGGTCGGGATCTTCAACCGCAACCCCGCAGACGCGAGAGCTTTCGACTCCGTGGGCCTGTTTGGGTGGTCGCAGGGAAACGGACCGGCGTTCACCATCGACTACGACAACGTGGTGGTCACGGCGCGTTAGTTGAACGCCAACCCGTTCGTAGCGGCCAGCGAGCGCACTCTTGTCACGCGACGCCGTTCGGCGTCAACGTCGAGGTCTGAAAGAATGAGCCCATGACTTCTCGCATCCCTGACAAGGCCACCGTTGACGGTCTCGAAGACCGCTGGAACGCCTCGTGGGAGAACAGCGGCGTTTACCACTTCGATCGCAGCAAGACGCGGGAGCAGATCTACTCGATCGACACTCCCCCGCCCACCGTGTCCGGATCGCTCCATGTTGGACACGTGTTTAGCTACACGCACACCGACGTGATCGCGCGCTACAAGCGCATGCGTGGGCTCGAGGTGTTCTACCCGATGGGCTGGGACGACAACGGTCTGCCCACCGAGCGCCGTGTCCAGAACTACTACGGCGTCCGCTGCGATCCTTTGCTCCCCTATGTGGATGGCTTCGAGCCCCCCTTTGAAGGCGGCGACGGCAAGTCATCCAAGGCCGCAGATCAACTCCCGATCTCGCGCCGCAACTTCGTCGAACTGTGCGAGCGGCTCTCTGCCGAGGACGAGAAGCAATTTGAGGCCTTGTGGAGCCACCTCGGTATCTCTGTCGACTGGCGCATGACCTACCAGACCATCTCGCCCTCGTCCCAGGCGGTCGCACAGCAGGCGTTCCTGCGCTCCTTGGCCCGCGGAGAGGCCTACCAAGCCGAGGCCCCGACGCTGTGGGACGTCACCTTCCGCACGGCCGTCGCACAAGCCGAACTCGAGGACCGCGATCGTCCCGCCGCATATCACCGCCTCGCCTTTGAGCCCGCGGCCGACCTCGAAGAGGCCACCGGCTCCTACGAGTCGGTCTATATCGAGACCACGCGCCCCGAACTGCTGCCCGCGTGCGTGGCCCTCGTCGCGCACCCCGACGACGAGCGCTACCAGCCCTTCTTCGGCAAGCACGTCCGCACTCCCCTGTTCGGAGTCGAGGTGCCCGTGGTCGCCCACCGCCTCGCCAGTCCCGACAAGGGTTCGGGAATCGCGATGATCTGTACATTCGGCGACGTCACCGACGTGATCTGGTGGCGCGAACTCCAGCTCCCCATTCGCCCCATCATCGGCTGGGATGGCCGCTTGCTCCCCGAGGCGCCGCAGGGCATCGACACCGAAGCGGGCGAGGCGGCCTACGCCGAGCTTGCGGGCAAAACGGTCTTCGCCGCCCAGCAGCGCATTGTCGAGATGCTCCAAGAGTCCGGCGCCATGGTGGGCGAACCCAAGCCCATCACCCACCCCGTGAAGTTCTTCGAGAAGGGCGACCGCCCGCTCGAGATCGTCACCAGCCGCCAGTGGTACATCGCGAACGGTGGCAAGGACGCGGACCTTCGCGACGCCCTCCTCGCCCGCGGCGCGGCGCTCAACTTCATCCCCGTCCACATGGGCAAGCGCTACGAGAACTGGGTCAACGGCCTCACGGGAGACTGGCTCATCTCGCGTCAGCGCTTCTTTGGCGTCCCGATCCCCGTCTGGTACCCACTCAACGACGCGGGTGAGCCCCAATGGGACGCGCCCATCTCACCCTCCGAGGACTCCCTACCCGTCGACCCGCAAGCCGACGCCGCACCCGGCTACATCGAGTCGCAGCGCGATCAGCCGGGAGGCTTCACCGGCGAGAAGGACATCATGGACACGTGGGCGACGTCGTCGCTCACGCCGCAGATCGTGTGCGGTTGGAGGGACGACGCTGACCTGTTCGCTCGCACGTTCCCCATGGACCTGCGCCCCCAGGGACAGGACATCATCCGCACCTGGCTCTTCTCCACCGCGGTGCGTTCGCACCTCGAGCACGACGTCCTGCCGTGGAAGCACGCGACCATCTCCGGCTGGATTCTCGACCCTGACCGCAAGAAGATGTCAAAGTCAAAGGGCAACGTCGTCACCCCCATGGGTCTCCTTGAACAACACGGCTCCGACGCGGTGCGCTACTGGGCGGCCTCTGCCCGGCTTGGCACCGACGCCGCATTTGACGAGGGCCAGATGAAGAATGGCCGCCGTCTGGCCATGAAGGTGCTCAACGCCTCCAAGTTCGTGCTGGGGGCCACCGGCATCTCCACGGCGGCCGACGCCTCGCTTGAGGCGGGCATCGAGGCAGCCGCTCACGTGTCGTTGGCGCCCGTGACCGAGCCGCTCGACAAGGCGATGCTCGCGGGCCTCGCGGCCGTGATTGAGGCCGCGACCGTCGCTCTCGAGGCGTACGACCACACGCGCGCCCTCGAGGCCGCCGAGTCGTTCTTCTGGACCTTCTGCGACGACTATGTCGAGCTGGTCAAGGAGCGCGCCTACGACGGCGCGGCGCTCGGCGAGCCGATCGACCCGTTCGCCCCGTGCTCCCCCAATGCGGCGTCTGCGAGGGCCGCGCTCACGATCGCGCTCGACGCGTTCCTGCGACTGTTCGCGCCCGTGCTCCCGTTCGCGACTGAGGAGGTGTGGTCGTGGTTCAACGAGGGATCGATCCACCGAGCCTCGTGGCCAACACCGGAGCGCACGCGCGAGGCGTCCGCGGGCGCCGACCCCGCAATCCTGATCGCCGCCGGAGCTGCGGTAAGCGCCCTTCGCAAGATCAAGTCCGATGCCAAGGTGTCGCAACGCACCGAGATCATCTCGGTCGACCTGCTCATCCCCGAGGCCCAGGTGGACCAGGTCAACGCGGCCAAGCCGGACATCATGGCGGCAGGGCGGGTGCACAGCTTGCAGGTGATCGACGCCGTCACGGCACTCGACCCTAGCGTCGACGGCATGGGCAACGAGGATGGTTCAAGCTCCGCGATTTTGGACCCCAACGTCGTGCGGACCGAGAACGTGGTGCTCGCGGAGGCCTAATCCCCCCAAGTGGCTCAATCTGTACCGCCCAGGGGGCACTAAGCGGCTCTGATGGCTCAATCTGTACCGCCTACGGGAGCGTCCTCGCCGGCAGTGGCTGAATCTGTACCGGAGTTGACCGATGCTTCAGCACGTCCAGTGCGAGGGCACGGCACCACTCGGGTCTCGCGGTGAGGTCCCGGTAACTGAACCTGAGTGTAAGGATCCCGATCGCGGCGAGATCGGCGTCGCGCCGGATGTCGCGCTGCCACTCCCACACGCCAGAGTGATACGTCGCGCCGTCCAGTTCGATGGCTG
>Ga0209429_10000355_pt1 | contig 31565 bp, 29 predicted proteins | sample BarGraNGADG00212_3_FD_184493 | JGI IMG/M metagenome (GOLD analysis project Ga0209429, IMG submission 184493) | Arctic peat soil microbial communities from Barrow, Alaska - Barrow Graham LP Ref core NGADG0004-212 (SPAdes) (version 2) | ecosystem: Environmental > Terrestrial > Soil > Wetlands >... | reverse complement strand
AATACGCCAATACTGCCTGCATTTTCTCTTCATAGCTCTTCTCTGATTTTCTCGACATGAATTTGCTCCTCATCGTGTAGTCTCGATTTTTGTTTATTCGAGTGTCTACTCTGTGGGGAGCTTATCAGAAACTCATGGTTACATCTGAAAACACTAGCGTTAATGATGCTTCTTGTATGGCATCATCCGCCTTTGAAGTCCCTGCTGGAAAGCGCACAAATGATGATATATTTGCAGTTTATGAATCGACATTAGAAGAGCAGTGGATAGATCAAATCGAGTATGTGGAGTTCAGCATTCGCTACTATGATAACGACAACTGGCAAGGCCTGGATTTTGAAGTACCAAATCCCTTCAAAATTGAATTTGTTGAGCCAGCTTCGTGAACATAGGGCTTGCGTTGCTAATGTTTCGATGCTCGTTTGTGTTGTTTTCGACCAACTTCATCAAAAGGACAGAGGCTGATGGGAGCGTTCCGATGATTGACTTCCCCCACCTTTCAGCCCTATAATAATCGGACAAGTGAATAGCGTGCGCATCTGCGAGTGATCGCCGCGGGCAACCGCGATGGGAATCGGATGAGAGTTCCGGGCTATCCCAGTAACCGTGAAGCTGTTACCAATCGAAAGCATGAATGATTGAGATTGGTATGACGAAGGGCAAAAGCCACTGCCGCAAGGCGGGAAGGCGCCCCGAGGATGAAGCCAAGCCGGGAGACCTGTTTGCGCACCAAGAGGTTTGCGTGGTCATTGGGCCACGAACCTGCTTGCTCCTGGGTTTGGGATAGGCTAATAATCAATTAGCTTTTTGAGACGCCCCGACAAGGAGGCGTCTCAATTTCGTGAGTGCCGTTCGTTTGAAAATTGTAAGGGGTGGATTCTATGAAGAGGTTTTCCAGACTATTGTCTCTGGCCCTGGCCCTGCTGATGCTGGCGGGCATCCTGCCTTCCCTGGCTGAAGGCCTGACCTTGACTGACATGATCGGCCGCCAGGTGAGCTTGGCCACGCCCGCTGAGCAGGTGGTGGTACTGATGCCCGGCGACCTGGAAATCGTCTACGCCCTGGACGCGGGCGAAAAAGTGGTCGGTCGGGGCGAATACTGCAACTATCCTGAGGAGGCGCTCGCCCTGCCCGCCATGCAGTCAGGCGGAGAAACGAATATTGAGCAGATCGTGGCCCTCAAGCCGCAGCTGATCATCCTGTCCAAGATGGCGCAGACGCCCGAGCAGGTGACCAAGCTTGAGCAGGCCGGCATCGCCGTGCTGGTCACCGATGCGCAGAGTGTCGCCGGCGTCTATGAGGCCGCCCGCCTGATCGGCCAGGCGATTGGCAAGAGCGCGGAGGCAGAGCAGATGGTTAGTCAGATGCAGGCTGCCTTTGCCGAAATTCAGGCCAATGTGCCCGCACAAGCGGGGAAGACCGTTTACTTTGAGACCAGCCCCCTGCAGTGGGGCCTGTGGACCGCAGGCCGGGGCACCTTCATGCAGGAGATCACGGAGATCCTGGGCCTCAGGAACATATTCGACGACGTGGAAGGCTGGAAGGAAGTCGCGCAGGAACAGGTACTGGCGCGCGACCCCGACTATATCGTCACCCTGGCCATGTACTTTGGCGAGGGCCCCACCCCGGTGGAGGAGATCAAATCCCGCGCTGGCTGGGAGAAACTGAAGGCAGTGATGAATGACGCCATCAACAACGCTGACGCTGACACGCTGTCGCGCCCCGGCCCCCGGCTGGTGGAGGGCGCGCGGGCGCTGTTTGACTTCGTCTACGGAGATTAGGATAAACGCATGCGCACAAAAGCCCGGCGGTTCACCCTGACAGATTACCTGGCGCTGACCCTGCTCACGCTGCTGACAATGCTTGTCTGCCTGAGCCTGGGCAGCGTCGCCCTGCCGCTTGATCAGACGCTGGCCACCCTGGTTGGCGCTCTCTTTGGCAAGCCCGCTGACCCGGGAATCGCCGGCACCATCATCCTCAGTTTGCGGCTGCCGCGCGTGCTGTCCGTCGCCCTGGTCGGTGCAGCCCTCTCGCTGGCCGGCGCCGCCATGCAGGGCCTGCTGCGCAACCCGCTGGCCGATGGCTCCACGCTGGGCGTTTCCTCCGGCGCTTCCCTGGGCGCTGTGCTGGCCCTCGCCTTGGGCGTCACGCTGCCCGGCCTGTCCCAGCTGGGTACCATGGGCATGGCCATGCTTTTCGCCTTCCTCTCCCTTGCCCTCATCCTCAGCCTGGCCTGGAAGATAGACGCCAGTCTGGCCACCAACACCATCATCTTGATTGGCGTCATCTTTTCCATGTTCGCCAGCAGCCTCATCAGCCTGATGATCGCCTTCTCGGGCGAAAGGCTGCGCAGCATCACCTTTTGGACCATGGGTTCGCTCTCCGGCACCGGCTATACCCAGGCGTTCACCCTCCTGATTGCTCTGCTGCTGTGCGCGCCGCTGATCCTATCTTCAAGCCATGAGCTGGATGCCTTTGCCATTGGGGAGGACAACGCCCACACCATCGGCGTCAATGTGCGCGGGGTCAAGCTCAGGGTGCTGATCACCGTCTCCATACTCATCGGAGTGTGCGTGTCCATCGGCGGCACCATCGGCTTCGTGGGTCTGGTGACACCGCACATGACCCGCCTGGTCGTCGGTCCCGCGCATCCGCGCCTGCTGCCGGCTTCGTTGTTCGCCGGCGCCATCTTTTTGATGCTGGCAGACCTGCTGGCCCGCACCATCGTCAGCCCCATTGAGTTGCCGCTGGGCGTGGTCACCTCCTTTATAGGCGCCATCCTGTTTGTGCTGATCTTTTTTAGATCAAGGAGGGCGCGGTAGATGCTGGAGGTCACAGGTCTCTGTGTACAAACCGGTGGGCAGAGATTGATCGAGAATATCTCTTTTTCCCTGCTCCCGGGCGACTGGTTGATGCTGGTGGGCCCCAACGGCGCCGGTAAGTCGACGATGCTGAACGCCATCTCACAGGCCCTGCCCTATCAGGGCAGCGTCACCTTTGAGGGGCAGGATCTTGCCCGCATGAAGCCCCGCCTGCGCGCCGGCTGCCTGGGCGTCCTGGGCCAGCGCCACGCGGTGGGTTATGCCTTTACGGTGCTGGAGGTTGTTCGGTTGGGCCGCTATGCCGCCCGGGGAAGCTTTTTCTCCCGACAGGGCGATCTCCAGGGCCGGCAACTCATCGACCGGGCCATCGCCATGACGGGTCTGGAGTCCCTGCTTGACCACAGCGTGCTCACCTTGTCAGGCGGCGAGCTGCAGCGCGTCTTCTTGGCCCAGCTTTTCGCGCAGAACCCCCGCCTGCTGCTTTTGGATGAGCCCGCCAACCATCTGGACCTGCTGTATCAGCAGCAGCTGTTCAATCTTTTGCAGGCCTGGCTCAAGACGCCGGGGCGCGCCTTGATCAGCGTGGTGCATGACCTGAGTTTGGCCCGCAAGTATGGCAATCGCGCCCTGCTGCTTGACAAGGGTAGGATGGTCGTGTCAGGCGATGTGGGAACAACCCTAAGCCCGCAGACCCTGCAAAGCGTCTATCAGATGGATGTGTTCGCCTGGATGCGCGGTCTTCTGGAGGAGTGGCAGTCGTAAAAGATGGGTCAAGGGACAATGTTCCTTGTCGGGGAGTGGGGGTGAAGCCCCCATCGTTCCCTCCAATGCCACAGCGATTATATTTATGCAAAGACAGCGAAGCGAATCTTTGCGTTGCTATAAATCAACTTCCGACCCGCGAAAATTTTACGTTCTCTAGACTGACTATATCAGTTATATCGTGTTAAGATAGTCCCTGTCCGCTTCACGCGGACCGGTACCACACTAAGGAGACTTATCAATGATCATGACCATCGTCCGCCATGGGCTGACCCAGGGCAATGTCGAAGGGAGATGGGTCGGCTCTACCGATATGCCCTTGTCCGATGAGGGCCTGCGGCAGGCAATGAGCGGATCCAGGAATGAAAGCATCAACCTGGTATATGTGACGCCTCTGCGACGCACCCAGCAGACAGCCACCATCCTGTACCCCAACGCCCAACAGGTTGTTGTCCCGGGCATCAGCGAGATGGGCTTCGGCATTTTTGAGGGCAAGAGCAACGAGGACCTGCGTGATGATCCTGTCTTTATCCAGTGGAACGCCAATGGCGGCATGGACCCCATGCCGGGGGGCGAGGGCAGGCGGGACTTTGGCCTGCGTGTAATGAAGGCTCTGGACGAACTGGTCAAGGCCGCCATCCAAACTGGTGAAAAAAGTCTGCACATCCTGGCTCATGGCGGCACCACGATGGCTTTGATGGGCGCGTTTGGCGTACCGAAGAGACCTTACCATGAATGGTGGGTAGATAATCTCTGCGGCTATTGCGTCAGGATCAATGAAGAGACCTGGGCGGAGGAGCCGAAATTCTACGATGTTGAGCGGATCAGCTTTGTGCCGGTGGAAGCCTGAGAGGATAAACGAAAGCAGCCTGAGGTATCGGTATGGGCACCTCGGGCTGCTTATTCTTGATTATTCCCTGTATCCCGCCTGGTAATCCACCCTTGAAATGAAGGGCCCATCCGGCAGCGCTTTGATATTATGGCAGGCGATGTCGATGATCAGGTCCAGCGTCAAGCGCAGGTGGTAAAGGCCAGAGATATGGGGCGTGAGCACCAGGTTGGGCTCCCACCACAGCGGGTGATCCTTGGGCAGGGGTTCAGGATCGGTGACGTCAAGCCCCGCGCCGGCCAGATGGCCGCTATGCAGGGCATTTACCAGGGCATCCTGATCGATCGCTGAGCCGCGGCCCACGTTGAGCAAGAAACTGCCCGCCTTCATCAGCGCCAGGCGCCCGGTATCCATCAGATGGACGGTGTTCGGCGTTTCGGGCAGGCTGAGTGCTACCACATCCGCCCAGGGCAGCAGGCTGTCAAGCTCCTGCATCGTGGCCACCCGGCTGACGCCCTCCGGCGGCGCGCTTGCGCGGCGCTTGATGCCGATGACTTCCGCGCCAAAGGTAGAGCAAAGTTTGGCAAAACACTGGCCGATATCCCCCAGGCCCACCACCAGCACCCTGGCCCCCCGGACGCTGCGTACCGCGCCCCGGTCTATCCACACGGCCTGGTGCTGGTCATCACGGTATTGGTGCAGCCGCTTCATCAAGCTCAGTAGCATCCCCACCATGTGTTCAGAGATGGCAGGCCCGTAGGCGCCCGAGGCGCAGCATAGCACCGTATCCCGGCCGCTGCTTTTCAGCGCCAGATAGGGTGCCGCCACCCCGGCGGTGTTGAGTTGCAGCAGCCTGGCTTTTTTCATATGCGGCAAAAAGGCCGGCGGCAGGTTGCCCACGATCACATCGGTCTGCTCCACCAGCTCAGCGCTCAGGTTGTTCGGTTTTACCTTGCTGACCTTTGCCCCCGGCGCCGCCGCCTGGAGCTGCTTTTCATGCTCCGCGTAAGCCGGCATGACGACCAGTATGTTGTTGATTTCCATCGTTTCCTCCTTGCGCTAACTGGGGATGTCGGTTCTCATTATAGGGGAGGGCTTCGGACTGTCAAGCGCGGGGAGGCAAGTGAAACTACATACATGCAAACGGCCGGCCCGATCCCCGGTTCAATTTGCTTATGGTGCGATGAATCTGAGCTCCAACACAGCGACGTTGGTTTTGGGGCTATATTTATGCCGAGCTAAGCGCTTTTCCAGCTTCACTTCATATGAAGCGCAGGCGACGATCCGTATTTTCCTTGGGGAACGATTGAAGATAAACCGCAAGCGCAATATAATGAAAAAGGCAAATAGCCTGATGTGTTTTCCAGCTTTATCTGACCGTCTGACAGAGGCCCGTCCTGTTCGACACGCTTGCATAGACCAATATCAGCCACAAGAGAGAATTACGCAGAGGAGACCGATATGAACAGTCGTTTTGTGCGGGGTGCTGGGATGCTGCTGTCGCTTTGGCTCGCCGTGTTGCCCCTGGCCCCGGGAACCGCGGAACACGTTAAACAGCCGGAAGCTCCCCCTGACATCCTGCAGGCGCTGGGTTTCCCCGCGCTGTTTGAAGGGGAGAAAGAGCCTGATGCCAGCGTCAGCCGGGAGGGATCCCTTGAAATGACCCTGAGCGGGTATGCTGATGTCTCCTTATCTGAAGTGTTCACACTGGCGGAGAAGCTGGAGGTGGAGCGCTGGTATCTCACGGGCGATCAGGCCCTGAAGGACAAGCGCTCCCTTTTGCCGCGCTACGATATGCAGACGCGGCGGCTCCTGCTTGAGCTCTCGGTGGACGCTGACAAGGCTGTGTGGCCGGATGTGCTCACGCCACAGCTTTCCTGCACGACCCCGGCTTTCACAGGGGGGACCTTCAAAACTTCCGCCCCGCAGGAGATCCTGAACCGCGTGGACAGCGTGATGCTTGAGTACGCGGGTGTTCAACCGGAAGATGTGCAGGCGTATGAAGCGTTGCTCAGCTTATCCGGCTACGCGCTGAGCAAAACAGAAGACAAGAGCACAGAATACGCGAAAAGCCTGAACTTTGTGCGGCTCCTCTACCATGCCCGGGAAGAGCGGCTGGAGATCACCATCGCGCCATTTCTTATTTTCAAACCAAAAACCAAAACGCCACCGCGTACAAAGCAATCGAATACTTCGTGCTTGAGGATGTTCTTGCACCATGTTCTTTAATCATCCCAGCGTCTCAAGCATTTGCCAGGCGTCGTGTGAAGGTGCTTCCCCTCATCAAGCACCAGCGTGCCAGCGATCATTACGTAGTCCATCCCAGTGGTATATTGCTTGGGGTTCTTTAAATCAAAAGGCGTGTTTAGCTTATCAAGGTCGAATACGACGATATCGGCGTGATATCCCTCTGTCAACAAGCCTCGATTCCTGATGCGAAAGTGTTGGGCGGGCATGCTGGTCATTTTTCGAATCGCTTCCTCCAGACTAAGGGTATGAAGCTCCCGCACGTGCTTGGTCAGGAACCAGGCCATACCAACATAATGCAGCGGAAAGTGAGTTCGCTGTGAGACGGCACCTTCTGTGGAAGAGCTATTACCATCAACAACAAGCATATACAGAGGATTGGAGACGGTCTCGACAAGGTGTTCATCTGTAAAGAGCTTTGCCACAAACTTTACCTTGGTGAAATCATCCGTATGGGCAGCCATGATATCGAAATAGCAGTCCCATGGATCCTTATTCCAAAGTTTTGCGATTTCGGGGAATGTTAAGCCGTTTATCGCCGGGAAGAACAAATTTCCTTGTACGCGGACACGATCCCACTCACCGCCTGCGATAAAACGCCAATAGCGGTCACAGTCATGGCGCAGCTTTTCGCGGCTGCCGGGATCTAGCAGCATCTCACGCTGCATTTTGGGCTTCTCGCTGGTGAGCCATGAGGGCAAAATACCTGCAGGAGAACCAGTGCCGTAAACGAGCGGCGTCATATCGGTCAGTATGTCGAGACCTTCGTCCCTTGCGGCTTTAATCCTTTCTATGCAGCCGCCAATAGCATTCTCTGGCGCATGGGTGTTGTATCGGATATTCATATGAGAAATCTCGCCACGGATGCCGTAGGCTCTAACCACGGCTATGAACTCATCTACAGCAGCCCATACGTTGGCATCGCGGTTTCTGATATGACTAGTATAAATGGCATCATACTCCTGCAGTACCTTGGCTAAGCGCAGAATCTCCTGTGGCCTGCTCATGCGGCCAGGATCGAACTCGAGCCCGCTGCTCATGCCAAAGGCCCCATCCTCAAGAGAAAGGCGCAGACAGTTCTCCATTGCCCTGAATTGTTCTTCGGTATAATCACTACCGAGTACGTTACAGGCGCGTCTGATGGCGTTATGACCCGCGAGATATGCGAGATTAGCGGACATGCCCTTTTCTTCGAGCACTCTAAAATGCTGCCCCAACGATTTCTTTGCGTTAAGACCAACTAGATTGCCGCAATTTCCCACAACTTCGGTGGTCACGCCCTGACGAATGGTGCTATCGAAGTAGGGGTTGTCCTCGACCGTGGCATCAGTATGACTATGGGCGTCGATAAAACCTGGGGATACAATTCGGCCGTTTGCGTTAATAACGCGTTTGGTTTCAACGTCTCCGATGCTTCCCACTGCAACGATCCTGCCGTCCTTAACCGCCACGTCTCCGATGCGCCAAGGGTTTCCGGTACCATCGACTAGGCGTCCGTTTCTGATCAAGTAGTCAAACATGATGCATCGTCTCCCAAATATCTTTCTAGAAGAATTACTCCTAATCGTATGCAACCTTGAAGGCACATGAAGCTAGTGGCAAAAGGACGCAAATTCCTCCTGCTATATTCCAAATTATCTATCGTCTCAAGCATTTGCCAGGCGTTGTATGAAGGTGCTTCCCCTCATCGAGAACCAGCGTGCCAGCAATCATCACGTAGTCCATCCCCTTAGTGTACTGACAAGGATTCTGCAGATCGAAAGGCGTTTCAAGCTTTTCAAGGTCGAATATGCAGATATCAGCGACATAGTCATCGAGCAGCAGGCCGCGTTTACCAAGTCTAAAATGCTGGGCGGGCATGCTGGTCATTTTCCTAATCGCTTCCTCCAGACTAAGGGTATGAAGCTCCCGAACGTGTTTGGTTAGAAACCAGGCCATGCCAATATAGTGCAGCGGAAAGCCAGTTGCTTTTGCGATTGCACCTTCGATAGAGGTGGAGTAACCATCAACGACAAGCATGTAAAGCGGATTCGAGATGGTTTCGCGCAGGTGTGCGTCAGTAAACAAGTAGCTGACCAGCACAACAGAGCCAATGTCGGGCGCATTGGCAGCCAGGATATCGAAGTAGCAGTCCCAAGGATCCTTATTCCAGAGCTTTGCGATAGCCGGGAAGGTCAGTCCATTGATCTCCGGGATGGCCATATTGTTTTGCATGCGAACACGGTCCCACTCGCCGCCCGCAATAAAGCGCCAATACCGATCACAGTCATTGCGTAGTTTCTTGCGCGTCAAAGGATCAAGCAGCAACTGACCTAGCTGCTCTTTGGGCGCGCTGGTCAACCACATGGGTAGGATGCCAGCCATTGAGCCGATGCCATAGTTTAGCGGCGTCATATCGGTCAGTACATCAAAGCCATTATCCCTTGCATGCTGGATCATCTTGATGCACTGATCTACCGCATACTCTGGGGCGTGAGTGTTGTGGCGGATGTTCATATGGGACACCTCGCCGCGCAGTTTGTTGGTTTGGATTACGTTTAGGAATTCTGCCAGCGCGTCCAGCACCTTTGTATCGCGGTTTCTGATGTGGCTGGTATATATGCCGTCGTATTCCTTCAGCACTTTGGTCAAACGCAGGAGTTCTTCCGGATCAGACATCCTGCCGGGATCAAACTCGAGTCCGCTGCTCATGCCCAGCGCGCCATCGTTCATCGCTTGGCGGAGAAGTATATCCATTCTCCGGAACTGGTCTTCGGTATATTCCAGACCGCGTATGCCTGCGATGGAGCGCAGAGTGTTATGCCCAACGAGCCATGCGATGTTGGCGCTCATGCCTTTCTTTTCAAGTAAATCCATATATTGACCAAGGGTCATCTCGCGATTCATGGGGGACTCGGAGAACTTGCCGAAGCCACCTCTCGAAAGCGGGGAGACCGGTGCGGCGCTGTCACCGCAGTTACCGACCACCTCGGTGGTTATGCCCTGTCGGATGGTACTTTCAAAGAAGGGATTGCTTTCAACGGTAACATCCGTATGGCTGTGCGCATCTATAAAGCCAGGAGCCACGATTTTACCGGCCGCGTCAATCACGCGTACGGATTCGGCCTTATTGAGCTGCCCCACCGCCATGATTTTACCGTCCTTGATGGCGATGTCCGCTTTGCGACGGGGATTGCCGGTACCGTCGACAAGGGTCCCGTTCCTGATCAGTATATCGTACATTCAATTGCCTTCTTTCATGAGTATCAGTCTATAGTATTTGACCAATCAACGGCATTTGCCCGTCCTCAATATTGTCAAAGAAAACGGACTCGCGCACATCGCACTTCTCAAAATGCTCAAGCTTCGCGGGATCGAGTTCTACGCCAAGACCGGATTTTTCGGACATGGCAATTTTACCGTTGACAATCTTGAGAGGGTTGACAAGAATGTCATCTGACTGAAGCATATAATGGGAATCGTTGCAGTTCACGAAGTTGCAGGTCGAGGCAATAACGTGGGCGCCCGCGATGGTGGCAACACCGGTTTCCGCCCAAGTTCCCATGGTGCACCATTTCCCGCAAGCGTCAGCGATGGAAGCGATGGTGCGCGCGCGCGAAAGGCCGCCCGCCTCAGAAACGTAAACGACAAAAACATCGCATGCCTCGTGCTTTATCAATTCAAGTACGCGTTCGACGCTGCTGCAGCTTTCATCAGCCGCGATGGGTACATCCACCGCGCGGCGCACCGCTGCCATGCCTTCCAGGTCATAATCGGGCACAGGCTGTTCTACATATTGGATGTTGTAGGGCTGCATTGCCTTGATCCACTTGATTGCTGTGGGCACGGACCAGTTCATATTGGCGTCAACGCGCAGTTTGATCTCGCTGCCAATGGCGCTGCGGATGGCCGCCAGCGTATCGATATCGGTCTGCAAATTGCGCCCAACCTTCAGCTTGATCTCCGTATAGCCTTGGTTCTTGTATTCCAAGGCGCGCCTGGCATTGACGGCAGGATCGTCGATGAAAAGATATCCCGCGTATCCGATCGATTTCTTGCATGCCCCACCAAACAGCTGATAGATCGGTACGCCCAGCCACTTGCCCTTAATGTCAAGGAGGGCCATTTCGACGCCTGCGATCGCGTATCGGCCAAGCTGCAGCCAGTTGCGCGCATATTCTTCCAGGCGCCTGACCAGCAGTTCAGTATTGAGCGGGTTCTGGCCAATCAGAAACTGCTTGAATTCCTTGTCAATAATTGAAGCGATGACCGGAATGGTGGGGCCCACACACTCCCCCAGGCCTACGACGCCTTCATCGGTGAACACTTCAATCACATAGGCGGGAGCGGACATGCGCGTGCCACCGGACCATTTGGCAGGGTATACAAGGGGGATCCTGACGTGATGGCCAACAATGCTGACGATTTTCATGGCACTTCTCCTTATGGATTAACCCTTGACCGCTCCAGCGGTCAGGGAGGAAATAAAATACTTTTGAAGGAAAACGAACACGATGATGAGGGGGAGACAAGTCAGAACGCTGGCTGCCATGATGTCGTTCCAAAGCGTCCTGTATTCGCCGACCATTTGCGCGATGCCAACGGTCAGCGTTTTAAGTTCCTCCGTGCGTATCAAAGTCGCTGAAAACATATACTCGTTCCATCCATGGATGAAGGAATAGATGATCGTCGCTGCAACACCAGGTAATACCAGCGGCAGGATGACCTTGCTGAAGCTCTGGTATTTGTCGCACCCGTCTATCATGGCGGAGTCATCCAGCTCACTGGGGATGGTTCTGAAGTACCCCATCATCATCCAGGAGCAGAAGGGCATGGAAAAGGCGATATTGGGCAGCACCAGGCCGGCCAAGGTGTTTACCAGCCTGTACCTGGTGAGCATGGTGTAGTATGGGATCAGCAACATGACCGCGGGGAACATCTGGAGGACTAACAGAAACGTCATGAACGGCTTGACCCAGCGTGCGCGGCTCCTGGACGCGGCATATCCGGCCATGCAGGAAACGATGATGGAGACGGAAGTAGAAGCAAGCACAACCACGATGCTGTTTCTAAAATAATAGGCGATTGGGTATGTTGACCAGATGCTCACATAACTGTTCAATGACGCGGTTTTCGGGAACCAGACAGGCGGTAGCTGCATCATTTCCGTGATGTCCTTGAGCGATGTAGAGACCATCCACAACAGAGGATACATGATGACGCCAACAGATATGCCAAGGATCACATAGGTCATGACGCTTGGTGTCGCATTCGTCTTAATCCTAAGCTTACTTTTACTCATTGATCTTATCCAACCTCCTGTATAGGATGTTGAAAAAATAGCAGATAGCAAACACAATGACCGCCATGGAACCCGCAGAGCCAAACTTGAAAGACTCAAAGGCCGTCTTGTATATGGTCAGGCTGACCAAGGATGTACTTTTTGCCGGACCGCCGCCCGTCATGATGCTGACCATCGTATAATGCTTAAACCAGTTGACAGTGTCAAGGATGAGCGCGATAGAAATTACAGGGATGATAGTCGGCACTGTGATCGCCCAGAAAGCGCGGACGGGCTTGCAACCGTCTACGGCCGCCGCTTCATAAATATCGCCCGGGACTGTCTGCAGCACGGCAAGCATCATGGCCATCACGAAGGGATAGCCCTTGAGGATCGACGTGAATATGACCGTCGGAAGGGACGTTGTCAAGCCCCCGAGCCAGGTAATGGACTGGTCGAGGATTCCCAACTTCATCAGCGTATAGTTGAGCACGCCATATTGGGGATTCAAAATCCATTTGGACAGGAGCGCCCAAACGACCTCGGGGATCAGCCAGGGCAGCATCAGCAAAGCACGCCAGAAAGCTCTGGCCTTGATTGCTTTATTCAGTTGAACTGCAAGGAACCCGCCAATCAGCACATGGCCCGTCACAACGCCAAGGATATATTTCAAATTGACGGCAAGGCTACTCTGGAACTCCTTGTTTGACAGGAGATTTGTATAATTCTTCAACCCTACGAAATTCCATTTGTTGAGTAGGTTGGTGTCAAATAGACTGATATAGAAGCCATAAAACATGGGGTAGATAATCAGCGTCAGGAGCAGGACGATGACCGGTAACATAAATACCAGGGTGAAATACCTGTTCAAAAAGTTTCTCAATAGGATTTCTCCTTTCAAAGGAGGAAGGATTCGCAAGCGATCCTTCCTCCTGAAGGCTTATGTAGGAGCTTCTATTTGTTGTACTGATCGAGCACCGCCTGAACGGCCACCCTCATATCTTCCGCGGCTTCGGCGGGAGAAGCGTATACGCCAGCCATCATGGCGTTCAGTTTCTCGTATACAACCTGATTGACTTCATTGCGGAAGGGTAGTGTCAGATAGTTGATGTTGTAATCAGCGCAATCGAGAATGGCGGCCGCCTCTGGAGCCTCACGGGCAGCGACCTCAGCCAACGACTTGAGCGCCGGCGGGCGCTTGGTGATCTTCGTCATTTCGACAAAGTTCTGAACTGCGTAGGTTAAGAAATCAATCGCGCCTTGGTCGTTATCGCCATTGAGTTTAACAAAGCCGTAAGGGTTAAGATAAGCAACTTTTGACAGGTCCTTAACGGGAACTGCAATGAATTTGCCTGCCAAGTCGGGATTCTGTGAGACGATGTTGCCAATGGTGTGAGGACCGGAAAATGCCATCGCAACCTTATCAGCGGATAGCAGGCTGACCATGGTCTTGTAGTCCACCTCAGTGCAGCCTTCAGGGATCGAGTGATCGACAAACGCAAGATTCCAGTAAAGATTGAAGATGCGAAGACTGTCTTCAGTACCAATGGCCGTTGCGTACTTGCCGTTTTCGTCAATATAGACATCCGGCGAGTTGCAGCCAAACAGACCGACAGTGAAGCGCAGTTGCGCGTTGCTGTCCGGGAAGCCCATTAGCGACATGCCATAGCGGTCAATTGTACCATCCCCATTGAGGTCAACAGTAAGCGCTTTGGCTGCGGCCTGGATCTCATCGTAGCTCTGGGGAACGGCTATGCCCGCCTCATCCAGCAGGTCCTTCCTGAGAAGAAGTACGAAGGGTGCAGCGCAAGTAGGCAATCCGAATAGTTCACCTTCGTAGGAGAAGGCATCCAGCATGGGTTCATAGATGTCTGATAGAAATTCCTCGGTAAAGGAACTGCGGATATCGGATACGATGCCCATTTCTTTCCAGGCAGCATTGAAGGAGCCGTTTGTAATGACAAGGTCGGGCAGCGTTCCAGCAACAGCCATGGTCTGGACCTGCTGTGCTGTCTGTGCCGAAGGGAATCCAATCCTCTCGACCTTGTATTGGGGATAGGCTGCCTCAAAGCCGCTGATCACAACATCCAACACCGTGCTTTCCGGCGCTTCAACTACCCAAGGGCCGGCGATCTTGACAACGGTTTTCTCTTGCGCGATGGAGACACCTGTGGACAAAAGGACTAAAACCATCGCTACAGCGAACAGGCGGGCGAGTTTCCGGATTTTCATCTCTCTTTTCCTCCGTTATTTTTGTTACCAGTAGTGCTGCGTTGTCTTCCTTTGCTTTGTACAGAGACTATTCATTAAGGCGCGCTGCAGACGCTGCCTAAGAACCGTTTTCAATATACTTAATAGTTATCACAACGATATTTTTCGATTGCGTCATCGTTTAGTGTAATGCCCAGCCCAGGACCCTGTGGTACGTCCACATAGCCATCTTGAACGACGAAATCCTTCTGAAGCATTTCGCGGCGTATAGGCGTATCCCAAACGCAATATTCAAGTAAGTTCGAATTTGGCTGTGATGCTATAAAGTGAAGTGAAGCCGCAATGACGATACCGCTGCTCCATGCGTGTGGTATCACGGTGGTATGATGGGCTGCTGCCATGGCGCCTATTTTCTTGGCCTCTGTAAGCCCACCACAGCGCGTAATATCGGGCTGGAGTATTGCCAGGTTGCAGTACTCTATCAGCTGTTTGAAACCATAGCGTGTGGATTCGTTTTCGCCTCCGGCGATTCGCAGGTCGCTGCGCTCGCTCAGCATCTTGTAACCATCGTAATCGTCCGGATAAACAGGTTCCTCTATCCAATAGGGATTGAATTGGCGCAGCTCGTTGATCAGGAGCAGCCTTGAAGCCGGAGTGACAGGATGCTCTGGGGACGGAATAAACCCAATATCTAACATCAAATCCATTTCATCACCAATAGCGTTTCTCGCGGCCTCCACCAATTTTACGCATTCACGCTGGGGCAACTCAAACCCACCCCATCCCATCTTCAAGGCTGTGAAGCCTTGTTGCTTCCATCGGAGAGCCTCCTCCGCAGCTTCGCGGGGGGTATAAGGCATCAGCGTGCTGCCATATGCGCGAACTTTCAGGCGATGAGCACCGCCCAAAAGCTTATAAATAGGAAGCCCCAGCGCTTTGCCCATAATATCCCATAGCGCAATGTCGATTCCACTCATAGCTTGGATGGCCGCACCTCGTCCACCATAGAACAGACTACCCAAGTACATCTTTTCCCAGATAGCATCCACCTCGAACGGGTCTTCCCCAACAATGGCTTGGCCCAGTCCTTGGCAAAGGCGGTGACTAACAGGAGAATCGATGATCGCCTTTACTACCCATGGTGCGGAGTCAACCTCGCCATAGCCAACGATGCCTTCATCAGTGTACACCTTGATAATTACGCCGTCCTGTGCGCTATCGTTGATTTTCTCAATCTTCCCCGGCTGACGTACTGGAATTGCTTCTACTTTCGTAATTCGCATATATAGCTTGCATGCTCCAATCAGATAATATATCCATAAGTCATTATAGCCATAAAACATAAGATGTCAACAATTAATTGTCGACAATATATATTTATTCTTCTTGCTTTCCTTCCAAAGGTATTGCATAATAAAGAAAAGGAATGGTTTCGCATCATACCATTCTTTTGGATTAGTGTACAAGGAAACGATACAATGAGTCAGAACTTTTCCTTTAAAAAGGTCCCAAGGCGCTCCTTAAAAAGCTACGTTTATGAATCAATCAAGCAGGCTATCATTCGCGGCGACCTTGCACCTGGCGAGCACTTGCGCGAGGCGGATATTGCTGCGCAAATGGGTGTCAATCGTGCCCCGATACGCGAAGCCTTTCGTCAGCTGCATCAGGAGGGCATGACCTATTCTCATCCATACCGAGGTACCGTTGTTCTGGAGATATCGCCTCATGAAACCGAGGAGGTCTTTGTGCCGACACGCCGCATAATCGAGGGTTTTGCAGCGAAGAACGCCATTACCGTAATGACAGAGGAACATTTTAGCGATTTAGAGGAGATCATTGAGCAAATGCGCAATGCAGGGCAGGAGGAAAACCTGGATCAATTAACGGATTTGGATATTCAATTTCATGATTATCTGATCTCCCATGCATCCGGACCCACGGTATTGGCGCTTTGGAAAAACATCAATGCGCGCATTCATTCGCGCCTGTTGTATCAGGGCATCCGACACAGCTCTTTGGAGGAAGTGGCTGAGGATCACAGCGAGTACCTTAAACGCATTCGAACAGGTGATCCCGCGGCGATTGACTCCTACTTAGCTTCACATATTTATTAATTTTCATTGTGAATAGAGTACACTAATGAGCGCAACTTTGGACTCCGATATTCACGTCGCCTAACCACTGATTGAACTACCTTAGCGTGATGCCGAGTGCTGCAATGCAACCCTCTAAACGCAAAATGCAACACCCTCCGAGCTTCCGTGCGGTTGTATCAATTTTATGTTCCTAATACACATCATCAACACAGGTTGATACAATTAGGCCCGCTTCATATTGAGGTGAGTCTTGTTTTTATTGTGGCTGAGATGCGTTGATATTACTAGGTTTTTCGGTTTATCAGAGCATCGTAAAGGCACTTCATGTCGAGGCTCGCGGGCTGGTTTTCTTCGTAAGCGTCAAACAGAAGGGCACGGATTCCCTATTGCACGAATATAACTGGGCACAAAAGCGAGCAGGAATTGTTGGAGCGCGTTCGGGTCATTCCGGATATTTCTATTCGGCGCATTTTCGAAAACATACACAAGATACGTGAATGGGTTGAGCCCATTCTCTTTCGCGGTTTCAATCAGGCTGAACATGACGGCGCTGGCTTTCGCGCCGCGAGGGGTGTTCGCGAACAGGAAGTTTTTGCGGTCAATGACAAAAGGCTTGATGCTGCGTTCAGCCCTGTTGTTGCTGATTTCGAGCCGTCCGTCCATCAGATAGCGGTCGAGGTATTTTTTCTGTGACAAGGCATAATGCGCCGCAATGCCGATTCCGGATTTAGGCACGGCGTTCAGCGACGCAACCCATGCGAAGAATTCATCAAGCACCGGTTTGGATAGTTCAAGGCGTTTTTCGTAACGCTCTTGTGGCATGAGATCCGCAAACTCACGCTCAAGCATAAACAGACGGTCGCAGTAATGCTTTCCGCGCAGGGCACTGCTGCCCTCCCTGTCACGCTCCGGCAGAGCTTTAAGCGCTTCGTCAAACTTTCGCCGCACATGCGCCCAACAGCCTATCACTGTTATCCCGCTTCCAAGGGAATGGTACGCTTCATACCCGTCCGTATGCAGATATCCCTTGAACCCCTTGAGGAATTCCGCCGGCCGTTTTGACTTGCGGTCCGGCTGATACTCATACAGGACGATCGGATGCTCTGTATCGCTCCCCGTCCTGTACAGCCACATGTAGCTTTTGCTCTGCGCTGTTTTCCCCGGCTCACGCAGCACTTGCAGCGTCGTCTCATCCGCGTGAAGAACCTTACGGCCGCGGAGGAGTTCGTGCAGCATGCCGTAAATGGGCTCAAGCCAGTCTTCAGCCGCCCGGATCAGCCAGTTGGACATGGTCTGCCGTGACAGCTTGATCCCATTGCGCTGCAATTCCTGCTCCTGGCGGTACAGCGGCGTTCCCATCACGAATTTCTGCGTCATAATCTGCGCGATCGCTTCCGGCGAGGCGAAACTGCCCTTGATCACCGGCTCGTTTGCCGGGGATTTCACTATCGGGACCCCGCATTCGTTCTTCTCGCAGTCACGGCAGGCGTATACCTTGCGGACATGTTCGCGTATCTTCACCTGCGCAGGGATGATGACAAGCTCCCGCCGGGTATCCCGTCCCATCACATGAAGCTCTCCGCCGCACTCCGGACAAATCCGTTCGCTTTCCGGCAGATCATGCTCCACCACTTCAACCGGCAGGTCTTCCGGCAGTTTGTCCGTTGTCAGACGTGTCCGCTCGCGGTAGTGTTTCTCAACCTCGACGAGCTCCGGTTCCGGTACGTTTTCATCGGCAAACAGCTCAGCCTCATTGAAAATGGAAAGCTGGGCTGGATCATATTCGCTTTTCTCGCTGGATGCTTCGAGATGCGAAGTTGTTCCTCGTAGTATTTCAGGAGTCTTTCAAGTTCCGAAATGCGGGCTTTCAGCGCGGCAATTTCGGTCTGGGTTTCAGCCTCAGCGACAGCGGTCAAATCACTCTTTTCCATGCATTCATTATACTGCTAAAGTGCCGAAAAAACAAGTAAAATCAACAGATTTCGCGTGTTAAGACCTGTTTTTTTCGCCTAAATCGCGCGCCGCTGGGTCACCTCGTTCCGGCGCAGTTTCAGTTCGACTTTTGACCCGCCCAGCAGGATATCCAGTTCTTCCCCGGACAGGTCCATCGTCTTGGTATCCCCTTCGCCGGGCCATCTGAAATGTCCCTTCTCCAGCCGTTTGAAGTGCAGCCAGAATCCGTCGCCGTCCCATTCCAATATCTTCAGCCTGTCCCGGTTCCGGTTGCAGAATACAAACAGTGAACCACCGAAAGGATCAAGCTTGAAGCTCCCCTCCACGATTGCCGCCAGCCCGTTGATGGATTTTCTCATATCGGTCGCTCCGCAGGCGAGATAGCAGGACTTCCCGCTGATGTTGATCATAATGCTTTCAATGCTCGGCAGATTTTTGTCAGAAGCACGGGATCTGTATCCGCTTGGACCCTGATCCGGCATCCGCTGACTTCGACGGTCAGCCCATGGGACTGGAGCTGTTCTTCATTTATACTCAGCGCGGTCCAGCCCCTGGGCACAAGGGATTTCCCATCCGCTATGCCTGCTGTCTGCATGCTAGAGCACGCCGCCTCACGCAGTTTGCGCTGCCAGTAAAAGTAAGTGTTCTCGTGAATCCCGGCTTGCTCGCAGTATAACCGGATGGATATCCCTCTGTCCGCTCGCTCCCGCATGATCTGCGCCCAGTGCGCCAGCCGGTAATCGGCCGCCATATTCCTTGTGTTCATCCGACCCCTCCAATTCACCTTGAATAACCACTTGTGGGTTTTCATGTGCTCTTGGAGTTATTGTAGCCTGGCTGTTGTCGTTATGATAGGTGACGTTCTGTTTTACGCTTACATATCTATATGCTAAAGTCTGGAGCGATAACAGGAAATGTTGTTATGGTGACTATGTAAACAGCCTGAAAGAAATGGTCGGGCATTGGTACTTCAGTTTTTTCCGGGATGGCAGCGCAAGCCTTTCGGATGGTGAAAAGGAATGGAAGCGTGTACATGTTTTACGCCGGATGAAAGCGCCTTTCATCCGCCTGAATGCCGAGGATGAAACGGCATGCGCGCCGGCGGTCCCGGAACTCGTCGGGACATTTGGCGGCAAGCTGAACGGGGTGTATGTTGAATGGACCTTCCACGGGGACGGACGTTTCACGCAGGTCACGCCCTATGATGAACTGAACGAGAATGGATACTTCATCGCAGGCGGCGAAGAGTTCGCAATCCTCCTGGGCGGGAAGATCTTCAAGTACCCGTACAGGATGGCATCAAATTACCTGTTGCTGTATCCATCGGAGAGCGACAGAATTGCTTTCGCGGAAAAGGCCGGCCCGCTGGTACAGTTGCCAAGCAAGTGATTGCTTCTGATTGACGCGCGCCAGGCGAGCGTCGCCATAGCGCGTCAAGACCAATAGAAAAAGGGGCTGCAGCATCTTCCTCCTGTGCTGCAACCCTCTTCATACGCTTGAGTATCTTACCTTATTTTGCTTTTATCCAGCCCATCCAGGTAGGCTTCAAGCGCGGGCACGACCTTGACGATGCTGCCGTCCACAAAGGGGCTGTCAAGGCCGCTTTCGGGCACCAGCTGCTTGAAGGGCTTCAGGCCGGATTGATGGCACAGCGCCATGTAACTGGCCCAGGCCTTCCCGTGGTCCTTCATATCCCATACCAGATACTGCAGCGCGCAGACCTGGGAGAGTGTGTAATCCAGGTAGTAGAAGGGATAGAGGTAGACGTGCAGCTGCTTTTGCCAGCGGCCGCCGCGCTCCAGGAAATCCAGGCCGTTGTAGTCAAGGTGCGGCAGGTACTTCTTCTCGATATCGCGGTACATTTGCTTGCGCTGGGCGGGCGTGGCCTCGGGATGCTCATAGACCCACTCCTGCAGCTCGTCAATGGAAGCGCCGTAGGGCAGAAACTTGAGCGCGTCCACCACATGGGCGTAGAAGTAGCGCTCAGTGTCCTCCTTGAAGAAGCACTCCATCCAGGGGTGGGTGAAGAACTCCATGGACATGGAGTGGATCTCGGCTACCTCGCTGGTGCATTCGGCCAGGTCATGCAGGGCGACATCGCGCTGCAGCCAGCCCTGGAAGGCGTGGCCGGCCTCGTGGGTGAGCACGTCCACATCGCCGGAGGTGCCGTTGAAATTGCTGAAGATGAAGGGCACCTTATAGTCCTGCAAAAAGGTCATGTAGCCGCCGTTGGCCTTGCCGGGCTTGGTGGTCAGGTCCATCAGTTCCTGCGAAATCATTACACCAAAGAACTCGTCTGTCTCCTGAGACAACTCCCTGTACATCACCTTGGCTTGCTCGACCATATAGGCTTCCTCGCCCTTGGGTGTGGGGTTGCCGGACAGAAACATCAGGTTGTAGTCAAAGTTCTTCATATCCTGGATGCCGATGCGCTCCGCCTGCTCACGGTAGAGCTTCTGCGTCAGGGGCACCACGGCCTGCGCGATCTGCTGGCGGTAGACCTTGGCGTCCTGCTGGTTCCAGTCTGTGCGGCCCATGCGCGCGTAGGCGACGGGGATGAAGTTGTCAAAGCCCAGCTTGAGGCCGATTTGGTGGCGCAACTTGACCAATTTATCGTAGAGTTCATCCAGCTCCGCCTCGTGGCCCGCTATCCAGCCCCAGCTGGCGTCGTTGGCGCGATGGCGCATATCGCGGTCGCTTGACTCCATGAAGGGGATAAGGCCGGAGAGGTTGCGCTTTTCGCCCTCAAAGTCAATTTCTGCCGAGGCCATGAGCTTCTGGTAGCTGCTGGTCAGCTTGTTCTCTTCTACCAGCAGGTCCACGATCTCAGGCTTGAAGACCTTGCGCTGCACCTCATACTTCTCCAGCAGGTGCGGGCCATACTTGGCCGCAACAGCCTCACGGAAGGGGGAGGCCAGGATGATCTCCGCCGCCTGGGTGGGGATCTCCTGGAAGCGGGGCGTCTCCTCATCAAACACATCCTGCTCAGCAGAGTAGAAGGCGTCCTTGGTGTTGATGGTATAGCGGATGTGGCACAAGGTGCCCTGAGTGGTCAGGCCGGCGCCCAGCTTGTCAAGCGACTCCATCGCGTCAAAAAGCGCCTGCGCGGAACCGGCCTGCGCCATCTCGCTGAGCTTGGCCTTCATATTCTGATACATCTTTTCAAAATCCGGGCGCTGATAGGTCATCTGGCTGAATGTGGTCATGGGGTCCTCCCTTTCGTTACGCTGTCTCTGCGGGAAGCGCATAACTTTTGTTAATATACCCTTTGGAAGGCATGATTAGTCGCCCCTGCAAGCAAAAACAGAGGCATTGACAGGCCCTTTCCGGGCGGCTACCATGAGGGCAAAGAAGTTTCAGGCATCCGCCGACCGGAGAGGAGGCCATCCATGCAAGTGAGATACGGGCACAGGAATTACGCGCGAATACAAAGGCTGTTTGCTTTTGCCATCGTCCTGTTGCTGCTGTCGTCGTCTGCCAAAGCTGTGCTTTTCACCGGATACACGCTGCAAAGCGTCAGCAACACCGCGTTGGCCCCGGGTCTTGATCTGTGGGAGTACAGCCTGCAGGGGCTGAATGACCCCACTTTCGCCCAGCGCCTGCACGTGCTGGAGGTGGACACCCACCAGAGTGGCGATCTTCAGCTGATACTGGCCAGCAAGAATGGCCAAATCCACGGTCTGCAGAAGACCACGGATACCATGGCCTGGCTGGCGACAGAGCGCCGCGATCTGCGCGTGCTGGCCGCCATCAACGGCGACTTCTTTGACATGAGCGCGGGTGGACCGCTGGGGTTGACGATGCAGGCGGGCCGCCTGATGATGACAAGCGAGTTTCCGCAGGGCTGGACATTTGGCCTGACCGCGGACGGCCAGGCCCGCATCGGGCAGCCGCGGGTACAGCTGCGCTTTTCCGCCGCGCGCGATGGGCAGGAAGTATTGCGCGACATCCAAATCGACGCTCTCAACTGCCTCAGGGCAGACATCGCACCTTATCAGTCTACGCCCAATAACGCCTGGCAGGCTAGGCAGGATAATAAATTGGTACTCTATACACATGACTACTACCGCAGCACGATGGCGCTGGATGGCGGCTATGAAGTGCGGCTGGACGTGGCGGGCGATATCCTGCCCAATCAAACATTGCAGGCCAATGTGAGCGGCATCCACGGCACGGGCAAGGTGACGCTCGCCGGCAGCGATCAGGTGCCCCAGGGAACGGCGCTCTCCCAAGGTACGATGGTGCTGTCCGCCACGGACGATGCCATTGCCACGCTGCGCCAGCTAAAGAAGGGCGATGTGGTCAGCATTGATTGCGTGATGAGCCCGGACTGGGCGGACGTGGTCACCTGCCTCGGGGGTGGGCGCCCCGATGGCGGCCCGCTGCTGGTCAGGGACGGACAGATACAGCCAGATGACCTGCTGGTGGAGGACTATCAGTATTTCTACACCGCCAACCCGCGCACGATGGCGGGCATCCGCCGGGACGGCAGCTACTTCTTTTTGGTGACCGACGGCTACACGCCCGGCGCGGCCAATGGCTTGACCGTTCAGCAGTTGGCGCGGATCGCGCTGGACCTGGGCGCGAATATCGCGCTCAACCTGGACGGCGGCCCTTCCTCCACCATGGCTTTGCGTGAAGGCGATGCGTTTGCCGTCATCTTAAACAGCGCAGGCGGCCGCAGGCTGGAGACGGCGGTGGGGAACAGCCTGGTGTTTTGTGAGCGGCGATAGGTTCGGCATCTGATCTTTTTGTTAGGGAGGCGGGAGATATCGCCTGCTTCTTTTCATTTTGGACTTGCGCTCGAGATAAATTGGATATAGAATAGACATAGACTGGATGAAGGCGGGAGATAAGCTGGATGAAAGTTGGATATAGACTGGATGAAGACTGGATATAAACTGGATGAAGACTGGATATAGAGTAGCTGAAGACTGGATATAGAACAGATATGGAACATGGAAAAGCGTCCACCAATAAGTTTGGGCCGGACCAGATAAAGAGGGAAAATATCGATGAGCAAGCCTGATGAAAACCTGAGCAAGGAAGCGTTGTTTGAGCATTTCATCGTGGATTATCTGCCTCGCGCCCAGGTGCAGTACCGCTTGCCGCTGGCCTTCGGGATAGAGGATGTCTGGCCGGAGCTGGTGGCGCTGCGCAGACAGCGGGCCATTATCTTGCCTCTGCACCGGCTGGATGGCGAGGCCTTCTGGTATGTGCCAACGGAGAAGCTTCTGTCTTCCGGTGACCGCGTGGCCGCGATGGCCAGGCGCGAAGCCGCCCTGCAGCTGCCCCAGTATCAGGCCTTGTTTGAGGATGGGCTGATCGACGAGGCTTACTTCTCCAGCCTCATTGAGGGCGCCGTGACCACGCGCGAGGAAGCTAAGGCCTTGATCAAAGGGGGCAAAAACCCGCGGGACCACAGCCAGAGGATGATCCTCAACAACTACAAGGCATTGTCACTCGTGCTTGAAACCCTTGAGGAGCCGATGGATGAGGCCCTGCTGCTTCGCATCGTCTCCATACTGACCCAGGATACCCCTGAAGAGGTCTCAAGCTATCGCGACGCGCCTGTGTATGTCGTATCCGGCCGTCAGGAGGTCGTCTACACCCCGCCGCCGGCTGACCGTGTGCCCGCCATGATGGCCGAACTGCTCCTTTATCTGACGCGGGAGGATGTGCACCCTGTCATCAAGGCCTGTGTGGCGCATATCATGCTGGTGACCATCCATCCCTTCAGCGATGGCAACGGCCGCACGGCTCGCGCGCTCAGCTATCGCATCCTGCTTGAGGCGGGCTATGATTTCTTCCGCCAGTTTCCCATCTCAGGCCTGTTGGCGCAAAAACGGCCGCGCTATTACAAAGCCATCTCCAATACCCAGCAGCCGCAGGGCGGCGCCGATCTGACCTACTTTATGGAATATTACACGGAGATGCTGGCCCGCAGCGTGGAAGCGCTCAACCGGGATGTGGCGCTGTTTGCCCGCGCCAAGGGCATCACCGACAGCCTGGCGCAGGAAGGCCCGCTGCCCCGGCGCTTATTGGAAGGTGTGCCCTGGCTGCTGTCAGATGGCAAGCAGAGCGTCACCGCAGAAATATGGCGCGGCAAATGGGGCACCTCTTTTGAAACCGCAAGGCAGGACCTGCTCCGTCTGGAGAAGGCCGGGTTATTGCGGCTTGAGGTACAGGGGAGGAAACATATCTATCGTATCGTGCAGCAAAACTGAAGGACAGCCTCTTTACAGGCTAACCTTATTCTATAAACCTTGCCACTTCTTCAATCGGCAGGCGCTTTTTGGCGTGGGGCTCGGCCGGTTCCCTGGGGTAGCCCAGGGTGATCAGCAGGGCCAGGCGGCTTTGCGCGGGGATATCCAGCAGCGTCTTGGCCTTCTCCTCATCAAACCAGCCCAGGATGCAGGTGCCCAGGCCCTCCGCCACGGCGGCCAGGCAAAGATTTTCCGTTGCCAGGCCGATATCGACCAGCGGCCAGCCCCTGTCCACATAGCGCTGGGAGTAGCGGGCGACCATGCGATCCGAGATATGCTCCCACACGGCAATGATGCAGGGCGCCTGATCCACCCAGGTGTTGATGCCCAGGCCCTGGGTGAGCGAGGCCAGGCTTTCCAATGTCTTGTACTCTGTCACCACTACAAAGCGCCAGGGCTGGCCGTTGCCGGCGGACGGCGCCAAACATGCCATGCCCAGCAGTTTGTTGAGTTTTTCCTTTTCGACAGGCTTGTCCGTTTGGTAGGCGCGGCAGCTTTCGCGCGCAAGGAAGGCTTTATATAGTTCCATACAATGCTCCCTTCTTCACAGGCAGAGTTTTTCAGGGTAAGGCCAGGATTTGTTCGATAGGGTACAAGGCTGAGAAATCAATAAAATCGATCACCTGGCCATAACTGTCGATCATCGCCCTGACCTCGGCAGTTTGTTTGTGCGGCGGCAGGGCCCTGGCTTTACGGTACAGCAGGCTCATCATCGTCTTGTGTGCCAGGCTCAGCTGCCCGTAATCGATGCCGCCCCGCAAATGAAAGATGATGGCCTTTTTGTATACATCCTCGGACAACTGTTTCAGCAGGGAGGCTTTGATGCTGTTCGTATTTTCTTCGTCCTTTGGATCTGACAAGCCGACCGTCGCGATGACCAGCTTCTGCTCAAGGGGCAGGCGCAGGGAGGAGATCGTCTTTTTCAGTCCGTGTACGCCGCCTGCGTACAGTGCGCCAATATATACGATGACCGCATAGTCCGGCAGATTCTTAGCGTCTTCAAAGGAGACGGCGGGAATGGCCGTCCTTCGCGACAATTCCTGTGCATAGCGTCTGGCTGTGCCGTAGCGGCTGCCATAGATGATGATCCTCTCCATGTAAGCTCCTTTCGAAGGCCCGTCAGGCTTTGTCTTTGCCCAGCTCCAGGTCCCTGTCGATCACCGCCGCCACCGCCTCGTGGACGGCGTGGTCAAAGCCGTAGGCAGCCAGCGCGTGGACGCCCCGGATGGTGGTGCCGCCCGGGCTGCACACCTGGTCCATCAGGGCGCGGGGATGTTCATGTGCCTGCTGTAACAACTGCGCGCTCCCCTGCACCATGGCGCTGGCTGTCTGTTGGGCCAGCTCGCGGCTGAGCCCGGCCTTGACCCCGGCGGAAGCCAGGGCATCGATGAACTCAAACACAAAGGCCGGCGCCGCGCCAGAAATGGCGGAGAAGGCCGGGAATAGATGTTCCGGCACCTGGCTGATCGTGCCTACCGCAGCGAATAGTTTTGTAGCGATGTCCAATTGCGCCTGTGTGGCGGCGGCGTTATGGCATACAGCGCTGGAGGCCGCGCCGACCTTAGCCAGCAGGCTGGGCATCACACGGATCACCGGCACCCGGCTGCCCAGGATCGCCTCAAAGAAGCACAGCGGCTTGCCGGCCGCGATGCTGATGACCAGCTTGTTTTTCTGCAATTCGTCCTTTGTCTCATCCAGCAGCGTGGTCAGAGTCTGGGGCTTGACCGCCATCACGACGACTTCCGCCTTCTCAATAGCTCCTTTTGCTGAATCGCAGGAGGTCAGGCCGACTTCATCGCCTACCTGCTGCGCCCGCTGCTTGTCGATATCATAGCCAAACAGGCCGTCCCCTTCAAAGCTGCCGGACCCTTTAATGCCCCTCAGGATGGCGCCCGCCATGTTGCCCAGGCCGATGAAGGCGTAGTTCATCTCGTCTGCCCCCTTCCTTCGATAAGGTACTTGTAGGTGGTCAGGTTGCTGACGCCCACCGGGCCCCGGCAGTGCAGCTTCTGGGTGGCGATGCCGATCTCAGCCCCAAAGCCAAACTCACCGCCATCGGTGAAGCGGGTGGAGGCGTTGTGATAGACGGCCGCGGCATCCACGCTGTCAAAGAAGCGCGCCTTGGCGGCCTCGTCCTGCGTGATGATGGCCTCTGAGTGTTTTGTTCCGTAGCGCTCGATGTGTTCCAGCGCCTCATCCAGATTTTGCACTACCTTGACTGCCATGATGAGGTCATTGAACTCCCGCCCCCAGTCGTCATCGCTTGCAGGCGTGGCCTCCGGGACGATCCGGCAGCAGGCCGCGTCGCCGCGGATAGCGACGCCCCTGTCAAGCAGGGCCCGTGCGATCATTGGCAGCGCTTCTTTTGCGATATCCTTATGGATCAAGAGGCACTCGGCCGCGTTGCAGGTGCTGGGGCGGCTGCACTTGGCGTTGACCACGACATCGCGCGCCATGGGGATGTCCGCAGCCTTGTCCACGTAGATGTGGCAGACGCCCTCCCCTGTCTCCAGCACAGACATCGTGGCGTTCTCGATCGCCGAGCGGATCAGGCTCTGCCCGCCGCGGGGGATCAGCAGGTCCACATAGGTGTTCAGACGCATCAGCGCCATGGCGCTGTCCCGGCTGGTGTCTTCGACCAGCTGCACGCAGTCCTCCGGCAGTCCCGCTTTCAGGCAGGCGGAGCGCAGCAGGCTGACCAGGGCGGTGTTTGAATGGATGGCCTCCTTGCCGCCGCGCAAAATGACGGCATTGCCGCTCTTCAAGCACATGGCCGCCGCGTCCAGCGTGACGTTGGGGCGCGCCTCATAGATGACCGCGATCACGCCCAGCGGCACCGAGACCCGCCGGATGTGCAGGCCGTTTGGCCGCGTATCCTGCCACAGCAGCTGGTGAATGGGGTCGGGCAGGGCCTTGATCTCCCGCACCGCCTGGGCGATGTCGGCCAGGCGAGCGCTTGTCAGTTTCAAGCGGTCCTGCAGGGCCTTTGACAGGGCTTGTCCCTCCTGCAGATCCAACAGATTAGCCTGCAGCAAGGTTTCTTCACTGTTTTGCAGCGCCTGCGCGATAAGCTCAAGTGCCTGATCGCGCTGCTGATGTGTGCTGTTCTGCAGAAGCTTGGCCGCCGCCCTGGCCCGCCTGCCCATCGCTTCAAGCATCTTGCTTTACCCCTTCAAAAAAGGTGCCGACATCCTCGTTTGCTAGCGCGCGGTAGATATTTTCTGGCGGTATGCTGTTGATGATCCAGGTGCCGATGCCGGCCTCTGTGGCGATCTGGGCGGCGTTGAGTTTTGTCTCCATGCCGCCGGTGCCCAGCGCGCTGCCGGCGCCGCCGCAGGCCTCCCGCAGGGCCCGCGTGATCTCCTTCACGCGGGGGATGCGCCTTGCCTCCGGGTGCAGCCTGGGGTCGGCATCGCAGACCCCGTCGATGTCAGACAAAATGATCAGTTGATCGGCTTTCACCAGCCTGGCCACGATGGCAGACAGGCTGTCGTTGTCGCCGTAGACGATCTCTTCCACCGCCACGGCATCGTTTTCATTGATGATGGGGATCACGCCCAGGGAGAAAAGCCGGTCAAAGCAGGCCACCAGGTTGCCCCGGCGCTTGGGATCGTCCACGTCCTCCTTGGTGATCAGCAGCTGGCCCACCTTGTGCCCATACTCGGCAAACATCTTGTCATACATGAACATCAGCTCGCACTGGCCCACGGTGGCCGCCGCCTGTTTGCCCGGCGTGTCCTTCGGCTTTGACTTGAGGCGCAGCTTGCCAACGCCCACGCCGATGGCGCCTGAGCTGACCAGCGCCACCTGGATATCCTGGTTCATAATGTCGCTTAATACCTTGACCAGGCCTTCCATCGCGCGGATGTTGCTGCGCCCGTTGGCATGTGTCAGGGTGGAAGTGCCGACCTTGACCACGATGCGCTGTAGCTGTTGCATCAAAAAATCTCCCTGCTTGCCTTATCCAGGCCGATTATACTGTGTTGCCCGGGTGAATGCAATCACGGCTGATCCGCCGTTTCATAGGCCGTGCCAAAGTAGATCTCCTCAGAAATCGTCATCTCGCTCTGCGCCTGGATGGCTGCCAGGATGCGGGCTTTGTCCTCGCCCATTGCGACAACAGGACGAAAGTCATTGGCCGGCTGGATGCCGCTGGTCAGCACCGGGATCAGGGTCAGCTTTGCCTGCGTCAGCTGCTGGTGCCTGAAGTCGAGCGTCAGCCCGGCCATCAGGCCGTCAAACGTGGTCAATTCCAGGTTGCCGCCAAAGACAAAGTTGCCCAGTGAATAAACGATCAGGCCCTGCTTGTAGCGCTCGATGCCCTGCACCGTGTGCGAATGCGCGCCCACCACGATGTCGGCGCCGGCGTCGATCACCGCGCGGGCCATTTCCCTTTGCAGGCCGTTGACGGGCTGATACTCCTCACCAAAGTGGCAGGTGTAGACGACGAAGTGAGCGCCTTGCTTTTTAAGCTCCGCGATTTCCTTGGCAGGGATATTCTTATCCTGCTTGTAGGTGGTCTCGCGGATGCCGCCAAAGCCCACGCGGATACCGTCCTTTTCAAAGATATGAAGCTTGCCATAGCCAAACCAGGGGATACCTGCCCCTTCCAGCGCTTGTCTGGTGCTTTTGCGGCCGGCCTGGCCGTAGTCGCTGACATGGTTGTTGGCCAGGCCCGCCAGCTCGATGCTGCCTTGGGTCAAGACCTGCGTCATGCTGGTCGGCCCTCGAAACCAGTGCTGTTTGTCCGGCTCACGGTCTCTGGTGTCGTCCTTGAGCACGCCTTCAAAGTTGATCACGCTCAGGTCATCCCGGCTCAGGATCTCCCGCACGGCCGAGAAGGGCCAGGCGTAGCCTTTTTCCGCCACATAGCTGTCCAGGGAAGTGGGCAGCTTGCGGCTCTTCTCCTCGCTGCCGATCACGCAATCTCCCATGAAAGTCAGTACCAGCTGCGCGTTTTCAGGCGGTATGGGCGTAGGGGCGGGCGTTTCAGTAGGGACGGCGGTGGGCCGAGGCGTGGGCGTGGCCCCGATCTGCTTAAGCAGCATCTGCCTGGCCGCAGGGTCATCCAGCACCAGCACCTTGGTGTTGCGCGGCAGGTGGGTGAACAGCCACAAGGCGTCCAAGCCCTCGGGGCTGGTGCGCGCGTCCACGCGTACGCAGCCGTGGGAGGCTTTGGCGCCCAGCTCCGCAAGTTGCTGCGAAAAATCCTGTTCGCCTGATCCCTTTCTGTAGCCCACCTGGTGGATCAGGTTGCCGCCGTCGATGCGGATGGCATAGTCATAGATGTAGCCTTCATCCTCAAACTGCAGCTGGCGGTCCTGTGTCAAAAAGGCACCGGCGCGCGTCTCGCGGAACAGCTTGTCCTTTTCCATCAGTCCGGTGCTGATCAGGACGATGCCCAGCTTCCTGCCTGCTTTGTACACAGTCAGGGTCTGGGCATTCTTGTCGATCAAGAGGCCATAGCGCGTTTGGGGCGCCACCATCTTGAGTTTGCTCTGATCGATGTAGCCCTCCACATAGGCGCCGTCTTCAGTGGCATAGGCCCCCACCAGGGCATAACTTTCCACATCCAGTTTGATTATCTTGACGCCCGTTGTCTGCCCGTGCACAGCGCCGACTTCCCTGGCTCCCCGGCCCGGCTTGTCCCAGAGGGGTTGATGGGCTGTAGCCCCAATGTCAACCACCGCGATGGACGCGCACAGCGTCTGCCAGACGCTCGCGTCGTCCAGCGTTTGCGGCAAAAACAGGGCTTCCTCTGTATTCGCAAGCGTCAGGGGCTCTTCCGGCGCGGTGACTACAAAGGGGAGCAGTTGCGGGGCCTCATTCTTTAATTCAAAGCGCAGCAAATAGCCGCCCGGCGCTAACATCTGGCCCTTGATCAGGCCGTCCCAACGAAAGATGTGAGGTTTTTGCGCGGTGGGCTGCAAATTCCAACTCCGCAGCGGAGTTTGCTCGTCTTCTGCCTTGAACAGATGCACCTGCAGATCACGCCTTTGGGTGAGCAAATAATCAACCACAAAGTCCCGGAAGCCGTTTTGCGCGATGCTTTCATGGGACAGGATGCAGTATTGCAGCGTACCAGTCTGTGCATTTACCAAAGTCGGCGCGATGCAGAGCATCAGCGCCAGGAGCAGGGTCAGCTTCAGCCGTATGCGCGTCGTCATCTGCCGCATTACCGTTTCTGCTTGACCTTGGCCGCGACCATGGCGGCCGCGCCCTCATAGGATTCCCTGGGGATATGCATGGACATGAACAAAAAGGCGTAGGGGCGGTAGAGGTTGATTCGCCCGGCGCGGGACCGCAGCACAAAGCGGCTGGCATCCTGCCAGACCAGGTACTCCTCATGCGCCATCAAAAAGGGCAGGCCGTCGGTGTTTTGCTGGATGGCGCTGGTATCGTAGCGGATGCCGCGGGCCCAGCAATGCACACGTGTGGGCGTGATCCAGGTGCGCTTGAGCGCGCCCTTGGGATCCAGCACGTACTGCACGTTTTCGCGCCCCTGCAGGCCCAGGATCAGCAGCGCCAGGCCCACCGCGCCAAAGAACACCTTCACCACGGAAGGCAAGATGCCCGACCCCGTCAGGAAAGCGACGGCGTTTGCCCCTGACAATATATACTCCATGATGAACATCACCACCACCAGCAGCGTCAGCGCTATCAGCGGAATGCGAAAGACGGAGCCCACGCGGGCGATGTCCGCCAGCGGCACCCGGTGGTCCGACCAGATATAGCGCGCCGCGGCGCCCGAGAGCCCCTTGCCGCAACTATCGCAGACATTGCGCATGTTCTGCCTTTGGCACTTGGCGCAATAGTAGATCAGCATGTCATTTCCCCCTCCCTGACATCCTGGGGAAAGTATAACAGACCGGTGTCGCTGGCGCAAACAAATGACAATCGTATATATCTGGCGAAGAAGGAGGGATACCATTCGAAATCAGTAATGCACCGATGCGAAGAGAGATTTTTCGACTTATCGAAGTCGAGGGAAGGAGGTGACAAAGCCTGCCGCCGCCAGTGGCGGGATCAGGCAGGCGGAGGAATCAACCGAAAGGGGACGAAGCGTGCCGCGCCCTGTGGGCGATGAAGGCAAGCGCAGGAGTCAAGCGAAACGAGGCA
>Ga0209429_10000354_pt1 | contig 31594 bp, 29 predicted proteins | sample BarGraNGADG00212_3_FD_184493 | JGI IMG/M metagenome (GOLD analysis project Ga0209429, IMG submission 184493) | Arctic peat soil microbial communities from Barrow, Alaska - Barrow Graham LP Ref core NGADG0004-212 (SPAdes) (version 2) | ecosystem: Environmental > Terrestrial > Soil > Wetlands >... | reverse complement strand
TATACACCGAATTTTTGCGGTTGTAAATAACAGAATCCCTTACAGAGAAAATTATTTAAATCCATTTTTGGATTGCGCTTGATAACTAATTTTAATATAAATAATTTGGATTTAAACATAGAATTCGTGCGGCAGCGCTGGGGCCAAACAGAATAATATAAAATCCGGCTGAGCATCTAGAACAGAGTTCAGCCGGTTCTTTTTATCTTCTTTGTCGAACTTTCCTCTGTCAATTCCGCCACATTATGAATTGTGCATTATACATTATGCATTGTTTTCTGTCATTCTGTCACCAAAACCCTACTGGCACTTTTTTTGAATAGAAAATGCCGCACAAGTCGGAGTACGCCTTTAATTCGCACCCGACAAAACAAATCAACTTAATCAACTATTGGTCGGAGTCGGAACTCCAACCTCCCGAACTAATCAACATAATTAACCAATTAACATAGAACTAAAAATGAGTAAAGGAAACATCGGGGTTACGAGTGCTAATATCTTCCCCGTTATCAAGAAATTTTTGTATAGCGATCACGAGATTTTTCTGCGTGAATTAATATCGAATGCTGTGGATGCCACACAAAAGCTGAAAACGCTGGCTGCTGTGGGTGATTATAAAGGCGAATTGGGCGACCTCACCGTGCGGGTGGTTATCGACAAAAAGAAAGGAACACTCACCATTTCCGATCGCGGAATAGGGATGACAGCCGACGAAATTGAAAAGTATATCAACCAGATTGCTTTTTCGGGAGCCGAAGAATTCCTTGAAAAATACAAAGATGATGCAAGTGCCATTATCGGTCATTTCGGACTTGGTTTTTACTCGTCGTTTATGGTTTCGAAAAAGGTTGAAATCTTCACTCAATCCTTTACAGAAGGTTCAACTGCCCAGCACTGGTCGTGCAAAGGCGATCCCGAATATACCCTGGAAGACACTATCAAAGCCGACCGTGGAACAAATATCGTACTTCACATAGACGACGATAATAAAGACTTTCTCGAAGAATCAAAAATTGAGGAATTGCTGACTAAGTATTGCAAATTCCTTCCGATTGAAATTGCTTTCGGCAAGAAAAAAGAATGGAAAGACGGCAAAAATGTGGAAACCGATCAGGACAACATTATCAACAATACCAATCCGGCCTGGACGCGCAAACCTGCTGACCTGAAAGAAGAAGATTATGCCGCTTTTTATCGCGAACTGAATCCGATGGGCGAAGATCCTCTTTTTCACATTCACCTCAACGTAGATTATCCGTTTAACTTGACCGGCATTCTTTATTTCCCAAAAATCAAGAATAACATCGACATGCAACGCAATAAAATTCAATTGTATTGCAATCAGGTTTATGTTACCGATCACGTTGAAAATATTGTACCTGAATATCTTACATTACTGCACGGTGTGATTGATTCACCGGATATTCCATTAAATGTTTCTCGCAGTTATCTGCAAAGCGACTCAAACGTGAAAAAGATTTCGAGCCATATTACAAAAAAAGTAGCAGACCGCTTGCAGGAAATCTTCAAAGCTGACCGCACTCAGTTTGAAGAAAAATGGGACAACCTGAAGATATTCATTCAATATGGAATGCTCAGCGATGAAAAATTCTATGAACGCGGCGAAAAATTTGCCTTATTGAAAAATATCGATGGTAAATACTTTACTTTTGATGAATATAAAACGCTCGTTGGTGAAAATCAAAAAGATAAAAACGGTGATGTTATTTACTTATATGCCAACAACATTGACGAACAGTACAGCTATATTCAACATGCCAAAGACAAAGGGTATGATGTATTAATTATGGATGGGCAATTAGACGTTCACGTGGTAAGCCAGTTGGAACAAAAATTCGAAAAAACGCGTTTTGTGCGAGTCGACAGTGACGTGATTGACAAAATCATTCAAAAAGACGATACTGCCAAGGTGACTCTCACCAACGACCAACGCGATGCGCTGATTACCGTTTTTGATTCACAAATTCCTGCGTTGGACAAAACCAACTTTATTGTCACTTTCGAGCAACTTGCGCCAACTTCTAATCCGGTTTTCATTACGCAAAACGAATTTATGCGTCGTATGAAAGAAATGTCGGCTTTGCAAGGTGGTGGAGGAATGATGAGTTTTTATGGCGAAATGCCTGACAGCTACAATCTGGTGGTAAACACGGCTCATCCGGTCATCGAAAAATTGCTGGCCGATGAAGAAGCTGCTTGCGGTTTAGGAATTGCGCCAATTACCGCCGAATTATCGGAAGTAAAAAACAAACATGATAAGTTGAAAGACAACCATAAAGGCAAAAAAGACGAAGAAATTCCAACAGCTGAAAAAGCAGAATTGGAAGATTTGCAAAAGGAAATTGATAAACTTACTGACAACAAAAAAGCGGTTCTTAAAGATTTTGCAACCGAGAATAAACAAGTGCATCAATTGATTGATTTGGCTCTCTTGGCAAGCAATATGCTTAAAGGAGAAGCGTTAGCAAACTTCGTAAAGAGAAGCGTGGAACTACTTTAATTCATAAAATACACAATTCATAATGCATAATTAACCGGCGGTATGGCTTAATGTCATATCGTCGGTTTTTGCAATACTGACGGAGAAATTATATTAAACAAAAAAGTTTAGTGAAACGAATTTCAATAAACTTTTTTATGTCCAATTGTCAATAATCGAAAAACTTATAACAACGAGCCGAGATTGGTCGTAAAGAGTTTAACCGCAATAGCCAAAAGAATTATACCAAAGAACTTACGAAGAATATAAATTCCAGCTTCTCCAATTATTTTTTCAATTTTAGATGTTGATTTTAATACTAAAAAAACAAAGATCATATTCAAAACCAACGCAATGATAATATTTTCAGTAGCATATTCAGCCCTTAAAGAAAGTAAGGTCGTAAACGATCCGGGACCCGCAACTAATGGAAATGCAATTGGAATTATTGAAGAACCGCCCTCAGGTCCATGATTCCGAAAAATCTCTACATCTAAAATCATCTCCAATGCGAAAACGAAAATTATTAACGAACCGGCAACAGCAAATGATTGAATATCAACGTTGAATAATTTTAATACAACTTCGCCTGAAAATAAAAAAACAATCAAAATTAGTAAAGCTACAGCACTTGCTCTAAGTGCATGAACATTCTGTCCTTTGCGTTTGATATTGAGAATAATTGGAATTGATCCCAAAATATCAATAATCGCAAAGAGAACCATAAAAGCACTCGTTATTTGAATAAAGTTGAAATTCATAAATGACAATATTCAATTAATCAATTTTCAATTCCCAATTAATATCTTTGAAGGTTAGAATTGCTAAGCAAATGTCAATCATTCAATTGTTTTGAGATTTCACGATTGATTTTCCTCCGTTCTTTGTCAAAAATCCAACCCCACTTATTGAAGTATTTTATCATATTCATACTATGAATAATCAATAATTTTGTGTTCGTGTACGAACCTTGAGCATGATGATGAACAACTGAAACTTCGGGAGAAAAAACTGTTCTAAATCTTCCGTGAATTCGTCTGGTTAAATCTACATCTTCAGGATACATAAAAAAGCGTTCATCAAACAATCCGACTTCTTTTAATGCACTTGTTCTCAAAAACATAAAACAACCCGAAAGGTAAGGGACATCTATTGTTTTATTGAATCCAGAAGCACGCATTTCAAATTTTTCCGTTCGTTTTTGTGTCCATTTCTGAGGCAAGAAGCGTCTGAAAATTAAATCGAAAGGCGTCGGAAGCAATTTACAAAGATACTGAATTTCTCCATTCGGATAATACACTTTGGGCATTAATTGTCCAATGTCTGTATTATTATTCATGTATTTTTCAATCTTTTTTAAGATTGAAGGTTCAAATGATATGTCGGGATTGATAACGAGGTGAAATGGAATGTTTTGTTCGATGGTTTGACGAATTGCAATATTGTGAGCCGCTCCGTAACCAATGTTTTTACCGTTGAAATGATACAATGCTTTGAGTGATTCAAATTCAAGATTCTTTTTCGGAGAATTATCAATTAAAAAAATATCGGAAACCATTTCTGATTTCCGTAAAGTTTCAACTAATGGAGCAATTTCCGATAGAGGATGGTTATATAGAACTATGGAAACGTTTAAAGACATAATTTAAAGGTAGATAAGATCTTATTATCAAAATATATTGTATACATTTTTTCCCATTTACTCGTATTTTTCCATTTTATCCTCGATACTCACATCGTTACGGGAACTTTGAATCTTCACGTAAGTCATCAAACTGTCTGCACCGGAGTCGTAACATGCTTCCTGAGCTTTTTTTACCACTTTCATAATTTCATCATAACTGCCTTCCATAACGGTTTCGAAAGGTGTCACTTTGTATCTCAGTCCCGATGAGGCTATCACTTCAATAGCTTTATCAACAAGCGTGTATGGGTGAATTGATTTTGAACTTGGTAAAATTTGCAAAGCGATATTAACTGTTTTATTCATTTGATAATCCATGGTTTATAATTTTAAAATTAAACGCAGAATTGAATTAAAAATTGTACAATAAGTTCGACAATATTTAATATTTAGCCGTACTGAAAGGTGCTCTGTTTATTAAACGAAAAAACCCGAAATTGATTTCGGGTTTTTGTAATATTGAGATAGCCGAATTTATTCAGCAGCTTCTTCTGTCGCTTTAGCAGCAGGAGCTTCAACTACAACTTCTTCAGCAGTTTCAACAGGTGCTTCTTCGGCGATAACTTCAACTGTAGCGGTTATTGCTTCAGCTTTCTTCTTTGCTAATTCAGCTGCTTTGGCTTTGTTTACGTCGGCTTCCGCTTTTAAGCGAACTTTAGTAGCAGCTTGTTTTTCGGTAGCTAATTGTTCTTTGGTTTTGGTTACGCTGGATTCTTTGCTGGTTTTCCATGCTTCGAAGCGTTTGTCGGCTTCTTCAACATCGAATGCACCTTTTTTGGCTCCTTCGAGTAAGTGTTTTTTCAATAAAACACCTTCGTTGGAAAGAATGGTGCGGGTGGTGTCGGTTGGTTGAGCACCAGTTGTTAACCAATACAATGCACGTTCGAATTTAAGATCGATAGTGGCGGGATTAGTGTTTGGGTTGTACGAACCGATACGTTCGATAAATTTGCCATCACGTGGCGCTTTGCTGTCGGCGATCACGATATGATAGTAAGCATATCCTTTACGACCGTGACGTTGCAATCTGATTTTTACGGGCATTTTTTTATTTTTAAATGATTATACCTAATGCTTTTTCTCGAAAAGCGGTTGCAAAGATAGTATTTTTATTTGAAATAAAAAAGTATCAATAAAAAAGTGCTTCCAGGTTCAAATTTTTACTTTTCACTTATTACATAGAACCCAGGCAGTTTCAAAACGGCTGTCGGTTTTTCGGAGGTTTTCCATGTAACGAATTGCCTCTTCTTTGTCAGAAAAAGACTGAATAGCAATGCGGTAGGTTTTAATAGGCGGTAAAACATGCGCTTCATCGAAATTGTTTTTAATCAGTTCATCGCAAAATTTATCAGCCGATTTTTGAGTTCGTAGACTGGCAACAACTACATGAAAATTTTTTGTGATTTGAGGAATTGTTTCTTCTGATTCTTTATCTTTTAGAATGGCTTTGGTCGAAGTTTCGGAAGTGGTTGAACGCTCGGTAATATTATCAAAATTCATCGTAGCTAAGCCGGCATAATCGGTTTGACGCATATCACTCAATCGTGGTGAAACAAAAAATAAGCCGAAAATTAACATGGCAGCAGCAACATATTTATATATTTTCGAAGACGGTAGTATGATAGTTATTTTTTTGTTTTGAGTAACCGAAGTTTTATCTTTTATTGATATATATAAATTTGTTAAACCAAAATTTTGTGGAAGAAAATCTGCTTTTGTGTTTGGTGAAAACAGATAAATTCCTTCTTCATTTTGAGTTAAAATTCCTAAATTTCCAATTGAGATGTTGCCAAAAGAATTGAGATGAGTTTTAACGCAATCTACCTCTTTTTCAATATATTCCATTGCCAATCTGTACGTTATTTTTTTAGATTTGGCTATTTCGATGGCCAATAATCCATCGGCATGATGCATTAACGGATTGAATCCAACAATGGCAACCGGAGGAGTTATTTGATCAGATAAAAGTTGTGCTGATTGCAGTTGAACTACAAAACCACCCAAGTTTGGAACAACTACGTAATCGTGTTGTGCTAATAGTTTCTCGATATGTTGACAAAATTTTTCCACCTCGCAAAAATAGGATAAATTCAGCATAACTAAATTTTTTAAATCAAAAAGTTTTCAACAAGTTTTTAAACTTAAAAATTCGATGTATCTTTGCGCTACTTCACAAAACTATAAGAAAGATGAAAAAAACAATCTTAATAACAGGGGGAGCCGGTTTTATAGGCTCACATGTTGTTCGGTTATTTGTTACAAAATACCCTGACTATCAAATTATTAATTTAGATGCATTAACTTATGCCGGCAATTTGGAAAATTTAAAAGATGTGATTCAAGCACCTAATTATAAATTTGTAAAAGGCGATATTACCGACGAAAAATTTATTTCTCATTTATTCTCAACTTATCAATTTGATGGAGTTGTGCATTTGGCAGCCGAATCGCACGTTGATCGATCCATTACCGATCCGTTTGCATTTATACGTACCAATGTTTTTGGAACTTGCAACTTGTTGAATGCCGCCAAAGAAGCATGGAAAGGTAATATGGAAGGAAAACGGTTTTATCATGTTTCGACTGACGAAGTTTACGGTGCACTGGATTTTGACGGAACTTTTTTCACCGAAACAACCAAATATGACCCGCATTCACCCTATTCCGCCAGCAAAGCTTCTTCCGATCATTTTGTCCGTGCTTACCACGATACTTACGGATTGCCGGTTGTGATTTCAAATTGTTCAAACAATTACGGCGCAAACCATTTCCCTGAAAAATTGATTCCACTTTCAATAAATAATATAAGAAACAACCGCCCGATTCCAATCTACGGAAAAGGCGAAAACGTTCGTGATTGGTTGTGGGTAAACGATCATGCACGCGCAATTGATACAATTTTTCATAATGGGAAAAACGGAGAGACCTACAATATCGGCGGAAATAACGAATGGTCAAATATAGATTTGATTCGTGCTTTGTGTGACATAATGGATCGCAAATTGCAGCGCGAACAAGGAGAATCAGCAAAACTGATTACATTTGTTAAAGACCGTGCCGGGCACGATTTGCGTTATGCTATTGATTCTACAAAACTTCAACGTGAGTTAGGATGGAAACCTTCGCTTCAATTTGAAGAGGGATTGGAAAAAACAGTGGATTGGTATCTTGCAAATCAGGCTTGGATGGACAATATTATCAACGGTGATTATCAGAAATATTACGAAAAACAGTATTTGGAAAGATAGAAGAATTTCCCATTTAAACATTTACGATGTACAATTTAAAGATAGGGCTAATCAGATTTTCTGATTAGCCCTATCTTTATTCACTAGTTTTGACTTGACAATATGATATATTGCTAAGCTTTACAATTGATTGCTGATTACTGATAACTGAAATTATTTTGGAGCCGTATTATACAAATAAACACCGACCAAAAAAAATACTAAGTTTGGCAACCAAACAGCAGCAAACGCCGACATAGTTCCACTCACTGAAAAAGTAGTTGATAATGTAGTGAATAAAATATACAGCGAACTTAAGGCGAGTCCGACACCCAAATGAAGTCCCATGCCACCCCGAACTTTTCGTGAAGAAAGAGAAACGCCAATCAATGTCATGATAAAAGCTGCCAAAGGCATTGAGAAACGTTTATAATACTCATCTTCAAAACCTTGTATGTTTCCAACACCTCGATTCCGTTGCTTGCGAAGGTAACTTCCAAGTTGAATATTGTTCAATTGTGGAGCTTCTTGTGCGGTGATAAAAAATTCCTCGGGTTTGACCCTGATTGTTGTGTCTTTGGAAGCACCTTTTGTAATATTCTCGCGCATTCCATTGAAATTTCGTTGCAAATAATCCGTTATTTTCCATTGATAAGCCGAATCCCACGTAATTGTTTGTGCCGTTAGTCTGGAAACCAGCGATTTACCATCAAATTTTTCAAGCGAAAACCGATAGCCGGTATTGTTAGAAACTTCGTAGCGTTCGATGTACATGATAACTCCATTTTCGACCTCCATTTGGACGTTTCGGGCATTATCCTGTTTAATTTTGCGGACATATTTATCTTCAAATGTTAACATTTTTTTATTTGCAGGCGGAATGATATAACCACCAACTGTGAATGAAATAATGGCTATGACGGATGCAGAAATAAAATAGGGCAGCATTAACCGTCTGAAACTAACGCCACTGGCAAGTATAGCAATTATTTCGGTATTATTTGCCATTTTCGAAGTAAAGAAAATAACAGCGATGAACGTGAACAACGGACTGAACATGTTCATGTAATAGGGTATGAAATTAAGATAATAATCAAAAATAATAGCTTTCAAAGGAGCATTATTTTCAAAAAATTTATCCAATTTTTCAGTTAAATCAAACACCACAGCAATACTCAAAATAAGAGTTATGGAGAAAAAATAGGTCCCCAAAAACTTCTTGATAATATAAGTATCAATGCGTTTTAATCCAAATTTGTGATAATCGGGTTTCTTCATTGTTTAAAGTCTTCTTCCAAGTTGTTCAATCATTCCTTTTTTCCAATCCGAAAAATCTCCTTTTTGAATATGCTTTCGTGCTTCACTAACCAACCAAAGATAAAATGCCAAATTGTGAATGGAAGCTATCTGCATGGCTAACAATTCTTTACTGATAAATAAATGTCGCAAATAGGCTTTGGAATAAGTATTATCTACATACGATGTTCCAAATTCATCAAGTGGAGAAAAATCATTTTTCCATTTTTCATTTTTCATGTTCATAATCCCTTGCGACGTGAAAAGCATGCCATTACGACCGTTTCGTGTGGGCATCACACAATCGAACATATCAACTCCACGTTCAATTGCTTCCAGAATGTTTTGTGGTGTTCCAACACCCATTAAATAACGTGGTTTGTCTTTCGGAAGTATTTCGTTAACAATTTCAATCATTTCGTACATTTTCTCAGTTGGTTCTCCCACTGCCAAACCACCGATAGCATAACCTTCACGATTCTGAGATGCAATAAATTCAGCGGATTGACGCCGCAAATCGGGATATATACATCCCTGAACGATAGGAAAATAAGTTTGTGAATAGCCGTATCTTGGTTCAGTTTTGTCAAAATGTTTTAAACCCCTATCCAACCAGCGATGTGTCAATTCCATCGATTTCTTTGCATATTGATAATCGGCAGTTCCAGGTGTACATTCGTCGAAAGCCATAATGATATCAGCACCTATAGTCCGTTGAATATCAACCACGTTTTCGGGTGTAAAAAGATGCTTGCTGCCATCAATATGTGAACGAAAAATAGCACCTTCTTCTTTTAATTTTCTATTTTCGGATAACGAAAATACCTGGTAACCACCGCTATCAGTCAAAATTGGCCTGTCCCAGCCATTGAATTTATGTAATCCACCAGCACGTTCAAGCGTGTCAATTCCGGGTCGAAGATACAAATGATAGGTATTTCCAAGAATTATCTGAGCTTTTATATCTTCCTTTAACTCATGAAAATGCACCGCTTTTACCGAAGCAACCGTTCCAACGGGCATAAAAATAGGCGTTTCGATAACGCCATGATCTGTTGTTATTTTTCCCATCCGGGCATTCGATTTTGGATCGATATTTTGTAGTTCGAAAATCATTAATTAGTTACGAGTTGAGAGTTTTAATAAGAATTCATTAACTCTTGCTTTATATTCTTGAATTAAAAGCCTTTAATGAAATTTTCCAAAATTTTTTGACCAACTTCACCGGATTTTTCAGGATGAAATTGAACTGCTGAAAAATTATTTTTCTGAACTGCAGAACTGAATTCAATTATATAATTTGTTTTGGCAATTGCATTTTCGCAACTTTCAACATAATAACTATGAACAAAATACATATATGCATTCTCACTTATCCCTTCGAATAACGGTGATTTTAAATCTGTTATATTATTCCAACCAATTTGTGGAATTTTTAGTCCGGCTTTTGGAAAGAGTTTTACTTTTTGATCAAAAATTCCAAGACACTGAGTATCATTTTCATCGGAGTGTGCACACATTAATTGCATCCCCAGACAAATTCCCAATGCCGGTTGTGTGAGTGAGCAAATGAGTTTGTCAAGTCCTTTATTTTTCAAATACTTCATTGCTGAAGAAGCTTCTCCAACACCTGGAAAAATCACACGATCAGCCGAACGAATTTCTTCATAATCGTCTGTAACAATTGCATTTATGCCAATTCGCTCCAATGCAAAAAGTACGGAACGAATATTACCCGCATTGTATTTGATGATTACGACTTTCATTAATAAGAAGTAAAAAGTTTGAAAGTTTATAAAGTAAAAAGTTTGTAAAGTAGAAAGAAAAGAGTAAAATTTTCTAACTTAATGAACTTTTAAACTTTCTAAATTAGTTTGTTAGTTGAAGTATCGGGGAAAATGATGGCCGGTTTGAATGTTTTGGCTTCTTCCATTTCCATCAATGCATAAGCCATAATAATCACAATATCACCCGGTTGTACTAAACGAGAAGCAGCACCGTTTAAGCATATTACTCCCGATCCGCGTTTTCCGGGAATGACATAAGTTTTAAAACGTTCGCCATTATTGTTATTTACAATACTCACTTTTTCATTCGCTATTATATTGGCAGCATTCATCAAGTCCTCGTCAATAGTAATACTTCCAATATAATTCAAATTGGCTTCGGTTACTGATACCCTATGAATTTTCGATTTTAAAACATGTACTAACATAATCTATAATTTTTCAATTTTCAATTCTCAACCATGAATTGTAAATTATGAATTATTAATTGTATCTGATATTATCAATTAATCGCACTTTTCCACAATAAACTGCAATACAGCCAACTGCAGGTTCCGACCATGAAACAAGAGGTTGTAAAGTTATTGAGTTTACAATTTCGTAATACTCAACTTCAAGTTCGTGTACGGTATTAATTTTGTCAATAACCCAACGAGTCAGTTTTTTTGGTGACAATTGCGCTGCGAAGTTACGACTTTCAAACAGAACTTTAGAGATTTCCACCACTTTTTTACGTTGTTCGTCGGTTAAACGTTCATTTCTACTGCTCATTGCCAATCCACTTGATTCCCTAATAATAGGACAGTCAACAATTTCGACATCAAAATTTAGGATGTTTACCATGTTGTGAATAATAGCTAATTGTTGAAAATCTTTTTCGCCAAAATAGGCTTTATTGGGCTGAATTAGTTGGAAAAATTTGCTTACAATCTGAACAACACCATTGAAATGCCCCGGACGAAATTTACCTTCCATGACGGTGTCGAGTCCTCCAAAGTCAAATTCAAAACGGTTGCTAATTTCGTCTGAATTGTAAATCATATCCGATTCAGGAGCAAAAATCAATTCACATCCTGCATTTTCGAGCAATTTGGCATCGCGTTCTAAATTTCGGGGATATTTTTCCAAATCGGTGATATTGTTAAACTGAGTAGGATTTACGAAAATGCTGACAATGCAAATATCATTTTCAGCTACTGCACGTTTAACCAAAGCTATGTGACCAGCATGCAATGCACCCATTGTCGGCACAAAACCAATTGTTTTTCCTAAGAACTTAAGCGATTGTATATCAGTCAATAATTCAAATTTTGATCGAATTAATTTCATAATTTTCAGGTTAAAACGAATGGCAAAAAATCAACATTTTCAGTTCATAAAAATCGGGTGCAAAAATACTAAAACTTATTTGTATAATCATTCGATTTTAGATACTAATATACTTATGAAGTTAAGCAATTCTATCTCAGTATGCGGTATTTGAAAGATTAAATCCGAATTTAGGTTTTAAATAGAGAAATACAGTCGATAAATAATTCTTGGTTAAACTTTTATAAATAGAAGATTGGTGAAATGTAAATGTTAGAAGTTAAAGTTTAGTCAAACCATTGAAAATGTGTGCAATAGTTTTTTTTTGAATGTTTAGGCTTTTAATATAAGTTCATTTTCGGATTAGTAGGCTTAACGTTTTGCACTTTACATCTTGTTTATATCCGATTTTTTTTATATATCTTTGCATACCGAAATTTATATCATAAGCATCCGGCCAGAAGAGCATGAAAAAAATTACAAAAGTTTTGTATATTTCGCAAGGGATATTTCCGTATTTACCAGAATCTGAATTGACGAATATGGGGAGGTATTTACCTCAAGCAGTACAAGACCGGGGACGTGAAACGCGCACATTTATGCCTAAATTTGGTGCTGTTAATGAGCGTCGTAACCAACTTCATGAAGTTATCAGGTTATCGGGTATGAATTTGATTATTGACGATACCGATCACCCGCTGATTATAAAGGTTGCATCAATTCAATCGGCACGAATGCAGGTATATTTTATCGATAACGATGATTATTTCCACCGAAAAAATACTGTTGCCGATGAAACCGGTGAAGAATACGAAGATAATGATGAACGAACCATTTTCTTTGTTCGCGGCGTGATGGAAACTGTAAAAAAACTGCGTTGGACTCCCGATATCATTCATTGTCAGGGTTGGATGACTGCTTTGGCACCATTGTACATTAAGAAAGCTTACAACGACGATCCGTTTTTCAAACATTCTAAAGTTGTTTATTCGCTATTTAGTGATGAATTTAAGAAGCCATTTCGCAGTTTATTTTCCGAAAGACTTTTACTTGAAGGAATTGAAAAAAGGCATTTAGTTCAGGTAAAAGATAAAGTAATTGATTTTGTGGCACTATCTAAATTGGCGATTGATTATTCGGATGCTGTAATTCAATCAAGTGCAGTAGTAAATGAAGAAGTTTTGAAATATATAGCCTCTAAAAAGATGAAATTCTTACCCTATAAGTACGATGAAGATTATGCTGATGATTATGTGAATTTTTATGACAGTATTTAAACTCACACATATCATGCAATTAGTTTTTAACTTTCTATTAAGTCAATCTTTTCCCCCGTTTTTTACATGAAAGCTTACCCTGTTATCCTATTTTTTTTGGCGTCATTATTTTTATTTTCATGTACCGATAACATTACTGATATTGGGAAAGGAGTTCAACCTTCTTCAGATCAGATAACGATTGGCACTGACACTTTTCATTTATCATCAAAGACAATTTTTGTTGAATCAATTTTCTCTCGCCCCGATTCGTTTTTACTGGGGACTTTTTACGATACTAAGTTTGGAACAACTCAGGCAGATATTTTAGCTCAGGTAAATTGTCCTGAAGGCTTCAAATTTCCGCCTAATTCAGTGCCTGATTCAGCTAAAATTATACTGTATTATACTGGTTGTTTTGGTGATACATTATCACCTTTAGATTTAAATATATATGAAATTAACAAACAAACTTTCACATATACAAGCTTTTATTCATCAAATGTAAATCCATCTGATTATACTGATCGTTCTTTAAAACTTGGAGAACGAATTATAAGGGCTGGTGCCAAAACCAGCGTCCCTAAGACTATTGAATTTAAATTAAAAAGTGATTTTATTCAACGGTTCTTTAATGACACACATTTTAAATCAACAGATGATTTTCTGGGATTTTTTAAAGGAATGTATATTACTGCCAATTTTGGTGCTTCTACTTTGTTAAATATTGGTTTGATAAATTTAAGGTATTACTATCATTATAATTATCAAACAAAAAATATCAATGGTGGAGATTCGACGGCAACTGTAAATGATTATCTGTCTTTTCCTGCAAATTCTGAAGTTCGTCAGGTAAATCGAATACAGCATCCTGACAGAGCAAGTGTGATACCACAGAATAGCGAAGTGAATTATTTGGCTTCACCCGCTAATTTACAGACTCAAATAACTTTGTCTTTGAATAATATCAAAAATCGATTGAATACCGGTATAAACGACAAAAAACTTACAATAAACAGCGCTTTACTTAAAGTTGAAGTGACAAATACTGAGCAAGATACCGTCTTACATTCAATTGTGAGATATGTATTGTTAGTAAAAGAATCGGCAATTGATCGTTTTTTTAACAACAAAGAACTGCCTTCCGACACTTGCTCTGTACTGGCACAATATTATTCTACACAAATAGGAACAACAGGTGTTTACGAACAATATTACACATTTAATGTGGCAAAACTCATTGCAAATGAATTGAAAAATGCCCCTAAAAACAGTACAATTCCACCGTTAAATTTGCGTTTAATTCCGGTAGCTGTAGGCACAACAACAACTTCTACAACAACTTCAATTACTTCAGTAAAACAGCAATATCTGATGAATGCAGTTACAATTAGAAGTGGGCAAAACAAAACTTCACCAATGAAATTGAACATTGTTTATAGCGGATTTTAAAGCAATTATACTAACAAAAAATGCAGCTAAGAATTTAGCTGCATTTTTTTTTGAAAAAATCGAACTTATTTTTGCCTGATAAAAATTTGAATTGGTGTTCCGGTAAACTCGTATTTTGAACGAATTTTGTTTTCGAGAAACCTTTTGTAAGGCTCTTTTACGTATTGCGGCAAGTTAGCAAAGAACAAAAATGTCGGAATTTGAGTATTTGGCAATTGGGTCACGTATTTAATCTTGATATATTTGCCTTTTAAAGCCGGTGGTGGATAATTTTCGATGAGCGGCAGCATGTATTCGTTTAATTTGGCTGTCGGTACTTTACGTTGTTTATTTTCATATACTTGCACAGCAGTTTCCAACACTTTCAGAATGCGTTGTTTAGTAATGGCAGAAGTGAAAATAATCGGGAAATCTACAAACGGTGCCAACCGTTCACGAATGGTAATTTCATATTTCTTAATGTCGTTCGATTCCTTATTTTCAATCAAATCCCATTTGTTTACACAAACCACAAACCCTTTTTTGTTTTTCTGAATTAACGAAAAAATATTCAAATCCTGACTTTCAATACCGCGTGTAGCATCAATCATTAAAATACAAACATCGCAGTTTTCTATTGCCCTGATAGAACGTACAACCGAATAATATTCAAGATCTTCATTTACCTTGGCTTTTTTGCGAATTCCTGCAGTGTCAACCAGATAAAAATCGTGTCCAAATTTATTGAAACGGGTATAAATGGAGTCGCGCGTAGTTCCCGCAATGTCAGTTACAATCGTTCTTTCTTCGCCAACAAAAGCATTGACAATTGAAGATTTCCCGGCATTGGGACGACCGACAACTGCAAAACGGGGCAAATCTTCTTCAATTTCTTCATTTACATCCGGATTAAAATGTGTGAGTAATTTATCAAGCAAATCACCCGTTCCCAAGCCATTTATTGCAGAAATTACATGCGGTTCACCCAATCCGAGTTTATAGAATTCGGCTGCGTTATACTGCCACTCAAACGTATCTGCTTTGTTTGAAACCAGCATCACAGGTTTTGTATGACCACGTAAAATTTGTGCTACTTCCAAATCATAATCAGTGATACCATTTTGAATATCAACTAAAAAGAGAATAACATCAGCTTCTTCAATAGCCAAAACCACGTGTCGTTTAATTTCATCTTCAAAGACATCCGACGAGTTTACGACCCAACCACCTGTATCGATAACAGAAAACTCACGACCTTCCCATTCGCTTTTACCGTATTGGCGGTCGCGTGTTGTGCCGGCTTCGTCATCTACTATGGCTCTACGACTTTTAGTGAGCCTATTAAAAAGTGTCGATTTTCCAACGTTCGGGCGACCAACAATTGCCACAATATTTCCCATTTTTTATATCTCTTAAATTAGTTTATTATTAGTTTAGTTTCTTTTTCTCTTTTGTTGGTGGTAAAAAGTTTTCACCGGTTACCACATCTTTGCCGGTTTTCGATTCCAGTTCTTTGCGGGCATTTTTGGCTACTGCTCCACCTTTTTTGCTTGCTTTTGCATTTTCGCGTAACCCTTTGGCTTTGTCCGTTTCAGCAATTTGACGCGTTGAAAGTTCGGCTAATGCGGTAAAAATCAATTCTGCTTCACTCATGTGGTCACGCAAGTTCTGATTTTTCAGCCCTTTCAATGCTTTATGTTGTTTTACCGTCAAGTCCGTCCATTCATGATGAATGATATTGGTCAACAATGCAAATTCATCCTGTTCTTTTATTCCGGCATCTTTCCAATAATCAGTCAGTTTGTTGCGGGTTTCCTGTCCCGTCATTCGTTGCTGAATCCACTTCTCGCTTCTGCCTAATTTATGCCAATTCTCACGCGCACGGTCTAAACTCTGCGCCGGATCTTGTAATTCCTGCATTCGCTCATAACCAACTTTTGCCAACCATTGCTTGAATGGCTCGGCTTTAGGAGAAGGAATGGATTGAATGATACGCAATAAAGTTTCAGTGTCAACAGTATCCGTTTCTCTGTTTTTACCATCCTCAGCTAGTAGCTTCAACCGTACGATTTTTTCGTACGCTTGACTTCCTTCAGTGATAAGTTTTTTCTTCAAATCACTCCAATACCGTTTAGGAACTGAACTTTCTGTCAATACCTCTACAATATCAATTACCGAGAAATACCATTTTTCTTCCGTTTCATCCCAATGAGTGCGAATCTTTTTCGATTCAAATAACTTAATGCTCGTGTTATTTTCCATAAAAGATTAGTATTTTTTCAAGTGTAGACAAATTGTCGACGGTTACTTTCAATTGTAAAATTTTAGCGTACAACTCATTAGTTCCAAAGAACAAAAATACCAAAAATCAAGTCTTTTCAACCATCTACAATTTGTAGAACCTTCAACGGTGTTCTATTCGTTAATCTGCATCATGTAGAACCTCCAACGGAACTCTTTTCAACCTTCTGAAATTTTCTGAACCCCAAAATGGCGCTCATCCATCCTGCAGAAATTTTCTGTAACATGAAATGACTCCGATTTGCCTTGTAGAAATTTTCTGTAACATAAATAAGCCTATTTTTGCCTTGCAGAAAATTTCTGAAAGTTCAAGATATTATGGATACGTATGACTCGTCCAAGTTGATTTAGTTGTTGTTCCATCAATTGGATTAATTGATAATAATTCACCATCTGCTCCTGTGAATTTTCCGTAGTATATCCCTTTTGTCTCACATTTATGAATCAAAGTAGTCGATCTTATATCCCATCTAAGATTTTTCCTCAAATAAATCAGCTCAACTTCCCAGGGCGTAAGACCCTTTGTGAAATTATTTGTTTTGGCTATTTCTATTGCTTTTTCTTTCCCAATTAGAAGTTTGCAATTTTGACCTGAAATGCATTTATTTATTTCATTTACATCACAAAATGTTTGCAAAGTATCAAGGATTAATTGATTTTGTTTTTTGTTTTCGAATATAACAATAATGGTATTTCTACCTTCATGATTTATCTCGATTCTATCTTTTGTTTTTACTTCACAAATAGCATAGAAATACGGCCAAATTTTCCCAATTGAATTGAGTTTAATATTTTCAGTTACTAACGTTTCACCCAATTTCCCATTTAAATAGTTTATTGAGCGAACACTAATTATTGAATCAAATTTATCAAAGTCTTGGCTATAAGTGGAAATTGACCAAATTAAAACAAGAAAAACGATTACCTTTTTCATGAAAATTTGTTTTATATCATTAATTACAAAGCAAAACTAATATGCTATAGGTTTCAACCACAAAGGCACCAATCTTTTCACGGAATCAGTGCCTTAGTGGTTATAAAATTAGACTCCCAATTTCGATCTTCTGATAAACTCGGCATCCGTAAAGTTCTGACCGGGAATGTAGCCTGCCAGCGGTTGAATGCGTTCGTTAATCATATCGAGGAACCAGCTTACTTGTGGGAAGAATGAATCTTCCAATTCGAAGGCCGGAGTAATCCAGTTGCGTGAACCAAGCACACAAACCGGAGCATCTAAGTAGTCGAAACACAGGGTGCTGATGTTGGTAGCAAAGGTACGGTTTTTTATCGGAAGCAGAAAACAAAGGGTTTGGGAATGAAATGGGAATTCAGATTGTTTACCCTGAAAAATTTCTGCAGCACTTCTTGCAGAATATAAAAAAAGCAGTATCTTTGCAACGCTTTTGGAGTAAGGTATTACAATCCGAATACAAATTCGGGCGTTTAGCTCAGCTGGTTCAGAGCATCTGCCTTACAAGCAGAGGGTCGGGGGTTCGAATCCCTCAACGCCCACTTTCTAATTTTCTTTACATAAATATTTCGGGCGTTTAGCTCAGCTGGTTCAGAGCATCTGCCTTACAAGCAGAGGGTCGGGGGTTCGAATCCCTCAACGCCCACAAAATTTAGATCGCACATTAATTTGTTTGATCTTTTTTTATTTTTAAAATGTTTATAACATATATCTTATTTTCGGAGAAATCTGATATGTATTATGTTGGTTCTACCGGAAATCTTGACGATAGAATAAAACGGCATAATACTGGCAGGAACACTTTTACAAAAAGAGGCATTCCTTGGAAAATCGTATACAAAAAGGAATATAAAACAAAATCAGAAGCTTACAAAGCTGAATTGCACATTAAGTCGCAGAAAAGTCGTAAATATATTGAAGATTTAAGTCATAAGAATATTTTTTAGCTCAGTTGGTACAGAGCATTCCGATACAATCGGAAGGGTCGGGGGTTCGAATCCCTCAACGCCCACAATAAAAAGGTTTCACTTTCAAAGTGAAACCTTTTTTTAATGCCTTTTAAACTTTTAATTATCAAACTTTTAATTTCCTTTGTATTTTCCTTCTTTTTTCAACTGTTCAATAAACCGACTCCACGCAACAGACCGCTTTTCTTTGTTTTGAATGCGAATGCCATTTGTTCCTAAGTTATCAATATAAGTCGGATAACCATCTTCAAAATAAAATTTGCCATCTCGAAGATTGTGATTTAATACTAAATCATTGACAACAGACGACATAATATCTGAAGTAACAGTGGCGGTGAAAAGTGAATCAGTTTCCAAATAACATTTAATCCAGTGAAATGAATTAATTCTTTTGGCAGATATAGAATTAATAAAACTAATTTCACCGGTTGCGGCATTAAAATAACGGATAGATTTTCCGGTAAAGAGAACTGAATCGTATAAATTTGTTTTGTTGGAAAGTGACGCTTTGAACGTAAGGGAACTTCCGGATTGTAAGTCAGAAATTAAATTACATGAAACAAAAACAAACAATGAAGCAAGTACTATTGAAAAGAGCATAACAGACTGTTTCATAATTTTTGAATTTTAAAAATGACATTTTGGCATTAATTTCTATCAATTGAATTCATCGTCAGTATGTTTCGGTATGCAAATATCAGTAGATTTTTTTAAATACAGGCCATAAATACTCTTTTTTTATTCAGTTTTTATTTGATACGCATTCACTTTCCATTTTTAAATAAAACATAAATTTCTTTTAATAGAATTGAAAAGTAGATTCGCATTGTGTTTGGATGGACTTAAATAAATTTTCTCTACATTTGCCATTCAATTATTAACGATAACGATGGATTCATTTAATGAAGTTGATGAGGAGTTTTTTTGAGGAAAACATCGTAAATTTTGAAATTTTGAAATTCGAATATTATGCACGAACTACTTAACAACAATTATGTCCGCATTATTGTCAGTACACTGGCAGTTTATCTGTTTATTGTGATTGCTATTCGCCTTTTTGGCAAAAAGGAACTGGCGCAACTTTCGGTCGTCGACCTCGTTTTCATCCTCCTTATCAGCAACTCCGTGCAAAATGCCATGGTGGGACCGGATTCCACACTCAGCGGCGGACTGGTAGCCGCTTCTTCGTTGTTCATTGTCAATTATATACTCAAGTATCTTCAGTATCGCTTTCCGAAGTTTGGGAAGATAGTACAAGGCGATGCCACGATGCTGATTTATCAAGGAAAAATGCTGAAAACGCACATGAAAAATGTAAAAATCAGCGAAGATGAACTCATGGAAGCGGTGCGGGAACACGGTGTGGCAACTGTAAAAGATGTTGATCTGGCTATTATGGAAGTGGATGGAAGTATAAGTGTCCTCTCCAGTAAATATCAGAAAAAAACTGTAAAACGACGCCAAGCGCATAAAGTCCTTACCAAACAGGAAGGATGAAAATTATTTGCCCATTTAATCATTTACTATTTTCACTTGTTAACCAATAAACTAATTAACCATTATTTATGGAATTACAATTAAAACCCTGTACAGAAAAGCAATTGCCTGAAATTCTGGCAATATTCAATGAGGCAATACTGAACTCAACGGCTTTGTACGATTATAAAATGCGGACAATGGACATGATATATGCCTGGTATGCCGACAAACAGAAAGGAAATTATCCGGTTATAGGAGCTTTCGATTGGAACGATATGTTGTTGGGATTTGCTACCTATGGTCAGTTTCGCGTACGTCCGGCATACAAATATACAGTGGAACATTCGGTATATGTTCGGCATGATAAACGCGGACATGGAATTGGGAAAGTTTTACTCAAAGAAATTATCAAAAAGGGAGAAGAACAAGATTATCATGTACTTATAGGCGGAATTGATGCTTCCAATACGGTAAGCATCCTGTTACACGAAAAAGAAGGGTTTGAATTTTGCGGTTTGATAAAACAGGCAGGTTATAAATTTGGAAAGTGGTTGGATTTAGCTTTCTATCAATTGATTTTGAAAACGCCGGAATTTCCCGAGGAAGACAAGTAAACAATTAAGAATACTCCCATAATATATTAATAAATAGCCCATTAAGTAAAGAGTATTTTTTTAGATAAAGTTAATGTTAAATAAAAGAAATCACTATCAACCGACTTTTAATTTTAGTCAGTTGATAGTGATTTAATATCTTAGAACGAGGTTGATTTGTTGGACTTTTAAGCTGAAAATTGTTCAATATTGAAAATAATTCGCTTATTTTCAATATATTTTTAAAAAAATAATGATATATAATAATATAACATTATCTTTGTCGGACATTAAAAACAATAAATATCAACAATGAGTAAAGGAACAGTTAAATTCTTCAATGAATCTAAAGGATTTGGATTCATCAGCGAAGATGGTTCAAAAAAAGAACATTTTGTACACATTTCCGGTTTAATTGATCAAATTCGCGAAGGCGACACCGTAGAATTTGATTTGCAAGAAGGAAAAAAAGGTTTAAATGCCGTAAATGTAAAAGTAATTTAGTATAAACTAATTGACTTTTGTCACATTTTAAAGTCTATCATTTGTTTGATAGACTTTTTTTTGTCCTATTTCTTTAATAAATGTATAAAATTTAAAAAATACGTATTTTTTTTGAATATGATAACAAATTTTTATAGATTTGCAGTCTATTTATTTGGAGTTGTTTTCCAAATTTATACAATTTGAGTTATTTTTCTGATATTTAGAGGATTCTTTATTTGATTTTTTGCTGTTAATACAACAAAACTAATTTTATTCCACCAAATAAATCAGTACTATGAAAGATATTCTTAAAACTCGCCTTGCAATTCCTTTGTTCAATTCTTTATTTATTCTTTTCAGTTTCAGGTGTTTTTTTACATTCAGTAATGTGTGGCATTATTGAAATAAATTGTGGTGTCATAATTCAAATGGTAATCATTTGAGGATCGCTAATTTCATAATATGCAGTATGTTGTAATTTTGATTTAAATATTCATAGTCTGAAATAATTTAAAATTTGAATGTATGGAAAAGAAAATTATTATCTTTTTATGTTTGTCGTTTGCGTTTTTGGCAAACGGACAAAATATCGGTAAGACGGTAGATACCAAGTATCTGCGGCCATCGCTCACTACCTTGTTTTTCCAGCCAAAGACAAACCAGGAAAATACAGTTATTACTAAATTCAAGGAGTTACCGGTAATAAATAAATACGATGACAACAAAATTGAATTTCCTTATTTCAATGGTTCGGGTTTATCAACTGCCGATAAAATGGTCAGAATGAAGTATTACGTTCAAAAAGCTGCAAATCCTATTTTGGCAAAATGGTGGAATCGCGATGCAAATGGTGATTTCAATACCGAATTCGTGGCAAAGCGGGGAGGATTTTCGGCTATTGATGCAGATGTTATTCAGGCTAAAGTGTCCACTACGAATCGCATTGAAATGATAGGGGCAGATTTAATTGACAAGTCCTATGTGTTCGTTTATGAAATCACTCAATTGTTAACAATGGAGCAAGTTTATGACAGGACCGATGCAATAAACAGAAAGTACAAGAACTACCAACCGGTTAAAAGAGATGAAGAAGGGTACGAATTGAAATATACGGTATATACTTATAAATTAAATTTTAATGATTCAGTTTCATCCGTTTTCTACAATAATTACTGGACGGATGCAAAAAGTCATGATGGTCAAAAAGTAATGCAATGGAAAGAAGCTACATTCCCCATGATTTATAAAACACAATACAGTAGTACGGTCAGGTCAACACAGCCCAAAGACCCCAAGAGTTCAGTTTATCTTTACAAAAAGAAGAAAACAATGTATGAATTGCTCGAAGACATGGCTTTGTTAATACAAACGAATTCGGAAAGTGAACTTGGAATGAAGATTGAAGATTTCAGTGCAAAAGTTGCCGTATTTAAAACAAACCCGCTTTCTGCCAAATTGGGAACTAAAGAATCACTTTATCTCGACCAACGTTTCTTTGTGTACGAAATTGAACAGGACAATAACGGCACTCAGAAGAAAATCAGGAAAGGAGTTGCGCGTGTAAAAGAGATAGCTGATAATAATACTGTCGCTACAGGAACTACTAAACCGTCTGTTTTCCAGCAACAGGGAGGAAAAACACTTTATGAAGGAATGTTGATGGAAAGTAAAGAGGACAGAGGTGTCAGTGTGAGTATCGGCTTCCCGCTCTCGACTTCAAATAAACAGTTTGGAGGTTTGAATATGAATCTTGATTACAGGATATCGCCTGTGGCTAAAATATCCGGACTGGCATTAGGAATCGATTGCTATATTAACTTCTTTAACAATGTTGACGTTGGAAATGTTACTGTCCCAAGTGGAATGCTTCCTTATTCAATTGTTGGATCGGATGGAACTTCGTATGCAATTGCTGTTTTTCTTGCAAAGGAAATGTATTTTACCCATAAAGGAAATATTTATCTGCGTCCATCAATTGGAGGTGGTTTGAGCGGATACAATTTCAGCAAATACAATGGTACTGATATACCTAAGGAAACTGATTCTAACGGCAATGAAGTCCCCAGCAAAGATTACAGTTGGTCATCCATTTATTTCCCATTGAATATTGGATTAGGAATAAATATCTCACCATCAATTTGTTTGGAAATTAAACCCGGAGTAGCTTTCCGCTTTGCAAGCACTACAGGAAACAACGAAGCTCTCACTCAAAGCGGAGTACCCGATGTTAAATGGGGTTTTGAATCTCTGGATAAATTATCTATGAATAGCTCCATTGTTTGTAACCTGAGATACAGATTCTAAGATAAATAAATCATATTAAAATTATCACTTATGAAAGCAACACTGAAAATTGGAAGTATTTTGGTTCTATTGATGCTGGGATTTATTGCGATTGTTTCTGCTCAATCAGATCGAAAGGCAAACAGGGATACCCGTGAATGGCGTTATGAAATTGAAGCCATGGGAACCGGAGTGCAAGGCACTTACCTGATTAAAGTATGGACATATTCCAAAAGACCGGATGTAGCCATAGAACAGGCAAAAAAGAATGCCGTTCATGGAATTATTTTTAGAGGATTTGCAGGAAAACCGGGAATTCCGGGGCAAAGAGCCCTAACAAACAATGTAAATCTTGAACAAGAAAAAGCAGAATTTTTCGATCCTTTTTTTTCTGATGGAGGAAAATACATGAAGTTTGTATCTATTACCAACGATGGTTCTGTAAGCGCAGGCGACCGGTTGAAGGTTGGAAAAGAATACAAAATTGGTGTTATTGTATCGGTAAATGTTGCAGCATTGCGTGCCGATCTGGAAAATGCAGGAATGCTCAAAGGATTAAGTAGTGGATTTTAAAAAAAGACAAATATGAAAAAAGTTATTTTTGTAGCACTTGTTTGTGCTGAATTTTTGCTGTTTAACGGTTGTGTCGTATCCAGTCAGACCAAAACTGCCGGAAACTACACCTATAATACTGAATGCCTTGGTGTAGAAGGCGATGGTACTCAAACTCTCAAAGCATGGGGGAAAGGCAGAAATCGGTTTGATGCTTTTGCTCAGGCGCGTAAAAATGCAGTTTATGATGTGATTTTCAAGGGCATTCGGGATGGTAGTCGCGAATGTGAAATGCGTCCGTTGGTTTCGGAAGTAAATGCCCGCGAGAAATATGAAACTTATTTTAATAAATTCTTTGTTGACGGCGGTGAATATCGTTTTTATGTTTCGATGAAAGATGAACAATGGGAAAATAAGCTTTTACGAGAACGTAAGGAAGGTGTAGGAATAGTTACTCATTCAGCAGTTGTCGTTGTAAAACGTCCGAAATTAAAGGCAAGGCTGATTGCCGATGGTATTTTAAGACAATAAATCCAATTCAAAATCAATAAAACCATGAAAAGAACATTGCTAACTTGTTTGCTTGTGTTAGGCTTAGCTGTTACAGCTTTTTCGCAAGCCAAAAAACCGACTATTATGGTTGTGCCAAGCGACCTTTGGTGCAATAGAAACGGATACATGATGGAATTTGATAATCAGGGAACTAGAGTAAAAATTCCGGATTATAAACGTGCACTTCAGGAAAATGCAGAATTGCTGCAAGTTATCAGCAAAATAAATGAACTGATGGCTGATCGCGGATTCCCGCTTAAAAATCTCGAATCGTCTTTAAAATCTCTGTCAGGCGAATCAGCCGAAGATGCCATGCTGAACAGCAAATCAGGGGCAGAAGTGAGCGAAACCCCGATTGATAAACTAAAAAAGATTGCAAAAGCCGATATCTGGATGCAACTGACCTGGACAATCAATCAGACAGGTCCGAGAAGATCGATAACTTTTAATCTTCAGGGTCTGGATGCCTATACAGATAAACAAATAGCCGGTGCTTCGGGGACAGGACAACCTTCGTTCAGTGCCGAGTTACCTGTTTTGCTCGAAGAATCGGTATTGGCTAATCTGGATAACTTCAACTCTCAGCTCCAGAGACATTTCGACGATCTGTTTGCCAATGGACGTGAAATTTCGTTACGGATCAAAAAATTCGATTCATTCGATGGCGATCTGGAGAAAGAATATGGAGGTGAAGAACTGGGTAAGCTTATTGAAGACTGGGTTTCGGATAATACCGTACAGCATCGCTTCAGCACAGCGGATGCCACTGAAAATATGATGCTGTTCGAACAGGTACGCATTCCTTTGTATGATGCTAATAACCGGCCGGTTGACACCAGAGGTTGGGCACGCGACCTGCAAAGAATGCTGAAAGACCGGTACAGGGTTGATTCAAAACTCATGACCAAAGGACTCGGTCAGGCTTCCATCGTAGTTGGAGAAAAATAACATTTAAATCAAAATATTATGAAATCATTATTATTGAGTATTTTGCTTGTTACCGGTCTGACTGTTTTTGCTCAGAATGACTTAGGCCGGTTGGACGATCTCGGAAGGGTTGCTTTGGCAACGTATATTCCCGAACAAATTGAACATTTGCCCGTCATCGCTAAAAACATGTTGGCTAACAAACTGGCTCAGATTGTGACTCAGGCCGGAATGGGCGGAAATGCCTACAACGAACGTTTTATTATTACACCCAATATAGTTGTACTGACCAAAGACCTGATACCGAGTGCTCCGCCAATGCAGGCTTATACACTGAATATTAATCTTTATATAGGCGATGGTATTGATGGAAAATTATTTTCAAGTCATTCCATTACGGTGAAAGGCGTAGGCGAAAATGAAACCAAAGCCTATATTTCGGCTATCAAAAATATGAAAACGAACGATCCCTCATACCGGTCGTTTCTGGAAGAAGGCAAAGAACGAATCATTCAGTATTACAACTCCAGATGCGATTTTATAGTACGGGAAGCAAAAACGCTGGCCGACCAGAATCAATACGAAGAGGCTATTTATAAATTGACTTCAGTTCCGGATGTTTGTAAGGATTGCTTTGATAAATGCATGACTGCCGTGGCACCGATCTATAGAAAGAAAATTGATCGGGATTGTCAGATGCTGGTAACACAGGCAAACAGTATTTGGGCTGCCAATCAGACGGTGGATGCAGCCAATGATGTAGCAGACATTTTATCGCAAATTGAACCTTCGTCGGCTTGTTACGGACAAATCAAACCGCTGATAAGTAAAATTTCTGCCCGTGTTTACCAACTTGATAAACGCGAATGGAAATATATTTTGCGTAAACAGGAACAAGTCAGCGAACGTATCAGTGCTTACCGGGCAATTGGTGTAGCCTACGGAAATGGCCAACGAAGACATTATACCTATAATATAAATAATTGGTACTAAAATACCGTTTTTGTATAATTATAATCAATAACTCCCGGGAATCTCTTGGGAGTTATTATTTTTTTGCCTTTTGATTATTATTTATTGGAAACAGTAATAATCTTTATCAAAGCCATTTCTAAGTTAAATAATCAATAAAAAACTATGAGACACATTTCTTTTTCATAGTTTTGCATCTTTATTTTGTTAAACAACTCTTTGAATCATAATAGCATAATTAATAATTGCTCACGACATAGTAGTCTACTCCATTTAAGGCATTAAACCTTAACGGGATATTAAAGTCTAAAAAAAATGAGGTTCAATTATTCAATTAAAAATTAAGATTCTAATTCCATTTTCATGAAAAACAAAGCGACGACCTTTTTAATTGGATTTTTTCTTGTATTGACTGCTTTTTCATATTCTGCAAACAAAATAACCCCGAATTTTGCTGAAATCATTGCCAGGCGTTTTACAAAACAGTGGTATAATACCCCACAGGAAAAAGCGTATCTTCAGACTGATAAGCCCTATTACAGTGCCGGAGAAGAACTTTGGTTTAAAGGGTATCTGGTAAATGCTACCACACTGGAACCAAGCGCACTAAGTCAGTTTATTTATGTTGAGCTGATTGATAAACTTGATTCGGTGCATTATCGTATAAAAATTAAAAAAGATTCATTGGGTTTTTCCGGTCATATAAAGCTGAAAGCTGAAATTCCTTCCGGATATTATTCGCTGAGAGCTTATACATATTGGATGCAAAATGTTGTAAGTGATTTCTTTTTCAGCAAGAATATTCTCATTGGAAACGGTATTGACGACCGAATTACAAGTAAAATAGTATATGGAACATTGGTCAATGGAAAAATTCCGGTAACCTTGTCATTCGTTGATGCTTCGCAAAATCCTGTTTCAGGAAAAAGAGTTGAAATTGGTCAGGACTGGGAAAGTTCTCTTAAAAAGAAAATTGTCCTGCAAACCAATAAAGAAGGTAAAATAAACTGGGAAATTACGGTTGATCCGGCGGATAATTCAAAAAAATATATTGAGGTTAACATTAGCGATGAAAAATACAAAAGCAATTTTTTCCTACCTGAATTTGGTTCTGATTTCGATGTTCAATTCTTTCCGGAAAGTGGCGTTTTGTTGAATAATAATTTGCAATCCATTGCATTTAAGGTAATCGGGAAAGACGGACTATCGGTTGAAGTGACCGGTAAAATATTGACCAATAAAAATGAAGAAATATCTGAGTTTTCGACCTTCAATAAAGGAATGGGTAAGTTTTCTATCCAAACTCAACCCGGTGAAACCTATTATGCTTTAGTAAAAACAGCTAATGGAATTGAAAAACGATTTGAGCTTCCAAAATCTGAAGCAGAAGCAGTTGCAATTCATTTGGTTTATAACAGAGGAAAAATATTATATGAAATAATAAATCAAACAAATATTCCCAATAAATCGCTTTACCTATTACTTCATTCACACGGTAAAGTGTATGTGATTCAACCGTTTAGACATCTTGAAGGTCAGATTTCAGAATCCTTATTACCACCGGGAATTGTTTCATTTTCTGTAATCGATTCGTTGGGACATACTTTTTGTGAACGATTGAGTTTTGTCAGAACCAATTCGTTGCCAACGATTTCGATGGAAAGTGATAACCAAAGTTATGGTAAACGAGAACCGGTAAATTTGAATTTAAATATTAAATCAGGGCTTGGGAAGCCAATAAATGGTAGTTTTTCCATAAGTATTACCGATAGCCACTCGGTGAAATTAGATTCACTTGGAGATAATATTCTGAGCAATTTGTTACTCTCTTCCGATATAAAAGGGTACATCGAAGATCCGGCAGCCTATTTTGTTGACAATAAAATTGCTACCCGTGAAAAAACAGATATATTAATGATCACGCAGGGTTGGCGACGTTTTAATACTGCTGATGTTGTAAAAGGAGTTTACAAACAACCGACTTATTACATGGAAGAAGGTCAGGCACTTTCGGGTAAAGTGCTGAATCTTTTTAATAAACCTTCTAAGAAATGCGATATTATCATGATTTCGCCTTATAAAAACGTCATTAAAACAGCTAAAACCGACAGTCTTGGACGCTATTTGATTGATGGAATAGAATTTCCGGATAGTACTATGTTTATATTAAAAGCCAAAAAGCCAAAAAGCTTGACCGATGTTGAAATTGTACCTGATCCGGATGATTTCCCAAAATCGGGTGTATTTATTCCAACTCCTTTGAATGCAAATGTTGATGCACAAGATGACTATTTTAAACAAAGTAAAGAAAAATATTATTATGAAGGTGGAATGCGGGTTATTAATCTGGCAGAAGTAACCGTAAAAGCAGATAAAAAAACAGATACTCAAAATGAATATTATTCAGGAATGGCAGATGAAGAACTTAATTCGGAACAACTCGATAGATTCCCCGGATTGAGCATTTTGAGCATACTTTACACAATTCCCGGAATTCAGGTAGTCGGAGATAAAATTTCAATTCGTGGGAGTCCGAATAATCCTTTGTTTCTGATTGACGGTGTGGAAACTGAGGATATTGAAGATATTTCATTTCTGACTTCAAACGATGTGGAAAAAATTGAGGTTTTTAAGGGGGCTAGTGCGGCCATTTTTGGTTCGCGAGGAGGAAATGGAGTTATTGCCATAACGCTGAAAGAAGGAGTTACTTTAAAAGCCAGTACACCAATTAGCTTAGCACACGTAATTCCATTGGGCTATCAAAAACCTGCTCAATTTTATGTTCCAAAATATGAAGTTGATAGCGTACTTAAAAGTTCACAACAGGACTTAAGAACCACCATTTATTGGAATCCAAAACTAATAGCCGACAGCAACGGAATTATTCATGTTAAATTCTATACGGCCGACAAAGCAAATAATTATTCTGTTGTGTTGGAAGGAATTACCAATAGTGGAGAAATTTGCCGGTATATTGGCGTTTTGAAACGTGAAGACAAATAGTTTTTTAAAAAATTCAAACAAAAATGCTCCCGGTAAATTAAATTATCGGGAGCATTTTAGTTGGTTATAATTGATAAAAGTCTTATTGAACCTTATAAATATCAACGTTCTCAACATTGAAAGTTTTGATAAAGGCTGCATGACGACGTACTTCCACTTCACCGTAGTTCAGATAAACTTCGGCTGATTTACGGAATAAATCCTCAGTATCACGCGAAGCGTCAATAATAAGCAAATAACTCATGATAATATGGCCAGCCATTTCCACTAAACGACGAGCCTGAAAATCAAGATATTCCTGATTTTTGACTTCAATCACGCGCGAAACAGCATTTGCATACAAGTTTGTCATTATCTGTAAGCGTTTGCGGAAAGAAGAAAACTCAGGTTTAATTGGTTGTGCATCGTAATCGCGAATTTGTTTCAAATAATTTCCGGTGGTTACGTGGCGGATAGCCGCTACAACCTGCAATTGCGATGTTCCTTCGTAAATTGTCATGATTCGGGCATCGCGGTACAAACGTTCGCAGGCATAATCTTTCATAAAGCCCGAACCGCCGTGAACCTGAATACAATCGTAAGCATTTTGATTGGCATATTCGCTTGTAAACATTTTAAGCATAGGAGTTAATGCATCTGCCAAACGAGAATATTCTTTGTATTCCGCTTTTTCATCAGCTTCCAATTTGCGTTCATTTTCGATAGCTTCGTACGCTTTGTAAATATCAACAAAACGTGTTGTTTCGTAAAGTAAAGCGCGTGAAGCATCCAATTTGGCTTTGATAACCGAAACCATTTCGTAAACAGCCGGAAATTCAATAATTGCTTTTCCAAACTGACGACGATCTTTGGCATAAGCCAAAGCTTCGTTGTAAGTCGCTGCCGAAAGCCCAACTGATTGAGCTCCGATTCCTAAACGAGCTCCGTTCATCAACGACATGACGTATTTAATTAAACCCATACGACGAGTTCCAACCAATTTTGCAGGTGTATTATTAAAAACCAATTCGCAAGTTGGAGAACCTTTGATACCTAATTTATTTTCGATACGACGAACCAAAACGGTATGATCATGCTTATTATCAGCCACAAAGTACGACAAACCACGTCCATCACTTGTGCCATCTTCCGAACGAGCCAAAACCAGTTTGATTTGAGCATCGCCATTGGTAATGAATCGTTTTACACCATTCAAATACCATGTGCCATCTTTTTCGTTGTAAGTAGCTTTCAACTGAACTGCCTGCAAGTCGGAGCCGGCATCGGGTTCTGTTAAGTCCATCGAACAAGTTTGACCTTCACAAACGCGTGGTAAATACTCAGCTTTTATTTCATCGGAGGCAAATTCAGAAATGGTTTCAGCGCAATCCTGAAGTCCCCAGATATTTGCAAAACCGGCATCAGCACGGGCAACCATTTCGCCTGACATAACATAAACCACAAACGGGAAATTCAAACCTCCATATTGACGCGGTAATGTGATTCCGTAAACACCGGCTTGTATTAGTGCATCGTGGTTCTCTTGAGTTCCACGGGCATAGATTACGCGGCTATTTTCAACTTGTGGACCTTCATGATCTACACTTTCTGCATTTGGAGCAATGATATCAGCAGAAATTTCCCCGATAATCTCGAGAACTTTTTCGTAATTGTCAATGGCATCTTCAAAATCGCGAGATGCATAATCATATTTATCTTTTTCAGCAAAATTGCGCTCTTTGAGGGTAACTATTTTCTGCATCAACGGATGCGAAAGCTGAAATTTTATGGTGGGATTGTCGTTATAGAAATTCATATTTTTTGAGTTTATAGTTAGAAGTTTATAGTTAGTAGTTTTTTGTGTTTATAGTTTCTATGATCTGGAATTTTGTTTGAAGAAAATCTTTTTCTGTCTTTTCTTTGTCAATGCCTGAAATACATTGACCACTTTAGAGTAACAAAACTACTAAAAAAGTGAAACATTATGGCACGATTAGATCAATTAAAAATGAGTACCTCCGAACGTCGTCGACGTCGGTT